>Ga0209101_1001137_pt1 | contig 20471 bp, 13 predicted proteins | sample ConPoolayeCmetaG_FD_185481 | JGI IMG/M metagenome (GOLD analysis project Ga0209101, IMG submission 185481) | Hot spring microbial mat communities from California, USA to study Microbial Dark Matter (Phase II) - Cone Pool mat layer C metaG... ...
CTCCAACCCGCGGGTGGTCAAACGCAAAATGTCAAAGTTCAAGCTGAAACGGGACATCCATCGTCACTGGCCACAACCGACCAAACCGCTTCAGGAGGCCATCGTAATCCTTAACTGAACCGTATTGCTCTTAGCCCATCTTTCTACGCAGAAGCAACATAAGTGATGTCTTCATTCACCTTCTATGATTGGTTGCTGGCATTTTTACCCATACTGACCATCCTGATCCTGATGCTGTGTTTCCGGTGGGGCGGGGCGGAGGCCGGGGCAGTGGGATGGGTGATGGCGGTTTTGATCGCTGCATGCCGCTTCGGTGCCGGATGGCAGTTGCTGATGTATGCACAACTGAAGGGCCTGTTGCTTACCATTTACGTACTGTACATCACCTGGGCAGCGCTGCTTTTCTACCGCGTCACCGATGAGGCCGGCGCCGTCAAGACCATCGGCACAATACTTACTCGTCTTACCCCGGATCGTGGACTGCAGGTGCTGCTGCTGGGATGGGCCTTCAGCTCCTTCCTGCAGGGGGTCGGTGGCTTCGGCGTGCCCGTGGCGGTTATCGCGCCTTTGCTAATGAGTATGGGATTCCCTCCCCTGGCTGCTGTCGTCATCCCCTCGGTCGGCCACGCCTGGGCAGTGACTTTTGGCTCGTTGGGGACCTCCTTCTACGCGCTCATCGCAGCGACCGGGCGGAGCGGGGCGGAGTTGGCCCCCTGGTCGGCAGCGCTGTTGGGACTGGCCTGTTTCGCCTGCGGTGCCGGGACACTGTGGGCAGCAGGAGGCTGGCCGACCCTCAAAGTGGGTCTGCTTCCGCTCTCGCTCATCTGGCTGGCAATGAGCACGGCGCAATTCCTGACTGTCACCCACGGGTTATGGTCCATCGGCGCAATGGTGGGCGGGCTGACAGGGCTGGCGGTAGGGATAGCCTGGGCACGACACAGGCATAAACATGACCGGGGTGATCAGGGAAGCCGCCAGGACAGCCATATGCCGTCTGCTCATGCCCTCTTGCCTTATGCGCTGGTGGTCATCGTTGTGCTGGTGGCGGAGTTGGTGAGGCCGGTACATGAATTTCTGGGACAGGTTGTCATCCAGGTGGAATTTCCGGAGCTGGCCACTGCCAGGGGATGGGTGACTCCGGCCGGGCCAGGGCGCACCATCAGCATCTTTGGCCACGCAGGAGCGCTGTTGGTCTACGCTTCGCTGATCACCTGCGGGGTATTCTGGCGACAGAAGCACTACAGGCCAGGAGCGGCGAGGCGCATAGTCCGTTCTGTGGTAGAGAAAGCGACCCGCTCCAGCCTGGGAGTTGCGGCCATGGTCGGGATGGCCGTGACCATGGAACATGCGGGCATGACGCATCTGCTGGCGGAGGGGCTGGTGCGCCTGGCTGGGTCTGTTTTTCCCTTAATCTCACCGTTCATAGGTGCTATCGGAGCCTTTATGACCGGCTCCAACACCAACTCTAACGTAGTCTTCGGTAGCCTGCAGCAGCAAGTTGCCGTGCTGTTGGGAATAAGCCCCCAGATCATCCTGGCCGCTCAGACGGCCGGTGGCGCGATCGGTTCGTTGTTTGCGCCAGCAAAGGTGATCGTTGGCTGCAGCACGGTAGGGCTTGGAGGCAGGGAAGGGCCAGCAGTCGAGGCGACGTTACGCTATGGGCTGGTGATTGTCGCCGGAGTGTCACTGGCGACGGGCGCGCTTATCTACCTGAGATGAGGCAGGCAGGAGGCGGTGACTGTATGGGCGAGGCCTGCCTTGTCCGCACACCTTTTGGGGCCTGTGGATTTGCATCCGCTTTCATTGCCCTCCAGACACCCGCTCGATGAGAGGGCGTAGTGCGCCGGAGGTGTCCAGGTCTGATGCCCTTGTAAACGAGCTGCGTGCCTGCTCACGGAGGCCCATCGCTTTGTACACCAGCCCCAGGTAATAATGAGCAGATGCCAGCAGTGGGTCCAGCTCAATAGCCGTTAGCAAGCTCTCCCGCGCAGCCTCGTATTCACCTGTCTGCAAGTAGGCCCGGCCTTGCAGCTCGTAGACCCAGGCCTCGCCGGGAGCGAGTGCAAACAGCCTGGCCAACACGTCGGCGATACGTTCGTCACCGATCAGGTTGTGGTCCAGGTAGAAACGAGCCAGTACTTCCCACAGCCTGGGGTCTTGAGGCGCCAGTGAGGTAGCCTGGCGCACCCAGATTTCGGCTTCGGTGTAGCGTCCTTCGGCCGCCAGTGCCAGGCCGATCTCGGTGCAGGTGGCCGGGTTAAGAGGATCGAGAGCATAAGCCTGCTCGTATTCGGCGCGGGCAGAGGAGAGGTTACCAAGGTGTTTATAGTGCAACCCAAGCAGAATGTGGGCTGCTGGTGATGCAGGGGCTAACTCGACGCCGCGCGCCAGGTGGTATGAAGCCATCTCCGGGTATCCCATCCGGCTCAGCGCATAGCCAAGGTAAGCGTGAGCATCGGCGTAATAGGGATGAAGCGTAACCGCTCTGGATAACTGGCAGGCCGCCAGGGACCACTCCTCGTGCTCAATAAGAACCCGGCCAAGCAGAACAGCCACATAAGCTGCCCCTGCTGTTTTCTCTTCGTCCAGTATCGCCGCGATCTGCTTTGCCAGCCCGGTATCCGCCAGCGAGAGGTGCTGTCTGGCGAGCCGGTTATCCTCACCTGCCAGCAATATCCCCAACCGCTCGTGTGCCACTGTGTCACCTGGGACAAGGCGCAGGATGGTTTCATATTCCATGCGCGCGGCTTCCCAGTCACGCATCTCCAGGAGCGCCCGGGCCAGGGCCTGGCGGGCTGCCGTGTCATCCGGCTGGCGAGCAAGCAATTGCCTGGCGTGTGTGAGCACGGCGGGCCATTCGGACCGCCAGGTATACAGGGCGATCCATAACCTGGCTACTTCGGGCTGTGTCGCACCCGCCCGTGCTGCCTGTGTGATAGCAGCCTGCGCTTCATCCGGGCGGCCCCACTCCAGGTAAAGACGGGCTGCATGCAGGTAAGCCTGTGGATCACGAGGACGTATGGAGGCCGCCTGTTCATACAGCGCTGCAGCCGCCGTGCGTTCCAACCTGGTGGCATGTTCGTCGCCCTGGCGTATGAGCATGAGGTAAGCAGGATACAGAACCCCGTAGGGGTGCAGGAGAACGATTGCAGCCATCAGGGTGAGCACTATGAAAGCTACGGATGTATGCCTGTGACCGTATATGTTCGAGGCCAATAGTAGCATTCCTCCTGATTGGAGACCGGTCAAACTTGATGTAACGTAATCCAGGTCTCGCCAGATGTAAAGCCCCTCCCTGAACAAGATGTCAGCAGGAAAGGTTCGGCACCAGGTTGAGGGAATAGCAGGAGATCCCGGTGACCAGTAGCAGGATACTTTTGGGGGCAGTACACAGGCGGTGAGATTTCGAAGCAAATCCCAATCCTGGGACGGAGTCGGGCAAGTAGGGGTACCTACCCCTTTAGCCGGCGCAAACGAGGTTCAAACCGGCTGAAGCCTCGACTCCGGGCGGGAAAGGCGGTATCGGCGTTAGCCCAGATCGCTGCTTCGAACACCTGCGGTCTGAAACTCTTGCCAGAACCTGTGCACGGTGGTAGAATGACACCCCGATATCAGCCTCGGCCGGCAGTGTATACGGTGAGACTTTGGATTGTGATCACCGGGCCACCTGGATCTCACCCACAGCAATTAAATCCCCGAGGCTGTCGCCTTCACTTGTTGTGACAGCCAGACGTTCTATTGTTGGGACAATGTATGCTCCGGTAACAATTATGTAGTTGCCGGGGAGCGCATCATGTGGCACAAACAGATGGTGGGTTTGCACCAGCAGGTCACCGGTACGCCAGTGTTCTGGAAGCACTGCGTTACCGTCATCAACAGCGACAGGCCGCCCTCCAGCATCCCATAAATGGGCCATAAACGAGATAGGGGCATAAGGAGACGCAAGCACCCGCCACACCGCTGTGAATAAGACGGGCTCCCCGTGATCAGCGGTCTGGGGCGAGAAAGTGATGCTTTCCAGGCGCAAAGTCTTTCCCAGGATGAGGGGAGATGAGAGCGTGGTTGTGGCTGGTGACTGTGGTCTCCAGCGGAACACTGTAAAAAGCAAGTCGCCCGGGTAGTTCTCCTGGCGGTAAACGGCCTCCAGGCTGCCGAACGTGGGCAAAGTGACGGGAGAGCGACCATCCTGGGAGGGGATCAACAGCCAGGCATCGCCGCCCTCACGGGCCACAGGCCACCCCCGGTTGCAATCAAACGGGATCAGGCGAAGTGCTTCTCCGCCACGTATTCCCCTTTGCAGTTCCTGTATCAGATCGAGAGGAGGGCGGTCATCCAGTATAGACAAAGGGGTAGGCGAGAGGCACACGGCTGCCCAGCGGGGCGGGTCAGGATCGGGCAAAACCCGGAATACCCAGATCGAGTTACCAATACGGGCAACCGGAGAATAGGAGCGAAACCAGGAAAAGAGAGAAGGGTTCTCCCACAAGTATTGGCCGGTAAGGTTGGTTGCACTGATGGCGTAGATTCCTGGCGCCGGTGTGATCGGGGTAAATCTTTCCTCATCGGTGGCAGCCTGCGAATTGAGTGGCCGATATTTGATGCCGTATGTTTCAGGAGGAATGCTACCGAAATAACTCAAATAAACCTCGTCCACTCCATGGCTTTCCATCCACAAGCGCAGCTCTTTCAAATCCTGTCCCCAATCCAGGTTAGAATCCGTGAAAAAATGTATGCCGCCTTTCGGCCCACCAGCAACCTCATTGAAGTAGGTCAAATAATGCGGATAACAGTTCAAACTCCCGATGCCCAGCCACAGCAAAAGAGAAGCTGCTATCCAGGGCCATCTCCGGCTCAAGCGTTTCAGTGCATAAGCGGACAAAATGATTAAGGACGGGATAGCAGGTAGCAAATGGCGATAACCGATGTTAAGGCTCAGTCGAGTATACGCTATGAGCATCCATAGGGGAAGAGAACAGGTGGCCAGGATATACCAGCGTCTCTCTCTCACAAGCCATATAATGCCGAGCAGAGATGCAAGCAAAAAAGGCACAGGCGTCTTAACTGCCAACAAAAGTGGGAAGTAGAATGTCCAGCCCTTAAAAGAGCGCTTACCAAGCATATAGCCAGGCCAGCCGGCAGCCTGTACAGGCCCGCTGACTAACGTTGTTGTCGCCAGGGTTACGCTCTTTCGCAGAGGTGATAATAATGACGAGAAAGGAATACCCTGCATAGAGAATCCGGAAAGTATCCAATGTGTCAGAGAAGCCACGATAAGAACAGAAGACAAAACGAGTACCTGATGGCATAATCGTTTCCACAGGGAGCATCCAGGTCGGCTCCAGAATGCAGTTATCAGCACCAGTAGAGGTAACAGGATAGCGCTGAATGGTTTGCTGCGCAATGCCAGATCCAAACTAACGCCCGTGGCGATCACAGATATAATGGAGTGATGATTCAGAGCGCGATAATAAAGGTATAGTGTGAGAGTGAAGAAAAGGGTCGCAGCGAGATCGGTGGTGCACAGACTTCCGTGAGCCAGCATATTGGGGTCATAAGTCAACAGTCCGAGGGCCAGAATCCCGCCGATGCCCTTGATCATAGCCTTACCCCACCGGTACAGAATTGCTCCTAAGATAAGTGTCAGCTCCATAACGATAGCACGAGCCGGGAACAAAAGAGTGTCCACCGGGAAGCCGAGTCTTCGGAAAAACTCATTGCGGCAGCTTACTGCGGTGGATGGCGACGACTCGAACGTGGGAAGTTCAGGGGCAAAAAGGCAGGGAAACCCGGCCAGCCAGTAAAAAGGTCGGTCGCTTCGAAAACCGTATCTCCATACCAGGCATCCTTCAAAGAGATGAGCGGGTTCATCAAATGTTGGAGATTTTGTCGTTATGCTGCTGGCCATTTGGGCAAACAAAATCAAAAGCAGGACAAGTCTGCCCCATCTTTCTAAAATTCGCATCGGGTTGTTCTCCTTTTTTAAGAGCCTATCCGGAAATCGTAACCGACGCGTCCCTATGCGTCGGTATAGGCGGCATAGGGATGCCGCTTGTACGGTTTTTCGGATAGGTTCTAAGGAATCGGCTGCGGCAGCAATTATAACATAGCTGCCAGGGAGCTCAAAGAATCGGAAGTTCTGTTGTCGGACTGCTGGTCATTTCGAGCATAGAAGTTGATGCGAGCACAACCTATGGTGAATACTCAATCCAGGATCAGCACGATAGCTCCTACGGTGCTACTGCTTATCCTTTGGACATTGACTTTGCGCGCAGCCTGCGCCATCTCACTTACCATAGACGAAGGACTGCACATCGCCAGCGGCTACACCATCTTGCGCACCGGCGATTACCGTCTGATAGAGGAGCATCCGCCGCTTACCAAGCTCTGGCTCGCCCTGCCACTGCTCGCTGTGCGTGACCTTCCCGATCCTCGCTCATTGCCCGCCTGGACCGAGGCCGCCGCCCCCACGACGGAAAGCCTGCCACTTCTGCATATGGCTCAACAATTGATTTATCCCTACCGCCCGTTGGACCGCCTGGTGCTGCCGGCGCGGGCGATGGAGGCGCTGTTGGCCGTGTTGCTAGGCGCAGCCGTCTTCCGTTGGGCAAAAGACCTCTGGGGATGGAGAGGGGGGCTGTGTGCACTCTTTCTGCTGACCTTTGACCCCAATATTCTGGCTCACGCTGCCGTTGCCGGTACTGACCTGGGCGCGGCATGCTTCATCGCGCTGGCGCTATTCAGCCTCTACCGGTTCTTGCGCCGACGTACAATGTCTCGCCTGATCCTGGCCGGCATCACCCTCGGACTGGCTCTTGGGAGCAAGACCTCCGCGGTGTTGCTGCTACCGGTGGTGGCCTTTCTCGTGCTTTTGGTGCTGCCCCGGCGAAAATTCGCATCTCTGATATGGCTTATGCTCATCGCCGGGCTTACGCTATGGGGGCTTTATGGATTCGAGATCGGCTCTATACATAGTGTTCCCTTTCCCGTGCTGGCGGCAAGCCACGCCATTCCCTGGCTGCGCCTGCGCGAGCATATGGCCGGAGGACATGCGGCCTTTTTGATGGGGGAGAACCGCACACACGGGTGGTGGTACTATTTTCCGGTCGCGTTCGCGCTCAAGACCCCTTTGCCGACTCTTGCTCTCCTGCTAGTAGCAAGTCTGCAAGTATGCAAGTCTGCAAGTTCGCACATCCGCCAGTCCGCCAATCTGCAATCTGCAATTCGCCGGTGGGGACCGCTCGTTTTGTTTCCTCTCGTCTACGGGTTGAGCAGCCTCTTCAGCCCTCTGAATATCGGTTATCGCCATCTGTTGCCCATTTTGCCATGCATCTTTATTCTCGCATCACGCAGCGCGCAACACGCAACACGCAATACGCAGTACGCAACACGTATTTCGTATTCCGTATTCCGTATTGCGTGTCTCGCCTGGCTATTCGTTGGCACGCTGCTCATCTCCCCGCATTACCTGGCCTACTTCAATGAACTGGCCGGCGGCCCGGACAACGGCTGGCGGTATCTGGCCGATTCAAACACCGACTGGGGACAGGGCTACAAAGACCTGGCCCGCTTTCAGCGCGAGCGTGACCTTGGACCGGTGCGTCTTTCAGCGTTCATCTTCTACGACCCGGCGATATACGGCGTGCAATACGAGCCGCTGACACCGATACGCGGCGATACGCCGGCGATCTTCCCCTCCCGTTTCAACCCACCGCCGGGGGATTACGTTATCAGCGCCACGACGCTGGACGGTATCCCGTTGGTAGACCCGGAGATGTTCGACTGGTTCCGCAAACGGGAGCCGGACGCCCGTATTGCCCACGTGTTGTTCTACTACCACGTACCGCCGCAGGAGTCTGCTCCTGCCTGGCTGGCCCAGTGCACGGCGCCGGTGACCCCGCTTTCGCCCCAGGCCGCTGCCGAGGGTTTGGGCCGCAGCGACCTGCGCCTGGCCTGTTTCGATTGCACCACGGCGTGGCTCTACCCCGATGGCGGTCGGTCGCCGGGGTGGTATGCAATCTTTAGGGGAAGCGAGACAGATACAGATTTCATCCGGGCGCATGCTTCCCGCGCCCGCCTCACTTACGAGCAACGCAGGCCGGGTATCCTGCCGTCCTTCAAACTCTACGAGTGGTCGTCTCAGGGTGTAGCCCTGCTGATGGATGGCGTCCAGACCGGGCCGATGATTGCGGCCCCGGCCGAATGGCCGCCGGGGCAAGCCTGGGTAGAGGGCGCTGTGGTCACCGCGCCGCTTTCGCTCTCCGGCCCGCTCGAGTTCCTGGGTTATCGCCTGCAGAAGAGCACGGTGCGTGCGGGCGAAACGCTGGACCTGTGGTCCTATTGGGCCGTGACAGATGTTCCTACCCGCCCGCTCTCGCTGATGGCCCATCTGGTAGACGGTGCGGGCCATCCCGTAGCGATCGGTGATGGATTGGGCGTGCCAATCGAGAGCTGGCAGGCGGGTGACACCATCGTACAACGTCACCTGTTGCCCTTGCCCCAGGATACCCCTGCCGGCGATTATGCTATATATGTTGGTGCTTATTGGCTGGACAACCTGGAACGATGGCTGATCATTTCGGAGGGACAGGCAGTGGGCGGTCAGATTGGACTCACCCCCATGCTCAAGATTGCGCCGTAACGACTGATATGACGTATTTCGTAGCCGATTGTACCAATACGTATAATATGGACTTTATGGAGCGATTCAGGCTCTCGCAGGCATTGTCCCACATTCGGGGCCGTCTGCTGGACATTGGTTGCGGGTACAACAACCTGGTGCGCAGGTATGGAAACGGAGTTGGAGTTGACGTCTACCCATGGCCGGGGGTAGATGTGCTGATCGGGGACGATTCACGGTTGCCCTTTCCAGACGGTGTGTTCGATACGGTCACTATCATCGCCGCACTGAACCATATTCCTGACCGGGATGTTCTGCTGAATGAGGTCAGACGCGTCTTACGTAGTGAGGGGCATCTGATCCTGACTATGATCGGCCCGATCACGGGTTGGCTGGCTCATATCGTCTTCCGTCAGGACGAACGAACGCGTGGTAATGTGAAGCATGGAGAACTAAGAGGGATGACCGTACGTCAGATCACTCGTCTGCTATCCAGTGCAGGATTCGAGATCTCCGTGCATAAAACGTTCGAGTGCGGCCTTAACCATTTGTATGTCGCCCGTAAGCGAGACCAGGAGAGGCAGTATGAAGTTATCCGTCATCATTCCTGTGTATAATGAACAGCAGACCATCGGTGAAGTCATTGACCGCGTGTGTAGCGTAGACATTGGAGATATGGAGAGGGAAGTTATTGTAGCCGATGATGGCTCGACCGACGGTACTATTGACATTATCAATCAACGCCGGGAGGCCTACCCCTTTATCATCAAGGTGCATACTTCTCTCATCAACCTGGGCAAAGGCGCCGCGGTTCGCTTTGGGCTTGAGTATGCCACTGGCGACGTGATCCTGATTCAGGACGCGGATCTCGAGTTGAATCCCCAGGAATACGGTCGTTTGCTGGAGCCAATCTTGCATTGCAGCGCCCAGGTTGTCTATGGCTCCAGATTCCTGACCCGGTCTCCCAATATCCCTGTGCGCACCTTGCTGGCAAACCGCTTTCTGACTGCTCTGACCAATCTGCTTTACGGAAGTCATCTCACAGATATGGAGACGGCGTACAAGGTTTTTACCCGCCAGGCTATCAAAGGTCTGCGTCTGCGCTGTGTAGGTTTTGACATTGAGGCAGAACTTACTGCCAGGTTTCTGTTGGCAGGGTATCGTATCTATGAGGTGCCGATCTCTTACAACCCCCGCACAAAAGACGAGGGCAAAAAGATCAGATGGACAGACGGTGTGGAAGCAGTCTATACGTTGCTGAAATGTCGCCTGTGTGCAGGGTAATGAACAAAATAGTAGCATACTGGATGATACTGAGGCCAATTACCCGTGCACCTCTTTTCTGGCTATCTGTTCTTTACGTTGCAGTCGGTCTGGTGTACGCCTGGGTCACGCCAGTGTTGGAAAAGCCAGACGAGAATGACCATTATGGTTACCTGCTCTACCTGCGCGAACATCGCACGCTGCCCCCTCTTTCCTCTTCCGAAAAATGGATGCGTGAGGCGATGCAGCCGCCTTTATACTACATAACAGCAGCAGTATTGACCGCCTGGCTGCCCGACGATCCCGATCTGTACGAATTGCTTGGCTCCAATCCGTACATCTCGGCTTCTGTTCCTGGCTACCGGAATGACAACCGGAACTATTATCTTCATCCCCCGCACATGACGCCACTCGTGATGGGCGCCCGGCTGGTTTCTTTGATTTTTGGCCTGGGTACTATGCTGGTCACATATTTCCTCGCAGCGCAGATATTCCCTCGTCATTCGGGTGCCCCTATCACCGCGGCCGCTCTGGTCGGCTTTCAACCAAAGTTCCTGTATATTGCCACAGCCATCAACAATGATGCTGCCGTCACCTTCTTCGGTGCACTGACAGTAGCCATCATAGTACATCGCTTGCAGAAGGGCGAATCTGTGAAAGAACGGCCGTCCGGAAACCATCCGGGCTACCCGCGAACCTGCCAGGACATGCGCTTTAGCATATGCCTGGGTATTGTTCTGGGGCTGGCAGGTTTGACCAAAGTCAGTAGCCTGGTATTTTTTCCCCTCGTGGGCCTTGCACTTTTACTAATCCACCGTAACCTGCGCCTGGCCCTTTTCCGTGACGGGCTGGTCATCATAGCGATTGCCGTGCTTATCGGTGGGTGGTGGTATGTCCGCAACGCGATACTTTACCACGACCCGTTCACGCTCAAGATTCTGAGCACATTCGGGTATGTTGGGTATCGGGGATTCTGGGAACGACTGCTGCCCGATCTCCGCAGCATCGAGTACACCTTCTGGGCCAACCAATCTCGCACGTTCATCAGCCCGATCCTGCCCGATCTGATCCTGATTTGGTGGGGACGAGGCAGCCTGGCCTTACTGATCCTGAGTTGCCTGATCAACGGTAAGCGTATTTGGTGTAATGCGAGGGTCTGGATCACTTTATTGCTTTGGCCGGTCGCGTTTCTACTTCTATTGGTTGGATATTGGACTCGCAGTAGCCCGTGGCCGTTTGGTCGCCTGCTCTTTCCAGCACTGACACCGATATGTGTGTTGTTTGTATGGGGTTGGTATTATAGCCTGCCGGAAAGCTTGCGACGCGCAGGCTTGATGCTTAGTATGGCAGTGGTGATCGTGGTAAGTACCTGGTTACCTTTCGTGAGTCTTTACCCACTGTTCCATCCTTCACCGGAACGACGTGCGGAGCAGGTTGCTAATCCGGTGGGGGTCGTCTATGTCAGTGCTGATACAAATACGCCAATCGCCAGGTTGGTTGGCTATAACCTGCGTGCCCGGTATGCTGTTCCTGGGACTTACTTCCCACTTGAACTGTGCTGGGAGCCACTTGGTCATACCGATGTGCCTTACGCGGTGTTGGTGCACTTTCTGGATCTCAGTCAGCACAACAAGGGGCGCGAGCCAGCCATTTGGGGAAGTCGGCGAACGTATCCTGGACTGGGCAGTCGTCCCACAGATCGCTGGCCTCTCCATCGAATTTTCTGTGATAATGTCCTGGTGTGGGTCCATCCCGAAGTGCCGGCTCCGTCGGGTGCTGCAATAGAAGTGGCACTCCTGAATCCCTCAACCAGCCAGCGGCTGCAGGTCAGAGATGCTCAGGGTGAGCCTGTCGCATTGGCGTTTGTGGGCAGTGTGGCTATATTATCCCCTGACGAGGTGATGGTATCTGAGCAACCAGCACTCTATGTATTTGACGGTGCTATTGGTCTTACTCAAGTGCAGGTTTTGCACGATACAGAGTCAGTCATCACCCTGACGTTGACCTGGAAGTCCTTGCAGCCTGTGCCGTATGATGCGATGGTTTTCGTTCACCTGGTGGGACCAGACCACATTCTGCTGGCCCAGGCTGATCGCCAGCCACTGGATGGACGTTTCCCGACATCTTATTGGCAGCCCGGTCAAACCATTACCGATGTGCTTGGCCTGCCGTTGCCTCCGGGTGTAGACATTAAGGATTTGACACTGCGTTTGGGCATGTACCGTTGGCCCTCATTAGAGCGGCTACCGGTTACAGATGCTGCAGGGACGCCTCAGCCAGACAACGTTATTGTGCAAGATGCTCATCGGGCTCGTTAGCCAGGTAAATGAGTCTCTCCAATGCTTATTACTACCGCACTTCCCCGTTTTGAAGGGTCAGAGGTGACTGTCACCTTGAACCCGTGCCGATGGTTGGCTTTCGCGAACCTGCTTCTTGCTGCTAAGAGCCTATCCGAAAAACCGTACAAGCGGCATCCCTATGCCGCTTATACCGACGCATAGGGATGCGTCGGTTACGTTTTTCGGATAGGCACTAAAACAAAGTACCGAAAAGAGGGCGATCTGGCGGCCCGAACAGGACACAGGTGACCTGTATGCGTCACTAACGGCTTGACCGATCTCTGATGACGCCTTATAATGGCGGCATTCCCAAAAAGGAAGGCGAGAGGAAACGGTCTTTACCGAACAAACAGGGAATGCATCTGTGGCTGGCACTTAGAACCTATCCGAATAACCGTATAAGCGGCATCCCTATGCCGCTTATACCGACGCATATGGATGCGTCGGTTACGTTTTTCGGATAGGCGCTTAGAACCTGTCCGAAAAACTGTACAGAGGTGGCATCCCTTGCCGCCTATACCGATGCATAGGGATGCATCGGTTACGATGCATAGGGATGCATCGGTTACGATGCATAGGGATGCATCGGTTACGATTTCCGGATAGGCTTTTAAGCGCTTGCGAGTGACAGACGCTCAAGGAAACCTCGATCCGACAACATAATCCCGATGTGTGAGTAAGACAACCGTGCTTTGGATCAAGTTTACAGGCGCAAGTAAGCACAAAGCGGCAGGGCTAATCCTCCTCTGCTTCATCGCCCTGGCCTCCCTCTGTGGCATCGTCGTTCCCCCTTTCGAGAACCTGGATGAGATCGAACACTTCGGCGCAATTCGCTATGTCGCTGACACAGGACAACTACCGGTGCACGGAATACCGGCAGCGGCAGAGTATCACTACCGCCAGGAAGCCTCCCAGCCGCCGCTGTATTATCTGCTTTCGGCCGGGCTGGTGCGGTTGCTGGGGCTGGATGCCGATGATATGCCCCCATTGCGTTTCAACCCCCGGGTCGTCTGTGGACCTGTTGCGTTCAACCTGTATGATAACCGGGCGATCCTGTATCATGATCCGAACCGCGAGGCCTTTCCCTGGCGTGGCACCTTGCTCATGCTCCACGTGTTGCGCGTCTGGTCTACATTGCTCCAGGGGATTACGGTACTCGGCGCGTATGCCATGGGCCGTCTTGCGTTTCCGAAACGTCCTGGAGTCGCCTTACTGGGCATGGCCGTGGTCGCCTTTAACCCCCAATTCCTTCTGGTCGCCAGCGGCATTAACAACGATAACCTGGTTACCCCACTGGCGACAATTGCGTTCTATGTGCTCCTGTGCGCCTGGCGTGATGGTTTTTCGACATGGCGGTCGCTCGGCCTGGGATTGCTGATTGGGCTGGCCGGCCTGTCCAAATTGAGCGGATGGGTCTTGCTGATCCTCACTGGTGCTCTCCTCCTGTTCCGAGCAGTCCGGAAAGTCAGGGAGTCAACGGATTGGCGAGCTGGCGGTTTAGCAGGCCATATGCTATTCGCTATTCGCCATTTACTATTGGTCGTTCTGCCGGCTTCGGCTGTCAGCGGGTGGTGGTTCTGGCGCAACTGGCGGCTCTATGGCGATCTCACTGCGCTCAGGCCGATGCTGGCCCTGGTCGGTGAGCGCGGCTCGCCGATCTACCCGCTTCTGGAGGCCGGACTGGTGTTCCGCTCTTTTTGGGGGCAGATTGCGTGCTCTTTCTATCCAACGGGATTCTATGCCTTCTACATTGCCTTCACCATACTGGCGCTCAGCGGGCTGGCGTGGGGATGGCGGCGGTTGGAGCGCGCAGAAAAGGCGGCAGCGGCCATTCTGACCGGCTGGTTCCTCCTGATCGTAATCAGTTGGGCGCGCTGGGATATGGTGACTCCGGCCCCCGGTGGACGGCTGCTCTTTCCGGCGTTGCCCGCCGTGGGGCTTGTATTCGCACTGGGACTTGATGGCTGGTCGGAGAGTCGGCAAGTTTGCAAATCGGCAAGTTTGCGGGTGCGCAGATTGTTATGGCTCATTTGCGTTATTGCTCTGCTGGCGATGGCACTGTGGTCCGTTGCGGGTATCCTGCCCGGCTTTTTCGCACCGCCACCGCGCTATGCAGATGCGAACGCCGTACATCCACAGCACCCGCTTGATGCCACGTTGGGTGAAAGTGTGCGGCTTTCAGGCTACGATGTGGTATTGGAGGATCGAGGCCCGACACTCGACGTGACGCTATACTGGCAGGCACTCGCCCCATTGGCCGAGGACTACATCCTGACGCTGCAACTGGTCTCGCCTGTGCCGGGGGATACGACGCTGCGTTTGAACTATAACTCCTGGCCGGGGCGCGGCAACTATCCGACCACGGCCTGGCGTCCAGGCGAGGTGATCGCCGACCGTTATCGTCTTCGTCTGCCGGCGGCCGATTTTCCCACCCAGGCGTGGGACCTGCACCTGGCCCTCTACCAGGAGGGGACAGGAGACAGGTTACCAGTTCGGGTGGGGGGTGTGGCTATTGGCGATCATCTGGTGCTGACCCGGCTGCGGGTGCCGGGACGTCTGCCGGATTGCCCGGAGGAAGGGAAACTGACCTCTGAGGTACGCTTCGATAATTATGCCACCTTGACTCACGCCCGGATTGCGTTTGATCCGGAAGATGCCCGTGTGATGTTGTGCTGGAAAGCACTGACGCCGTTACCCGGCGACTATACAGTCTTTGTCCATGTGCTGGATGATGGCGGCGTACTGGTCGGCAGCGGCGATGGCCCGCCGATGCAGGGTGCTTTTCCCACTTCGCTATGGCGACCTGGTGACATGGTCCTGGACTTCCATCATCTGACCATAGATGAAGGCACGGCGGTTGCGCGCATCACCGTTGGGCTGTATAACCCGGCGAATGGCTCACGTATACCCGTATCTGCGGATCGCATTCCTGTCCCTGATGCTGAGGTGACAGTATGGACATGGCATCCCTGAATGTGAAACAAAATCAATTGGGGCATAGTACACAAAAAATCCTGTTCAAAGCATTTTTATTGGTGGTTCTGGTAGTTGTGGGCGGATGGCTGTTCAGAGGCGACGCCGTGGCGCGTGCTCCAGATTTACCCGGACAACTGCTATCGGGCCAGTCGTCGGCCAACCTGCTCATCAACGGCAGTTTTGATGATCCGGCCTATCCCTTCCGCTGGCGGTATCCCAACCATTTCGTTGCCGGTGGATGGATCCGTTGGTGGATCCACGGCACCGTCATCCCAGAGTACGACGATGTGCGACCCTGGCGCCCATACAAATACGACGGCGAGCATGCACAGGCTTACTTCAAATGGGGGGCCTCTTACATAGCGGGGATCTACCAGGTAGTTAATGGGGTGACGCCCTGTGTACCCTACCGGTTCACCATGTGGGCCCGCAACCACTCGATTGAAGGTGCGCTTCCCCACGCACGTATAGGGCTGGATCCTCAGGGGACGCAGTTAACCCCCAGCGATGATGACTGCGCTGTCAAAAATGGTCTGCCCCCCCTGACAGTCTGGTCGGGGGAACAGACGGCGCTCTTTAAATGGGAAGAGCTGACAGTGGAAGCAGAGCCATTGGGGAACCGACTCACGGCCATTCTCTATGCCGCGCCTCGACCTTCGAGCAACGTCACGCATTACTACGATACATTCTGGGATGCCGGTCGGCTGGTAGAACTCCCCTTTCCTGATGGCAGATTGCCAGAACCACCTTCCTGGACTCCTTCAGGATTCATCCAGAACCTGCAGACAACGATCCTGCTGGATACACTGCTTATTACCTGGGATACGCCCCAGCCTGCTTCTACCCAGGTGTGGTATCAAATAACGGGCCCCAGACCTCCACGCAGCCTGAGCGAGACAGCACATGAGCCAGCTTCGATGGTCCAGGAGGCATACCCTCTGACCACTACGCTTGATACCACGCCCGTTACACAACACAGGGTCCTCATCGAAGGGCTGAAAGCTGACGACACGGTGAGTTTTGTTGCCCTCTCCCGACGCCCTACAGATGCTGTCTGTGTCACAGAAGTTTCCGACCCCGGGCTGGTGGTTATATCGGACCCAGACGTTCTGGAACCGGAGAGCTGGGCACCCTCCGGGTTCATCCAGAACCTTTCTGCAAAGGTCTTGCTTGACCGGCTTGTGATCACCTGGGAGACGCCGGAGCCCTCAGTTGCACAGGTATGGTACGACATCATCTCTCCTCCGTCGCCGCCTCCTACTTCATCCGGTACACTTTCGTACACTACCTTCGTTTATCTGCCTCTGGTAGTGTCCGGCTTCGGCGGCTCGCCCGGGTATTCACTCTTCACCCCCCTGGAACTCACAAGATCAACACACCATAAAGTGGTAATTGAGGGCCTCAGTGCCGGTGACACGGTGCGCTTCGTTGCTCTCTCCGGGCGAATAGTAGACTACCGGTTGGTTACGGATGTTTCGGCTGAGCAACGAATCACCGTACCTGACCGTGTCCCGCCACCGGTTTCATGGAATCCTTCCGGGGTAGTCCAGAACCTGGTCATTACCGCGTCTTTCGGTAGCCTGACCGTCGGTTGGGATACGCCGGGCTTTTCTTCGACCACACAGGTCTGGTACAATGTCCTGCTGCCTTCTACATCACCAACCGGTACATTGGTGTACACTTACTATGTCTACCTGCCGCTCGTGATGTCTGGCAGCCAGGACAGGAATTACCAGTTCGCAACACCGCTCGATCTGAAACGGACAACCTGCCACCAGGCCAGGATCGAGAATCTGCCAGATGGTGCAATAGTTACTCTTGTGGCGCTTTCCAGTGATGTGGTGAATGACTCGGTCGTCACTGAGGTATCTGCACCGATCCGGATAGAGGTGGATACTTCGCTGAACGGCATGGTTTACCCCTTGCCCCCCGGGCCTTAGCGATGTACAGGCGGCTCACATTCCTGGCGTCACATCGGCTTATCTGTCTGCTCACCATGTTTGTCGTGCTGACAGCATTTTATAGTCTGATGACGCCGCTTTTCGAGGCGCCGGACGAGGTCTGGCACTACGCTTATGTGCGCTACCTGGCTGAAAAGCACAGGCTTCCTCCCCTTGATGGCGATGATAGCGGCGCATACCAGGAGGCAGGACAACCCCCAATGTACTATGCGGTGGCCGCGCTGATCAGTGGGCTGGCTCCAGACAATGACCTCGAGGAACTGATGTGGCACAATCCTGGCTTCGGTTATCAGGCCGGGGGAACGGTAAACGACAACAAGAACATGCTGATCCATACGGAGGCAGAGCGGTTTCCATGGCACGGAGCCGTGCTGGCGATCCGTCTGGCCCGCGTTGCCTCACTTGCGTTTGGTCTGTTGACCGTTGCGATGGCCTGGGGACTGGGGGAGGAGGCGTTCCCTGATCATCCGGCCATGGCCTTCGGAGTGGCCGCGATGGTTGCTCTGACGCCGCAGTTCCTGTTCGTCTGTGGTGTCGTGAACAACGACAGTGCGGCTGCGGCCACCGCCACCCTTGTGCTGTGGATGCTCGCCCGCGTGCTGAACCGCGGGGCTACGCTGTGGCGCAGCGTGACCATCGGCATTGCAACCGGGCTGGCCGCTCTAACCAAGACCAGCCTGCTGCTCCTGCTCCCTCTCGCTCTCCTGGTATTGAACACAGTGACCCTTCGCCATCAGGGGGTTCGGAGCGCTGTTGCATTATCGTCGGTACTGCTGCTCATCGCCTGTGCAACGGGCGGGTGGTGGTACGTGCGCAATGCCCTCCTGTATCATGACCCTCTGGCGGTGCAGGTGCATATGAACACCCCTTGGGGGCGGGCCGTTCCGGCCTCCATCAAAACGATTTTGGCTGACTTGCCCGCGGTATATCGCTCTTACTGGGGAGCTTTTGGATGGGGACACATCCAGTTTCCTGTTGGGGTTTACCTGGCCATCGGTGTGGCGCCGGTCTTAAGCCTGACAGGCTGGATCAACGCGCTGCTACACCGTTGCCTGCCACGCCGGTGGGCGATCTTTCTGCTCGCGCTGACCTGGTGGATGCTGATCGGCGCCGCTTTGCTGGAATGGATGCGCCGGGTCGAGGCCCCCCATGGAAGGTTACTGTTTCCCGCCATCGCTGCTCAGTCACTGCTCCTGGCAGGAGGGTGGGCTGCCTTGCCGCGAATTCCTGTACCGCAGGGAGTGTTCATCTCCCTCTTGATACTTAATCTACTGACCCCAGTGATGGTGATACGTCCGGCGTTTGCCCCTCCTGAACTCTTATCTCCATCAGAGGCGGCCAGAAAAGTACAGGGCACGGAGCTTATCTACGGAGACGTAGCCCGACTGTTGGGCGTCTCTCTGGATCGTACCCCGGTCAGTCCAGGCAGTGTGCTGAAGGTCCGTGCCTGTTGGGAAGGGCTGGCAGCCATGAAGCAGGACTACACTGTGTTCGTGCACCTGATCGGCAGAGAGAACGCGCGCGTTGGAGAGCGTCATACTTACCCTGGCCTGGGCCGTTTCCCAACTTCGCGCTGGCTGCCTGGGCGGGCCTTCTGCGATGTGTACCGTGTGCGGGTCAGCGACTGGGCGCCTGTGCCCGAGCTATATGATGTGGTCATAGGCCTCTACGACGCGGGTACGGGCGAGCGTCTCCCTGTCCGCACATCCTGGGGAGGTGAGGTGGGGCTTCCCGTCGTGGCGCAGGTGCGGGTAGCCATGCCTGGTATGCCCGCCGGACTCCCTGGCGATGCCCATCCGTTGAGCTATCGGCTTGGCGCGGAGATTATGCTCATCGGGTATCGGCTTTCAGGCGAAATACGCGGTGGGGAACCGCTGACGGTAACACTCTACTGGCAGGCAACGGGGACACCTGCCGGGGATTACGTTGTCTTCATCCACCTGCTTGATACAGAGGCAACCGGCCAGCCGCTCATACTGGCTCAGGATGACCGTCCGCCCAGATACGGTCGCTACCCCACATCAGCCTGGCAGGCGGGCGAGGTGATCCCCGACGAACATGTCCTCATCATCCCACCGCTCAGTGATGCCCGGCATATACAACTGATGACAGGGATGTATCACCCCGCCACATTAGAGCGGCTGCCCGTCAGCGGCCCTGAAGGTCCGCTCCCAGATGGCCTGATCCCGCTCCGTTGACAGGGTGAGTGGTTCCGCTTACCCCTGTGCCTGGTTGCGCGCGGTCAGTGTCTCGACTGTGATGCATCCAGCAGGACACTGCCGGACGCATTCCAGACAGCGAACGCATAGCCCGGATGAAGGGTTTTCATACACACGGATGTCCATCGGGCAGACTGCCTGACAGCGGTCACATCTCAGACATGCTTCTTGCTGCACTGTCAGGCGGAAGTAACTGACGGGGTTAAGAGGTGACCACAATGCTCCCAAGGGGCAGACCCAGCGACAGAAGGGTCGGGGGGTCACGCTCATCCATAACATAAATGCGCCCAGAAGGACCAGCTTGAGCCGGTAAAGCGCGCCGATCAGATGACGTATCCCCGCATTGAGCAGCACCACCGGTATACCCGCTTCCAGGGTACCCGCCGGGCAAAGCTTGCAGAACCACGGTTCACGGGTAACCAGCGGGATGATCACTACAAGCACTGCCAGTAGCAGGTAGCGAGTCCAGTTATACCGGTTCCGCATTCGGAGTTTGGGCACGGGTAGCTTGTAGAGTAGCTCCTGCAGCAGGCCAAACGGGCAGAACCAGCCACAGCTTCCTCGCCCGATCAGCGCACCGACCAGCGCGACGGTCCCCACCACGTATAGTGGAAACTTCATACGCCCGACGAAATGCTGAATACTCCCGATGGGACATGCGAAAGCCGCAGCAGGGCAGGCGTGACAGTTCAGTGCCGGACAGGGCATGCCCCTGGTAAAGTATTGAGTGAAATGAGAGTTCAACGCCAGCGCCGACAGGAACTGCACGCTGCTACGTCGTTGCCCCAGTCTGGCCCACACTGATCGCATCTCTCTTACCCCAGGCCAATGCAGGAATAGCAGAGAAGAATGGCATTGTGCAACACAATCCGCCACTGGCCCAAAAGCAGTCCCGCCACTATCGCGGCCAGGGCCAGCAAGATAAATATGCGGTTCAGCGCGTAAGCTTTCAATCTGCGCATTGCTCACCTGTTATGCCTGTACGTGTACAACGTTCCCAGTGTTGCCGCCAGGATCGTGAATACCACCATCGCTACCATCGGGCAAGAAGAGGATCCCTGGGTCAGAATAAGGGGGACCCGGGTGGGCGTGGGGG
>Ga0209101_1001138_pt1 | contig 20466 bp, 20 predicted proteins | sample ConPoolayeCmetaG_FD_185481 | JGI IMG/M metagenome (GOLD analysis project Ga0209101, IMG submission 185481) | Hot spring microbial mat communities from California, USA to study Microbial Dark Matter (Phase II) - Cone Pool mat layer C metaG... ...
CTTATACCGACGCATAGGGATGCGTCGGCTGCGTTTTTCGGATAGGGCCCTAAGAGCCTATCCGAAAAACCGTACGAGCGGCATCCCTATGCCGCTTATACCGACGCATAGGGATGCGTCGGCTGCGTTTTTCGGATAGGGCCCTAAGAGCCTATCCGAAAAACCGTACGAGCGGCATCCCTATGCCGCTTATACCGACGCATAGGGATGCGTCGGCTGCGGTTTTCGGATAGGGCCCTAAGACACGGTCGACTGAATAGCACGCGGATGAACGCGGATTCAACGGATTGACACGGATCAAAAATCCGTGGAAATCCGCGTTCCGTTTGTTTCTACACCCACATAGGTTGAATGGATAATAGGATGCACAATTTGCATCATTGTCAAAACGGGCTATACTGAAAAGCATAGTATCAACATACTGAACCAACGTTGGTGCAGGTTTTGACAAGTCAAGGAGTTGGAACAATGGAAGTACAACTGCTCAAGCATTTGCATTGGCTGGGGCACGACAGCTTTAGACTTGATGGCCCGCCCATCATCTACTTTGATCCATGGAAGCTGCCGGATGGACAACCTCAGGCCGGGATTATCCTGGTCAGCCATGAACATGGTGATCATTGTTCGCCCGACGACATTCGCAAGATCAGCGGGCCGGGCACAGTGGTGATTGCCAATGAAACCGCAGCGGCCAAACTCAAAGGCAGGGCGCAGATTATGCGGCCCGGCGAGCACCTCAAGCTCGATCTGGTCGAAATTGTTGCCGTGCCGGCATACAATGTCAACAAATTTCGCGCTCCCGGCGTGCCTTTTCATCCTCCGGAGGCCCACCACAATGGGTATATCGTCACCGTTGCCGGCGAACGCCTCTATTTTGCCGGTGACACCGACCACATTCCCGAAATGGCCGAGATAACCTGTGATGTGGCCCTGCTGCCGGTCAGCGGCACTTATGTGATGACCGCCGAAGAGGCCGCCCAGGCCGCACAAACCATTTCGCCGCGGGTTGTCGTGCCGATGCACTATGGCGCCGGCGTGGTCGGTACCGCCGCAGATGCCGAGCGCTTCCGTTCACTCTATCACGGGCAGGTGGTCATCCTCTGACCGAAAACACAAAAAACGCGGAGATGGTCGGTCTCCGCGCTTTTTGTCGCCGTCATCTGACGTTTCAGGTCGTCACCTCTTCGCAGGTACGTTCGGCTATCGTTTGTTGATCGTTCGCCGGATGGAGCATTCCCTCCAAGACGTGCTCCAGGGCCATGGTGTGGCTACACACGCCATACAAGGCAAAATAACGGCATGTACATGTCCATTGTCCTTGAGTATATCGGATTGTGTGATCGTTGTTCTCGCCGTGGATAACGGCCGCAAATTCGGTAAACTCGATGCGTTCACGTTCTTCTGCGTACTGTCTGGCCTTGAGAATCTTGCCGATCATGCCCGAATCCATACACAACTCTCCTTTGAATGGTTTTTAAGCGCCTATCCGGAAGTGGAGTCGCGGCTTTAGCCGGACTTGAATCACCGGATGTAGGCCGGCTGAAGCCTCAATTCCCAAAACACCGGTGTCCGGTAAAAAAACAGACACCACGGCATAGTCATATCCGTGGTGTCTGTATACTTGATTGCTTGAAACCCGATGCCATGTTTGCTCCCATCCGATCGAGTTAACCCTAGTATACCGCATGTGGAAGCGGTTTGTCAACCTGTTTTTCATCGTCGATTCCTGTACGTACACCGTCGGCCGAACGATCTATGAGCCGAATACGTTGTGGTGGCTGGCCGGATTGTATCACCGTCTGCATCAGATGCCGATAGTTCTCTCCCGGTACCACATGCCCCAACACGGTTGGATGTTGCGCCCCGGTGCAGGCAGTCAACGTGCTTGTCCAGCCATGTATCGTAAAATATCCCAAAATGGCAAAGGAAATCGCCTCTTTGGCGTCGGCGGAAAGGCCCAGATCGCTTGCCGAGAGAATCTCGGTTTGCGGTTTTAATGCTTCTCTAAGCATGTTCACCAGGGTTGGATTGCGTGCGCCGCCTCCGCCGAGGATCACGCGGTCGACACCGCCGGGGATGAAATCGGCATAAGCCTGGGCGATCGACTGCGCCGTCAAGGCCGTCAGCGTGGCCAAAATATCAAATGATGAGAGCCCTTGCGCCAACGCACGGTCGATCCAAATGTCGGCAAACGGTGCGCCGAACAGCTCTCGCCCGGTGCTTTTGGGTGGCGACTGCTTGAAATAGGGGTGCGCAAGCATGGCGGCCAAGAGTGGTGGGTGCACCCGGCCTTGAGCCGCCCAGCGCCCATCCAGGTCGCAACGCAGCGTGCCGCCCGAAAGCCGCGCGGCGGCATGATCGATGGGTGCGTTGCCCGGCCCCGTATCAAAGGCCAGGACATGTTCACCCAGAACCGTCACGTTGGCAATTCCGCCGATGTTTTGTACCGCAACACACCGACCGGGCAGGGCAAAGAGCAGCGCATCGACAAAACTGACCAACGGTGCGCCATGCCCACCGGCGGCAATGTCGCGGGCGCGAAAATCGGCCACCGTAGTGACCCCTGTCCGTTCGGCGATCACTGCCCCACTGCCGATTTGCAGGGTCGAGCGCACCCGACCGGGCATAACCTGATGGTAAATCGTCTGCCCGTGCGAGGCGATCAGGTCAACCTGGCTTGGCGACAAACCCGCCTGGGCGATTGCGGCCAACGCCGCTTGTGCAAATGCTTCGCCGATCAACACGTTGGCTTCGCAGACTGCGCGCACACTTCCTCGATGGGGGGGAAACAGTTCCAAAATTCGCGCGTGTACCGACGCCGGATGAGGGTGTTCGACCCAAGCCAGCGTTTCCAGCCACAACGTTGTGCCTTCTTGGGTCAACCGCACGACCACCGCATCGATGGCGTCGGCAGAGGTGCCCGACATCAACCCAACCACAATCATGGTCAACTCCTTGACGGCAAATTCAAAAAAGGCTAAAATTCAAGGATTCCGCAAGGCTGTTCGCCCTTGGAAAGGGTGGACATTGGATTTTGTTCCCAATTGGTAAAACCATCCAAGACGTAAACCAGGAGGTCAACATGAAATACCGAACATTAGGACGGACCGGCGTGCAGGTATCCAGCCTGTGCTTGGGTACGATGTCCTTTGGACGTGAAGCCGACGAAGCGACGGCGGCGGCGATGTTTAAGCGTTGCCGTGATGTGGGGATCAACTTTTTCGACACGGCCAACGTGTACTCGGCGGGCCGTGCCGAAGAGATTTTGGGCCGCTTGATTGCCGGTTGTCGTGACGAGATCGTCCTCACCTCCAAATTTTGCTTTCCAACGGGTGATGACCCCAACGCGCGGGGCGCGTCGCGTCGCCACATAATGCTTGCCGTTGAAGCCAGTCTCAAGCGCTTGCGTACCGACCGCCTGGACCTTTATTTTGTACACAGTTTTGACCCTCTAACCCCCATCGAAGAAACGATGCGCGCTTTGGATGACCTGGTGCATCAGGGCAAAATTCTCTATCCGGCTGTCAGCAACTGGGCCGCCTGGCAGATTGCCAAAGCGCTGGGCATCTCGGCCCTGGCGGGGTTGGCCCGCTTTGAGTGCATCCAGCCGATGTACAACCTGGTCAAGCGCCAGGCCGAGGTCGAGATTTTGCCGTTGGCCCAGGCCGAGCAGCTTGGGGTTATCTCGTACAGCCCATTGGGGGGTGGCCTGTTGACCGGCAAGTATGGCTCCACGGCCAAACCGGCAAGCGGCCGCCTGGTCGAAAACGAATTGTACAGCCGCCGGTATGGTGTGCCGGCCTATTACGAAATTGCCGAGGCTTTTACTGCCCACGCACGCGAGCGGGGAGTGCATCCGGTTTCCCTGGCCGTGGCCTGGGTGATGTCTCACCCGGCGATTACCGCCCCCATCATCGGCGCACGCAATGTTGAACAACTGGAGCCTTCACTGGCCGCCGTTGATGTGCCGATGACGCCCGAGTGGCGCGCCGAAATTTCGGCTTTGTCGATCGAGCCACCACCCGCTACCGACCGTCTCGAAGAAAAAAGCGGCATGGTTTACGCCGGAGCCAGGTGATTTGCACCCGCTCCGCGATTGGTGTAGAATAAACTTTCCCAACAAGACAAATATGAGAGCGAGCGGGCCGGAGGATGTATGGTTGTCAAAAGCCTGGAAGAATTCAGGCAAATGTTGCACAAAGAACGTGTTCGTTTGATGATCCAGCTCGGTCATGAGACGCCATGGAACAGCGATAACCTCGGTTATGGCAACCACATGGCCGATGACGGCACTGAGGCCTTTGAACAGGTCGTCGATCGGTCGATGCGCGCGCGGCTGGAAGATACGCTCAAAAGCGTCCAAGATGCACTTAAAAAATTCGATCTGGGCACTTTTGGCATCTGCGAAGACTGCGGTGAAGCGATCGACTGGGCACGGCTGGAAGCCAAACCGTACGCGACATTGTGCATCAAATGTGAACAAAAAAGAGATTTTCGACGTTAAGGGCCCATCCGAAAACTGTAACCGGCGCATCCCTATGCGTTGGCGTAAGCGGCATAGGGATGCTGCTTTACGGTTTTTGGATAAGCCAGGTTCAGGCTGGAAAATATGCTCAAAAAAGGCTGGTGGGTGCTGCCCCTTGTAACGACATTGTTGCTTATCCTCGACCAGTTGACCAAATGGTTGGTCGTTTCCTCACTGGCGCTACATGAGGCATGGGCACCGATTCCGTCGCTGGCTGCTTTTTTTGAAATTCGCCATGTCACCAACACCGGTGCGGCTTTTGGCTTGTTTCAAAATGGCAGCAACTTGTTTGTCATTGTGTCGTTTATCGTATCGGCGATTATCATATACTATTATTCCAGGTTGCCGGACGGCAAATGGCCACTCCGTTTTAGCCTGGCTATGCAACTGGCCGGTGCGGTCGGCAACCTGATCGATCGGCTGCGGTGGGGCTATGTAGTCGATTTTCTAGACTTTCACTTTTGGCCGGTGTTCAACGTGGCCGACACCTGCATTGTCTGCGGCGTGGTCTTGCTGGGGGGCATCCTGTTTTACGAAGAGCGGTGTGCTGCACAGGCGGCACATGTTCATGAAACCAAACCCTGCCCTCCTGCAGATTAAAGGGCCGATCTGAAATCCGTAACCGATACAATCCCTATTCGTCGGTGTAAGCGACATAAGGATGCTGCGTGTGCGGTTTTTCGGATAGGTTCTGAAACCGGGTTTGCGCGTTTGGGAAGGTCACTGTATGTAAATGTCCTCAGATGGTATGCACATCGAGCAGCTCGTCGTTGCCCAGGGCGGTGAGCGGCTGGACCTTTACCTGACTGCCCAACTGGGCGATGTGACCCGCTCACAAATCACCAAATGGATTGCCGCCGGCCTGGTTACGGTCAACGACAAGGCGGTCAAGGCCGGGTACCGATTGAGCGTCGGTGATACGATTCAAATTTTGCGCCCTCTTGCGCCGATTGCGCAACTTGAACCGCTTCCCATTCCCCTCGAAGTGCTTTATCAAGATGCCGATTGTCTGATCGTCAACAAGCCGGCCGGTCTGGTCGTCCATCCGGCGGCAGGCCATCACCAGGATACCCTGGTTAACATACTGATCGCGCGTTATCCCGAATTGATTCCTCTGTTTGAATCGGCCGAGGGGGGCCACCGGCGCGGCATTGTCCACCGGTTGGATCGAGACACGTCGGGCCTGCTGATGGTGGCGCGCCATGAGGATGCCTGGCGTGCCTTGCAGGCACAATTCAAGGCCCGGCAGGTCAGCAAAACCTACCTGGCCCTGCTCTACGGACGAATGAAAGAAGCGACCGGCCAGGTCGATGCCCCGTTGGGCCGTGATCCACGTAACCGCAAACGCATGGCCGTTGTCGCCGAGGGGCGCAGGGCATTGACGGAGTATCGGGTGCGCGAATTTCTTTACGATGCACGAGGAGAATATACGCTCGTTGAAGTTCATTTGTACACCGGGCGCACTCACCAAATCCGCGTTCATATGGCCTACATCAACCATCCGGTGGTCGGTGATTCGGTTTATGGACGACGCAAGCCGTCACTGGCCTGCCCCAGGCAATTTCTGCATGCGCATCGTTTAGGGTTTCGTCGCCTTTCCGACGGCCAATGGATCGAGGTCGAGTCACCGCTGCCGGACGATTTGCAAAAGGTGCTGGATGGGCTGAAAACCGGTTAGCCGTCGGGCCATTTTCATTTTTCAGGCATGCGCAGCCAGTGCATGATCCCGATCGTGGCCCAGCAAAACAGCGTTCCCTCGAGCAGATATACACTGCCGATCATCAGCCAATCCAGCCTCAGCAGCAGCCCGGCGATCTGCCCGACGCCAAAGCCCACCCACGCGGCAAGCAGGTAAAGGAGCAGATCGCGCGGTGAACCTTTACGCCACAGGTTGAACAACCCGGCGTAAACGCTGGCAATGACCATCGCCAGCACGACCGGCGGAGCAATCGGAAACATATTTTCTCCTCAAGCCTCGATGATACCCCCGCCCAGCACCATATCATCCTGATACCAGACCACCCCTTGACCGGGGGTGATGTCGCGCAGCGGCTCGGCCAAGACAACCTGGACGCGGCCGTCGGAAAGGGGGATGACCGTTGCGCGCACGGCCCTGGCCCGGTAGCGAATCTTGGCTTCGACCGTTATCGCCGTCGTCGGCGGGGTGCCGGCAATCCAGTTGACCTCACCGGCGATCAGGCGATCTCGGCCCAGCTCGCGCTTGGGGCCGGCGATCAGGGCATTGTGCGCCACGTCGATGCGTAACACGTACAGCGCCTCTGCCGCCGCAATGCCCATCCCTTCACGCTGCCCAATGGTGTACCACGCCAGCCCTTTGTGCTGCCCGATTTCGCGCCCGTTCGTGTCCAAAATCGGGCCTGGTTTGAAAATCTGCGGTGCGTAACGTTGCAAAAAACGCCGATAGTTGCCGTCGTACACAAAGCAAAGGTCCTGGCTTTCCGGGCTGTGGAGTCCGTCCAGGCCACATTCTGCTGCAATTTGCCGCACGCGCGTTTTGGTCAGCTCACCAAGGGGAAACATGGTCAAAGCAAGCTCGTGCTGTCTCAGCACGTACAGCATATACGACTGATCTTTGTGCGGATCGATCCCTTTGAGCAATTGCCACGTTTGGCCGTCGGGCGCGAGACGCACCCGTGCATAGTGTCCGGTGGCAAATCGCTCCGCGCCGAGTTTCTGTGCATGCACAAGCAGATCGCCGAATTTGACCAGCCGGTTGCAATACAGACAAGGATTGGGGGTGCGTCCGGCGCAGTATTCGGCAATGAATCGTTCGATCACTTGCCGTCGGAATGACTCTGTTACATCGATAACATACAAAGGAATGCCCAACTTGTCGGCTATGCGCCGGGCACTGACAGCCGGATCCGGCAGGGGGGGGATGTCGGAAGTTGGCGGCGGTTCATGCCAGATGCGCATCGTGACGCCGATCACCGTCAGCCCCTTTTGTAACAACAGTGCCGCAGCCGTCGCGCTGTCCACGCCGCCGCTCAAAGCTACCGCAACACGTACAGACATCTGCTCAACCTGCTTGGCGTTCTCGCTCGACCATCTGGCTCAAGCGCGCCACGATGAGATCGCGTTCCTTGATCACCCGGTCAACGCGGTGGGCCAGCGCATCGTATGGCGGGTCATTGAGCACGGTCAGTGGTGCGCTGTTTTGCACCAATTCGATCATTTCGGCGCGGCCCAGACGCCTGGACTCCCATGCCAGCACCATCGCGCCGCCCGGCGGCAGGATCGATGCCCAGACCGGCAAAGCTGTGCTGAGCAGCTCGACCAGTTCACCCTTGTGTTGGATGCCATAGGGCAGGTCGGCGACGATCAAATGGGGGTGAAAGCCGCCGATCAGCCGGGCTGAGTCTTGGGTGTTGCCCTGGGCCAGGATACACTGTCGCCGCTGTGCTTGCCCCAGCGTCAAGACCCATCGCCGGCCAATCCCCTTGAATCGTTCTTCGCGCACCTCACATGGCAGATTTTGCTCGCGCATGTATTGCCTGATGAATGCCACCGTTGATTCCACGTCGTGTGCGTTCGCCTCGACGCCGGCCGCTTCGGCGCCCAGCATCAAGGCCGTCAGAAGGGTTGTCCCGCCGCCGGCCAACGGGTCGAAAACGCGCAGCGTGTTCCACGGGCGATCGTGCAGCCCACTGCTGAAGCGGGCCACATTGCACATAAAATGAGTAAAAAGTTCGTTTGTTTTGCCTCGATAGCGGCGCGTTGTCGCCAACTCGGGAAAAATCGGCTCAAACCCGGTCTCGATCGGGCGCAGCAGCGGCCCGGTTACGCGGCCCAGGCGCTCGTAATAGATGAAAAATGCGCCGGTCATAGCCAGCCGTCCCAACTCTTCGACCTCTTCGTCCGTTGGTTCGGTAGGCAGATCAAAGCGCAAAAAATCGCGTCCACCCAGGGTGATCGGTTGGATCGGCCCCATTTGGTGGCCGATCGGGCTGAGGCGCAGTTCATGGGGGGCCAGGGCGCTGGCCAACGCCGCGTATTGAGTGCTCCGCTGGGGTGCAATTTGGGCAACCAGGGTGACCATGGGTTTAATCCTCTTCCAGCATAGCCATCCATGCCTCGCTCAGCAAGGGCAGGGCGTAGCGGCTGACCGACATGCTCTCTTCATAGTGCATCCCCGGCCTGAACGGGTTGCGGGGATAAACAAATTCATCAGAAGGAATGATATAGCCCAATTCGTCGTCGGCCAGGCCGATCAAAAAACGATAAGGTGTATTCAGCATCGTGCGCAAGCGCATTCCGGCCGTCGGCAGCAATTCTCCAGGCACGGTGATCAGCCGGAGCCGTCCCAGATCGAGTAAGGCAACCTGAGTGCAGATTTGTCTGCCCGCATCGAGCGGCATGGCGGGTAATGTGCCGAGAAAGCGGGCCAGTTTGAACAGCGGGTTGTCGAGCGGAATGCGCACATTGCGGCGGGTGAAGCGGAGTTGTTTCGGCGCGAGCGGTTCGCCTGCGCGCAGTGCCTCCAGGGCGATGGCCGCTACGTCACGCCCCATCTGAGCGACGGTCGCAAAGGTGCGTCCATGCTCACCCACATCGGGAGTCATCATCCCGCCGAGGTCGGCAGCGGCCCAAATGGCGATCCCTCCTGTTTGTGCCTCAACAGCCTGGCGGGCCGCGCCGGCAAAATCTGCGCTGATCAGGGTGTTGTCGCCAAACATCACCTCCGGATGACAAGCCATGTTGAGCAGGGTGAACAATGTCTCGCCGGAGTGGTCAACGGCTTGCAACACTTCCAGCTCCCGGTCGACCACTGCCGGTTGGCGCGCGTTACGCAGCCAGTGCGGCATGTCGGCACGACCGACGCGCAAAGTGGCCGGTTTCAGCACAGCGACGGCCTCGACGACAGCCTGTGCCGTTTGCTCGATCAGCCATGTCTGATAAGCCGGGTTGCGGCCACTGGTCAGGCGCGAACGTCCCCACAGGCCCAGCGTGTCCGGTCCGGAGTGAGTGTGGGTACAGGCAACCACCAGCCCATGCGCGTCGACGCCATGCGCGCGCACCGCTGTGCGAATTCGTTGTATGTCGGTGTGCAGCAGGCCGATCAGATCGCAAACGACCAAAATGAACAGGTTGGCCTCCACACGGATGGCCAGTGCTCGTGCTTCGAGGTCATCGTGAAGGCCGGTAGCCGGCCGGTTTTCCTGAAAACCGGCCAGGTAAGTCGGTTTGTGTGACCAATCAGGGGTGATGATACGTCGTGCTGCGCCGGCATACACAGACATCGTTCAGGCTACACCTTTTCGTGCCACAATGATCAACCGTGCGCTGTCCCGCGTCAGGCATTCGCCGCGCAGGGAGCCGTATGTCCAGATGTTGACAAACCCGGCTGCACGCACCATGTCGATCATTTCGGCTGCCGAATACATGCGCACCGACTCGAAAAAAGTGCGCTGTCGGCCGTCGGCGGTGGTGACGACGACTCGTTTTTCGACGCGACGGCAGTCCTCACTCAGACAGCGCACAATGTCGAGCTGGCGGTCGGGGAACGTTCGCTGTTCCTGTTCAACCAGGTGATCGATCACCCATTCGCAGTTCATATAGTCGAGCAAAAAGACGCCTTTCGGCTCAAGGGCGCGAAACACGGCGCACAAGACGGCCTGATTTTCGGCTTCTTGAGCGAAATAACCAAAGGACGTAAAGAGCGAGAGCACGGTGGTAAAGCGATTGCGAAAGGGGATGGCCCGCATGTCGGCGCGCACCAGCGCAACTCGGCCATCTGACGGCAGGCGTTGACGGGCGATCTGAAGCAATTCGGCCGACAGATCCAGGCCAACGAGGGCGCTAAAACCCAGTTTCAGCAGCGAAGCCAGGTGTCGTCCGGCGCCGCAGCAGAGGTCAAGCAGAGGGCGGTCTGGGGATGGGGCGATCAGGTTAATGATCGCCGTCACGTCGGCATGGGCTTCGGCCTCATTGCGATGGGCGTATAATTCCAGATACTCTGCGCCGAAACTGGCCTCATACCAGGGAGTGGATGAATCAGACAATGCCGTGCTCCAGTTTGTAGGTCAGCCAGTTTTGCTTGAGCCACACGAAATGGTCGAAATCGGGTTGCAGCAAAAAGGGGTTGGTTTCACGTTCGCGGGCAATGGTCGATTCGGGCGAGATGCCGTAATCGTGACCGGGCAAAACGCGGGTGTCATCGGGAAGGCGCATCAGGCGCTGCAACGACTCGTACTCGGCGCGCGCGCCGGAGCCAAAATCGGTGCCCCCGACTTTGCCCACAAACAGCGTGTCGCCGGTGAACAGCGCCCCTGGCCCACCTGCTGGATGTCGCACATACAGACACATTGCCTCGGGCGTGTGGCCGGGGGTATGAATGATCGTGATGCGCAGGTCGCCCAACGGCAGTTCGACACCGTCGACCAGACGCAAGCCGGTAAGAGGGTCTTGATCGCCGAACAAGAGCGCTGGGCGGCTGCTCAAGGCTTGCATTTCGGCATTGCCGTTGGTATGATCGCCGTGTCTGTGTGTGCTGAACAAGTAGACGATTCGATACCCGTTGGTCTGGGCAAATTGCCATACCGTGCGCGGTGCATAGGACACATCGATCACCGCCGCTTGTTTGGTAGCACTATCGGCGACAAGGTAAGCAAAGTTACGATCGCCACCGACCGAAAATTGTTTGATCAACAGGTGTTCGACCGGCATCGTCCCCTCCTCTACGGCTTACAAGCATACACAAAAACCCCGTTTTTGGCAAGTGGAAACAACAAACAAACCCTCCCGCGGGTCAGCTGTTGTGCCTCAACTTGCGGGAGGGTACAGAATAAAAGTAGGGTAATTTGTACGATTCAGGTGGCGACTCAAGTCACCTTTTGGGGCCTGCGGTCAATGGTCGGCCTATGCCGACCAGGTGCTGAGCGCCCCAAGAGGTCGATTTCAATCGGGCTGATAGATACAAAGCAGATTATGTTCATCTGCTCAACCTTGCAATCCGTTATTCGCCTCTGGATTCACGAATCACAATCCGCCCAACACCCCCGTCGATCTCGATGTCAGCACGGTCATCGGCGCTGTGGTAACCGGATGAGGTATAGGTGTCACCACTGCGTCGGTAACCGTCAGGGATGTCCATTCCTCCCAGACCGGCATCGGCGGTGATCTTGACGCCCAATCCTTCCGGCACTTCTACGATGACCTCACCGACACCGGCCTTGATCTTGACCTGGAAACGGCCCCTTTGCGGCAATATCAGCGTTGTTTTGCCTACTCCGGTCGTAATTGACAGGTTGCCTGGCACAAGACGGCGCAGATCCAGCCAGGCTGTTCCTACACCGGTATTGACATCCAACGACACCTCGATCGCGCTGTTCAGGTTCAGCGTCCAGGTTTTCTCTTCGGTATAGTTGCCGGAATAGTTGAGCGGCGTCGATGTTTTGCTATCCAGGCTTAGCGTGGCCTTGTTTCCCTTGACCTGGTGTTCGGCAACCAATGTCTCGTTTTTGCCCAGGTCAACCTGGCCCTCGATCAATCGGTCCGAATCGTACAAGGTGCCCAATTGGAGCGTGCCCACACCGAAACCGATGTGCACATCGGCCCTTTCGACCCCTTGCAGGGGGTAGCTAATCTGTTCAACGTGCAGGGATGTATTGGTTGTTTGGCTTGTCAGATACCATACTCCGCCGGCCAACAAGCCGATCAGCAACGCCGCAACGATCAGCGAGCCGATTATCGATCGGCGTCCGAGAAGCAGATCCAGCCCGGCGACAATGAGCAAAATGGGCCACCAGTTGACCATTTGTAACCAGATATTCCACTCGAGAACCCCCAAATTGTTAAGCAACAAAATTGCGCCGATCGAGATCAACAACAACGGTCCAAACAAACTTGCTTTACGTTCACGGTGTTCCATTTCTCTCCTTTAGCGCCTGCGCAGCCCTAATGCCTGGATCAGCAGCCAACCACCCACCAGCATAATGGTTGCCGGCCAGAGGATACGCAGCACCTGGGCATTCACAAATGTGACGAACAGGCCGACTGCCGACAAAGCTACCGCCGGAATGATCGCCCAACGCATCCGGTTGGGTGAAGAAGGCAACAGATAGACCAAACCAAAGGTTGCTCCCAGGCCGAGGAAGAACAATCCACCCGTTTCAACGCGCGGCAACAAGGTTTCCACCAATGAGACAGCCGCGATGGTTAACAGCACCCCGCATGGGATGATTGCCCACCACTGGCTCCGTTCGCGCAGGTAAACGAGCCAAAAGCCCTGTGCCAGCGTAATCAAAAAGAGCGCCCCGCCGATACGTCCGCCCAGGCCGGGAAAGATCAACTTGATGCCGGCCGCCACTGTCAAGCCCAAAAGCGCAGCCGCAGGGATGATTGCCCACCAGTTGGCGCGATTGCCCAAAAAGGCCATAAAAAAGAGCACCCCGCCCAATCCCAGGATGCCGATCCAGGCCAGCTCCCAGACAAATCTAAAGATGTTGAGGTTCTGAAGCAACAAAATCACCCCGACAACGATCAATAACAAGCCCCAAAAAAAGCGATTTTTGTAAATCTGTTCCATCTTGTCTCCTTTCACGGTATCAAAAGTCTATCCGAAAAGCCGTACAGGCGGCATCCTTATGCCGCCTATACCGACGCATAGGGATGCGTCGGTTACGATTTTTGGATAGGCTCCAAACTGACTATCAGTACAATCAATACGTTACAGCCAGAGTCCTGGTTACGTTCCAAACAAAATGCCCGACCGAAAGAGAATTCGATCGAGCATTGAATTGGCCATTGGGGGTTTAGAGCGGGTTTTCTTTGACAAAATCGATCAAATCATCTACCGTGGTAAAGGCCAGTGCAACAACCGTGTCGGCCCCACCGTAATAAACTGCCAGTCGACCGGTGTCGGCGTCGCAAATGGCTGCGCACGGAAAGACCACATTGGGCACATCGCCGACACACTCGTAGAGCGTTTGCGGCGAAATGATGTACGGTCGGCCGCGCGCGATCACCCGCCACGGCTGATCGAGATCGAGCAGGGCCACGCCCGCGCTGTAAACAAAACCATTGCATGAGGTGAGCACCCCGTGATAGATCAACAGCCAACCTTCGGACGTTTCAATGGGGATCGGCCCGGCGCCGATCTTGGTGCTTTGCCAGCCACCGGCCGTGCCCATCACATAGCGATGGCGACCCCAGTAGCACATGTCCGGGCTTTCGCTGTAAAAGATGTCGCCAAAGGGGGTGTGTCCGTTGTCACTGGGGCGGCTGAGCATCGCAAAATTGCCGTTGATGCGCCGTGGAAAGAGCACTCCATTGCGGTTAAAAGGCAGGTAGGCGTTTTCGAGCTGATAAAAAGTCTTGAAATCATATGTATAGCCCACCCCGATGGTCGGCCCATGGAACCAGTTGCACCAGGTCACGTAGTACCGATCTTCGATCCACACCACACGCGGGTCGTAGCCGTATTCAAAGTGCTCAATGTCCTTGACGCGCGGATCGGTAGGCTCAGGGACAAAACGGATCATCTGGTGATCGATTTGCCAGTGGATGCCGTCCTTGCTCCGACCGGCATGCAGCACCATCCGTCGTGCCATATCGTCGCACCGAAAGACGCCGGCAAACTCACCATTGTAGGGAACTACCGCACTGTTGAAAATGCTGTTCGAGGTCGGGATCAGATCGCGGGGGATGATCGGGTTTTGGCTATAACGCCACATCACTTTGTTGTAACCGGCAGGCTTGTCTTCCCAAGGGATGTTGGGCACCGCTTGACCGATAATGCGATATTTGGACATAAGAAATCCTTTCTTTGAAAAGATTTGGGTTTGACCTGATGTGTATATGATACAAAAAAGCAGTCAAAAATGCAAAAATGAGGTCTGCCGGGGTGTATTTCAGAATGGGGGCGACTTGTCCGTCCGGGCGATGCTCAGGCCCTGCGCATCGCTCGATCCTACAGAGTGGCGCGGTCTGGAGACCGGCCACAACGAGCTTGCCCCCAAGTTGAAATGCACCCCATCGTTGTACAATTTGACGAATCGGCGATCTTGTGGTAAACTGAGTCGCAAAGGATAGCCAAGATGTCTGATTCACCAACCGCAAACAAAATTTTGAATCTCTCCCTTATTCTGGTCCTTATTGTCCTCCTGATTCAGGAGGCATTTGCGGTTGGGAGAGAATCGGTCTAACGCAACACCCTTGAACAGATTAGGCCTCCCAACCGGGAGGCCTTTTTTATTTTCCCGGACATAGCCGTCCACCCGAAAGCAACGACGCTTTTTCGACCGCAATCTTGGATTCTGGAGGAGGCTATGACCACCCGCATTCAACTCTACGATACCACCCTGCGCGACGGCACACAGCGTGAAGGGCTGTCCCTTTCCCTAAACGACAAATTGAAAATTGCCCAACGCCTGGATCGCCTGGGCATTGATTACATTGAAGGGGGCTGGCCCGGTTCAAATCCCAAAGACATTGCCTTTTTTGAACAGGTTAAGACATTGGGGTTGACCCATGCCACCGTCACTGCCTTTGGCAGCACCCGTCGTGCCGACACGCCGGTAGGGCAGGATGCGCAAATCCGCACTTTGTTGGCCGCAGAGACGCGGGCGGTGGCCATTTTTGGCAAAAGCTGGGATTTGCACGTTGAACATGTGCTCAAAACCACACGCGATGAAAACCTGCGCATGATCGCCGATAGCGTCGCTTTTGCTGTAGGTCACGGTCGCCAGGTGATCTATGATGCGGAGCACTTTTTCGACGGCTACAAAGCCGATCCAGAGTATGCTTTGGCTACGCTGCGCGCTGCCGCCGATGCCGGAGCATCTGTGTTGGTTTTGTGCGATACCAACGGCGGCAGCATGCCCCTCGAAGTGCAGGCCGTTGTGCGCGCCGTTGTGCGCGCCGTTCGCGCTCGATTTGACATTCCGCTGGGAATTCACTGTCACAACGACGGCGGGCTGGCCGTCGCCAACACCCTGATCGCCGTGCAAGAAGGGGCGACGCATGTCCAGGGCACGATCAACGGCTACGGTGAGCGTTGCGGCAACGCCGACCTGTGCGTTGTCATTCCCAATTTGCAGCTCAAGCTCGGCTACTCGTGTCTCTCTCAAGACCAATTGAGCACCCTGACCGAAGTTTCGCATTACGTCAGCACCCGCGCCAACCTGACCCCCGATGCGCACCAACCTTACGTTGGACACAGCGCGTTTGCCCACAAAGGTGGAATGCATGTCGACGGGATGCGCAAGCACCCGCGCACATTTCAACACATCGATCCGGCGCTGGTCGGCAACCAGACCCGCTTTGTTGTCTCTGAGCTGGCCGGGCGTAGCAACATCCTCTACAAGATCGAAGAACTAAATATGGGCATTCAGCTCAGCCAGGAGCAGGTACGCAGCATCGTTGAGCAGATCAAGGATTTGGAAAGCCAGGGCTTTCAGTTTGAGGCTGCCGATGCCTCGGTGGAGCTGTTGATCCGTCGCACTCAACCCGGCTACAAACCGCCTTTTGAGCTGATCGATTTTCATATTCTTGTCCGCGACAAAGAAAACGGCCTGATGGCCTCTGAAGCGGTGGTCAAGATCAAGGTGGGTGACCAAACGATCATCACGGCCGCCGAAGGCAATGGCCCGGTCAATGCCCTGGATGATGCGGTGCGCAAAGCCCTGCTCCCATACTACCCTGCGCTTAACGCCGTCCATTTGCGCGACTACAAAGTGCGCATTCTCGATGGCGAAGCCGGAACGTCGGCGCAGACCTGTGTACTGATCGATTCGAGTGACGGCAACCGGGTCTGGAGCACCGTCGGCAGTTCGACCAACATCATCGAGGCGAGCTGGCAGGCGTTGGCGGATAGTCTGGAGTATGCGTTGTTAAAAGGGACAAGTAGACAGGGAACAAGTAAACAAGGAAGGAGAAACGATGAATAGCGATGCAGTAAAACAAGGTGTGCAACGTGCGCCGCATCGTTCACTGCTGCGGGCTGTTGGTTACACCGGCTGGGAAATTGAACGGCCTTTTGTCGGCGTGATAAACTCGTATAATGAAGTTATCCCCGGCCACGTCAACTTGCGCCAGATTGCCGAGGCTGTCAAAGCGGGGGTGTACGCCGGGGGGGGCACGCCTTTTGAGGTGAATACCATCGGCATTTGCGATGGTATTGCGATGAACCACGCCGGAATGAAGTATTCGCTGGCCAGCCGTGAATTGATCGCCGACTCGATCGAGTCGGTTGTTCAGGCACACGCTTTTGACGCGCTGGTGTTGATCCCCAATTGTGACAAGATTGTGCCGGGGATGCTGATGGCCGCGGCGCGGCTCAACCTGCCGGCCATCCTGGTCAGCGGCGGGCCGATGCTGGCCGGACATTGGCGCGGCGAAACGGTTGACCTCAACTCGGTCTTTATGGGCGTCGGGGCCGTGATCGCCGGGACAATGGATGAGGTCGAACTGGAAACGCTGGAAACGATGGCCTGTCCGGGGTGTGGCTCATGTTCTGGCATGTTCACCGCCAATACGATGAATTGTCTCACCGAGGCGCTTGGCATGGGCCTGCCCGGCCATGGCACCATACCGGCCGTCGAATCGCGGCGCATTCATCTGGCCAAGAACGCCGGGCGACAGGTGATGGAACTGTTCCGTCGCAATATCCGTCCGCTTGATATTTTAACCGAAGCCGCTTTTCGTAATGCTTTTGCCGTTGATATGGCACTGGGCGGCTCAACCAATACCGTATTGCATATGCTCGCCATCGCCCATGAGGCCGGAATCGAATTCCCGCTGGCCGAATTGAACACGATCAGTGCGCGCACACCTCATCTGTGCCGGATGAGTCCGGTCAAAGGCGGACATCACCTGGAAGACCTGGATCGGGCCGGCGGCATCCAGGCGGTGATGAAAGAACTGGCCGATCATGGTTTGCTGGACACCCAATTGATGACCGTTACCGCGCAGACGGTGGCCGAGAACCTGCATCAGGTTCGCGTTTACGACCGCACGGTGATTCGTCCATTCCAGGAACCTTACTCACCGCGCGGCGGATTGAGCATTTTGTTCGGTAGCCTGGCCCCCGATGGGGCGGTGATCAAGGCGGCGGCGGTTTCTCACGAGATTCAAAGCTACAGCGGCCCTGCACACGTTTTTGATTCGGAGGATGCGGCCACCGAGGCAATTCTGGCCCGTCGTTTTCAGCCCGGTGAGGTGATCGTCATTCGTTATGAAGGTCCGCGCGGTGGCCCCGGCATGCGCGAAATGCTCACCGCGACCTCGGCTCTCTCCGGCATGGGCATGGATGGACAGGTGGCGTTGATCACCGACGGGCGCTTTTCCGGCGCAACGCGCGGTTTGGCCGTTGGGCATGTCTCACCTGAGGCTGCCGCCGGTGGTCCGATTGCCGCTGTACAAGACGGTGACATCATCACCATCGATTTGCGCAACCAGACTCTCAATCTGGAAGTTGATCCGGCTCAAGTGGCCCGGCGATTGGCGGCATTGCCCCCCTGGAAAAGCCAGATCGACAAGGGCTACCTGAAGCGCTATGCTCAACTGGTTACCTCGGCGAGCACGGGAGCGGTATTCAGAGCGTGATGGGGTAGGAAGCAAGGGAGTAGGGAGTAGGGAGTAGGGAGTAGGGAGTAGGAATATGAAGTTAAACGGTGCGCAAATTGTTTGTGAAAGTTTGGTGCGTGAAGGTGTGCAGGTGGTTTTTGGCTATCCGGGTGGGACGGTGATCAATTTGTACGATGCGCTGCCCCAGTACAATCTGCGGCATGTGCTCACCCGTCACGAACAAGGGGCCGCTCATGCCGCCGACGGTTATGCGCGAGCAACGGGCCAGGTTGGGGTGTGTATCGCCACTTCTGGTCCTGGCGCGACCAACCTGGTCACCGGCATCGCCACAGCGCATATGGACTCGTCGCCGATCATTGCCATCACCGGCCAGGTCGGCACAGCGTTTATCGGCAAGGACGCCTTTCAAGAAGTGGACGTGACCGGCATCACTTTGCCGATCACCAAGCATAATTATCTCGTCACCAACATCAATGACCTGCCACGGGTGATGAAAGAAGCATTTTATATTGCCCGGACCGGACGTCCCGGCCCGGTGTTGATCGACATTGCCAAAGATGTGCAACAGGCCGAAATCGAGTTCGAATACCCCGAAAAGGTCGATTTGCCCGGCTACAGGCCAACAATACGCGGCCATGAGCGACAAATCCGCCAGGCTGCGCAGATGATCAATCGGGCCGAAAGACCGCTCATCTTGTGCGGCCATGGCGTGATTCTCTCCGGCGCACAGGTCGAACTGCGCGAGCTGGCCGAAAAGGCGCACATTCCGGTGATTACCACCCTGGAAGGGATCGGCGGCTTTCCGCGCACCCATCCGCTTTGTTTGGGGATGTCGGGCATGCACGGCGAGGCCTATGCCAACTATGCCGTACAAAGCGCCGATCTGCTGATTGCCATCGGCATGCGCTTTTCCGACCGGGTGACGGGCAAAGTGCGCAGTTTTGCACGTGCAGCCAAAATCATCCACATCGATGTGGACCCCGCCGAAATCGGCAAAAATGTGCCGGTTGACCTGCCGGTGGTGGGGGATGTGCGCCATGTGCTGCAATCGCTCAATCCGCAGGTCGAACCGGCGGAGCACGGCGACTGGTTGGCCCAAATCGAAACGTGGCGTGTCGAGAGCGCCAGGCGTGATATTCTTAACCGCGAAACCGACGCCCTGATCGCTCCCTATGTGATCCGCCAAATCTGGCATGCCACTCAGGGGCAGGCCTTGATGGTCAGCGATGTGGGGCAAAACCAGATGTGGGAGGCGCAGTATTATTTGCATGACAAATATCGTGGCTTGATCACCTCCGGCGGTCTGGGCACAATGGGGTTTGCCTTGCCGGCCGCAATCGGTGCCCAGGTTGGCCGTCCAGATGAAGAAGTGTGGGTGACCGTTGGCGACGGGGGCATTCAGATGAACATTCAGGAACTGGCCACGGTGGTGCAGGAGAAACTGCCGCTCAAGATCGCCATTCTCAATAACGGATACCTGGGCATGGTGCGCCAATGGCAGCAATTGTTTTTCGGCAAGCGCTATTCCGGCACGCCGATCAGTGGCCCAGATTATGTCAAATTAGCCGAGGCTTACGGCCTCACCGGCCTGCGTGTCACCAACAAGGCCGATGTGGTTCCGGCTTTGCAGCGAGCACGCCAGATCAACGGCCCGGTGTTGATCGAATTTCAGGTTGTCGGCGAAGAGAACGTTTACCCGATGGTGCCGGCCGGTGGATCGATTTCCGAGATGTTACGTCGGCCATTGGAAGAGGAGGAAATGGTATGAAAAAGACGCTCATTGCCCTGATGGAGGACAAGCCCGGTGTGCTCGACCGGGTGGCCAGTCTTTTTCGACGGCGTAATTTCAACATCGAAAGCCTGAGTGTCGGCCACAGCGAGACGCCCGGCATCTCGCGGATGACCCTGGTGGTGGATTGCCAGGATGAAGCACAAGAGGAGCAGGTGGTCAAGCAATTTCACAAACTGATCGAGGTGCTCAAGGTCACCGAAGCAGACAAAGTTGACTCGGCACTGTACCGCGAATTGGCCTTGATCAAGGTAGCTGCCAATCTGGACACTCGTTCGCACATCATCCAATTGGTCGATGTTTTCCGCGCTCAGGTGCTTGATGTCTCGCCTACGTCGATGACGATCGAAGTGACCGGCACTGAAGACAAGGTGGATGCGTTGGTCGAATTGCTGCGCCCCTTTGGAATCAAGGAACTGGCCCGCACCGGACGGGTGGCGATGTTGAGAGGCAATGGGAAATAGCGGTCAGCAGTCAGCGGTCAGCAGTCAGCAGTCAGCGGTCAGCAGTCAGCGGTCAGCAGTCAGCGGTCAGCAGTCAGCGGTCAGCAGTCAGCGGTCAGCAGTCAGCGATCAGCAAAAAATAGAAAGGATAGAGGAATGAA
>Ga0209101_1001139_pt1 | contig 20459 bp, 21 predicted proteins | sample ConPoolayeCmetaG_FD_185481 | JGI IMG/M metagenome (GOLD analysis project Ga0209101, IMG submission 185481) | Hot spring microbial mat communities from California, USA to study Microbial Dark Matter (Phase II) - Cone Pool mat layer C metaG... ...
GCACGGCAGAGTAATTACTCCTCTTTTCGATAGAGTAACGTCGAGTGTTACGCTGTCAATTTTACACCAACTTGCCAGCCAGCGCAAAAGATTAGCGGATGTGCAAGTGATTTCCTGTGACCGTTATTTCGATTTTGCCGCGCGGGCGTGGGAAGACAACCGTTGCGCGCGCGAGTGCCGCGAGCGTATCGGGGGTGGGTTGCTCGCGCGCGGTCTGTCTGAGGAACAGCACAAAGCGCGGGTCCACCGCGTCCGCAAAGTCGTGGATGACCTGGCGCGGCGCAAGCAGTACGCTATTGCTCAGATCGTCACCCAACTGGAGGAGCGCGTGTTGATCCTCGACGCGCGCGTGGGAGGCGAACAAAAACGCCAGATGCCCGGCGCGCCAGCGCACCACTGCCATTGGCGGCTCGTCGCGCGTCCACACAATCTCCAGCGCCTGATCGTGCTCGACCTGAATCTGCATACCGCGTTGCGCCTCACTCCTCGCGACGTGTCGGCTCGCGATGAGATCGCGCCAGCGGGTATAGGCAAGCGTTGGCTTGACGGGTTCGCGTACCTGAACGATGTGCCGCACGTGGTAGCGTTCGAGAATCGCCCAAAGTGCTGGCAAGTTATCATCGTGTGCATCGGTCAATACCAGCAGATCAATCGTGCGTTCCCAGAACGGCATCCGCTGCCCCAGAGCGGCAAGCATTGTGCTGGGTGCGGCGCCGCCGTCAATCACTATGCGCGCGCCGCGCGACGATTGCACCAGCGTTGTGCCACCTTCGAGAAAAATCAGATGGGTTTTGCCATCTGGCGCTGTGAGCGCGACGTTCCACGTCCACACACCTGCGACCAGCGCGCTGCCGAGCGCGAGCGCGGGACGCGCCGCGAGGTGCACGCGAATCGTTTGCCAGCCGAGGCGCGTCAAGCCGAACAGCGCGACATAGTACGCCACAAGCATCGCGACATCCCAGCGTCCGATCTCAACGGAACTGAACGGCAACTGCGCGGTGAATTGCACGACTGCGATCGTGAACGCCGGAAATGCCCACACGATCCACGCAATCACTTGACCCAGCGGTGGAAGCATCATCCCCGCGAGAGTTGCCAGCCCACCGCCGATCAGCACAGCGGGTTGCACCGGCAGGATGAGCAGGTTGGTGAGCAAGCCCACCAGCGAAAGGCGGTGAAAGGCAAACACGATGAGTGGCGTCGTTGTGATTTGCGCAGCGAGTGTGACGATAAATGAATCATTCAGCGCGCCTGCGATTTGTCTGGCGCGCGTGGAGGTCGTGAAACGCGCGAGAAAATTTTCGAACGCTGTACCGAGAGGTTGAACGTACAAAATCAATCCGAGCGTGGCGAGAAAACTCAGTTGAAAGCCCACATCGTACAGCGAGAACGGATGGAGAGCAAGCATCACGAGTGCCGCCGCGCCGAGCGCGTTGAGCGCATCGTTTTGACGGTGATAGTGCAGCGCGAGGACGCTCAGCGAACCCATCAGTGCCGCGCGCACCACCGACGGCGCGGCGCCGACGAGGAGTGTGTACACACCCAGTCCCAGAATCACAATGAACGTCGCGCGCTGGGGTCCCACGACGCGCCGCGCCAGCGCGGCAAGCATTCCGGCGATAATCGTGATGTTGAACCCCGAGATGGCAATGATGTGCGAGGTGTTCGTCGCGTTGAACGCGTCGCGCACCTCGCGCGCAATCCCCGATTCGATGCCGAGCAAGATGCCCGCGAGGAGCGCTGCGGTCGGTTCAGGGAAGAGTGAGTGAATCGTCGCAAGCGCGTGCGTACGCAACGCGTAGATAAAAGTGAAGAACGGGTCGCCCTGATCGCGCGCCAGAATCTTGACCGTGCCGTAACTGCGGATAATCGAATGAATGTCCTGACGCGCCAGAAACTCGCGATACGAAAAAGTGTCAAAATCGGGCGGGGTGGTCGGCTCACCGAGAATTTGCAACTGGTCGCCGTAGCGTACTTCGGTCGTGCGAGGCAATTGCAACAAAGCCGTGCCCGATACCTGATGCCACACGTTTTCGAGGCGGAGCCGCGTGACGTTGAAACGCACGTTCGTCCAGTGATCGCGCACATCGGGATAGCCCGCGACAGTACCCACAATCAACATTGTGCCGCGATCGTTGTAGGTGGCGAGCGCGTGTTCGTCGAAACGTGGTAAGGCGAGGGTGTATCGCAGCGCGGCAAGTACAAAAACTAGGAGAAGCAGGTGCACTCGACGCAACCGCGCGTCATTGCGCCAGATGAACCACAAACCCAGCGGGACGATCAACCACCAGAGCCACACCGCCAGCGGTAACGCCGTATGCGTGGCAACGACAATACCTGCAGCAAACGCCAGAGCGAGGAAAAAGAGCAGCATCCGGATTGTGCCTCGTTCACAGGTCCTTGATTAAATCACTCAATCCCTTTTTCCAGACATCGTCGAGCGGCGTAAACAACGGCTCGACAAAATTCTCGGTGAGTTTTTTGAGATGGGCACGGATATTGACCTGTGGCAGGGCTTTTTCCAACTCGTCAATTTTTGCGTCGAAGGAAGCAATCAGTTGGCGACTGGCTTGTTCCAGGTCGGACAAATCGAGACCCAGTTGCAAGAGATGATTCACGCGGCGCATCACATCGTACCACGCTTTGTAATCCTGTTCGATCACAAGCGTTTGCAGCAAAGGTGAAAGTTGAGTTAAATCGAACATCGGCACAATGGCGTAAAAGACGATGTACTCCATCCCCAACTTTTCGGCGCGCTCGAGCAGGTACGAACCGATGCTCACCCCGCCTTCGTAATTGGAAAAGGTGACGGCGTAATCGGTCAGTTCGTCCTTCAGGCGCGGCAGACTATAGGTGCACGAAATTTCGCGATCCTTGTCGTGGGGCACGTGACCGTACACTCCGCCAACAGTGACGATGCGCCGCACGTCCAGCGCGCGCGCGACATCGAAAAAGGCACGACTGTAACGCGCCACGTTGAGTTGCGGTTCATCCCCCAGAAAGATGACCAGCGGCCTGCCGTTGTTTTCGGCAAGGTAAATGTCGTTATGCTTTTCGCGCAGTTCCGTTCGATAACCGTTTTCCAGTTTGATTTCGGGACGGAACAGGGCGTGTGTCCCCGGCACCTGAAAGATGTAGAACGGATCCGAGTGGAGCGTACCAATGTGGCGTGCCTGCGTGTGCTCGATTAAATAGCGCGGCAGTTCCGATGAAACGGCGCCACCATCTGCCCATTGACGCCATCCTGCAATCATTACCGTACCTTCGAGAGACGGTTTTTCCTGCAGTTCGATTAAATCATCCATCACGCGCTCCTTGGTGGCAGCAAGTATACAAGGTAAACGCCTCCAAGTCAATTGACAAAAACTGTTTTTCTGGGATAATGAAACAAATTTTTTAGAGAGGAAGTGCATATGTCACCGCGACGCACAGATCCCAAAGCCAAGCCCCAGACCTCCGCGCGTCGTTTGCCCGATTGGTTGATTGCGATAGGTATTGGTGTAGTTGTGGTGGTCGGCGTGGTCGTGTTGTTCACGCTGCAAACGCCCCAGCCTGCGCCGTATTCTCCCTCTGGTGTGACTTCGGCCGGCAAAACCAAGGGCGATCCGAACGCGAAATTAGAGTTGGTCGTCTTTTCCGATTTCAAGTGACCGTACTGCGTGCTTTTCGCTGCCGACGCGGAGCGTCGGATAGATGAGGCGTACGTCAAAACCGGCAAGGTCAAGGTCACCTACAAACACTTTCTCGTGGTTGATCCCAATGGCGAGTCCCTGTGGGCAGCCAATGCTACCGAATGCGCGAACGAACAGGGTCGCTTTTGGGACTATCACAACAAAATTGTAGCCGAATCGCCCGGCGGACGCAACTCACTCACCAGAGCCAATCTCAAGAAATACGCGGCGGACATTCAACTCGATACCGCCAGGTTCGATGCCTGTCTGGACGCGAACAAGTACAACGCGGCGGTGCAAGCCGATGGGAATGAAGCGCAACGCCTGGGGTTGACCGGCACCCCCACCTTTATCCTCAACGGTCGCCGCTTGAATGTCAGTTCGCTCGACTATGCCGAGTTCGCGCGTACATTCGATTTGTTGCTCAAGTAGCATCACAAGTAAACAGCAAGACGCGCAAGCCCTGTGTTGGCTTGCGCGTCTTGTTCATCAGACCGTGCTGATTGCTCCGCATCCTGAACGCAACAGTGCGGCATGCCGGAGGCGGCACTTTCGCCTGCTCTGGCTCTGTCCCTGCTTTCACTTTGCAATGACAGATAGGCTGAACGGTTACAAAAGTTTGTGACCGCGTCGCGTATGCACACCGTGCATCGTGTGCTGCTGTGCACAGATGCACCGCGCTTTGACCACATTTGGACTCGATTCAGACTTGTTCAAACTAAAATAGCGTGTACAATGGCGCTCAGTAGAGGGCAAGCAATGTGGCTTGAACAAACAGGCGTTTGTAACTGGTGTGGCGTATCGCGCTTTACCCCGCGCGTGCCATTGTTCTGTTCTGAATATTTTCCCCGGATTGTGTGTATCTGCCAGCCGTCCCCCGGCTTCCCCGTGCGCGTGGCCTTTCGGTCATAGACAGGTAAGGTGCCGATGTTTTACGCTCGTATTTCTTCGATTCAGGAGATCATCCATGCGATTACGAGATTTGCGTGATGTTCCTTTAGCCGAGGCGTTGAAACCGACGGAAGACGACCCGCTGATGGTGCCCGAACAGCGTGCGCAAATTGATGCGATCATTGCCCAACATCGTGCCAGGCCTGGCGCAACGATGGTTATTCTTAACGAAATTCAAGCACACATCGGTTATATCTCCAGGCCGATGCAAAATTATATCGCAGAAAAATTGCGCGTGCCGCTGAAGGATGTGTACGGCGTCGTTACATTCTATTCGTTCTTTACAATGAAACCGCGCGGCAAGCATCGAGTTGCTTTTTGTTTAGGTACAGCGTGTTACGTCAGTGGCGCGGAAAAATTGATCGAAAAAGTACAGCAGGTTCTTGGTGTGAAACTGGGTGAGACAACCGCCGATCGTAAATTCACCATCGAGGCCTGCCGCTGTATCGGAGCATGTTCACAAGCCCCGGCGATATTGATTGACGACAATGTGCATGGGCGCAATACGCCGGACAAAATCGTTTCGGTGTTGCGGAAATACGAGAAGGTATAGCGTGCGCCAGATGGTACATCCTACTTTTCCCAGACTGAAAATGAGAGAGGAGGCGGGTATGCCTATCAAGTCGCTGGAAGACCTAAAACGGCTCAAAGAGGAAGCGCTGCGCAAGCGCGCGATCCGCCACCCCGCTGCGCGCGCGCGTATCACGGTGGCGATGGGTACCTGTGGTCTCACCGTCGGCGCACGCGATACGATGAAAGCCATTCTCGAGACGATCAAACAAAACCAAATCCGCGACGTCCTGGTCTTGCAAACCGGTTGTATCGGCTTGTGTGAATATGAACCGCTTGTAGAGGTTCACCTTGGCGAGGACAAGGTCACCTATGGCAAAGTCACGCCAGACCGCGCGCGCGCGATTGTGACAGTGCATGTGATGGGTGGCCATCCCATTAAAGAGTGGATGATTACGCCCTAGTGCAATGGTGCACTGGTGAAAACTATCGTACTTGAGGTGTGGATGCCCAACGAATTCTATCGTTCCCACGTTTTTGTTTGCACAGATCCCGAATGTCGCGCTAAAGGTGCAGACCAGATTCGAGACGTGTTGGCACGTGAACTGGAGCGCCACGGCTTGCGCGACGAAGTGGAGGTTCTGGAAACTTTACGCTTGGGGCATTGTCACGTTGGCCCCGAGATCAGCATCTATCCTGAAGGAGTGACGTATGTCCAGCTCACTCCCGAAGCGATTGTGGAAATTGTACAGGAGCATTTGCTCCGAGGTCATATCGTGCCAAAATATCAATTCACCGGCGCAGCGCGCAAGGACGAAGAACTGCGCGCGCCCGCTGCCAAAGAGATGCGTATCGTTATGGCACGCTGCGGCGTGATTGACCCGGAAAACATCGAAGATTATATTGCCGATGATGGTTACGCTGCGCTGGCACACGTCTTGTCCCAGATGACGCCGCGCCAGGTGATTGACGAAGTGACCGCGGCGGGCTTGCGCGGGCGCGGCGGTGCAGGTTTCCCCACCGGCAAGAAATGGGAAGTTGCGGCTAATCAAAAATCGGAGATCAAGTATGTCATCTGCAATGCCGACGAAGGGGACCCCGGCGCGTTTATGAATCGCCGCTTGCTGGAAGGGGATCCGCATGCCGTGCTCGAAGGAATGCTCATCGCCGGCTATGCAATCGGCGCGCCGCAGGGGTACATCTATTGCCGCGCGGAATATCCTATTGCCGTACGCACGATTCGCATCGCGATTCAACAGGCACGCGCGCTGGGATTCCTCGGCAAAGATATTTTAGGCAGTGGCTTTGACTTTGACATCGAATTACGGATTGGCGCTGGTGCGTTCGTCTGTGGCGAAGAGACCGCGTTGATGGCCTCCATCGAAGGTCGGCGTGGAGAGCCACGGCCGCGTCCACCGTTCCCAGCGATTGCGGGGCTGTGGGGCAAGCCTACCATCATTAACAACGTCGAGACGTTGGCGAACATTCCCAACATCATTCGACGCGGTGCAGCGTGGTTTCGTACCATCGGTACCGAAAAGAGCAAAGGCACCAAAACCTTCACGCTTGCCGGCGATGTCGTGCGCACGGGGTTGATCGAAGTGCCCCTCGGCATCACCCTGGGCGAGATTGTCTTCGATGTGGCGGGTGGCATCAAGGACGGACGTAAGTTCAAAGCGATTCAAACCGGCGGACCGATGGGTGGGTGTATTCCCGAACAATTTTTAGACACGCCGATTGATTACGAAACTCTCGGCGCGCTCGGCTCGATTATGGGGTCGGGTGGTCTGGTCGTGATGGACGACACGACGTGTATGGTGGACATTGCGCGCTTTTTTATGGAGTTCACCCAAGACGAATCATGCGGCAAATGTGTGCCGTGCCGCATCGGCACACGACGCATTCTCGAAATTCTCGAAAAGATTTGCAAAGGCGAAGGCGAAGAGGGCGACATCGAACGCCTGGAAAATTTGTCCAGGTTCATCGTTGCCGGAAGTTTGTGCGGACTGGGTCAAGGCGCGCCCAATCCCGTCTTGACAACAATCAAATATTTTCGCGAGGAGTACGAAGCGCACATTCGCGACAAGAAATGTCCCGCCAAAGTGTGCAAGGGCCTCATCACCTATCGCATCATCGAAACGTGCACCGGTTGTATGGTCTGCGCACGCAACTGTCCCACCCACGCCATCACCGGCGAGAAGAAGCAATTACACGTCATCAATCCCAATTTGTGTGAACGCTGTGGGATTTGTCTGGATGTGTGCAAGTTTAATGCGGTTGTAGTCGAATAGTCGTTTAGTCAGTTAGTCTTGTAGTCAAATAGTCGCATAGTCGAATAGTCAATTGTGACTACGGGACTACCCGACTACCCGACTACAGGACTACCCGACTACCTAACGCCGTATGTTCGAAGAGCAAGCGACGACGCGCTATTACCGCGTGACGAAGACGAGCGCGGATGAGGTGACGGGTGCCATCATCGGCGAGAGCCGGTGGGTGTTGTTTGTGAACGATATTGAAGTTGTGACGTTTATGGCGACGCCGTGTCACCTGCATCATCTCGCGCTGGGCTTTCTTCTCGCCGAGGATTTGATTGCCGGCTTGAACGAGGTAGCGTCGCTGCGCGTGTACGAGCAAGCGGATCGCGCGTACTGGCTCATCCCCGCACTCGGCATCCACGAGACGCGCGCGATGCCGGTGTGCGAGGAAAATATCGGGACGATTCACGTGCGGCTGACGCGCGACGATTTTCGCGCGCCGACGCATCGCGTTTTAACGAGCGGCTGTGGTGGCGGCGTCACCTTCAGCGATTTGTCGTCCCAACAAGCACCACTGGAATCCGCGCGCACCGTGCGCGCGACGCAACTCTTTGCAATGATGGACGCGCTGTACGCGCGGGCGCGCCTGTATCGCACGACGCGTGGCGTGCATACCTCCGCGCTGACCGACGGCGAAAGCATCGTTTCGCTTGCCGAGGATGTGGGGCGGCACAACACGCTGGACAAGATTCGCGGCGATTGTTTGTTGCGCGGAATCGAAACGCACGATCACATCTTGCTTTCGACCGGACGCATTTCGTCGGAGATGTTGATCAAAGCCGCCAGGATGCGTGTGCCCATCGTTGTTTCACGCACCTCGCCGACTTCACTCGCGCTGGAACTGGCGCGCGCGTGGAACGTTACTCTGATTGGCTATTTGCAACGCGACGAGATGCGCGTGTATTGTGGGATCGAGCGTGTATTAGTGGGCTAGTGTCAAGTTGTTCATAGCGCTCAATTGCCGTCACGACGGATGAAAAATCCTTTCGCGTCTTTTCGCGTTCAAGGGCGGCGGTCGTCCGTCGGCGGTCATTTTTTCAAGGGAGGGAATATGCGATTGACCAAACACAACGTTTATCCCGGTCGCGGGCTGGGGATGTGGGCGTTCTGGCTGCATCGGCTCACGGGATTAGCCCTGGCGATCTATCTGCCCATCCACATTTTGGTCATTTCAACGGTGGTTGGCGGGGCGAGTACTTTTAACGACGCGATGAAATTTCTCAAAGCACCATTGTTTGTCCTGTTTGAAATGGGACTACTGGCGGTAGTTTTGATTCACGGTTTGAACGGGCTGCGCATCGTGTTGTTCGATCTGGGATACGGCGTCAAGCATCAAAAAGTGATTTTCGTCGTACTGATGTTCATTGCGCTTGTCCTGTTCGTCATTGGCTTTGCGATTGCCTTGCCGCATATTTTGGTGTGAGGTGCGCAATGTAGAATGTGAATACGCATTACGCATCACGTATCACGCATCTACAGGAGAACCTTATGATCCCAACAACTGTTCAACCCCAGGGCGTGTGGGCATGGATCTGGCAACGCATCACCGCTGTTCTGCTGGTCGTGTTCTTGGGTACGCACATGGTAGTGCTCCACTATGTCCCAGAGAACTTGAACATCAATTTTCTTGGTGTTACGGCGCGCTTTAAGAGTGTATTGTATCTCATCGTGGATAGTGGTTTGTTGGCGACAGGATTGTATCACGCATTCAACGGGGTTCGCAATATCCTCTTTGATTTTGTGGTGGATGAGGGAAAACGGCGCGCAATTACCTTGACGCTGTTCCTGATAGGACTGGCATTTTTGCTGTGGGGAGCGTACGCGCTGACGTTCTTTATCCAGTGAGAGAGGGGTAAACCGTATGCAGAAACATCAAGTCCTGATTATTGGCGGTGGTCTGGCGGGCTTGCGGGCGGCTGTCGAGTGCGCGATGCTGGGCGTGGATACCGCGGTACTTTCACTGTTGTATCCGGTGCGTTCGCATTCGGGCGCGGCGCAGGGTGGTATCAATGCCGCGCTGGCGAATATGCCCGAATGTCAAGACGATTCGCCGGCAAAACACGCGTACGATACCATCAAGGGCGCGGACTTTCTCGCCGATCAAGATAGCGCGGAAATTCTCACCACCGAGGGGGTCGCGCGCATCTATGAACTGGAACACTGGGGCGTACCGTTCAGTCGCACTCCCGAAGGCAAAATCGCGCAGCGACCGTTTGGCGGCGCGGGCTATCCGCGCACCTGCTACGCCGCCGACAAAACCGGGCTGTACATTTTGCACACGCTGAACGAGCAAGCCGTCAAGCATCGCATCAAGGTGTACAACGAATGGGCAGCGCTCGCGCTGGCAAGCGATGGCGCGCGCAGTCACGGCATCGTCGCGCTCAACTTGCAGACCGGCGACATCGGCGCGTTTGCGGCAGATGCGGTCATCTTTGCGACGGGCGGCGCGGGACGTATCTACAAACGCACCTCCAACGCGATGCAGTCCACCGGTTTCGCGCTCGCTATCGCGTATCGCGCCGGCATTCCGCTCAAGGATATGGAGTTTGTGCAATTCCATCCCACGACGATTATCGGTACGAATATTTTGATGACCGAAGGCGCGCGCGGCGAGGGTGGCTATCTCATCAACAAAGATGGCGAACGCTTTATGCAACGCTATGCGCCCAAGGCGATGGAACTGGCGCCGCGCGACATTGTGTCGCGTTCGATTCAAACCGAAATCAACGAAGGGCGCGGCTTGCCCGATGGGGGTGGTAGCGTCTATCTCGATTTGCGCCATCTTGGTCGCGAAAAGATTCTGGAACGCTTGCCGGGTATTCGCGACATTTGTCTCAGTTTTCTCGGGATTGATCCTATCGAAAAACCGATTCCAATTCAACCCGGTCAGCATTTCATTATGGGGGGCATTGACACGGACAACGACGGCGCGACGATTCTGCCCGGCGTGTTCGCGGCAGGTGAGTGCGCGTGTGTCAGCGTTCACGGCGCGAATCGGCTGGGTGGCAATAGTTTGCTCGAATGTGTCGTGATGGGACGACGCGCCGGCGCCGCGGCTGCCCGATTTGTTCAGGGCCAAGCGTCGGCCATTAATCAGGCTGTGCTGAATGACACGTTGAAGCAAACGATTGAACAGGTGGACGCGCTGTTGAAATCGGAAGGCAAGGAACGGCTGGTCACGTTGCGCAATCAGATGCAAGAGACGATGACGGACAAGGTCGGCATCTTTCGCGAAGAAAAGCCGATGGCAGAAGCACTCGCGATTTTGCGCGAACTACGCGCGCGCTATCGTCACATCGGCGTAGATGCCAGGCATCGCAAGTTCAATCTCGATTTGCTCCACACCATCGAACTCGGAGGGATGCTTGACATTGCCGAAGCGACTGCCGCGAGCGCGCTGGCGCGCAAGGAATCGCGCGGCGCACACGCGCGCCTCGATTTCACGACGCGCGACGATACCAACTGGCTGAAACACACACTCGCCTACTTTACACCCGACGGCGCGCGTCTCGATTACAAACCAGTGACGATTACCAGGTGGCCGCCGGAGGAACGGAAATACTAGAGGACAGGGTACGGGGGTCAGGGGTCAGAAAGACTGAATCCTGTCCCCTGACCCCTGACCCCTTCGGAGATTGAAAATGAGCCAAACAGTTACCCTTCGCATCTATCGCCGCGATCCAGAGTTGGATGCGGCACCGCGATACCAGAATTATCAAATCGAGTTGACGCCGGGGTTGACGGTGTTGATGGCACTGTACCACATTCTGGAAAATGTGGACAAGACGCTCGCGTTCCGTTCGTCGTGCCGTAGCGCCGTGTGCGGTAGTTGCGGGATGCACATCAACGGGATGAATCGCCTGGCGTGTGAAACGCAACTGGCACCGCTGGGCAACGAGGTAGTCATCGAGCCGTTGCCGCATTTGCCGGTGCTCAAAGATTTGGTCGTGGATATGACACCGTTCTGGGAAAAGTACGAACGTGTGCGTCCCTATCTCATTGCCCTCAAAGCGCCACCAGAGAAAGAACGCTGGCAATCTCCTGAAGAACGCAAAAAGATTGACGAGTTCATTGATTGCATCCTCTGCGCGTGCTGTCACACCTCGTGTTCGACCGCGTGGTGGGACAAGGAGTATCTGGGACCAGCGGCGCTCGCCAAGCTGTACCGCTTTGTCGCAGACTCGCGCGATGAAGGTGGCATCGAACGTTTGAAAATCGCCGCGCGCGAAGATGGCGTGTTCCGTTGCCACACGATTTTCAACTGTACGGAAGAGTGCCCCAAGAAGATTCCCATCACGTTCGGAATTCAGGAAATCAAAAAGCGCGTGATCTGGGGCAAGTTGATGGGGAAATTGTAGTCAGTGGGACAGTGAGACAGTCGAACAGCGTTGCCGCGCGAGGTGTGAACATGATGCGTGGGATGAGCCGATGGCGTGAGCGCGGCGCGCGTTGCCGGTGACGGCACAAGATGCGGTGAACCCAGAGAAAGATTAACGCGAGGTTGAACGCGATTCGCCAAAAACATTTGTGACAAAATCGCGCGGTGTGAGAATCTGGATGTCACGATATTTGCCCAATGCTTGCAGATGCTTATCTGAGCAGGACGTGGTATCAAGAACGACGCGCGGTGACTTGTGTACGAACCTGGCGAATAGCCGTTTCAATGTCCGCATTGACTTCCGTCTCGCTATAGTGGGCGTTGGCAATCCAGATCTCTTCGAGCGCGCGCGCAAATTCGCGATTGATTTCGTCGCGATTTAATTCAGCATCAAGCCATTGCCAGATTTGTATTTTTTGCGAGCGAGGCAATTGCTTGACGATGGTAAAAATCTCTTCGCAATCCAAATGACCTGTCATTTGTGCCATTGTTCACCTCGTTTGAAACACTCGAAATAACATCTGGCGCGATTTTTGGCAATCATGTTTCTGACTATGCATCACTTTTGGAGGTTCATTAATGCCCGTCAATCTAACGATTAACGGCAAACCGATTCAAGCGCGCGAAGGACAAACAGTCCTGCAGGTCGCGCGCGAAAATGGCATTCGTATTCCAACGCTGTGCTATCACGCTGATCTCTCGCCGGTCGGCGCGTGCCGCCTGTGTGTCGTCGAAGTCGAAACGATGCGTGGACTTGTCGCCTCCTGCATGCTGCCGGTTGCCGAGGGGATGGTAGTGCAGACACACACACCGAAAGTCATCGAAGAACGCAAATTCATCCTGGAGATGTTGCTCACCGACCATCCCAACGATTGTATGATTTGCGAAGCGGACGGCGCCTGCGAACTGCAAGATGCCGTGTACGAATATCAAGTCGCCTGGCCCCAACACAAAGGCAAACGCCACAGTTATCCGATGGGCGCGGACCCCAACCCGTTCATCTTCACCGATTTCAACAAGTGTATTCTGTGCACGCGTTGCGTGCGCGCCTGCGCTGAAGTGCAAGGGCGTTATGTGTGGGGTGTGGCAAATCGCGGTTTTAACAACAAAATCGTCGCGGGCGCCGATGTGACGATGCTCGAAGCCGGGTGCGAGCAATGCGGCGCGTGCGCGGCGTACTGCCCCACGGGCGCTCTCACCGACAAGCCCGCGCGCGGCAAAGGGCGCGCTTACCAATTCACCAAAGTTCGTACGACCTGCCCCTACTGCGGCGTCGGCTGCCAATTCGATTTGAACGTGCGCGATGGCAAGGTCGTCAAAGTCACCTCCGCGCGCGACGCGTACGTCAATGGAATGTCGCTCTGCGTCAAGGGCCGTTACGGCTACGAGTTCATTCATCATCCCGACCGCTTGACCAAGCCGCTCGTCAAGAAAAATGGCACGTTCGTCGAAACATCGTGGGACGAGGCACTCGATCTCGTGGCGGAAAAACTCGCGCAACATCGCGGCGACGAGTTCGCGTTTCTCGCATCGGCGCGTGCTACGAACGAAGAAAATTACCTCTTTCAGAAATTCACCCGCGCAGTGATGGGGACGAACAACATAGATCACTGCGCGCGGCTCTGACACGCCAGCACGGTGACCGGTCTGGCCACCGCATTTGGTTCTGGCGCGATGACGAATAACATCGCCGACATTGACAATTGCCAAACGCTGTTCGTGATTGGCTCGAACACAACGGAGCAACATCCGGTCATTGGTACGCGCATCCGTCGCGCCGTACGGCGCGGCGCTAAACTCATCGTTGCCGATCCGCGCGCGATTGATCTGGCGAACATTGCGATCGTGTATCTGCGGCATCGTCCGGGGACGGACATTGCGCTGCTCAACGGGATGGCGCACATCATCTTGAAAGAGGGCTGGGAAGACAAAGAGTTTATCGCACAGCGCACCGAAGGTTTCGACGAATGGCGCAAGGTCGTCGAAACGTACACGCCTGAGCGTGTGAGCGAAATCACTGGCGTTTCGGTAGAGGATTTGCACACGGCGGCGCGGTTGTATGCGACGAACAAACCCAGCACCATTTTCTACGCGATGGGCATCACGCAACACACTGTCGGTCACAACAACGTGCTGGCGGTTGCCAATCTGGCGATGCTGACCGGCAACATCGGCAAGCCGGGCGCGGGCGTGGATCCACTGCGCGGGCAGAACAATGTGCAAGGCGCGTGTGATATGGGCTGTCTGCCGAATGTTTTCACCGGCTATCAGCGCGTCACCGACGATGCCGCGCGCGCCAAGTTCGAAAACGCGTGGGGAGTCAAACTCTCAGCGACGCCGGGCTTGACCGTGAGTGAAATGCTCCAAGCCGCGTATGACGGTAAAGTGAAGGCGCTGTGGATTATCGGCGAGAATGTGGCAATGAGCGATCCCGATACTCATCACGTCGCCGAATCGCTCGAACGGCTCGATTTTCTGGTGGTGTCCGAGTTATTTATGACAGAGACGGCGCGCTTCGCCGATGTGGTCTTGCCTGCCGTGTCATTCGCGGAGAAAGATGGCACATTCACCAACACCGAACGGCGCGTGCAGCGCGTTCGCAAAGCGATCGAACCGATTGGCGAGGCGAAAAGTGATTGGTGGATTGTGTCTGAGGTAGCAAAAAGAGTTTCACGTTTCACGTCTCAGGTCGAGGGTAACTTGAAACCTGAAACGTGGAACTATACAAGTGCCGAAGAAATCATGCAAGAAATCGCGTCGCTGACACCGTCGTACGCCGGCATCACCTACGCGCGAATTGACAAAGTGGGTTTGCAATGGCCCGTTCCCAGCAAGGATCATCCGGGCACGCCGATTCTGCACACCGAAAAATTCACGCGCGGCAAAGGCTTGTTCTCGCCGGTCGAACACCAGGAGCCCGCCGAGACTCCCGACGCGCAGTATCCCTTCGTCCTCACAACGGGGCGCATCCTGCAACACTATCACACGCGCTCGATGACCGGACGCGTGGCAGGGTTGCAGCAACTTGCACCGGAAGAACGCGTCGAACTGCATCCCGACGATGCGGCGCGACTCGGTGTGAACGATGGCGACTGGCTCCGCATCACCTCGCGACGCGGACAGGTGGAGGCGCGCGCATGGCTCACCGAGCGCGTGGGACGCGGCGTCGTCTTTATGACCTTCCACTATGCGAACGCGCTGGCGAACGTACTCACCAATACCGCACTCGACCCGGTGGCAAAGATACCTGAACTCAAAGTGTGCGCGGTGCGCGTGGAGAAAAGAAACGGACACGCAGGGTAATAAACAACGCGTGGCGGGGCGAAATCCCCGCCACGCGCTTTTTGGCAAGTCAGTAGCCTGATTATCCTATTTTGTTTTGCGCCGTGTCGTTGTATAATCGGAGCAGGAATACGGGGTGGAGGTGTTATGTCCGCTGGCTTGAGCACAATCAGCGAAAAAGACGACACGGTGCAATTACTCGCGTTCAAAATGGGTGACCTGGAATGCGCGCTCAAGTTGGAGCACGTTGTCCAGATCGTTCGAGTCATCTCACGCACACTCACTCAGGCGCCCGATGTGGTCGAGGGAATGTTCAACTTGCGCGGTAAGAACATTCCTGTGGTGGACTTGCGCAAGCACTGGAGCCTGCCGACACAGCCGTGCGAACCGGGCGCGTTACTTGTGATTGCGCGTGGGGACAGTCGCGTGACGGCCTTAATTGTGGATGCGGTATCCGATGTATTGAACGTGCCACTGGCATACATCGAACCGCGTCCAGCGGATGCCTTACCCGCGCGTGCTGTTGGGCGGCTGGCGAATCGGACGGTATTCATTCTCGATCCCAACTCGTTTGGGACGTAAGGTCGGGTGGGGCAACGAAAAATCGTTGCCCCGTTTTGATGTACTAAGAATTCGATAGAAAATGGCGCCACCTCTTGACACATCGTCAAAAGATTTTTATGATGAGGCAAACTCTTCGAAAGGAGAAACGATGCCGATTCGCAATGCTCATGCCATCTGGAACGGAACACTGCGCGAGGGATCAGGAACACTGAAACTCGGCAGTGGTCTGTTCGAGGGACCCTTTACATACGCCTCACGATTTGAAAGCGGTCAGGGGACTAATCCCGAAGAACTTTTGGGCGCGGCACACGCCGGTTGCTTTTCGATGTTTCTGGCTGCGCAACTCACCAAAGCCGGCTTTCCGCCCACCCAAATTCAAACCAATGCGCGCGTGCATCTGGGCGATGGTCCTACCATCACGTTAATCGAACTCGACACAACCGCGACGGTGCCCAATGTGGACGAAGCCAAATTTCGGGAACTGGTTGAGGTTTCCAAAAAAGGCTGTCCTGTCTCCAAAGCACTCGCCAGTGTCGAAATCAAAGTGAATGCGACCCTCGTGAAATGATCCAGCCCCGACAGGTTCACCCTGTCGGGCTGGTTTTTGACGGCGAGCCACATTCTGCGTACAATGTCTTGCACCAATGAACGATTCGCAACCTCGCGCGAGTCCACCGCGCCCGCGTCGGCGTCGCCGTTTGCCCCGTTGGTTCTTCATCCTTCCCATCCTCACAACGCTTTGCCTTGTCTTCACGCTCCTTCTGGCAGGTTATCAGTTCCTCTACCGCGACCGCGTGATTTTAGGTGTGACCGTTCTGGGGCAACCGATTCACGGCTTGACGCGCGCAGAGGTCAAGACGTTTCTGCAAAATCAATTCGGCGAACCCGAAGCGATTCTCGCGCGCTATGGCGATCCGATCGTGCTGCGCGATGGCGCGCGCGTGTGGCGCGCCTATCCCTGGGAACTGGGATTGCGCACCGATTTCACGCCGGTCGCTGAGAGTGCCATTTTGTTGGGACATCGCGGCAACTGGCTTCAAGCCCTCGTCGAACAAGCGCGTTGTCTGTGGTTTGGCTGCGATCTGGGTAGCGATGTGCAATTCGATCCCGTCACCGCGCGCGCGTATCTGGCATGGCTCGCTCCGCAGGTCGAACGTCCCGCGCGCGATGCCGCGCTTCGACTCGACGGTGTGCGTGTGATCGCTACCCCTGCACAAACCGGGCGCGTCCTCGATGGTGAGCAGATGCTCGCGCAGATGCGGCATCGTTTGCTCAGCGGTGAGCGAGGTGAAATCGCCCTAGTGTTTCGCGAGACGGCACCACTGATAGACGATGCCGCCATCGCGGCGGCTAAAGCACAAGCGGAGACGATTCTCGCCGCACCCATCGTGTTAACGTTCGGCGAACGTCGCTGGGCACTCGATCAGGCGATGCTTGCCTCGCTCCTGACAATTCAGCCGCAACGTGATGCCACCGGCACGATGACCTGGACGGTCGCGCTCGACCACGCCCGTTTGACCGCGTATCTCAAAACGCTCGCGCGCGAAATCAATCAAGCCGCGCGCGACGCGCGCTTTACGTTCGACCCGAACACGCGCACGCTCACTCCCATCGTCACAAGTCAGTACGGGCAATTTCTCGATCCCGAAGCGGCGGCGAAAGAAATCGCTCAGCAAATCCTCAATAGCGCGCGCGCCGAACCATCGCCAGCACTGCGCACGATGGCTTTACCCGTGATGGTGACCAGGCCGACAATCGCAATGGAGGACGCGGCAAAGTTCGGCATCAAAGAACTCGTAGCGCAAGGCGTGAGCAACTTTAAGGGTTCGTCTGCAGGACGCATCCAGAACATTCGCACAGCGACAGCGCAGTTTGAAGGAATAGTGATTCCGCCAGGCGGCATCTTTTCGTTCAACCACTATTTGGGCGATGTAGTCGAAGCCAATGGATACGATGATGCGTACATCATCTTTGCTGATCGAACAGTGCTTGGACCGGGTGGTGGGGTGTGTCAAGTTTCGACAACGGTGTTTCGCGCGGCATTCTTTGGCGGCTTTCCGATTGTCGAACGCTGGGCACACGCGTATCGTGTGGGCTACTATGAACCACCCATTGGTCTGGATGCAACAATTTTCACACCCAGCGTGGATTTCAAATTTCGGAACGATACGGATGCGTACTTGCTCATTCAACCCAGGTTGGATTTGCGTACCAGCACACTCACGTTCAACTTTTACGGAACGAAACCGAATCGCACCGTCGAGATGGAAGATCCGATTATCGAGCGAGTCATTCCGCACGGTCCTCCGATTTACACCGAAGACCCCACACTGAAGAAAGGAGTGGTCAAGCAAGTGGATTTTGCGCACGATGGCGCGGACGTGACCGTGTGGCGCAAGATCATCGTGAATGGTCAGGTCGTCAAGCGGGAACGATTCTTCAGTCGTTATGAACCCTGGGTGGCGCGCTATCTAGTGGGGACGAAGGTGGTGAGATAACAACCCCGTTCTCTCGATGAGAACGGGGTTGTTATTTTGCCTTGAGCGCGCGTCGCCGCGAAATGGTGTGGTGTTCCATATCAATCATCTGTCAATTCAAGATAAACTTCGCCCACCTTATCTTGCCCCCAGGTACTGCAACGCTATGCGGACGCGCTCTTCAATCGTCTTGACATCGGCAGGCACGGCGCGCGCCGCGCGCGTGGCTTCTGCCGCGCTGTATCCCAGATTGATGAGCGCGTCCATCACATCCTTGTCCAGCGGCGTCAACTCGCCCACCTCTCCCAGACCACTCACGTCAATTTTGCCTTTGAGTTCCAGAATCAAACGTTGCGCTGTTTTCTTGCCAATGCCCGGAATCGCCGTCAATACATCGAGGTTGCCTTGCGCGATGGCAATCCGCAATGTATCCACCGGCACGGCGGAGAGAATACCCAAACCCACCCTGGGCCCAATGCCGCTCACCGTGAGCAACGTTTCAAACAGATGCAATTCGTCTGCGGTGGCAAAACCGTACAGCGACAATTCGTCTTCGCGCACGTGCAAGTGGGTGAATAATTGCACTTCACTGCCGACCGCGCCGAGATGCGCGAGCGTGCTAGTGGGTACGCGCACGCGAAATCCCACGCCGCCTACATTCACAATGAGCGCATCATCCGTACGGGCTTGAATCTTGCCATATAGTGTTGCGATCATTTCATGTTCATATCTCACGCGCTGCGCCGCACCACGTCTGCAAACCGCGCACACTGCGCGTGACAAATCGCGATGGCGAGTGCATCTGCCGCATCGTCCGGTTGCGGGAGCACGTCGAGGCGCAACAGCAACTTGACCATCTGCTGAATCTGTTGCTTGTCCGCGCGTCCATAGCCGACGACGGCTTGTTTGATTTGCAGCGGCGTGTACTCGTGAAGCGTGACGCCGGCGTGCGCGGCGGCAAGTAAAGCCACACCGCGCGCCTGACCCACAGACAACGCGGTGCGGACATTCTTGTTGAAAAATAATTTTTCGATGACCGCGTCCGTCGGTTGATAGCGCGCCATCAACGCGGTCAATTCGGTGTAGAGGTGTTGCAGACGGCGCGCCAGTTCCCACTCCGACGCGGTGGTGATGACGCCAAACGTAACGCTTTGCAGTGCTTGGCCATCACTGCGGATGATGCCATAGCCGGTCATCGCCGTGCCGGGGTCAATACCCAGAATAATCATTTCGAGTCAAACGTGCCAAATTGCCAAAGATGCCAAACGTGCCAGAGGTGTAAGTCGCTAAATCTTTTTGGCACATCTGACATATCTGGCTCATCTGGCTATTTGGCAAACTTGGCCATCACCGCATCGCTGATGTCGAGGTTGGTGTACACTTTTTGCACGTCGTCGTGTTCTTCCAGCGACTCCATCAGTTTGAGCGTAGAGAGGGCTTGCTCATCGCTGACCTGCGCAGGATTCCTGGCGATCCAGGCAAGTTCGGCGCTGGTGAAAGGAATCTTGCGCTTTTCCAGTGCTTCGCGCAGCAATTTCAGGTTTTCTGGCGCGCAGTACAATTCGAGAATCGAACCATCCACTTTGTAATCTTCAGCGCCAGCATCCACCAACTCTAGCGCGAGATCATCGGGATTTTTGGCATTTTCGATGGTGATGACCCCCTTTTTCTCGAACATCCATGCGACCGCGTTGGTCGCGGCAAGATTGCCTCCGCCGCGATTAAACAGATGGCGAATCTCTGCGGCCGTCCGATTACGGTTGTCTGTCAACACATGAACCAAAAGTGCCGTACCTCCCGCGCCGTATCCTTCGTAAATCACCTCCTCCAGTTGACCGCCCTCCTGCAATTCGCCGGTGCCGCGTTTGATGGCGCGCTCGATGTTTTCTTTGGGCATATTTGCCGCGCGCGCTTTTTCGATAGCCAGGCGCAAAGTAAAATTGGTGTTCGGATCACCACCACCATCGCGCGCGGCAATCGTGATTTCGCGTCCCAGCCGTGTGAACAACTGACCCTTTTTGACGTCGGCTACACCTTTTTTGCGTTTAATCTGTGCCCACTTGGAATGACCCGACATAGTTCCTCCGCCACAATTGAACTGCCTTGTTCAAACGTATTATACCACGTGAGCGCGAAAAATGAAAAATGTGTATTTGCGTCAATGCCTTGCTCAGTATAAAATAGACATTATCGGAAATAAGGAATTGCCTTTCTCTGGTGCGAGCGGCGTTCCGTTCTGAAATTGTGCAACCCACATGCAATTTCCATTGCCAGATCGGCAAATTCGTCTTTGGTATTGCGCAAGACG
>Ga0209101_1001140_pt1 | contig 20446 bp, 17 predicted proteins | sample ConPoolayeCmetaG_FD_185481 | JGI IMG/M metagenome (GOLD analysis project Ga0209101, IMG submission 185481) | Hot spring microbial mat communities from California, USA to study Microbial Dark Matter (Phase II) - Cone Pool mat layer C metaG... ...
GGATATTGCCTCGTGCCCACGCTCTGCGTGGGCACGCCGGGGATATTGCCTCGTGCCCACGCTCTGCGTGGGCACGCCGGGGATATTGCCTCGTGCCCACACTCTGCGTGGGCACGCCGGGGATGCTCTGCCGCGTGCCCACGCTCTGCGTGGGCCGCCGGGGATGCTCTGCCTCGTGCCCACACTCTGCGTGGGCACGCCGGGGATGCTCTGCCGCGTGCCCACGCTCTGCGTGGGCACGCCTGGGAACAGGATACTCGAATGAAACCGTTGGACGACCAACCGGGTCGGGCCTGGGCCGTGCGGGGACAGAGCTTCCCGCCGCGCATCCTCTTCACCCGGCCCTCGCGCACCGTGCCCATCAGCATCACCGGGCCGGATTGCGCCCTTGACTGCGCCCACTGCGGCCGGCGTTACCTGGCCCACATGGTCCCGGTCGAGCGGGCGGCGACCGACCCGCGGGTGCGCCAGGCCACCAGCCTCCTCATCTCCGGCGGCTGCGACCCGGCCGGGCGTGTCCCGGTGCGGGAACATCTGCCGGCCATCCGGGCGCTGGCCGCCGGCAAACGCCTCAACTGGCACGTGGGCCTCATCACGGCAGAGGATGCGGCCGCCATCGCCCCCCTGGTGGACACGGTCTCGCTGGATTTCGTGGGGGACCGGGCCACGATCCAGGAGGTCTATGGCCTCTCAGCCACGGTGGATGATTACGCGGCGGCCTACCGGCGGCTCCGCGCCCACGGCCTGCGCGTGGTCCCCCATCTCACCATCGGGCTGCGCGGTGGCCGGCTGGGTCACGAGGGACCAGCCCTGGACGCGCTGGCGGAACTTGACCCGCCGGCCCTGGTCTTTCTGGTCTTCATCCCCACGCCGGGCACGCGCTATGCCGACTGCCGACCGCCGGGCGTAGACGATGTGACGGCCATTCTATGCCAGGCGCGGGTGCGCTTCCCGCACAAGCCGCTGCTGTTGGGCTGCATGAGGCCCGGCGGCGCGTATCGCACCCGGCTGGACGTGCTGGCCGTGCGCGCCGGGGTCAACGGCATCGTGCAGCCGGCCCCGGCCGCGCGTCGGCTGGCCGAATCGCTGGGCCTGGCGGCCATGCCCGGCGACGAATGCTGCGTGTTGACGCCGGGTGTATAATGACCGTGACGTAACCAGGTTCGGGCGTTTTCGCGGGAAACACGGTTCGAAAGCAACTGCGGGAGGGCAGGCTGAGCAATTACACCGTGACAAACTCAGGAGGTGCAGCCATGTTAAAAACACGATTAGCCGATCCGAACGCCCTGTTCACCACGACCGAGGTAGCGCGCCTGGTCAACACCAGCGTCTCCACGGTGCGCCGGTGGGTGCGCACCGGCCGGCTGCGCTCACAGAAAGTGGGCCGGTTGCACCTGGTGCGCCCGGCCGACCTGGAGGAGATGTTCGCCCGGGAAGAAGAAGAACTCAGCCCTGAAGCCCTGGCCTATTGGGAACAGCGTTTTCCGGTTTGGACGATGGACAACCCACTCATGCAATTGGCTGGCATCGGCGATAGTGGGCTGACGGATGTTTCGGTGAACCACGACAAATATGTCTACCGTAAGGATTGGGAGGAGCGATGAGGTACGTTCCTCAACCGATTCGTGGGCGGTTCGTGTTTGTGGACACCAGCGCATACTACGCTCACGTAGATGCCAGAGACGCGCACTATGCTGCTGCACAAGCTTTCTGGCGTCAGGCCGAAGCCCACAAATTGACCTTGTTCACCACCAACTTCGTGCTGGCCGAGACCCATGCCCTGATCCTGAACACGCGGCGATTGGGCTACTGGATAGCCCGGCGGTTTGTGGAGGGTCTATTACTAACTCCACTGGCCCTCGAGCGCGTGCTGCCGCAGGACGAGGAGCGTGCCTGGGCGATCATCTGCCAGTACGAGGACAAGCCCTTCACCTACGTGGACGCTACGAGCTTTGCGGTGATGGAACGGCTGGGTGTGCAACGAGCCTTTGCCTTTGATGACCATTTTCGTCAATACGGGTTCACTGTACTGCCGGAGGAACCAGGCCAGTGATCCGTGTCTCCCTTGGCACGGCCATCGCCCTGGGGCTGGCCGAGGCCCGCGCTGACGTGTTGCCCACCACGGCCTACCTGATGGTGGGCGAGCGCTGCGTTCACGATTGCGCCTTTTGCGCCCAGGCCCGGGCCAGCACGGCCCGGACCGATGCCCTCTCCCGTGTCACCTGGCCCCCCTTTGCTGAGACGGTAGTGCTGGATGCCCTGACCCCGGCCGTCGCCAGCGGACGCGTCCGGCGCGTCTGCTTTCAGGCCACGGCCGGCCCGGGCATCATCGCCGAGGTGGTGCGACTGGCCGGGACGGTGCGCGCCATCGCGGACGTGCCGGTCAGCACCTCAGCCAGGCCGGATTCGTTGGCCGACCTGGACGCGCTATTGACGGCCGGGGTGGAGCGCGTGGGCCTGAGCCTGGACGCGGCATCGCCGGCCGTCTATCGCGCCGTGAAAGGGGGCGACCTCGAGGCCGCCTGGGACTTGCTGGCGACGGCCGCCCGTCGTTACCCGGGCCGCATCGCCACCCATCTCATCGTGGGCCTGGGCGAGTCTGAGCGGGAGATGGTGAGCGCGATCCGGCGTGCCCACGACCTGGGCGTGACTGTGGGTCTCTTTGCCTTCACGCCGGTGCGCGGGACGGCGTTGGAGCACCGGTCACCGCCGGACCTGGCGCACTATCGGCGGATGCAGGCGGCGCGCTACCTGATCATGTACGGGCATGATGCCGGCTTCCGCTTCGACGGCGCGGGGCGGTTGGTCAGCTTTGGGCCAGGAGAGGATGAGCTGAGAGGATTGCTGGCCGATGGGGCGGCCTTTCGCACGTCCGGCTGCCCGGACTGCAACCGGCCTTACTATAACGAACGGCCAGGCGGCGTGATCTACAACTATGCCCGGCCGTTGACGGGGGAAGAGATCGAGTTGGCGATAGCCGCCGTCAGGCAGACCCCTGGTGTCTGTTAGACACCGGGGGTCTTTCATCGAATCCAGGACAGGCCCGAATCCGGGTCCAGGTGCGCCCCCTGGGTGACCTGGCGGTGGTTCGATGGCACGGCCGTGCCATCGGGGCCAAACGTCACATCCACCACCCACAGGTCAAAATAACCGGTGGGATTGGAGAGATAGGCGATCATGCCACCGTCGGGCGACCAGGCCGGGGCGCGGCAAGTCCCGGCGGCGGTGATGGGCGCGGCCTGGGACCCGTCCGGCCGGGCCACCCAGATGTCGTGCCGACCCTCGTGGCGGACCACATAGGCGATGTGCTGGCCGTCAGGTGACCAGGCGGGGTCATAGGCCCCGCCTTTTTCATTGGTGACCGGTGTCCAGGCTGAGGTAGCCAGGTCGAACAACCAGACCTGGCAGGTCTTGTCGCGGTAGGCTGCCAGAAGCAGCTTCCCCCCGTCTGGCGACCAGTCCAGCCCCACAATGCCGCCATGTAGCCCGGTCACCGTCGCCACCTGACGCTGATTCTGGCCGCTGGGGGTCATCATCCACAACTGGAGATCCGTGGTCCCGAAATCCGACAGATAGGCGATCTGCGGCGTGGTCGCGGGTGTGGACCATACCGGCCGAAAGGCCCAATGGTTGTCCGGCCGGGCCGGGGCCTGGTAGTGAGTCAGGAGTTGCAGGCTGCTGCCGTCGGCCGGCAGCCGGGCGATGTCAGAGCCGTTCTGACCGATCTGGACGCAGGCGATCTCCTGCCCGTCTGGCGACCAGCGGGCCTGGCGCAGGTTGCCGGCGTGGGTGAGCCGGGTAAAAGTTCCCCCCTGGAGCAGCCACAGGTCGCCGTTCTTGACCAGCAGCACCTTGCCGGGTAGCTGCGGCGGGATGCGGGTGTTGATGACCGCGGTGGGCGTGGTGACGATGAGCGTCGGCCCGGCATCGCACCCGGCCATGATCAGCCCGGCTCCGGCCAGCACCAGCAAGGCCCATGAGAGTGTTTTTTTCACGTTGCTCCTCCATCATTGGACTCACACCACAAGGAGTAGAGGCTTTAGCCGGTTTGCCGTCTGTGACGGGCATGTCCGCGAAAACACCCGAACCTGCGGGAGGGTGAGCAGTTACATCATGGCTCCTAGTTTACACGATCTGCCGCCTTTTGTCACGTGGTGTCCTACTACCTGGGTCGTAGGCAAAAACAGTCTTCAGGCTGATTGACCTTTCAAGGTGGCTGTGGTATGCTAGGCCTGGATATGAGGAGGGATACCTCATATCCTCTCTTCCTCTCCGATGAGGGCGCAAGCCCTCAAACCATCTCCCCGCAGGCCGCCGGCCCCCCAGCCGGCGGCCAACTTTTAAGCCCCCATAATTTTCAAATGAGATGCCGGCGTAGAGACTTCAGCCGGATTTCCCGCCTGAAGGCTCGATTCCGGCGTGTTATTTTTGTGCTCGTGCCGGGTCTGCGACCCCGCGCCGGCGGCGGGTGGCACACCCACCGCGAGCGAAGGGGTTTTTTTCGGAGGAGGACGCTTGCCTCGCGCCGCGAATTATAATATAATGCAACCCGCGTGATAGGGCCTGCCCGCCCGCAGGTTCGTGCGTTTTCGCAGACCCGCCCGTGGATGGCGCGCAGACAGGAGACACAGTTCCCAGCAACCGGCGAGAGGGTAGGCTGAGCTCCTTGGCGCCCCGAGTTCTTGACAAACGAGGAACGCGGATTCACGCGGATTTTCGCAGATATTTTTGAAATCAGCGTTTATCCGCGTTCGAAGAAACTCGTTGGTTTGAGGCGAAGCTCCGCCGGGCAATTACACAAGGTCAAGGTAGTTGCACCGGACCGTTATTCACACGAGGACTGCACTTGAACCGAACAGCTCTGACAGCCCGTGAATGGTGGCAAGGCTTTCTCCATGAGATCCTGGAGACGGCCATCATCACCCTGTTTGTCTTCTTTGTGCTCCAGATCGGTATTCAGAACTACAAGGTGCTCGGCTCCAGCATGGAACCGAACCTGCACCAGGACCAATATCTGCTGGTGAACAAGCTCGAATACCGGTTGCATCCGCCGGCCCGGGGCGACATCATCGTCTTTCATTACCCCAACAACCCGGCCGACGACTATGTTAAACGGGTCATCGGCCTGCCCGGCGAGACTGTCGAGATCAAAGACGGTCAGGTATTCATCAACGGTGTGCCCCTGGAGGAGCCTTACCTGCGCGGCTCCACCCCCACCAACTATAGTGGTGTGGTGCCAGCCGAGTCCGTCTTTGTCCTGGGTGACAACCGGGGCAACTCCAGCGATTCGCGGATGTGGGGCGCGTTGCCGTACAAGTATATCGTGGGCCGGGCCGTATTGTGCTACTGGCCTCCAGAGCAATGGGCGATCTTGCCTGGTTATAGCTATGCCAGGCCGTGAAACGTAAAACGTGAGACCTGTGACCTGCGACCTGCAACCTGCGACCTGCGACCTGCAACCTGTGACTTGAGACCTGAGACCGGAGGTAGACCCGTGTTTGATCCAGCGCAATTGAAGGAACTGACCCAGGCCCAACAGGAATGGAGTGAGACCACGCTACGCGAGACGCTGGAAAAAGCCCCGGAGCGCCAGCCCGAGTTCATCACCACCAGCAGCCGGCCCGTCCGCCGGCTCTACACCCCCCTGGATATAGCGAACGTAGACTATCTGCGCGACCTGGGGTTCCCCGGCGAATACCCCTATACGCGCGGCATCCACCCCACCATGCACCGCGGCCGGCTCTGGACCATGCGCATGTTCGCCGGGTTCGGCACGGCCGAGGAGACCAACGCCCGCTACAAGTACCTGCTGGAGCACGGCGAGACCGGCCTCTCCGTGGCCTTTGACATGCCCACCCTCTACGGTTACGATACCGACGATCCGGAGGCCGAGGGTGAGTTCGGCAAGTGCGGCGTGGCCGTCAGCTCCCTGGCCGACATGGAGATCCTCTTTGATGGTATCCCCGTGGACCGGATCACCACCTCCATGACCATCAACTCGCCGGCGGCGGTCATCTGGGCCATGTACATCGTCGCCGCCGAGAAACGGGGTATCCCGATGCACGTCCTGGGCGGCACCATCCAGAATGACATCTTGAAGGAATATATCGCCCAGAAGGAGTTCATCTTCCCGCCAGAGCCGTCCATGCGCCTGGTGGTGGACACCTTCGAGTTCGGCGCGCAGTACCTGCCGCGCTGGAACACCATCTCCATCTCCGGCTACCACATCCGCGAGGCCGGGGCCACCGCCGCCCAGGAGTTGGCCTTCACCCTGGCCGATGGCCTGGAGTACGTGCGCTGGGGCCTGGCGCGGGGGCTGGATATAGACGACTTTGCGCCGCGTTTGAGCTTTTTCTTCAACGCCCACAACGATTTTTTTGAGGAAATAGCCAAGTTCCGGGCCGCGCGGCGCATCTGGGCGCACGAGATGCGCCATACCTTCGGGGCCAGGAATCCCCGCTCGTGGTGGCTGCGCTTCCACACCCAGACGGCCGGCTGTTCTCTCACCGCCCAGCAGCCGGAGAACAACGTCGTCCGCACGGCCATCCAGGCCCTGGCGGCGGTATTGGGCGGCACCCAGAGCCTCCATACCAACAGCATGGACGAGGCCCTGGCCCTGCCCTCGGAGTACGCGGTGCGCGTGGCCCTGCGCACCCAGCAGATCATCGCCCACGAGTCCGGCGTGACGAACACGGTGGACCCGCTGGGCGGCAGCTACTTCTTGGAGGCGCTGACGGACGAACTGGAGGCCGAGGCCCGGGACTATTTCCGGCGCATCGAGGCCCTGGGGGGCGTGATCCCGGCCCTCCAGAAGGGCTTTTTCCAGCGCGAGATCGCCGAGAGTGCGTCGCGCTACCAGTACGAGATCGAGACCAAACGCCGGATCGTGGTGGGCGTGAACGAGTACACCACCGATGAGCCGCTGCGTATCCCGTTGCTCAAGATGGACCCGGAGGGCGAACGCCGCCAGCGCGCGCGCCTGGCCCGAGTCCGCGCCGAACGGGACAACGACGAGGTGCAACGCCGGCTGGCAGCCCTGCGCCGCGCCGCCGAGGGGACGGAGAACCTGATGCCCTTTATCCTGGACGCCGTGCGGGCCTATGCCACCCTGGGCGAGATCTGCCGCGTCTTCCGCGATGTGTTCGGCGAATACCGGGAGCCGGTCTTTATGTAGCACCGTGGCCCAGGATTGATCAGGGGAGGACACATGAGCCGCTATGTTGAATTCGCGTTGCCCGATGGCAGCGTTGTCACCATCGAAAGCGATGAGCCAGAGACCATGCCGATCAAGGCCGCCCGAGGAGGCGAGATCGCCGAACGCGCCCGCGAGACGTTTGAGCAGGCCGCCGAAAGCGCGCGCAAGGCCGCCCTCGTCATCCTGGGCCGATTGCGCGGCCTGCACGACTCGCCTGACGAGATCGAGATCACCTTCGGACTCAAAGCCTCTGGCGAATTGGGCAGTCTGGTCGTCGCCAAAAGCGGCGTCGAGGCGAGTTACTCGGTCAGGCTGACCTGGAAAAAGACGGAGACCAGCCCCCGTGCCCGACCTCGAAGCGTGCGTCGTCCGCATCTGCGACGCCCAGGATAACACGCACGGCACCGGCTTCCTCGTCTCCGAGAGCCTGGTCGTCACCTGCGCCCATGTGGCCGAGGCGTGTGGCGCGGGGCCGGGCGATTGCCTGCGCCTGCGGTTCCACGCGGCCGACGCCGGGGCCGAGGCCGAGGTGCTGGGCGACCTCTGGTGTCAAGACGATGACGTGGCCTTCCTGCGCCTGAAGATAGCATTGCCGGCCGGCGTACAGCCGGCCACCCTGGGCCAGACCCGCGCCTGTGAAGGCCATCCCGCGCGCATCGTCGGCTTTGCCCGGCCGGCCGGCTACGAGTTCGACCGCGCGGAGGTCCAGATCCTCGGCCGGGTCTCCCATCCCGGCCGGCGCCCGATGCTCCGGCTGGAGCCGAAACACCTGCTGCCCACGCCCCAGGTGGCCCAGACCACAGGCATCATCCTGGGCCTGAGCGGCGCGCCGGTGTTAGACCTGGAAACGGGCCGCGTCGTGGGCCTGTTCACCGAGTTCCTCCCCCAGACGCCAGCCGCCTGGGCGACGACCGCCGAGACCCTGCACCAGGTCTGCCCCGAGATTTCCCTGCACCCCCCGCAGGCCGTCGCGGACTATCTGGCCGCTGTGGGCGAATATTGCGCCAGCCTGCCCTACCTGACCCTGCACGACATCCGCCCACCCCGGACCATGGACCAGGTCTACGTCCCGCTCCAGGCGCGCCCGCAGCCGCGCCAGAAAGAGCCAGGCCCTCAAGGTCTCAAAGACCTGGAGGGCCTTCGCGGGACGCTCTCCATCGCTGAGGTGGTGCGACGGCGCGAGCCGCCCCACGTGCTCATCCTGGGCGAGCCGGGCGCGGGCAAATCCACCCTGTTGCGCCAACTGGCCGAACGGGCCTGGGAGCAGCCCCAGGCGGTGGGGCTGGACGCGCCCCACCTGCCGCTGCTCGTCCCCCTGCGCCGCCTGGCCGGCGCGGAAGGCGCCCTGGAAGAACGCCTCCGCCGCGCCCTGGCTGGCGAGCTGGCGTTGCAGCAGGCCCTGCCCCCCGGCTTTTTCACCCGCTGGCCGGCCCAGACCGGCGCGCCCTGGCTGATCCTGCTCGACGCGCTGGACGAGGTGCCAGCCAACAAACGCGCGCCCCTGATGCAGTGGCTCCGGGGGGTGCTCAAGGGCCTGGGGCCAAACCGCATCGTCATCACCGCGCGGCCGGCGGGCTACGCGCCCGGCGAACTGGACGAGACGCTCTTCGGTCACTATGACCTGCTCCCCTTCACGCCCGAACAGACCGCCAGGTTCGCCGACCGGTGGTTCGGCGAGCGCAAGGGCGACTTTTTGCGGGAACTGGAGCGCGTGCGCGCGGGGGATCTGCGCGGCACGCCCCTGCTGTTGACCATCGCGGCCCGGGTCTACCTGGAACGGGGCGCGTTGCCGGAGCGCCGTTCGGCGTTATACGGGCAGTTCGTGGACCTCTGGCTGGACGAGGCCAAACAGCGCGGCCTGGACGCCGAGCTGGGCCAGCGGGTGTGCAAGGTGGCCCGGCCAGGGCTGGCGCGGCTGGCCCTGAAGATGACTGAGGAGGCTGGCCAGACCTCGCCAGAGGCGTTGGAGCAAGTCGCAGCGGCTTATCTGCGCCAGGCGCTGCACCTTTCCGCCGACGAAGCCGGGGCCGATGGCTGCCGCTTTGTGTCGGTGATGGCGCGGCGGAGCGGCGTCTTTACCCGCCGGGGCGACGAGTACACCTTCATCCACCCCACCTTCCGCGACTACCTGGCGGCCTGGGCCGTGGTGCGGGAATGCAAACGCCAGGACGAGTATGACCGGGAGCAAATCTGGCGGCGGGCCGTATCCCGCTGGGCGGAGGAGGGCTGGCGCCAGGTGGCGCTGTTTGCCCTGGACCTCCTGAGCGATGCCGGGCAGGACGTCACCCTGCTGGTCGAGCGCGTCTGGCCCGGCAGACCCGACGGGTCTGAGGAAGATGAGGAAGAGAGGTTATACTTTGCCGGGGCCGCCCTGGCCGAACCGGTGCGAGTGCAGCCGCGCCTGAGCGAGGCCATCATAGACGCCCTGCTGGCCCGCGCGCGCCTGATGACGTGGTGGGAGGTCTGGTCCACTACTACCACTAACCCGATCACCCTCCTGGGCGAACTGCGCGGCTATCCGCGCGCGGGCGCTGGCCTGCTGGCCCTGGCCCGCGACGGGCAGGTGGACGAGTGGGTGCGCGTGGAGGCCGCCCAGGCGCTGGGCGAGCTGGGCCGGGCCGACGAAGCCGCGCAAGCCTGGCTGGCCCTGGCCCGCGACGGGCAGGTGGACGACGACGTGCACGTGGCGGCCGCCCGGGCGCTGGGCGAGCTAGGCCGGGCCGACGAAGCCGCGCAAGCCTGGCTGGCCCTGGCCCGCGACGGGCAGGTGGACGAGTGGGTGCGCGTGGCGGCCGCTGAGGCGCTGGGCGAGCTGGGCCGGGCCGAGGAAGCCGCGCCCATCCTGCTGGCCCTGGCCCGCGACGGGCGGGTGGACGAGGGGGTGCGCGTGGCGGCCGCCTGGGCGCTGGGTCGCCTGGGCCGGGCCGACGAAGCCGCGCCCATCCTGCTGGCCCTGGCCCGCGACGGGCAGGTGGACGAGTGGGTGCGCGAGCGGGCCGCTGAGGCGCTGGACGAGCTGGACATGGCAGACCTGTTGTTTGAGAGCCAGTCTGAAAAGCTTGCCACAAAGGCCACAAAGGAACACGAAGGAAATGAATAACTATCTACCGGGGAGTCCTTTCACAAAAACCACGAAGGACACCTGATGGCTCGGCCCGAAGGGATTCTTTGGGGACTTGCCCTTCGGGAATACACTTTGTGTCCTTTGTGTCCTTTGTGGTAGGCAGTTGTGGCAGGCAGTTACCTGCTGAGACTGATGATCGCCTTTGAGCATCTGACCTATCGCTATCCTGACGCCGCCGGGCCGGTCTTGCACGACCTCTCGTTCCGCATCGAGGAGGGCGAGTTCGTGCTGGTGGTGGGGCCGTCGGGGGCCGGCAAGTCCACCCTGCTGCGCTGTCTCAACGGCCTGGTGCCCCACTTTTACGGCGGTGCCATCGCCGGCCGCATCCGGGTGGCCGGGCGCGACCCGGTGGCCCTGGGACCCGCCGGCATGAGTGACACGGTGGGGTTCGTCTTCCAGGACCCGGAGGCCCAGTTCGTCATTGACCAGGTGGAGGATGAGCTGGCCTTTGCCCTGGAGAACGCCGGCCTGGACCCGGCCACCATGCGCAAGCGCGTGGAAGAGGTGTTGGACCAGCTCGCCCTCGCCCCGCTGCGTCGCCGCTCTATCCACACCCTCAGCGGCGGCGAACGCCAGCGTGTCGCCATCGGCGCGGTGCTGACGTTGCAGCCCCGGGTGTTGGTGCTGGACGAGCCAACCTCTCAACTCGACCCCCAGGCGGCCGAGGATGTGCTGGACGTGCTCATCAGGCTGAACCACGACCTGGGGCTGACCATCGTGCTCGCCGAGCACCGGCTGGAGCGCGTGGTGCAATACGTGGACCGGGTGCTCTATATGCCCGCTCCGGGGCAACCCATCCTGCTGGATACCCCGGCGACGGTCTTGAACCAGATGGACCTGACCCCGCCGGTGGTGACGTTGGGCAAGGCCCTGGGCTGGTGGCCGTTGCCGCTGAGCATCAAGGAGGGGCGGGCCTTTGCCCGGCGGTTGAAACTCAGCCCGCCGCCGGGGTCGCCCCCGCCGGTTACTGCCCCTGACCCCATCATCGCCGTGCGCCACCTGGATTATGCCTACGACGGGTCCCCAGCCCTGGCCGACGTATCCCTGAGCGTGCGGCGCGGCGAGTTCGTGGCCCTCATGGGGCGCAACGGGGCCGGCAAGACCACGTTGCTCAAGCACCTGGTGGGGCTGTTACGGCCGACCAGGGGCCAGGTGACGGTGGCCGGCCTGGACACGCGCACGGCCGGCGTGGAGGGCCTGATCCGGCACGTGGGCTATGTGCCGCAGGACCCTGGCGCGCTACTCTTTGCCGAGACGGTGCAGGAGGAGCTGGACCTCACCCTGCGCAACCACGGTCGCCCGCCCGGCGACTACACCACCCTGTTGACGGCCTTGGGGCTGGCCGGGTTGGAGGGGCGTTACCCCCGGGACCTGAGCGCCGGCGAGCGGCAGCGCGTGGCCCTGGCCGCCATCCTGGTGGCCGGACCGGACGTGCTCCTGCTGGACGAGCCGACCCGGGGCCTGGATTACGCGCAAAAAGAGGCCCTGACCGCGTTCTTGCAGGCGGAGCGGGGCCGGGGGCGCACCGTGGTCATGGCGACGCACGATGTGGAGCTGGTGGCCCGCTGTGCGGACCGCGTGGTGCTCCTGGGCGACGGCCAGGTGGTGGTGGATGGCCCGGCCCGCCAGGTGATGAGCGAGTCCCTGGTCTTTGCCTCGCAGGTGAACAAGCTGTTCCGGGACCCGGCCTTCCTCACCGTGGATGACGTGCTCCGGGCGGTGGAGGCGTCGTCGTCCACAGGCTACAACGGCCGGCGGACCTGGCGAGGCTGCGTATGAGCCGGGCGCTGACGGTCCTCATCCTGGTCGTGGCGAGCGCGGTGGGGCTGGTGGCGTTCCTCTACCCCTTCGTCGTGCCGGCCGCGCTCACGGCTGGCGGCAGTATGGGGCTGGCCCACGCGGCTGATGCGCCGCTGCTGTTCGTGCTGCTGGTGGTGCTCTGCCTGGGGGCCGTGGTGAGCAGCCTGAGCGCCGGGACCCTGAACACCAAGCTGGTGGCGGTGCTGGGCGTGCTGGCGGCGTTGAACGCGGTATTGCGCCTGGTGCCGGGGCCGGCCGGGTTCAACGCCGTCTTTGCCCTGCCGGTCCTGGCCGGCTATGCCTATGGTCCCACCTTCGGCTTCCTGCTGGGCGCGCTATCGCTCCTGGTCTCGGCGTTCCTGGGTGGGGGCGTGGGGCCATGGCTGCCGTTCCAGATGTTCGCCACCGGGTGGGTGGGGTTGACCTCGGCCTGGCTGCCCCGGCTGCAACGCTGGCCCCGGGCCGAGATCGTCATGCTGGCGGCCTGGGCTGGGGCCTTGGGGTTCCTGTTCGGCGCGCTGATGAACGTGTGGTTCTGGCCCTATGTGTTCTCCGGGGCGCAGCCGGGCCAGTATTGGGAGCCGGGCCTGGGCCTGGCGGACACGCTGCAACGTTACGCCGTCTTTTACCTGACCACCTCCCTGTGGTGGGACCTGGGCCGGGCGGCCGGCAACGTGCTCCTGGTGGGGTTGTTCGGCTGGCCGGTGCTGCGCCTGCTGCGCCGATTCGGCCGGCGCTTCTACTTCCAACTGGCCCTTCCCCACACCGCCCCGCCGGGCGGAGAGGGGTAAGGGGGAGAGTTAATGCCAGACTGGGAACGACGCCTGACTGAAGCCGGCTACCGGGTGACCATGCCCCGCCGGGCTGTGATGGAGGCGCTGGTGGCGGCCGAGGTCCCGCTCCAGCCGCACGAGATCCGGGAACGAGCGCAGACCCGCCACCGGCGTCTGGGCCTGGTGACGGTCTATCGCACCCTGGCCCTGCTGATGGAGTTGGGCCTGGTACGCCGGGTCCACCGCGAGGATGGCTGCCACGGTTATCTGCTGACCGCCCCGGGCCATCGCCACGCCCTCATCTGTCAGTGCTGCGCCCGGGCCATCGAGTTTGCCGGGGGAGATGACATCAGTGCCCTCATCCAGCGGGTGGAGACGCAGACCGGCTATCGGGTGGAAGAGCATCTGCTTCAACTGTTCGGCCAGTGTCCGAGCTGTCAGGCCGCGACGGAATGATAAGGGGGTACTATGATCCGCACACGCGATCTGGGCATCACCATCGGGCGGCTGCCCCCAGGACCGCACAACGCCATCACCGACGTGCCGGGGGTTCTGGTGGGACACGTGACGCTCGTGCGGGATGAGCCGACGGTGACCCGGACCGGGATCACCGTGATCGTCCCCCGCGGGGGTGCCATCTGGGAAGACCACGCCTTTGCCGCTTATCACTCGTTCAACGGCTTTGGTGAGGTGACGGGGCTGGCCTGGCTGGCCGAATCCGGCACGCTATGCTCACCCATCGCCCTCACCAGTACCCTGGCCGTGGGCACCGTCTACGAGACCCTGCAACGTTACCCCTTCGAGCACGGCTTCCCTCACGCGACGGGGTTGCCGGTGGTGGGCGAGACCTATGATGGGTTCTTGAACGGCTTGCGGCCCCTGCCCCTCACCCCGGCCCATGTCCACCAGGTGTTGGCCGCCGCGACGGACGGAGCAGTGGCAGAAGGCAACGTCGGGGGCGGGACCGGGATGATCTGCCACGAGTTCAAGGGGGGCATCGGCACATCCTCGCGCCGGGTGCGCAGCAAGAGCGGCGAGTACATCGTCGGCGCGCTGGTGCAGGCCAACCACGGCTCGCGCCATGCCCTGCGCATTGATGGCGTCCCGGTGGGCCGCGAGATCGGCCTGGAGCGCGTCCCATCGCCCTGGGCGGAACCGCTGGATATGGGCGGCTCGATCATCATCGTCGTGGCCACAGACGCGCCGCTGTTGGCGGTACAGTGCAAACGACTGGCGCAACGGGCGACCCTGGGGCTGGCGCGCGTGGGCGGCATCGGCCACAATCGCAGCGGCGACATCTTCCTGGCCTTTGCCACCGGCAACCACCTGCCGGTGCCAGCTAAAGCCCCTTACGACCTGCGGATGCTCCCCCACAGCCACCTGGACCCGTTCTTCGAGGCTGTGGCCGAGGCGGTCGAGGAGGCCATCGTCAATGCCCTGGTCGCCGCCGAGACGATGACCGGCGTGGAGGGTCGCGTTGCTCACGCCCTGCCACTGGACGAGTTGCAGCGGGTCATGGCCTGCTACCGGCCCCCCAGGGGAATCGGTAGTAACATTGCATCATCATGAGACGATCCTGGCGCGCGTGGGCGAACATGTTCCTGATCAGTGGGACGGTGGTGGCAACGATGGGGGGCTGCGCTCCGCTCGTGACCCCAACGCCCACGGCCCCGGTGGTCGTGGGCCGACCGGTCAGTATCACCCCGACCCGGGGGGCCGAACGCACCTCGCAGCCGACCCCCATGCCCACTTTCACCTCGCTCCCGGTCCATACTCCCAGCCCCCGGCCCGGCTCGCCCGGGCCGGCCAGCGTGACGCCGACATCCCCCACTCCCGCGCCGGCCGTTCGCACCTGGGAGACCACCGTCTCCATCCCCACGTATCAGTACCAGGGAGCCTTCCTCCCGGCCCCCACCATCCCCTATCCCCGGCTCGACTTTGCGCGCGTGGGTCCCCCGACGCCGAAGGCTTATCGCGCCGTCATGGTGGAGAATCGCTATCTGCAACTCACGTTCCTGCCGGACCTGGGCGGCCGGCTCTATCGCTGCGTCTTCAAACCCACCGGCCAGGATGTGTTCTATCGCAACCCGGTGGTCAAGCCCACGCATTGGGGGCCGGACGAGCTGGGCTGGTGGATCGCGGCCGGGGGGATGGAGTGGTGCTTCCCGGTCTGGGAGCACGGCTACACCACCGCGTTGCCCTGGCGCTGTCACACTCAACGCGCAAAGGACGGCGGCGTCACCTTCATCGCAGAAGATGATGAGCAGACCACCGGGCTGCACATATCCGTGGCCGTGACGCTGCGCCCGAACCGCGCCGACCTGGAGATCAGGCCCACGGTGAGCAACCCCACCGGCCAGGCGCAGAGGTACAAGCTCTGGCTCAACGCCCTGCTCAGCCTGGGCGCGGATCGGCCGACGGCATCGGCCACCCGGTTCGCCCTGCCGGTCAGCCAGGTGGTTGTCCACAGCACCGGCGACGAGACGTTGCCCCCGGCCGGCGCGCGCATGAGCTGGCCGCTCCACAACGGGCGCGATTTTTCGCGCTATGCCAGTTGGACCGGCTACCTGGGCCTCTTTGCCGCGCCGCCGGCCCCCCCGTGGGCCGGGGCCTACCAGCCGGCGAGCGGCCTGGGCCTCGTCCGGGTGGGGGATATGCCCGGCGTCAAGCTCTTCGCCTTCGGCCCAGACCAGGACCCGGCCACCTACACCGACGGCGACTCCTGGTACTTTGAGTTGTGGAGCGGGGCCGCGCCGGATTTCGACCAGGCCCTCACCATCGCGCCGGGGGCCGCGCACACGTGGACGGAGCGGTGGTATCCGGTGGCCGGCATCGGTGGGCTGGACGGGGCCACCGACCGGGCCGCGTTGCGCCTGGAGGCCGGGTCTCAACCCGGCACGCTGTTGGTGGGTGTGGCGGCCCCGGCCCGGCAGCCCGGCACCGTCGTCGTGCTGGTGGAAGGGGCGGAGGTCTACCGGCAGGCGGCATCGGTGACGCCAGACCGGCCGTTCTTCGCCCAGGTCGCCGTCCCGGCCAGTGTGCCGACCGCTGGCACCGTGACCCTGCGCTTCCTGGATGACGCCGGCCAGGTCATCGCCCAGGCGGAACGGTGGCTGGCCGTGCGGTAGCCAGACCACCGACCGCCGACGACTGACCGTTTCCAGCGTTTACCAGCGGCCATATTTGTGGTACAATAGCGGCCGGCCGTCGGTGGTCAGCGGTCGGCTGTCAAACCCTGTCAATCATCAAACGCGCTGAGCAAATACGGAAAGGAGAACCCAACTTGCACGCCATCGTCTGTATAAAACAGGTCCCGGACACCACGGAGGTGAAAATTGACCCGGAACGCGGTACTCTTATCCGGGAAGGAGTGCCCAGCATCATCAACCCGTTCGACATGTATGCCATCGAGGAGGGCTTGCTCCTGCGCGAGAAGTACGGTGGCAAGGTGACCGTCATCTCCATGGGGCCGCCCCAGGCCGAGGCCGCCCTCAAGGAAGCCTACGCCATGGGCGCGGATGAGGTCGTGCTCCTGAGCGACCGGGCCTTTGCCGGCTCGGACACCTGGGCCACCGCCTATACCCTGGCCCAGGCCATCCGCAAGATCGGCGAGTTCGACATCATCCTCTGCGGCAAACAGGCCATTGACGGCGACACCGGCCAGGTGGGACCGGGCATCGCCTGTCAACTGGGCATCCAGCAGCTTACCTACATCTTCAAGATCCGGGCCATAGACTTTGAGAACCGGTCCGTCACCGTGGAACGGCTCCTCGAAGAAGGCCGCGAGGTCGTGACGACGAAGCTGCCGGCCCTGCTCACGGTGGTCAAGGACATCAACCAGCCCCGGCAGCCGCACCTGCTCCGCATCCGCAAGGCGGCTCGCCTGGAGGTTCCCACCTGGCGCGCCGATGATCTGCCCGGCGTCAAACGCGAACTATTGGGCCTGGACGGGTCGCCCACGCGCGTGGTCCGGGTGTTCAACCCACCGCCGCGCGGGGCAAAGGTGGACCTGGTGCAGGCCGAGACGCCGGACGAGAGCGCGGCCATTCTCGCTGACAAGCTGCTCGCGGAGAAAATCATCTGACAAATGAGCGAATGGGCGAATGGGCAAATGAGCGAATGAGCAAATGAGCAGGCTCGCGTAACCACCTATTTGCATATTTGCATATTTGCAATTTGCAATTTGCACATTTGCACATTTTACAGGAGGATCACTTTGGCACAGTTACTCATCAACACCGACGAATGCACCGGCTGTGGCCTGTGCGTGGAGACCTGCCCGTTCGGCGCGTTGGCCGTGAAGGGCGGCGTCGCCGTGGTGGACGACAAGTGTACGCTCTGTGGGGCCTGCGTGGACGCCTGCCCGGTGAACGCGCTGAGCATCCCGGAAACCAGGGAGGAAGCCGAAGAGGCCAGGCCCGACATCTCCACCTACCAGGGGGTCTGGGTCTGGGTGGAACAGTTCCAGGGTCAAGCCCAGTCCATCTCCTGGGAGATGCTGGGCCAGGGGCGCAAGCTGGCCGACGGACTGGGACAGGCCCTCACCGCCTGCGTGCTGTGCGATACGCCGGAGGCCGACCGCATCGCCCAGGAAGCCATTGCCTACGGCGCGGATCGGGTCTTCCTGGTGGCCGACCCCACGCTGGCCGTCTATCGCACGGACCCGTATGCGGCCACCCTGGTCGCGCTGGTCAAGAAATACCGGCCGGCCATCTTCCTGCTGGGCGCGAGTTCCCGGGGTCGCGATCTGGCCGGGGCCGTCGCCACCCAGCTCTACACTGGCCTCACCGCCGACTGCACCGGGCTGGACATTGACCCGGAGACCCGGCTCCTGCGCCAGACGCGCCCGGCCTTTGGCGGGAACATCATGGCCACCATCATCTGCCCCAACTATCGGCCGCAGATGGCTACCGTGCGCCATCGCGTCTTTGAGGTTCCGCCGGCCGACTTTACTCGCCCGGGCCAGATCGTCCGCGAACGAGCCGTCCTGACCGAGGACCAGATCGCCAGCAAGGTGGTGGATTTCATCTGCCAGGAAGGGACCGTGAACCTGGCCGACGCCAGGATCATCGTCTCCGGCGGCCGGGGCGTGGGCGGGCCGGAAGGTTTTGCCCCCATCCGCGAGCTGGCCGAGGTTCTGGGTGGGGCGGTGGGGTCATCGCGCGCGGCGGTGGACGCCGGCTGGATCCCCTACGCGCACCAGGTGGGGCAGACCGGGCGCACCGTGCGGCCGGACCTGTACATCGCCTGCGGCATCTCCGGGGCCATCCAGCACCTGGCCGGGATGCAGACCAGCAAGGTCATCGTGGCGATCAACAAGGACCCGGACGCGCCCATCTTCCAGGTGGCGAACTATGGTATCGTGGGGGACTTGTTCCAGGTGGTGCCGGCGTTGACCCGGGCCTTCCGGGAGCGGCTGGGGAAGCCGGTGTGCTGAACGTGGTGCATGATACAGGATGCATGATGCATGATGCATGATACCAGGACTAATGATCTTGCATACTGCATCGTTTATCCGCAATGAGAGGTGAACATGCATGGTTATCTCGGCCACATCCTGCGCGTGAACCTGACCACCGGCGACATTCAGGCCGAACCCTTGAACGAGGAATACGCCCGCCAGTTCGTGGGCGGCAGCGGCCTGGCCTGTCGCTACCTGTACGATATGATTGACGCGGACACCGACCCGCTGGGGCCGGCCAATCCGCTGGTCTTTATGACCGGTCCCCTGGTGGGCACCTCCGCACCCTCCTGCGGGCGCTACGTGGTCTGTGCCCGCTCGCCCCTCACCGGCATCTGGGGCGAGGCCAATGCTGGCGGCTACTGGGGGCCGGCCCTGCGCTTCGCCGGCTACGATGGGATCATCGTCACCGGCCAATCCCCGCAGCCGGTCTACCTGTACGTCCACGACGGCCAGGCCGGGCTGCGCGATGCCTCACACCTGTGGGGCCTGGACTATTATGCCGCCCACGATGTCCTCAAGTCCGAACTGGGCGACGACTGGGCGCGCCTGGCGGCCATCGGGCCAGCCGGTGAGAACGGCGTCAGGTTTGCCGCCATCCTGAACGATAACGGCCGGGCCGCCGGCCGCACCGGCATGGGCGCGGTCATGGGCAGCAAACGCCTCAAGGCCGTGGCGGTGAGCGGGCGTAACCGGGTCCCCCTGGCCGACCCGGCAGCGTTTCGGGTAGCGGCCCGGCAGGCTACGGACGTCGTCCGCCAGGACTTTAGCTCCGGGATGTTCCGGGACCTGGGCACGGCCGGCTGGATGGACCCCGGCAGTCAACTCTACGGCGACGTGCCCATGAAATACTTTTCGCAGGGCGAGTTCGACGGCGCATTCAACCTCAGCGGCTCCAGCATGGCCGAGACCATCCTGACGCGCAACTCGGCCTGCTATGGCTGTCCCATCGGCTGCGGGCGTGTGGTGGCGATCACAGAAGGCCCGTATGCGATCCCAGAGACCGATGGGCCGGAGTACGAGACCCTGTGCGCCCTGGGCACCCTGCTGCTGCTCGACGAGTTGGGACCGGTGGTGCATCTGCATCGGCGGTGCAATGCCCTGGGGATAGACACCATCAGCGCCGGGGTGACCATCGCCTTCGCCTACCATCTCTTCGAGCAGGGGGTCTTGACCCTGGCCGATACCGACGGGGTGAACCTGTGCTGGGGAGACCCGGCCGGGGCGTTCCACCTGCTGGACCTGCTTGTCCGGCGCGAGAAAGGACTGGGGGCACTGCTGGCCGAGGGGACGCGCGCGTTGGGCGAGCACTTTGGTCGGCCGGCCGAGGCTGCCCACGTCAAGGGCCTGGAGATCCCCATGCACGAGCCACGAGCCTTCAGTGGCATGGCCCTGGCCTACGCCACCTCGCCGCGCGGCGCCTGCCATGTCCAGGGCGACCCGTACCAGGTAGACATCGGCCTGACGGTGCCAGAGTTGGGCCTGTTGGAAGGGGACCGATTCGGGGTGGAAGGCAAAGCGGGGATGGTGGCCCGTTCGCAGGACTGGCGCGCGCTCTATAACGCCCTCATCATGTGCCAGTTCTGCAACCCACCGGTGAACCTGACTGTGGACCTCATCAACGCCGCCACCGGCTGGGGTATCGGCATAGACGATCTGCTTCCTATGGGCGAGCGCATCTTCCAGCTCAAGCGGTTGCTGAACATCCGGCTGGGCGTGACGCCGGCCGATGACGTGCTCCCGGCCCTGGTGTTGCAACCACTGCCGGGCGGGGCCACCGGTGGCTATGTGCCGGACATGGAGGCGCTGCTCCGCGATTACTACCAGGTGCGGGGCTGGGACCCGGCCACCGGCGGTCCCACCCCAACGCGCCTGGCCGCTCTGGGCCTTGCTCAAATCCTCCCGCAGGTTGGGGCGTAACTTTCTAACCTGCGGGAGGGTTCAGGGTGAGGGGGCAGTTAATATAGTATGCGCAGACCCGGTCTCCTCCTGGCTATGGTCGGATGCCTGATGCTGGGTGGCTGTCTGCCGGTGACACTCACTATGTCCGGGCCAACGTCCACGCCTGCACCCACGGCCCAGGTCCCCACGTT
>Ga0209101_1001141_pt1 | contig 20428 bp, 17 predicted proteins | sample ConPoolayeCmetaG_FD_185481 | JGI IMG/M metagenome (GOLD analysis project Ga0209101, IMG submission 185481) | Hot spring microbial mat communities from California, USA to study Microbial Dark Matter (Phase II) - Cone Pool mat layer C metaG... ...
GGACAGGGGAGAGGGGGGACAAAGGGGGGTGAGGGGCAATTAAGGCCTTCGGTCACAAAAGTGTCAACCAATTTTGAACCATCCCGAGGAAATTGACGGAATTCTTTGTGTCCTTCGTGTCCTTAGTGGTTTTCAGACTAGCTCTCAGAGAGGAAGGACGGCAAAGATGCCCACACCATTGATCCAGTCGGCCCACAGATAGACCGGCCATAGCAAAAGGTCCATAAGGAATCCGCCGCAACAGAACAGCGGGGGGAACGAGAACCCGCCGTACAGGTCCCAGTTCCTCACATTGTAGAGGTAGAGGGCGATGCCGGTATAGCCCAGTCCGATGAGCAGATAGACGGCGGCGATTGCCAGCAAGGCGCGTAAAATCATCGAACGCATCATAATTCCCCTCCAGGGCAGATGCCCGGTGTTCGCCAGGTGTTCGTCGCGGTCTCCCGACCGCGACGCCAGGGTGCGGTCAGGAGACCGCCGTGCCCATTGGTGGAAGCCCACCCCAGAGCGCGGTCAGGAGACCGTGCCCATTTCGGTGGAAGCCTGCTCTGTGCTCGCGCGGGGTCTGCGACCCCGCGCCCGGCGGCGGGCAGCACTGCCGGTGGTCGCCGCCGCGAGCCAGGTCATCTCATACCTCGCTCGTACGTATAATTATGTGCTCGCGCGGGGTCTGCGACCCCGCGCCCGGCGGCGGGCAGCACTGCCGGTGGTCGCCGCCGCGAGCCAGGTCATCTCATACCTCGCTCGGTAACTGCCTACCCTCCCGCAGGTTTGGGCGCAATGACCAGACCAGAGCGCGCCCAGATGACCGGCTGCATCGTTCGCCAGCCCCTTTCTAACCTGCGGGAGGGTTCAGGGTAGGCAGTTACCTCGCTCGTATAATTATGTGCTCGCGCGGGGTCTGCGACCCCGCGCCCGGCGGCGGGTGACACACCCACCGCGAGCATGAACACCTCATACCTCGCTGGTATATGTTGTTACCCCTCGTGCTCGCGCGGGGTCTGCGACCCCGCGCCCGATGTATGTGCTCAAGCGGGGTCTGCGACCCCGCGCCCGGCGGCGGGTGACACACCCACCGTGAGCATGAACACCTCATACCTCGCTGGTATATGTTGTTACCCCTCCAGCCCAAAGAGCCACTGGCCCAGGGCGATGAGGGTAGGGCAGCGGCCTTCCGGCACCAGCACCCAGCCGTTCTTCAGGCGCAGAAAACAGCAGCCCGGCACGTCGCCGTCTGCGGGCAGCGCCCGACCGTCCACCCGGCGCTCGGCCCAGACCCGCGCTACGACAAAGTGGAGATCTTCCAGGAACGGGTAATACGGGCCTGCGGACACGATCTCCACTTTCTGGGTGCCGACATACCAATCGTTGACAAGCGCCAACATCGCCTGCTCGGGCGTGGGGTAAGCGACCTGATGCCGCAGGTCGCCCAGGTGTGTGCTGGAGTGCACGTACAGGCCGAGCAACCCGCCGAGCACCAGTCCGGCCACCAGCCCGATCGCCAGGACGCTGGCATGTGATATTCCCAACAGTGCCTTTGTCTTACGGTTCATGAGGTCCTCCTCCGGGTGGGCGCGAGACCCCCTTGGCGGGCGCAAAGCCCCCTGGGCGGACGCAAGGCCCCCTGGGCGGGCGCAAGGCCCCCTGGGCGGGCGCAAGGCCCGCCCCTACCTGGTGCGCACGATCCATCTGCGCCGTAGCCAGAACACCGCTCCAGGGCAATCTGTTGCCTGCCCGGCTCACCGCACGTAGCCCAGGCCCAATATCTCACCGACTGAGCGCAACACATCGCCGTAGAAGTTGCCGCCCATCTGCCGGAACAGCTCAAAGGGCAGCTCCGGCGCCCCGAAGAACGGTCGCAGCGTCCAGGCCATCTGTGACCCCACGAAGCCGTAGATGAGAATCCAGCCCCACAATACCAGGAGCCGCAGGCCCACGCCTTCGCCCTGATGCACATGCACCATACCCATATGTAGGAAAACCACACCAAAGAAACCGGTTATGGTAAAGATCCCCACATTGAGAAGTTTGAAGAACTGGTAGTTAGGTGCCGTCCACCAGAAGAACAGGGCGATGGGCAAAAAGCTCACCAGCAGCACCGCTGTCACGGTGATGGCCGTGAGGACCAGGGCCAGCGTCTGGAAGAAGGTGAGCCGGGAGCCAAAGAACAGGTTGAAGAAATACAGACTGGGCAGGCAGATGATCAGGGTGATGAGGAACAGGATCGGCAACTTGGCGGCCGAGGCCAACACCTGCTGCCAATGCGGCGAGGTGGACCCCATCACCGCGCCGTACAAGGCAAAGAACACGGCCGAACTGATGAGCATGTCCCGGATCCTGGCATTGATGTCCTGCCCCTCGCGGATCTCGGTGAAGAAGGCATTGCGATTGCGCAGGATACGGTCCACCACGCGAAAGGCATCCAGGACCCCCGTGATACGGTGTGTGCGTAGTGTCGTGTTCATCGGATCACCTGCATGAGGGAGATTGCGCCAAAGAAGAGCCAGGCCGGAAAGCCCAACCGCCAGCGGCGCAGGAACAGCCCCGGCGTGAGCAAGACCAGGGCCGCCAGGGTGACGAACAGGAACGGCGGGGAGAGGTGCTGCCAGGTCTGGTAACCTTGAATGAGCGGCAGGGCCACCCATTTGAAGGCCAGGGCCAGGGCCACCGGCACGATGGTGGAGAACAGCGCCTCCAGGACGGAATTGCCGTGTACACTCTCCATCTCCCGGGCCACGGCCCGGGCCTCGCCGAACCGACTCACGGCAAGTCGCGTCGCCTCGGTCGGGTCCAGCCCCCGCGCCATCTCCTCGGCCACGGCTTCCTCCAGGTGCGCCCGCACTTCCCGCAGGACCTCGCGCTCGGTCAACAGATCCACAGCCAGATGGCTTTGCAGTTCTGCCAGGTATTCTTCGACAGCGGTCATGCCCCACCTCCGGCCGCGCCCGTGGCCGACTGCGGCTCGTGACCGCCCAGGAAGCGGGCCAGTCGCTCCGCGAAGGCCAGCCACTCCTGAGCAGATTCCTGGAGGGCGCGCTGGCCTTTCTCCGTGAGGTGGTAATACTTGCGCGATGGCCCCTGTTCCACCACCTGCCACTCGCCCCGGATCAGCCCCTCGCGCTCTAGTTTGTGCAAAGCCGGATACAGCGAGCCTTCCTTGAAGTCAAAGTAGCCCTCGCTGCGCTGCGCCAGCTCCTTGGCAATGAGGTAACCATACATGGGCCGTTCCTGCAAGAGGCGCAGGATCAGCACGGCACTGGCGCCCTGCCGGGGGTCGTTTTCTTTGCCCATAGCCGTCCTCTCAAATGATACCTAGAACATCTATGTATAGTATATATTCTAGCACATTGCCTCTGGGTTGTCAAGTGGGTCGAGGTACAGTGCAGGTGCTGCTTTCTAATACGATGGTGGGGCGGAGAACCTTCAGTTGCCGGGTCAAAGGTTCAGGACGTGCCTCCTGGCGGTTCAATCGCCGGAAAGTTTGAGGAGGCGGCTACAGGGGAACAGGTGACTGGCAAACCGGGCCAAAGTGTGGTAAACTTGAGGCTGATTTATGACCGGCGCACAACACCACCTTACGTCTAAGCGAGGTAAGGGATGTCCATGCTCGCGGCGGCGACCACCGGGAGTGCCGCCTGCCGCCGGGCACGGGGTCGCAGACCCCGCGCGAGCAGATATTATACGAGGAGTACGATCATGTCGGATATTCAACAAGCCGCCCGGCGCGTGCAGCAGAACGTGGCCCGGGTCATCGTGGGCAAGGATGAGGTTATCGAGCTGTGCCTGGTGGCCCTGCTCTGCGAGGGGCATATCCTCTTTGAAGACGTGCCGGGGATCGGCAAGACGACGCTGGCCAAGGCCCTGGCCCGCTCGCTGGGTTGTTCCTTCAGCCGCATCCAGTTCACGCCGGACTTGCTGCCGTCGGATGTGACCGGCATCTCGTTCTTCAACCAGAAGACGCAGGAGTTCGAGTTTCGGCCCGGGCCGGTCATGTCTCAGGTGGTGCTGGCCGACGAGATCAACCGGGCCACGCCGCGCACCCAGTCGGCCTTGTTGGAGTGTATGCAGGAGCGACAGACCACCGTGGATGGCGTGACGCGCCCCCTGCCCCGCCCGTTCATGGTGCTGGCCACCCAGAACCCCATCGAGCTGGAGGGCACGTTTCCGCTGCCAGAGGCTCAGGTGGATCGGTTCCTCATGCGCCTGCGGCTGGGCTACCCTTCCGAGGCGGATGAGGGGGAGATACTCAGGCGTTATGAACGGGAGGACCCCCTGGCGGAGTTGACGCCGGTCCTCCAGCCAGATGAGCTGTTGACGATGCAACAGCAGGTTCGCACGGTTCATGTGGAGGATGATCTGCGTGACTATGTGGTGCAGGTGGTGCGCGCTACGCGCCAACACCAGGCCGTGGAGCTGGGGGCGAGTCCCCGGGGAGCGTTGTTTTTGTATCGCACGGCGCAGGCTCTGGCGGCGGTCCGGGGCCGGGACTTTGTCTTGCCGGATGATGTGAAGGCGTTGGCCCCGCCTGTCCTGGCTCATCGCCTGATCCTGAACCCGGAGGCCCGGCTGCGCGGCCGCCAGGTCGAGCAGATCGTCCAGGAGATCGTGAACACGGTGCCGGTGCCGGTGGAGAGCTGAGGTGTCGCGAGGAGTAATCCTGGCCCTGCTGGTGGGCCTGTTTGCCGTGGGCGCTATCGTGGGCAATCCGGCGGTCTCCTTTGTGGCCGCTCTGGCCATCGGGGCCGTGACCCTGGCTCGCATTTGGAACCGCTATGGCCTGGCGCGGGTGGAATACGAGCGCCTGTTCGGCGAGGATCACGCCTTCATCGGCGAGAGTGTCCCCCTGACGGTGCGGGTGACCAATCGCAAGGTCTTGCCCTTGCTCTGGCTGGAGACCACTGACATCTTGCCGCTGGATTTGCCGGTGGAGGGGATAGAGCTGGAGGTCTCACCCATCATCGGGACCGGGGCCCTGCGGCACATACTGTCGTTGCGTTGGTATGAGCGGGTGAGTTGGCGCTACAACCTGCGTTGTCAACGGCGGGGGATGTATCGCTTTGGGCCGGTGTTCCTGCGCACCAGCGACATCTTTGGCCTGCAAACGCAGGAGTTGCGCCTGGAGGAGACGCAGAAGCTGGTGGTATACCCCCGCATAGTGCCTGTCGCCAACCTGGGTATCCCGGCCCATTATCCTTTTGGGGAGGACAAGACCCGGCACTCGCTCTTTGAGGATCCCAGCCGGACGATGGGCGTGCGGGATTATCGGCCGGAGGACAGCCTGCGACGCGTGCACTGGCCGGCCACTGCCCGTCGCCAGGCCCTCCAGGTGCGCGTCTATGAGCCGGTTACGACTCTCCGGTTGCTCATCTGCCTGGATATCCGCACCATGCCCTTTTCATGGATGGGGCAGGACCCCCAGAAGCTGGAACAGGTGATCAGTCTGGCTGCTTCCATCGCCCATGACGCCGTGGACCGCCGCTTCGCCGTGGGCCTCTATGCTAATGGCGTCTACCCGGATGCAGACCAGGCCATCCGTATCCCGCCCAGCCGTGACCCGGCCCAACTGCCGGTCATCCTGGAGGCCCTGGCCAAGATCACCGCCCTCTCCACCAGTTCACTGGCCGATCTGCTGCGGGCCGAGGCTGGCGTCCTGCCCTGGGGCACCTCGTTGGTGCTGATCGCCGCGCTGGTGAGCGATGATTTGCGCGCAGCGATCCTGCGCCTTAAAGATGCGGGCCATCGGCTCTCACTCATCACCCTGGACCCGACGGCCCCGGCCGAGATCGTGCCCGGCGTGCCGATCTATCGGGTAGATGGAGAAGCCCTCGATTGGCGAGGGCGGGTGGATTTCTCATGAAGCGCTACCGCCGTACTTTCCTGGGCCTGCTGACCCTGGCTCTGGTGCTCCTGGCCCTGGGCCTGCGCCTCTATCGCCTGGACGCCCAGAGTTACTGGAGCGACGAGGGAGCCAGCGTGACGTTGGCTCTGGGGTCCCTGGAGGACATCGCTCCCAAGTCCGCGGCCGACATTCATCCGCCGCTCTACTACTACCTGCTGTGGGCCTGGGTGCGCCTGGTGGGGCCGGGGGAGTTGGCCACCCGCTCGCTGTCGGCGCTGGCCGGGACGCTGCTGGTGGCGCTGACGTTCGCCGTGGGCCGACGCACCGTGGGCACCAGAGCCGCTCTGATCGGCACGTTTCTCTGCGCCGGCTCGCCTTTGCTCATTTACTATTCCCAGGAAGCCCGGATGTACGAGTTGATGGCCCTGTGGGGCGCGCTGTCGGCCTGGCTAATCTTGCTGCTGGTTGCTAGAAACAGGATGCCGGAAGCAGGATGCAGGTCCCAGGTCGCAGGTCTCACGTTTCACGTTTTACGTTTTACGTTCCACGATGTCGGCTTCTGGCTCGCTTACGTGCTGGTGGCGACGTTGGGTTTGTACACCCAATACTTTTTCTTCACTGTCCTCCTCTGGCAGAATATCTACGTCCTCTATCACGTTTTACGTTTTACGTCTCGCGCTTTCCGCTTCATGCTCTCCTGGCTCGTGGCCCAGGTCATCATCGGTGCGCTCTTCCTGCCCTGGGCGTTGCGCGTAAAGGACCAACTGGCCGGCTGGCCCAGCTTTGGGGAGTCGTTCGCGCTGCCGGACCTGCTACGGCGCGTCTTCGTGGGTTTCACCTTCGGCCCGGCCGCCCCGGAGACCCTCACCGGCAAGGCGGAACTGGCGTTGTGGGGGCTGATCGCGCTCTCGCTCGTCGTGATATTTTGGGCCATTGTCCGCGAGTGGCGCCCGGTGGGCAGTGGGCAACGGCCGCCAGTCTACGAATCTCCCACCCTGATCGCGCTATATCTGTTCATCCCGATCGCCGTAGTCTATGTGCTCTCGCAGAACCGCCCCCTGGACAAGCCCGATTTCCTCAAGCAGATATTGGCGGCGGTGCCGGCCTATTGCCTGTTCCTGGGCCGGGGTATCGCCGGGGTGGGGAGATTGGTAGATTGGGTACCTGGCAAGTTGGGGATTGGTAGATCGGGTTGGGGGGCCTGGAGCCTGGGCCTGGGGTTTTCCTGCCTCGTATTGATTGCCCTGACGTTCTTTACCGGCCGGGCCTTGAACGCCTGTTACCACAACCCCAAATACGCTCGTGACGACTACCGGGGCCTGGCGGCGTTCATTGCCGCGTCAGAGCAGCCCGGCGATGCCATCATCCTGAACGCGCCGGGGCAGATCGAGATATTCGAGCTATACTACCAGGGCCCGGCCCCACGCTATCCCCTGCCTCGCCAGCGACCCATTGACGAGGGCCTCACGCGGGCCGATCTGGAGACCATCGCTGGCCCGCAGGGCCACGGCCGGGTCTGGTTGGTGCTATGGGCAGTGGAGGAGAGTGACCCCGGCCGTTTCGTGGAGGGCTGGCTGGACGCCCACGCCTACAAGACCCTGGAGCGGTGGTACGGTAACGTGCGGCTGGTGCTGTATCAGGTGGGGAGCGGCGGAGCCGCCAGCATCACCCATCCGCTACGGCTGCGCCTGGGCCAGGCCATCGCGCTGCTGGGCTATAGCCTGCCACCAGAAGTCCGGGCCGGTGAGATCGTCCCACTGACATTGTTCTGGCAGGCGCAGGGTGCGGTGGCGCGCCGCTACAAGGTCTTTGCCCACGTGGTGGATAGCCAGGACTATCTATGGGGGCAGCGGGACGCGGAACCAGTCGGCAACGCCCGGCCCACCGTCACCTGGACCACCGGCGAGATCATCACCGACACCTATGGTTTGCTGGTGCTGCCCGGCACACCGCCGGGCACGTACCAGGTGGAAATAGGGATGTACGGCCTCGAAGACGGCGCGCGCCTGCCGGTGTATGACGCCGCTGGCGCGTCCCAGGGTGACCGGGTACTGCTCGGCCCCCTGACCGTGGTGCGGCCGGTCACGCCCCCGCCCACGGCGGCCTTGCTCATCTCGCATCCGCTGGACCATGACCTTGGCGGCGGATTTCGGCTCCTGGGCTACAGCCTGACGCTCTGGGGCGAGAGCGAGGAGCGCGCGGAGTTCGCCCCCGGCCAGGTGGCCCTGCTCACCCTGTTCTGGCGGGTCACCAGCCGGCCGAACGCCGCCTATCGCGTGCGGGTGCAACTGCTCGACGCGGCCGGGCACGTTATCCTCACGCGGGAGGCGGCCCCGGGCAACACCCCGGCCACGTCCTGGCAGCCCGGCGATGTCGTGCGCGATCAACACCGGCTGGGGCCGTTCATGGCTCCAGGGCCATACCACCTGGCCGTGACCCTGGTTTCCGAAGATGGTCGGGCATTGGAGCGGGCGGAGTTGGGTACGACAGTGCTGGTGCAACAATGAGGAGGTGCAATGATGAGAGTTTTGCTCCGGGCCGGCCGCGTCATCGGCACGGTGGCCGGCGTGATGGCGACGTTGTTATTTCTCTTTGCCTTCACCGTCAGTGGGTTGCTGGTGGAGAACTCGCCGCTGGGGCTGGCCATGACCGCGCTGGTGGTCATCCCCCTGGCCGGCGTCGTGCTGGCCTGGTGGGACGGCAAAGAGGCGTGGGGCGCGGCCCTCGTCGTGGCCGCTGCGCTGGCGCTGGGGCTGCTCGTCTACGCCACGGCCGGCTCTCACAATCTGACCGCCGCGCTGGTCTACAGCCTGCCATTTCTGGCGGCCGGCCTGCTGCTGTTCATCTGCCGCCCGGTCAGGCGTGGCGGCTTTTGACGTAACTGCTCACCCTCCCGCAGGTTCGGCAGTTTTCTCGGCCCCCTGATAGACGGAGCGCAAACCCGAATCACAGTTACCTCAACCTGCGGGAGGGCAGGCTGAGTCACTATTTGACCGATCACGAGAGGAGCCCTCATGAACCGGTTGCGATCTGGCCTGTGGCGCAAGATCATGCTGGCCATCCTGGCCTGCTCCCTGCCCCCGCTGATCATCCTGGGCGGGTTCACCCTGTACGACTACAAGGAGACCGGCGATACCGCCATCGCTCGCAGCAAGAAGGCCCTGGACGAACAGTCCATGCTCGCTCTGGAGGGACGTGCCAGCGATACGGCAGCGGCCATCGCCCGCTTCCTCACCGAGCGCGAGGACGACCTGCGACTCCTGGCGACCCTCCCCCGCACCGGCCATAGTTACCTGGCCTTTTCCCAGGCCCATCGCGGCGAGCTATGGACCGGCACCGGCAAGACCCTGCTCCCCCTCTACCGCGAGATCTCTTTCGTGAACCCCCAGGGCCAGGAGGTGGTTCGCGTCCGCGATGAGCAGATCGCCCCCCATTCCGCCCTGGTGGACGTGAGTGACCCGGCCAACACCCTCTTCCGGTGCGAGGACTATTTCACCCGCACCATCGGCCTGGCCCCCGGTGAGATCTATGTGGGGCGCGTGACCGGCCGCTACGTGCCCCTGGCCGAGGCCTACGCCGGGGCCGAGAACCCGACCGGGCGTCGCTTCCAGGGCGTCATCCGCTACGCCATGCCCGTCTACGAAGGGAGTACCTTGCAGGGGATCGCGGTGTTGGCCCTGGATCACACTCACGTGATCGAGTTCACCAACCATATCGTCAGCGGCGCGGACCGGTTCCAGGCCGAGGTGGACGTGCGCCAGGGCCGCTTCTCCTACATCATCTCCGATGAGGGGTTCATGGTCGCCCATCCCCGGGCGTATTACATCTTTGGCTACGACGAAAACGGCCAGCCGGTCCCGGCGCCCAAGACGCCGGAGGAATTCGCTCAGGCCCAGGAGACCGGCATCATCCCCCTGAACGCCAACTATATGGGGTTCATAGACCAGCACATCCCCCTGCTGGCGGAACGCAACCGGGCTGGCGAGTCTGGCTCGCTGCCCATCTATATCTGGCGCGACAAGCAGTTCCCCGAAGGCCGGGAACGGACCATGGCCTACGCCACCATCCCCTACCGCAGCGGCATATACAACTCGCCGGCCGGCTTTGGGGCCGTGACCATCACCGCCTTTGCCAGCGATTTCCACCAGGTTGCCACCGAGCTGGAGGCAGATCTCATCTGGGAGATCAGCAAGGCCACCACGTTCTCCCTGCTCGGCCTGCTGCTGACGGCCTTGTTTATCACCATCATCGGCTGGTTGCTGGCACGCAATATCTCCCAACCGGTCCGCGACATCACCCGGGTGGCCGAGCAGGTCAGCCAGGGCGATTATAGCCAGGACATCTCGCGCATCATCGGCCACCGCGCCGACGAGTTCACCGAGCTGGCCGAAGCCTTTAACTTTATGGTCGCCAAGGTGGAGGCCCGCGAGTTCAAATTGCGCCAGCAGGTGGAGGAACTCAAGATCGAGATCGATCTGGCCCGCAAGGAACGCCAGGTGGCCGAGATCACCGAGACCGACTATTTCCGGCGGCTCCGCGAGACGGCCCGGCAGATGCGGGCACGCCAGCACCAGGAGGTTAGCCCATGACCAACGCCCCGGACAGCTCGCAACTGACGGTGCCCAACGACCTGTCGTACCTGCCGGCCATCGGGGCCTACATCCGGGCCATCGCCGAACGGGCCGGCTTTGCGGAATCGGACGTCCACCGCATCCGGCTGGCCGTGGACGAGGCCTGTACCAATGTCATCACCTCCTTCGAGCCGGGCGACCGCCAGAGCTTTACCATCACCAGTCAGTTGGATGCCACCAGCCTCACCATCGCCATCGCCGACAAGGGCCTGCCCTTCGACCCGTCGGTCATCGCCACGTATGATGCCACGGGGGGTCTGGATCGGGACACCGGCGGGCTGTCCTACTACCTGATCAAGCAGGTCATGGACGAGGTGCGCTATCTGAACAAGGGCTGGGAGGGGAAAGAAGTACGGCTGGTCAAATATCGCGCCACGGCGGACGTGCAGAACTACTTTACGGCCCAGGAGCTACGGCCCTACGAGGCCGCCGGTGCCCCGGCCGACGTGCCCATCACTTATCGGCTCATGCGCCCGGACGAGGCGGCCCGTGTCTCCCAGTGCGTCTATCGCACCTATGGCTATACCTACCCCGGCGAGCACTATTACTACCCGGAACGGCTGGCGGACATGAACCGCAGCGGCGAGATCATCTCCGCTGTGGCCGTGCTCGACTCCGGCGAGGTGGTGGGGCACTGCGCCCTGGTGGGCGCGCCGGACAGCCCCATCCGGGAAGTGGGCCAGGCCATCGTCAGCCCGCCGTACCGCGACCGGGGGATCATTGTCCGGCTGACCAGGATATTGCACCAGGTGGCCCAGGAACGAGGGTTAGCTGGCCTCTACTGTCTGCCGGTCACCCTGCATCCCTATTCCCAACGGGCCGCGACGAACCTGGGCTACCGGGAAACCGGCCTGTTGTTGGGCTATGTCCCCCAATCCGTCTTTTTCAAACGCATCGGCGACCAGGAGCTGGCCCAACGCGAGACGCTCATCTACAGCTTTTTGCCGCTGAACATGCCGGCCGGCTCCCTGGTCTATCCCCCGCCTCACCACCGCGAGATGATCCGACGCATCTACGAGCACGTGGGCCTGGCCCGACAACTGGCCGAATGCCCGGCCGGCCGGCCGATCCCGGCCGCGCCCTCCAACCTGAGCACCCACCTCAAGCTGAGCTTCAACTCCGCCCAGATCGAGGTCCAGGGCTATGGTAACAACGTGGTCAACGAGATCACGGCCCGGCTGAACGAGCTACGCGGCCGGGGCCTGGCCGTGATCCACCTGGACCTGCCCCTGACTGACCCACTGACGGCCCACTTTTGCGCCGACCTGGAGGCCCTGGGCTTTATCTTCGGCGGGGTCCTGCCCGGCGTGGAGAAAGATACCTTGCGGCTCCAGTACCTCCACGACGTGCCCATTGACTACGACCAGATCACCTGCGCTTCCGCCTTCGCCCGGGAGTTGCTGGCCTATGTGCGAAAAAACAGGTCTGGCGAAGGTTCCTCGCCCGCACCAGGCTTGACAATTCTAACCGGCGAGCCAGAGGGGCCGGGCCAACCAACCCCCGACAAGCCCCAACCAGACGCGCCCCCGGCCCGGCGCAGCGGCGGCACCGGCATGTTCGACCTGTTGGGCGCAACCGATGACACCCGCGCCCTGCTCACCCGGCTGCTGCGCCGGCAAGAGGCCGACGCCGCCACCCTGGCCGCCGAGCTAGGCCGCTCCCCGGAGGAAGTCACCCTGGCCCTGGAGCACCTGGTGGCACGCGGCCAGGTGGCCAGACGGCAAGAGGAGGGCCGGTGGCTCTATCGCGTGGTCGTGGCCCAGCGAAGCAACCGGCGCCTGGGCCAGGACCTCTGGCGGGCGTTGAACGACGAGACGTGATACGTAAAACGTAAAACCTCCGCGCCTTTCGCGCCCTTTCGTGCCTTTCGCGCCCTTTCGTGGCTTTCGTGTTCCAAACTTCCCCTTTGCCCCCGGCCTGGCCGCCCTGCCGGCCCCGCGCCGGCAGCCTCGCTGTTTGCGTGGTCGGGGCCCCAACAACTAATGGGGAAACCAACGAATCACCCTGCCCGCCATTCGTTGCATTCCCCATTCGCTGTTGTGTTCCGCCAGCCAGACGCACCCGCTATATATCACCACACAGAGCCATGCGCCTCTCCCGCATGACTGCGGACTGGGGATTGAGGACCGCGGACTGATGACCAGCGGCTTGACAGTTCCACCAACTTGCTCTATTATGGGGCCAGGTACTATGATCTCGCCCTGGGCCGCTTCCTCAGCGCGGACCCGTAGGGGGTGGTGCCGCAGCCAGGCAACCCCCAGGCCCTCAACCGCTACGCCTACGTGCTCAACAACCCGCTGCGGTATATTGACCCGACGGGACGTTTGCCTGAAGCGTCGGTGTCTGGTGAATCGGTCACTCCGACGCCGTCTCCAACACCAACACCAGGGCCACCGACGCCGATACCGACACCAAATGTAGCGTTACCGCTGTTATAAACTGCACGCGGCCACAAATTGCGTTTTTGGGCGGCGACCGAGGTCGCGCCTGGTGGGCCTTTAGCCGGGCGTCCGCCTTCGCGGACGCGGCCAAACCGACCGCCGCGAAGCGGGCGGTCGGCCGGCGTGCTCCCGCCCCCTCAGGCGCGGTTTCAACCGCCAGCCGGAGCTACCGAGGGGAGTGACCACCATGCTTCTCCTGATGGCGAAGCAACAGGAACGGCTGGACGTATTACTGGTGACGCGGGGCCTGGCAGAGAGCCGCACACAGGCCCAGGCATTGATCCTGGCCGGCCGGGTGCGTGCCGGAAACCGCCCGCCGACCATGTTGCGGCCCGGCACCCGCCTGCCAGTGGATACCGAGATCACAGTGGATGTCGGCTGGCCCTACGCCAGCCGGGGCGGGCTGAAGCTGGCCCACGCCCTGGAAACCTTTGCCGTGCCAGTGGCCGGGCGAGTCTGCCTGGACGTGGGGGCCTCCACCGGCGGCTTTACCGATTGCCTGCTCCAACACGGCGCGGCCCGGGTCTATGCCGTGGACGTGGGCTACGGTCAACTGGCCTGGGCGTTGCAACGGGACCCGCGCGTGGTGGCGTTGGATCGCACAAACATCCGCTACCTGGAGAGCCTGCCGGAGCCGGTCAGCCTGGCGACGATTGACGTGTCGTTCATCTCATTGCGGCTGGTGCTGCCGGCCGTGCTGCGCCTGGTGGACACACCGGCCGACATCATCGCGCTCATCAAGCCCCAATTCGAGGCCGGCCGCAAAAAGGTCAGCAAGGGCGGCGTGGTCCGGGACCCGGCTGTGCACCGGCAGGTGTTGACCGAGGTGCTGGCCTGCGCCCAGGGTCTGGGGTTGACAGTACGCGGCCTGACGACCAGCCCTATCACCGGCCCGGCTGGCAACCGCGAGTTCCTGGCCTGGCTGGTCTGGGGGCATGAAGGGCCAGGCATTGACGTGGTAGAGGCCATCGAGCAGTGCATGATTGACATCCGTGCGTAATTAAACGCATGAGGGCCCTGCCCCACTCCCCACTTTGCGTCCCTTCGCCGCTACGCGATGCGGGGAGGGGAAAGAATGCCTGGTAGGGGGTTTTTGCGGCGGCAAAGCCGCCGCAAAAACCCCCAGAAAGGCTTTCTCCCCAACTTGTTCCCTCCCTGACAGAAGTTTTGCACGGATGTCTGGCATGAGGGCAGAACAGGGCAGCCATCAACTTGCCCGGCGCGGAGAAGACAGGGTATGAAGATGAAGTGGTTGATCATGGCCTTGCTGCTGGTTGTGGGAGCTGGCAGCGCGATCTGGTGGTTGGCGTTGCGACCGGCCCCGGGGCCACGGGAGTTCGTGACGCCACCGGAAGGGGTGGTGAATAACTTTTTCATCGCCCTGAGCGAGGGGGCCTACAGCCAGGCTTATGGCTACCTGGCCACGCCATATCGCCAAGCGCACACCCTGGGCGAGTTCGTGGATGCCATGCGGCCCATCTGGGACAACGTGGCGAGCATCACCATCCAGATCGGGACACCGCTCATCGAGGGGGACGTGGCGCGCGTGGAGGTGACGGTGCGGGCGACTCCCAGGCCGGGTGCCGGGCCAGACCGGGCCTCGTTTCAGGGCGTGCTCCGGCTGGTCCGGGAGGGACCGCGTGGGGCCTGGTGGCTGGATGACATGCCGGGAAATAAGAGATGAGGCCGCTCCGAGGGGGCGGTTTTTTTGTGCTTACTCCCAACGCAGCACGATCATTGCCGCCAGCGCCCGACCCAGAGCAAAGAGCACCAGGGCCAGAGCCAGGCCCAGATAGCCGGCCACGACGGGTCCGGTCAGAGAGCCTAGCAGGATGGCGGCGTTGAGCACCAGGTTGTACCAGGCCAGGTGCACCGGGCGGTCGCCCACTGGCACTTTTTCCAGCAGATAATTGAACAGCGCACCGCTGAGCAGGGTGGAACCCAGCCCGCCCATGACCGAGGCCGCCAGGAACAACTCCAGCCCCCGGCTGGCCGCCAGCAACACCGGATAGAAAGCGATGAGCAGGAGACCCAACGCCGTCAGACGCTGGTTGCCCAACCGCTGCGCCAGGGCCTCGAACCGGGTTGAGCCAAGAAAGACCGTCGCGTAAAAGAGGGCTGTCCCCAGGCTGATGTCCTGATCCGAAAGGTGCAGGTTTCTGACCCAATAGAGGGGGAATAGAGGGATCGGCAGATACTGGGTCAGATGCAGAATGAACAGGACGATCATCAGCCGGCCAAATGCGCCCCGCAAGACATCCACGCGCAAGAAGGCCAGGCTTGGGAAATGGACCGCTGGCCGACGGTTCGCGCCGGTGGGCCAGAGCAGATGCCGCAGGCCCCTGGCCGGGCGCGTCCCAGGGCGCGGGTTCACGAACCACAGATGCAGGCTGCTCATCGCCGCGCCCAGGAAGCCAATAGCAAAGACGAGCTGATAACCCAGCGGGAAAGGCAGGTTTTGGAGGATCTGCCCGCACAGCAACGACGTGACCGTATACGTCACCGCCAGCAGGGCGTTGCGAATCCCCACGACATGCCCGCGCCACTCCAGGGGCACGGCATCGGCGAACAGCGCGCTAAAGCCCACGGTCAACGCCGTGCCAGGCACGCTCATCGCCAGGGTCAGCCCCACCAAGGCCCAGACCTGGCCCTGGGGAGCCAGAAATAAGGGCAGGATCGCCCATAGCAGATAGAAAAACCGGTTGAAAACCGAAGTCCAAAACACGGCGGCCCCGATGGGTCGCTGCTGGAGCCAGCCGCCGGCCGGCAGGGCGAAGAGGAGGTTGACCATGGCTGGCCCAGCGTTTAACAGCCCAATCTGGAAGGCATCAGCCCCCAGCCGGGCCGCGTAAACGGCCACAAAGGCCAGGGCACTACCGCCCAGGACCCCAAACCAGGCGATATCGAGATATAAATGGATAAAGTTGGAACGATACTCTGCCGGCGCCGGCCGGGGTGAATGAAATAACGTAATTGCTCACCCTCCCGCAGATTAGTGCGTTTTCGTGGCGGCCCATCACGCCCGTGGACGGCACGCAGACGGGAAACACGGTTCTCGGCAACCTCGGGGGGGAGGGCAGGCTCAGTAGTAGATGGAAATTGCTCCTCGGCGGTCTGCGACCGCCGAGCGCGAAGCGGCGAGTCACCCAGTCAGGCCCCCGGCCCAGGGCGGACTGGGTGGGCCTGGCAGACCCGCTTTGAGCAACTTTTTCCATCTGACTTGAAAATGGACTTCAGGAAGGCACGGCTATTGCCTGCTGCCTATCACATTTTCATGCGTTGTGGCGAACGCAGTTCATGATGACTACTGAGGCTGAGCAATTATGAAATAACCTCATGATCCCCACCCTAGCAGGTGCCGGTTCCCGATGCGCACGCGGGTCAGGCCGGCCGCCCGGGCCGCCTCCTCTGCCGCCTCTGCCTGCTCCCGGGAGGTGCAGGGCAGGTCGTGCATGTGGAACTGGGGCGCAAAGGCCAGCAGCGCATAGGGAATGTTCGGGTCGAACGAGGCCAGGTAACGGGCGAGAGACCCCACTTCAGCGGCGTCCACGTAACCGGGCACCAGAAGCGTGCTGGCGATGACCAGTGGCGGGTCGGGGCGGTGGGGAATGTAGCTGGCAGCCAGGGCCAGGTTCTCCAGCGTGCGCCGGTTGGATACGCCGGTGAGTGCCCGGTGCAGACAATCATCCCACGCCTTCAAGTCGAACTTGATACAACCACCGCTGGTCAGAGACAACTCTACCGCCCGGCGCAGATAGGCCGGGGCCATGGAACCGTTGGTCTCCCAGCAGATACGGACGCCCCGCTCTGCCAGCAAACGGGACGTTGCCAGGGCATGGGGCATCTGCGGGCTGGGGTCGCCGCCAAAGTAACAAACGCAGAAGGTGAGGGGGTTGGCCACCTCAGCCAATTCCTGGGCCGAGAGGACGTGCCGACTGGTCGGCGACATCTCGCGGTAGTGCCAATTCTGACAGAACAGGCAGTCGAATGAGCACGCACCGTAAAAGACGGCCAGGTTGTGATAGCCATATTGCCGATGTCCCGGGCATACCCAGTCGGCCACGCAATTGGTGGGCAGGGGATCGCGGTACCACTGGAGGAGGCCCCGGCGGGCGGACCCGGCCAACAGGTGCAGCCGACCGGCGCGGTTTTCACGCAGGCCGCAGTACCCACGCTCGTCGGGGCCGATGACGCACTCGTTAACGCAGCCGGTGCAACGCACTCCATCCGGGGCGCGGGGCGGCTCCGGCGGCAGGCCGAACTCGCGCCGGGTGACTCGATGCGTCGCCCGGGCACGGGGCAGGGCTTCGGCCGGGCGCTGGCGCAGACAATCGGCACAGGCCCCGATGGCCGCAGAGATCTGCCGTATCTGGCCGCAGACCGGGCACCGGGCGTTCATCGTACCCTCACCAGATGGGCCAGTCCAGGCGGCCGGCCCAACCGCAGCTCCTGCTTCCTCACCGCCCAGATCAAAACGATCTCGGTCACCATATGGACCTCCCCTGCTCCTTAGCTCCCCCCGCACTCCCGCTAGACCTGCACCCGTTTCCACCGGCCCCGGCGATAAAATAGCCCCATGAGAGCGGCCCGGCCGGTCCAATCCGCAGCCGTGCCCAGCCAGACGCCGGCCAGGCCCAGGCCCAGCCCAATGGCAAACAGATAGACGGCGGCCACGCGGAAGAACAGCACCCCAAAGAACGTCACCCACATGGGGGTGCGGGTATCGCCGGCCCCACGCATGGCCCCGGCCAGGGTCATCTGGATGCCGATGGGGATTTGCTCCAGGGCCCCCACCTGCACCGCGACGGCGGCCAGGGTCAACACCTCCGGCGTGCTCCCAAAGATAGAGACCAGGGGCCAACTGCAGAACAGGTAGAGCAAAGAGGTCGCCGCCATAAACAGGGTTGACAGCAGGAGCGTGCGGCGCACGCTCCGTTCTGCCCAGTCGGGCTGGCCGGCGCCCAACGATTGCCCCACCAGCGTCGCCGTCGCCACCGCCAGGCCCCAACCGGGCATGAACGACAGCGATTCCACCCGCACAGCGATCTGATGGGCGGCCAGCGAGGCTGTGCCCAGCTCGCTGATGATGCGCATGAACAGGATATAGCCGATGCGCCCTACCGTGGTCTCGATGATGTTGGGGATGCCCAGGCGCACGATCCGGCCGATGATCTGCCAGTCCCACTGGAGGAAGTGGCGCGGCTCGATGCGGATGGCGGTGAAACCAGTCCACAGGAAGGCCAGAGACAGCAGGCCACCTATCGTCCGCGCAGAGGACGTGGCAATGGCCGCTCCGGTCAGGCGCAGGGACGGGATTGGTCCAAGGCCAAAGACCAACACCGCTGCCGCGATCACGTTCCAGACGTTCATGATCAACGTGATGCTCATGGGTCTGGTCGTGTCGCCGGCCCCCCGCATCACGCCGCTGGAGACCATCATGGGAAAGCTGAACACGCTGGTCGCCAGGAGGATGTTGATATACAGGCTACCCTGACGCACCACCTCCGGTTCGGCCCCCATGAGCACCAGGAACTCATCGCTGAACGGGATCATGAGGCCGGTGAACAGCAGGGCCACCAGCACACTCAAGATGATAGCCTGCGCCCCGGCCCGTTTGGCGCGCTCGTAATCCTGTTCACCCCAGCCCCGGGCCACTATGGCCGTGGCGCCGATAGCGATGGCCTGCAATACCCCATCGGCGATGAACATAAAAGTGCCGCTCAGGCCCACCGCGGCCATGGCGGCGTTATCGTGCAGCCAGCCGATGAGAAACGCATCTACAAAGTAAACCAGGGTGGAAAGCAGGTTCTCCACCACGGCTGGCGTGGCCAGATACACGATGGTGCGGTTCAAGGCCTCTGGTCGCAGGTCGAGAACCTTAGGCTCTTGTTTTGTCCTGGCAATTACTGCGCCCAAAGAAAAAGCCCTCGAGACGCAGGGGGGAGCTGGGGGGTATGCCGTGCTCTGTCTCCGCATCCCCCTTGTCCCCGCGTCTTCTCCAGGTCCTACCAGCGTTCCCGGTGGACGCGCGCCTCATTGTACTGCGTGCGCGGCTCCCGATACTCGGCCGGATGACCGATGGACAGCAGGCTCAGTACCTGGATCCGGGCCGGGATGCCCAGCACCCGCCGGATGCCGACGACCCGGTCCTCGTTGGGATAACAGCCCAGCCAGACGCCGCCCAGACCCAGCCCGGCCACGGCCAGCAAGATATTCTCCGTGGCGGCTGAACAATCTTGCTGCCAGTAAGTAGGAGATAGCTCAGGGTCTGCACAGACAGCGATAGCCAGGGCCGCCTCGGCCAGCATCTTGCCGTAGGGATGTGCCTCGGCCAGAGCCTTGAGCGTGGCCCGGTCCGTCACAACTACAAAGTGCCAGGGCTGGCGATTGCTGGCCGAAGGCGCGGCCATGCCGGCCTCCAACAAGGTGCGAATCTGTTCTGCCGTTACCGGTTCATCCTTATACCGGCGGATGCTGCGGCGAGCGAAGATGATGTCAATTTTCTCCATTGTAGTCCTCTCTTGCATAACGATGCGTCAAGCGTCAAAACGTCAAACGTCAAAACGCCATTTCCCCATTGGCGCCTGACGTTTGACACATGCCGTCTGATGGTCACGGCGCCCACGAGATACGCTCTTCGGTCCAGTCGTCCAACAGGCCGGCAGGCCCCAGGTCTTTGATCTTGCGACGACCGCTGCCATCAGCGCGCATGACCCAGATGCCCCAGGAGCCGCCTTCGTTTGACACAAAGGCGATGTATTGACCGTTGGGTGACCAGGCCGGCAGGCCGTCGTGGACGCTATTGTTGGTGAGCTGCTTGAGGTCAGCGTCCCCACCGGCCAGGCTCACCGTATAGATCTCCCAATCGCCTTCAGCTTCCCGGCGGGACATAAAGGCCACCCGCCCAGACGGGGAAACGGCCGGCGCAGTGTCCACGCCACTGGTGGTCACCTGCCACATCGCCCCGCCATCTGGCCCGGTCACAAACAGGCCAGCCTTTTGGCCGGTAGCCCAGTAATCCACCGAGGTAAAGATGAGGTTGCCATCAGGCATCCAGGTAACATAACGACCAGGCACGTCCTGGTCAGCATAGCGCAGCGGACGGAAGGCCAGGGCCACGTTCTCGCGGAGGTTATCAATGATAAAGACGTGATCGCCAGCGGTGGGCGCATCAAAGGCGATACGGTTGCCCTGGGGCGACCAACTGGGCCGCGCATGGTGCGCCTGGGAAGAGACGGCGCGCAGTTTGCTGCCATCAGCCTGCATGATCAAGATGCCCTCTTGAAACTGGATCTCGCCATTCACCGCCAGCCAGGTCCCCTCAGCGTTCCAACAAGGCTGGCGCACATTGTCCATCACCTTGTATTGGCCGCTCCCATCGGCATTGATCACCTCCACCGCATATTTGCCGGTCTTGGGGTTCCATAAGGGGAAGGCGATCCGCCCGCTGAGGGGGGCGACGGTAGGGGTCTTGGTGGGCTGCGGCCGGGCCGTCGCCGCCTTTGTGGGGCGGGCCG
>Ga0209101_1001143_pt1 | contig 20408 bp, 22 predicted proteins | sample ConPoolayeCmetaG_FD_185481 | JGI IMG/M metagenome (GOLD analysis project Ga0209101, IMG submission 185481) | Hot spring microbial mat communities from California, USA to study Microbial Dark Matter (Phase II) - Cone Pool mat layer C metaG... ...
GCCGCCAGCTCGGCGACATCTTGGGCGACCGCCGCGCGCAGCCGCGCCGCCACCGCCACTCCGTCGAGAATTCTGCCCGTCATTCCTCCCCTCCCTTGCGCGCCACCGTCAGAACTGCAATCCCGCCGGATAGTTCCGTCTGCCGCTGGGGTTGTAAGCCGGCGCGCCGGCAGGCTTCGGCGAAACTGCGCGCGTCGGCGAAGGTGCCCACCGAGGCCGGCAAGTACGCGTACGCCGCCGGGTCATCGGAGAGCAAGCCACCCAGCGGTGTGACCACCCAGCGGTTCCACAGCGACGACAGGCGCGCCACCAACCGCCGCCGGGAGGTGTGAAACTCCAGCACACCTAGCACTCCCCCCGCCTGCAGCACGCGCGCAACTTCGGCCAGCCCTTGCCCCACATCGGCGAAGTTGCGCACGCCGAACGCCACGCCAACCGCCGCGAAGCTGCCATCGCAAAACGGCAAGGCCAGCGCGTCGGCGGCTACCCACACCGCGGTGTGGCGCCTGCGCCTGGCCTTGCGGCGCGCCAGCACCAGCATGTCCAGACAGAAGTCGACCCCCACCGCCGTTCGACCCCGTACCGCCAGCGCCACGTCACCGGTGCCGCACGCCACATCCAACACTGGCCCAGCGGGAGCCGCTTCCAGGGTCTTGATCAGACGCCGCCGCCAGCGCACGTCCTGGCGCAGGGAAAGAAGGCGGTTGAGAAGATCGTACCGGCGCGCCACCCGGGCGAACATGGCGCGGATGGCCTGGGGGTTGCGGCGCAACCGAGTGTCGTCGGTGGGCGGCCCGCCGGGCATCACTGCCTGAGGCTCCGGTTGATCTCTTCGACCATGTCGTAAAGCAAGACGAGATGGGAGATGGCGCGCTCCTCCTGGGCCGGTGCGCGCAGCGGCCGACAGGTATCCATCGGCAGCGGGCGGCCAGTCTCTAGCTCCCAACACCCGCCTCCTTCAGGTACACCAAATCCGGGCGCCGCCCAGATCACCCCGTGCAGAGCGGCGGTGCCGTACGGTCCCGCCGCGGGCTGGTGGCGCTGGCGCAACAACGAGCGACCCAGAAACGCCGGCGGCGGCTCGACCCCGAGGAGATCCAGCAGCGTGGGGGCAATATCCACGTGCCCTCCCTCCACCCGCACCTCGCCCCGACAACCCTCGCCAGATCCTGGCACGAACACGAAGAACGGTACGCGATCGATTCTCGACGAGGTGGAGGCGTCCTGAGGGGGCCAACCGGCGAGGGCCAAAAGCTGCGGGGAAATATCCAATCCGGCGTCGTGGTCGCCGTAGAGGGCCACCACCGTGCGATCGGCCAGCCCCACCTTTTCCAGTTGCGCGAACAAGCGAGCTACGGAACGGTCCACGTAGTGCATGGCATGCAAGTAGTTGCCCAGCGGTGTGTCCTCCAGATCGCCGAGCGACAGCCGCCGGTACCGGGTGGGAAAGCCCTCGAACGGATGGTGTAACCCCAGAGTGATCAGGAAGGCCATGAAAGGTTCCCTCTGGGTCTCCAGCCGCGCCACCATGCGCTCGAAGAAGACGTGGTCCGCCAGCCCCCAGCCGATTTCCTCGCCTTCTCCCAGCTCCCGGCGGAAGTAGGAGTTCTGAAAGCCGTAGCGGGGGTGCAGCACGGCGCGGTTCCAGAAACCCCGCTCGAAAGCGTGCGCCGACAAGGTCGTGTAGCCGGCCTCGGCGAGCACCGCGGGGAGGGCGTGGAAACGATTCCCAGCGCGGCGAAACGCCACCGCCCCTCGGTCTAAGGCGTGCAACGAGTTTAAGGCAATGAACTCGCCGTCCGAGCTGCGGCCCTGGTCGCTCTGGTCGAACACGAGGGGGAAGTAGAGGGCGCTCTGGCGCAAACCGTTCAGGAAAGGGGTAACCTCCTCGCCCCCCACGCGCACGCCGATCACCCACTGCTGCAGCGACTCCACCTGGATCAACACCAGATTCATCCCCGCTGCGATTCCGCTGCACGGCGAGGGCGGTGGTGCGGCCGCCTGGCGAGTCCGGAAGTATTCCAGGATGCGCTCCCGCGTCGCCGCGTCGGGGCGCCGGCTGGCCAGCTGTTCCCTGCCGGTGCGCACCACATCCACCAGATGAGTGACCCCCACCCCCCAGTGACGCAGCATCTGGTCATGGGAGAAAACCTGCGTGGCCAGGCCTTTTGAAGCAAAGGCGCCCTGCACCGCGCTGACCGCCGGCCAAGCCACCAGCACCAAGCCCGCCAGCACCGCCCCTCGTCCGCGCCAGCGCGCCAGCGGCGTCGGGGGTGGGTGCGGTTTTGCCGTCCACATCCCCAGTGCGAATACGAGAGCTGCGGCGCCGCCGACCGCAAACCAGCCGTCCGCGGAGACAGTGAGAGCCCGCACCGAGTCGGCCACCTGTCCGGTCTGGGCGGCCGCGTGCACCGCGGTGAGTGGCACCAGCGAGCCAAAATAGCGGAAATACACCACATCGGCATAGGCCGTCAGGGCTGCAAAGAACACTAAAAACGCCGCTGACCAGCGCCGGGCACGCACCGGCAGCAACGCCACCGGCAGGGCAAGGAGAGCCGCCGCCGCCACCTCGAGCGAGAACGTCTGCGGACACGTCCCGTAACCGGTGCGCAGAAGAAAACTCACCGCCTGGAGCACGACGCCGATAACACACCAGACCACCGGCACCACCAACAGGTACCACCACGTCCCGCTGGGCGTTCGCCTGAGCCACAGCCCCCCCGCCACCAAGAGCACCGTCAGCGCGAGAAAGGCCGATTGATAGACGGCGATGCGCTCCACCGCCCGCACTCGGTGGCGAACCCGAGGGGCGTTGGCCGGCGGCCCCAACCAGCGCACACTCTCCCGCACCGGTTCCCATTCAACCAGCCACACCCCTGGACCAGGTGGGGGCCCCAACCGCGCCGACAGCGAAACCACCTCGCCCGGCCCCACCGGGTGGGGGTAGACGGTGCGCATGCCGTCGCGCTGCACCATGGTGCCGTCCAGGGCCAACCAGTGATACCCGAAGTGGTCGGCGGTGTCGGGCGAGGACCACACCTCGCGGCCCACGTTGCGGATCACCGCCCGCACCTGGGTTTCCTCGCCTACCCAGACGAAGCGGGGGGTCGCGATCTCCACCACCTCCCAGCGCAGCCCCTCCCCGTCCGCCGCACACACAGCGCCCGCCAGCAGCAACACACCCGCGGCCAGCAGGCCGGTACGGTAAGGTTGCCGAGCCATGGCCGCGAATCCTAGCACGGACAAGCCTTTCGCCGAGCGCGGGGAGGCCGCGACACGTTGCTTGCAGGCCACACCCGGGCCCCGCACTACGCGGCGCCTGGGCGCAACACCCCAAGTCAACGGCCCAGGGCCGGCCCCGGATCGCCGCCAGAAACCGGGGGGGAGAGCAGTGGCGCCGTCCCCACCCCGTGGTCGTAGACCAGGCGCCCGCCGAGATGGCCCTGGTAGGCCATCGCCCCGCAAACCACCCCCAACAGCGCCAGGTAGAGGAGGCCCAACGGCCCATACCGGCGGCCGGCGCGGGCCAGCCACGCCCGCGCCACGGCCAGCAGCGGCAGTCCCCAGCCAAGCAGCACGCCCAGCTCCTCGTGCTGCTCCAACAGGGCCCGAGCCTCGGCCGGCACCACCGCCTCCTCGTGGGCCAGATGGCCGGTCACCACCCCGGCCACGGCGCCCAGCGCCGCCAGTACGATGAGCAGCAGCGACCCACTCTCGAGGGTGCGCCAGCGGGGCACGCGGCTGGCCACCTCGAAGAGCAGCGCGACGAAGGTCAGGGCGATGGGAAAGTGCACCACCGCCGGATGCAACGGATCGGGAAGAAACGACACCGGGTCACCTCCATGGCTTACGCGAAGAAAAGAGCGCTTAATTATATGCGCGCGTGGCTTCCGCCTCGTTCCCCCCAGTACGTGCTGGGAAGACTCAGGTACCATGCCGGGGTGGACGTCCTCATCCTCGTTGTCGTGGCGGGATGCGCCTTGGCCGGCGGTTTTTGGGGGATCATCCGCCTAGGGGCGGGGGTCGTGGCGCTGGTGGTCGCAGTGGCCGCCGGTCGCTGGGCGGGGCCCTCCGCCGCCGCACTCCTGGCGGGCGGGGGCACCCCCTCCCCGGGGCTGAGCGCGGCCGGCGTGGCGCTGGCGGCCACCACAGCGGGCGGGCTGGTGCTGCTGGCCGGGCGGGGGTTGCGTCTGGGGTTGGAGAAGGCCCGCCTTGGCTGCGTCGACCGGGCTGCGGGAGCCCTGGCCGCTGCCGGTGCTGCTTTGGCCCTCATTGCGGTGCTCCTCGCCCTGGCCGGCGAGAGCGGTTACCGCCCCGCCTCGCCTTGGGCACAACGACTGCAGCAGATCGGGAGGGACATCATGGTCCTGCCCCAGGGACGGATTGAAGAGCCTCCCCCCCGCTGATCGCTAGGCCGATCACCGAAGCAACAGCAACCCTACCGCCAAGGCGATGCCCAGCAACGCCACCAGCAGTGGCCAGCACCCCCGAAGGGGAGGACCCAGCTGGCGATCCAGCTGGGCCTCCAGCATCGCCCTCATCTCTTCAATGGAGGGCTCACGGGGCACCTGTTGGTTGGGGGAGTTCTCTCGCGGGCTCATGGCCAAGCATACCTTGACGGCGGCGCCGGCAGGGGCCATACTGATCCTAACCCGTCCCGTCACCTCCTAATACGGAGGTGCACCATGATCGCCAAGATTTCATCTGCCGTACCGCGTGGCATCGAGGCTCTGCCCGTACAAGTAGAAGTAGAGTCACATCAAGGAGTCCCGGCTCTCGCCGTGGTCGGCCTGCCGGACGCGGCGGTGCGCGAGGCGCGGGAGCGGGTGTTGACCGCCATTCGCCAGCTGGGCGCCGCCCTCGATGCCCGTTCTATCGTTGTCAACCTCTCCCCTGCGGAGGAGCGCAAGGAGGGATCGCTCCTGGACCTGCCCATCGCCACCGGGCTGCTCACCGCGGCTGGCCTGCTCCCCCAACAGGCCGCCTCGGGGCTGTGGCTGGTGGGCGAGCTTTCCCTGGACGGCGGGCTGCGTCCCGTGCGTGGCATCCTGCCCATCGCCGAGGCGGCGACTCGCGCCGGCGCTGGCCTGGTGGTGCCCTCCGACAACCTCGCGGAGGCGGTGGTGATACGGGGTGCCCGCGTGATCCCCGCGCGCACCCTCCACGCACTGGTGGCGCACCTGCGCGGGGAACGTCTCATCGCCCCGGTGCTGGGACGCAACGGGCAAACACCCAACCCCCCGGTGGAAGGGTATTTGGACCTGGCCGACGTGGCCGGGCAGGAGCAGGCCAAACGCGCGCTGGAAATCGCCGCGGCCGGCGGCCACAACCTCTTGCTCCTCGGCCCCCCCGGCGCTGGCAAGACCATGCTGGCCCAGCGGCTGCCCGGCATCCTGCCCCCACTCACCGAAGAGGAGGCGCTGGCCACCACCAAGATCTACTCGGTGGCCACGGGCGTGGAACGCCCGCGGGGGTTGTTGTGGCGACGACCGTTTCGCGCACCCCACCATTCCATTTCCCCGGCTGGGCTGGTGGGAGGAGGATCCATCCCCCGACCCGGCGAAGTCTCGCTGGCCCACAACGGAGTGCTGTTTCTCGACGAGGTCACCGAGTTCCGCCGCGACGTGCTGGAGGTGCTGCGGCAGCCCATGGAATCGGGCCACGTCGTGCTGACCCGTGCCGCCGCCAGCCTCACCTTCCCCGCACGTTTCCAACTCGTCGCCGCTGCCAATCCCTGCCCGTGCGGATTCCTCGGGGATCCACGGCGGGAGTGCCGGTGCTCGCCCCGCGAGGTGGAGCGCTACCGCGGGCGACTCTCCGGGCCGCTGCTGGACCGTATCGACCTGCAACTGGAGGTTCCGGCGGTACCCTACCGCGATCTCGCTTCCACCAGCACTCGCGAGGGCTCTCAAGCGGTGGCTCGCCGGGTGGGCCGGGCCCGGGAGGTCCAGCTGGCCCGGCTTTCCGGAACGAAGCGACGCACCAACGCCGACATGTCCCCGGCCGATCTCCGGCGCCACTGCGCCGTGGATCGGGAGGGCGCCCAGCTGCTGGAGCTGGCAATGGATAAGCTCGCCCTCTCGGCGCGTGGTCTCAACCGCATCCTGAAGGTGGCTCGTACCATCGCCGACCTGGACGGCTCGCACGCGTTGCTCCCTCGCCACCTGGCCGAAGCCATCGCCTATCGCACCCTCGACCGCCGGCCAGTGAGTTGACGTGGCGCTCCTTTCGAACCCCGCGCAGCCGCCGCCAGGCGGCCCCGGCGACGGGCAGCTGCTTTTCCAGCGTGGAGTCTGGCGCGTCCCCGGCGTCCACGTACAATGGTGAGCGATGAACGGTGCCGAGGCCAGCACCATCGAGCAGCTTCTGGAGTCCAGCCGGCGCCGCGGCAGTTTCCTCACGGCGCGGCAACGGGGTGGCGCCTGGCGGGAGGCATGGGGTTCACTGGCCGAACGGCTGCCGCGTCCGTACTGGCTGTACGGCGACGATGAGGTGCGTCCGGTGGCGCTCGGCTTCCCGCTGAAGGTGTCACGAGACTGGGAGTCGTTCAACCGCCAGCTTTCCCGTCTGGTGTCCAGCGAGGCAGCGTACCGTCTCGCGCTCCTGCGCGCCGAGCCCTTCGACAAGGCCGGGCTGGTGGAGCAGCGCCGCGCCGTTGCCGAGGGGTTCTCCCAGGCCCTGGAGAACGCCCTCACCCACGACCACGGCCAGCGGTTGCCCGAACTCCTCTGGCTGCTGGTGACCCGGGAGACCGCCATGGCCATTCCCCACGCCATGCGGGAGATCACTCCCAGAGTTCCAGCGGACCGGCGGGAGGAAGCCGAGGTTATCCGTTTCACCATTGCCGAGAGGCTCGCCGAGATCTTCAGGCGGGCGGAAGTGGACGCCGCGGGGCGACTGGAACGTAGAAACTTTCGCCTCCCACCGCCCGAGACTCCCTCGCTGGCCGAGGTTTTGCGGCAGGACTTGCTGCCGTGGGCTCTTGACGAGCTGGGCGACTCCCTCCTCGCGCTGGCCCCGTTCGTCGAGCGCTCCCTGCGTCTGTCACGACCACAATTCACGCGGCTCTTCACCGAGGTGGCGCCACGGGTCGAGAAGCTCCTGGCCAGAGATGGCAACTTCCGGCTCGCCCTCTCCCTGTACGAGAAAGACGTGGAGTCGCTCTCGCGCGAGCGCTTGCTCTTGCACCCCGGCGTTCTCTTCCTGCTTCCCCTCTGGCAACACCCGGAGGCACCCGCCCTCATCGCCCAAGAACTCCAGATCCTGCAGAGGCTCGAGGGCATCCTGACGCGCTTCGAGGTGGTCGCCGCTCTGCGTCGGGCGATCTTTCCGGTGACCGCGCAGGATCGGCAGATCATCGCCCGCCTGGGGGCGCAGTTCGTGACGCTCTCCACCGGCACCCGCCCGCTGGACTTCACGCACCCAGGGGTGACCGATTCGGCGGTTCTCCGCTATGGACTGTTGTACGACCTGGCCGATTTCACCCACCAGCTGGAGGAGCTCCGGCGCCGCGGCCGACAGTGGGAGCAGCAGGGGCTGCTGTCCATGACCACGTTTCTCCAACAGGTGGAGGAAATTCGCGCTCGGCACCGACTGAAGTTCGAGAAGTTTTTGGGAGATGGAGCCTTTTACTCGGCCCGCTCGGCTCGGCCGATCCTTCTGGCCGCCGCCGAGCTGCGTATTCTGTACGAACGCTCCCGCCGCCAGGGCTTCCCCTTCGACCGTGGCCTGCGCCTGGCGGCCAACGTCGGCACCTACCACCTCGTCCCCATGATGGTCGGGAAGGTGGCGCGCCCCCACTTCGAGTTCTTCGGCCACGCCCTGGTGGAGCTGGTTCGCCTCACCACCGGCAAGACCACCAAAGAAGTGGACGACATCACCGACTTCCTCCTGGCAGCCGGGTACGACATCAACCGGGTGCTGGAGTTTCTCGAGCCGGTACGGCACGAGACCCGTCTGCCAGAACATGCACGTGAGCGCCCCTACGCCGCGTTCCTGGCCGAAAACGGGGAGCTTGCCAACCTCGGCGGCGTGGTCACAGAATCCTTCCTCCATGACTTGGACAGGGAGCTTGGCGAGGTACCGCAGCTCCGCACGGAGGCCTACGGCCTGCGCTGGCTGCTACTGCCGTTCGACCCAACCCGACCGGAGAAACCGTGGATCGGATTGAGGCTTCTCGGCACCGCCCGGCTCAAAGGGATCGATCCCGGACCCCTGGCCGAAATGGTGGTATTGGACCAACCTCCGGCGGACAGTGAGCCCATCAGGCCGGGGACACCGCTGGTCCAAACCCTCCACCGACTGGCCGGTCACGTCGAGGAAACCGGCCCCACCCTCCAGGGGGCGGGGGTAACCCCCCCCATTCCCCCCGATCTGTGCGTGGTGAGCGCCCTGGACGATTACGCGCTGCGCCGCTGGTATCTGGGAATCTACAGCCGAGATCGAGACGCGGTGCTCAATGCCCACCCGGTGCCGTTGGCCCAGGCCGCGGTGGAGGAGCCCGTCGAGGCCTGGCTGTTCCGCCGTCGCGACGAGCTCGCCACCCTCTACCAGGGGCTGTGCCGCAGCGGGGCGGGCATGTCCATCCCGCTGGCGTCGTTGCGTACCCGCGCCGGCTACTTTTCCTGCCTCCTCGCCTCACCCCATCACGCCCTCGGCTAAGAGCCGGCCACCGGCGAGCGTGCTAAATTAACGGGCGACATGTTGCCAGCCCATATCTACATCCCCGACACCAGCGCCATCGTCGAAAACCCCGACGCCCTGGATCGACTCCTCCAGCCGGGCAACGTCGTCATTCTTCTCCGTCAAGTGCTCGATGAACTTGGCCGCTTGCAGTCGAGCCGCACCAAATCCGAAGGGGTGCGCATGGCGGCCCGCACCGCCACGCGCAAGATCCTGGGCTATCGCACGTTATCCGTTATTCACCACGACGTGCACCGCCTCCTCTCGGGTGAGGCCCCCCTGGAGGCGTTCGCCCCGACTCCCGGGGGCGGCGTGCTGGCTTGGGAGCCGCCGGGCCACGTCCTCCCGGCCGGCGCCGAAGGGGACGGCGTGATCATCGAGGCGGCGCGCCGTCTCCAGGCGATGGGGAACGGCAACGGCCGCTATCGACTGGTGGTCATCTCCGAGGACTCCAACATGTTGCTGCGATGCGATGCCCTCGGCCTGCAGGCAGAACCGCTTCGCTACGGCAAGCTGGATCTGGCAAGCCTGGACGACGTGTACGACGGCATCGCCGAACTCGCCGTATCGCCTGAGTTAATCGAGGCGTTCATGGCTTCCGGAGAACCGGGCGAACGGGCGCTACCCCTGGCGATGATCGCCGAGCAGCTCCCCGATCCCCAGTGGAATCAGGGCCTGGTATTGCGGCACGGCGGCCACGAGGTGCTCGCCCGGGTCGACCTCGATGGCGCAGTGGCGAGGGATTTGCGCTTCGCCCAGTACTGGGATTCGCGCCGTTCCATCTGGGTGCCCCGCACCATCCTGTCGTTCACCCCGGCCGACCCCCGACAGATCCTCGCCATGGAGTTTCTGCTCGACCCATCGGTCCAACTGGTGGTACTGGACGGGCCGGCCGGCTCGGGCAAGACCAGGCTGATGGTGGTGGCCGCCTTGTACCTGCTCTGCGGGCAGCCGACAGCGATGAAGTTGCACCGCCGCTCCCAGCCGTTGGCCGAAAGCGGCGGTAGCTTCGAAGGGGGACTCATCGTCCTCCGACCCGAGTACTCTTCGTCCCGCTTCGAGATGGGGTTTCTACCCGGTGACCACGACGAAAAGCTTTCCCCGTGGCTGGAACCGTTCTTCCAGGCCATTCGCGGGGTGTCACTGGCCAACGGGCACGATTTCCAAGCGCAGCTGGAAGCCAGCGGCCGCCTCACCCGGCTCTCCACTTCGCTGCTGCGCGGTCTGGACATCGAGAACTCCTTGGTGCTCGTGGACGAGCTGCAAAATGGCGACCGGCATCTGGCCAAGACGCTGATGAGCCGCTTTTGCTCTTCCTCCAAGGTGGTGCTGGCTGGCTGTCTCGACCCGGTGCAGATCGATAACCCCTACGTGGACTGGAAATCCAACGCGCTGACCCGCATCAAGCAGGCCTACCGCGGGTTCGGCCCAGTGGTGGCCCAGGCGCGCCTCAAACGGAACTACCGTGGCCTCATTTCCACCAAGGCGGATGAGCTCTGACCGTTGTTCTAAAAGGGGAACCATGACCTGGATATCCCGTCTCACCTGCCTCGCCCTTGCCTGCGGCGCCGTGGCTGCCTTCGCCGAGCGTCCGGTCGCCACTTACTCCATCGTCGCCCGCGACGCTGCCACCGGCGAGCTGGGTGTAGCCGTGCAATCCCACTGGTTCGCGGTGGGCAGTCTGGTGCCCTGGGCCGAAGCGGGCGTCGGCGCGGTGGCCACGCAATCGTTCGTGGACCCGGCGTACGGCCACCTGGGACTTGCCCTCCTGCGCGCCGGCAAGTCGGCGCCGGAAGCATTGGCCGCATTGCTGGCGGCGGACCGCCAACCGGAGGTCCGTCAGGTGGCGATTCTCGATGCTCGCGGCCGCGTGGCGGTGCACACGGGGTCACGCTGCATTCCCGCTGCGGGTCACCTCACGGGGTCTGAAATGGCCGTGCAAGCCAACCTCGTGGACAACGACGGTGTGTGGCCGGCAATGAAGGCCGCTTACGAGGCGAACCCGGGAGACCTGGCGGAGCGGCTGCTGGCTGCCTTGGAGGCCGCCGAACTCGCCGGAGGCGACATCCGCGGGCGGCAGTCGGCGGCCCTGCTAGTGGTTCGCGCCGCAGCAAGCGGCCGCCCCTGGGAGGACCGGCGTTTCGATTTACGCGTTGAGGACCACCCGGAACCCCTGGTGGAGCTCCGCCGGCTGACCAGGTTGGCGCGCGCTTACGAGCGGATGAACCGGGGTGACGAGCTGGCCGCCGCGGGAGCGTGGGACGAGGCCAGCCGCGAGTACGCCGCCGCGGCGGCCATGGCCCCCGGCATCGTCGAGCTCCCGTTTTGGCACGCTGTCACCCTGGTCTCGGGGGGGAAGCTCGAGCTGGCGCGCCCGCTCTTTGAAGCGGTCTTCACGCGGGAGCCGCGCTGGAAGGAGCTGGTGCGCCGACTGCCAGCTGCCGGACTCCTGCCCGACGATCCGGGTCTTTTTGCCGCCATCACCGGCTTGGCGCCGTCTGGGAGGTAGCAATGCTGGAAGCCGTGGTGTTGATTAACGTCAAGCCAGGCCAGATGCGCCTGGTCGAGAACGCCCTGCTGGCCAAGGAGGGGATCCACGAGTTGTACTCTGTGGCCGGCGCTTTCGATCTCGTCGCCATTCTCCGAACCCCCCGCAACGAACGCTTGGAGGAGCTGGTGACCGGAGAGATCGCCGCCCTTGAGGGCATCGAGCGCACCACCACGCTGGTGGCGTTTCGCTGCCTGTCGCGCCGGGATGCCGACGCCACCTTTTCCCTCGGCCTCAGCGACCACGAAGGAAAATCATGACCGCGGGCCGGTGAACCGGTTACTCCTCGGGTCGGAGCATCCCGTGACGGAGGATCTCGGCGGTCTCGCGAATCACCGTTTCGGTGTCTTCGCCGAAGTGATTGGGGACTCCGAACAGGATTTCCACGGCGAAGTAGTTGAGGAAGAACCGGCTGGCCATCATCACGGCCAACACCGGCGAGATGCCGGGGCGCAGCCGTCTGGCCAACTCCTCCGCCCGCCCGTGCCGGCTCATGAAGTCAGCAAAACGCTTCGGCATCTCGGCGTAGAACTTCCTGATATGCAGCCCCTCGAACTCCACCACGTCGACGTACACCAGTGCCACGTAGCGGCGATAGTCGTGGACCAGCTGCCGGGAGGCACGCCCCAGGGCCTCCAGGTTTTCAGGGAACGTGCCCGTGGCGAGCGCCTGGTTGAAGGGGAGCCGAGGGTCGTCGATCGCCTGCCAGTACTGGTCCAGCAGGGTGCGGTAAATTGCCTCCTTATCGGCAAAGTGGTGGTAAACGCTGCCCGTGGAAACACCCGCTTGGGCGGCGATATCCCGCACACTGGTGGCACGGAAGCCCCGCTGGGAAAATAGCGTCAGGGCGGCCTTTAAGATCTGCTCACGACTGCGCTGAGAACGAAGCTGTTGATTCACGAAAACCTACCGATCGTTCGTTATTCAGATTATACCCCACCCCAGACGGCGTCAAGGGAAGCTGTCGCCCTCCCGCCGCTGTCGCTCACCGAGTTTGATCGGTGTCCTCCCCGGATCCCTGGGACTCGCCGTCGCGCCGCGATGTCGCCCTGCCACTTGCCGCGGACAACTCGAGACGCACCTGAAGGAGTCGCTCTAGCTCCGCAGCCTTGGCGACCCCGTCCCGCGGCACGCGGAGAAACTTGCCGCCCCTGGTCTGTAGGCGCAGGACCGTGACGTCGAAAGGGTCCGGGGCCAAGGCGAGGTCAGCCAGGGAGTGCCGGCGCGTCGTAAGACCGCTGCGCCACACCAGCGTATCGTCCTCCACCACGACCAGGGGCCGGCGGAGGTTGTACCACTGGTAGAGACCTGGCAGAGAGCAAATCACCAACAGCGCCCCCGCACCCGCATCCTTCAACCCCCTCTGCAGGGCTCCGATTAAGAGCAGCGTGACCCCCACCCCCGCCGACACCATGAGAAACACGCCCCAGGGTAAAGACTTCGCGAGCCGCGCCCCCAGGTGCACCGGGAAAAACTCATGCCGAGCCATCCTCACCCTCCGTGCGGCCCCTGACGGTGGTCAGCGCGCGAACTCCACGGCGCGCGTCTCGCGGATCACCGTCACTTTGATTTGGCCTGGATACGTAAGCTCGTTTTCGATGCGCCTGGCGATATCCCGAGACAGCCAAATCGCCTCCTCATCCGAAATCTGATCCGATTCGACGATGATACGCAGTTCCCGCCCCGCCTGGATGGCGAACGCCTTCTGCACGCCCTTGAAGTCGCCGGCGATGGCTTCCAGGCTCTCCAGTCGCTTGAGGTAGCTCTCCAGAATCTCCCGACGGGCTCCCGGGCGGGCGGCGGAAAGTGCATCGGCGGCCGTGACCAGCACCGCCTCCACCGTGCGGGGGTCATGGTCCCCGTGGTGGCATTCCATAGCGTGGATAACCTCCTCGGACTCGCCGTACATGCGCAGCAGCTCGCGACCCAGGGATAGGTGCGTTCCTTCCAGTTCGCGGTCCACGGCCTTGCCCACATCGTGGAGCAGCCCGGCCCGCCTGGCCACGCGGGCATTGACCCGCAGCTCGGTCGCCATGTAGCCGGCCAGCTGGGCCACTTCCTTGGAGTGACTCAGCACATTCTGCCCGTACGACGACCGGTACTGCAGGCGCCCCAATAACTTGAGCAGCTCGGGATGAATATCCGGAAAGCCCAGTTCGATGGCCGCCGCCTCGCCGTCCCGGAAGATCTTGTCGTTCAGCTCCGCCCGCACCTTTGCCACGATCTCCTCGATGCGACCAGGGTGAATGCGCCCATCTTGCATGAGTCGTTCCAAGGAAAGGCGGGCGATTTCCCGGCGTACCGGGTCGAAGCACGACAGCAGCACCGCCCCTGGCGTATCGTCGACGATCAGATCCACGCCCGTGGCGGTTTCCAGCGCACGGATGTTGCGACCCTCCCGGCCGATGATGCGACCCTTCATCTCGTCGTTGGGCAGATCCACTACGGACACCGTGCTTTCCACCACGTGGTCCGAGGCGATGCGCTGGATGGCCAGCGAGATGATCCGCTTGGCGCGGTTGTTCCCTTCCTGCAGCGCCTCATCCTCAATACGCTTGATCAACTTCGCCGCCTCAATGCGCGCCTCGTTCTCCATGCCGCGCAAAAGCTCCGCCTTTGCCTGCTCCGCGGTGAGACCGGCGATTCGCTGCAGCTGCAGGCGCTGCTCGGCGAGAAGGCCGGCGACTTCGTCCTCGCGCAGGGAGATGCCCAGCTCGCGCTCATCCAGGGCGGCCTTGCGCTCCGCCAGCGCACGTTCCGCCGCCGCCAATTCCTCCTGTTTCGCAGCCAGGGCCGCCTCTCGTTGTTCGATCCGGCGCTCTTGGACGAGGAGCTCCTGGCGATACTGATGGGTCTCCCGCTCGAATTCGCTGCGCGCCGCAAACAGCTTCTCCCGCGCCTCCAGCGCCGCATCTTTGAGACGTCGTTCCGCTTCTTGCTCGGCGACCGCCAGCAGTCTGCGGGCGGAATTCTCCGCCTCCACTTGCAGCTTGGCGATGGCGGCGCGCTCGCGCCGACCCAGCAGCACCACAACTACAACAGCCACCAGGCCCGCCGCCACGGCGGCTAGGACTATGGTTGTGGCCATGGCCTCCCCTTTCAAGGAACATGGGGTACACCACGGCGAGGAGTTTTCAACGACTGGAAGAGAGGAGAAAGGCCCCCGCCCTCGGCCGTGTGAGCAATCCTATTTGAACCTGTTCTCCACAGGTGGGTGCCTGCCCGCCGCGCTTCGCTCGCCAGTGGGCTCGCTCCGCTCGACGGGACCCGGCTCCCGACAAATAGGTGTTGGTTCACCAATAGTTTCGCTCATCACTAACCGCGCAGGGGCCTCCTTTCGTTCCTCTCCAAGCGTCTTACGGGGCGGCCTCCAAAGCCTCGTCCATCCGTGCAATTAACCCTTCCAGCCGCTGACGAACTCTCTCCGTCCGTGTACCAGGTTCCGTTCTCTGTTCTCTAAACAACTCGTCCGCGATGTTGAGAGCCGTCAGCACCGCCAGTTTCGCGGTGTCGACGTGCGGGGAAATTTCGGCGAGCTCGCGCATGCGCCGGTCCACGAAGGCAGCGAGCTCCTCCAAGTGCTCGCTCGACTGCGTGCTGCGCAGCTCGTAGCGCCGCCCGAAAACCTCCACCGCCGCACGGGTGCTTGAACTCATCCGCACCTCTCACTGGCAGTATACAACGCTCGTCAATGGCCGAAAAGTCACTGCAAGAACAACAGATGACTTTGCATCGGGCGAGGCGGGATTAGGCCGAGCCAGGGGACGGGCGGCCGCCACCCATACTCACTCGGCCGTCCAGAATCGCTCCCTCGACAACCTGGAGGGCGGGACAGGTCACATCGCCGCGTACGTGCCCCGAGGATTCTACGGACACCATCTCGCTGGCCGAGATCGACCCGATCACCGTACCGGTCACCACCACGCGAGTAGCGGTCACGTCGGCCTCCACCGTGGCACCCTGGGCAATCTCCAGAGCTGCGGTGAGCGAGATCGATCCCTTCATCGCCCCCTCGATGCGGACCGGCGATGCCCCGGATAGCTCCCCGCTGAAAACCGTCGCCTTCGCAACCACGGTCACGCCACCGTGGCGAGGATCTCCCGCCGGAGGACTCGATCTATTAAAGCTTGCCATGGTTCATGACGGGTGCTGGAGCGGGCAACGGGATTCGAACCCGCGACTTTCAGCTTGGGAAGCTGACACTCTACCAGCTGAGTTATGCCCGCTTCAGGCGCTCCCAGCTGCGTAAAGGTATCGTGTGGCCTTCCGCCTGTCAAGCTGGGCGCCGGCTCCGCGATCCCCATCGCGAGCCTGGCCAGTTGCCCGCACGAACGCGACTCACTACGATGGGCACCAGGGACGGTCGCACCCCGGGCGGGGGGGTGCCAAGCCCGGGACGAGGTGGAGGTTTACGTTCATGATGCGAAGAGTCCTGCTGTGCGCCATCGTTCTTCACACCGCCACCGCCCTGCATGCGGCCGAACGTCGAGAGGTCATCCAGGAGGTCTTCCCCGCGGCTCCGGGACGGGTGGTGCTCATTGATGCCGGTCCCCTCGATCTCTTCGTGCGCGCCGCCGACGTGCCCGAGATCCGCATCACCGTCGAACTGGCCGCAGGCGCTTTCAGGGAGGCGCAAGCCCTCGCCTGGATTGCGGCGCACCGGCCGGTGATCGAGAACGCGCCCGACGCGTTTAAGCTCAGCGTCCCCGAGGCGCGCCGCTTTGGCCTGCTCCGCGGTGTGGTCGCCTCGCGCGCGCGCCTGGAGGTGGTGCTCCCCTTTCGGGTCCTCCCCGATCTCGCGACCAGCTCGGGAAACCTGACGGTTCAGGGGGAGTTCCCCGACGCTCGACCGTTGCGGCTGCGCACCGCCACTGCCGAAATCCTACTCACCGGTTGGGCACCGAAGGTCGAACTTCGTAGTACGTCGGGCAGCATGGAGGTGCGGGCCAGCCGCCCCCTGGATGAGTTTCTCGCCCGCTCGGCGAGCGGCAACGTCGTGCTCAGCGGTGGGGCCCGCCTGGCCCGTTGCGACAACGCCTCGGGAACGATCCGACTCAACGCCCTCGTCGGCCCGACGGGTGTCGCCACCACCTCGGGGAACGTGGCCCTGCAATTCGACTCGCTGGCGGCGGGAGATGAAGTACGGGTGACCACCTCGTCAGGCCGGGTTTCGGTGACGCTGCCGCCCGGCGCCGACCCAGGGGGGGAGCTGTCAAGCTCGCGGGGTGAAATCCGCTCTTCCTACGGGGGTGAAGCCAGCCCAGAGGGGGGACGGTTTCGCCTTTTCGGCCGCAAACCGATTCTCGCCATCACCACCACCTCGGGCCGTATCGACCTGTCGTAAGTGCCGCTGGGCGACCGTCCACCGTAAGCGCCGCCTAGCTGCCGCGCACCGCCGTCAGCCCACGCTGCCTAACGGAGGCGGGGGGTGGGAGGATCGGTAGCCGAGGCGCGCACCGGCTGCGGTTTCATTTTTTTGGTGAAGAAGGGTTTCCCCACCACCCGGAGGATCGCCATCTTGGCGCGGTAGAAGTGAAAACGCAGATTCCGCCGGCCGAGGTACGCGGTATCACCCGGGTTGACGACCAGGGACACCTGAATGTTGGGGATGACGTCGGAGGGGATCCCGTTGCGCAGCATCGCCTCCCACAGGTGCGCGAACACCCGTCGCATATCGTCGGGGTTCGGGGTGGGATAGTTCTCCAGCAGCGAGCCCCGCAGGGGGCGGAAGATACACACCGTCGGAAACGCACCCACCGAGGTGATGTAGTCGATCGCCGCCAGCGTGTCCCGAATCGGCTCGAGGCCGGCGATGATTTCGCCTGAAACCGCCCCTTTCCCCAGCTTTTGGGCGGTGTACTCCATGGCTTCGAAGAACGCCCGTTGCCCCAACGCACGGCACTTCCCCGGGCAAAACTCTTCAAAGTACTTAGGGTTGTGAAACTCGTAGCAGAAGGAGAAGTGATCCGCACCCAAGTCAATGAGCCAATCGTACTTCCAGAAATCATGGGCCAGCACCGGTGCCACCTGCACGCCGATGAACCCGCCGACGTTCTCCCGGATGGCTTTGACGTAGGGCGCCGCGAGGTTGAGCCCGTGGTTAGCGGAGGCCTCCGGCCTGTCCTCCCTTTGGTAGCCAGCGTTGAAGTGGACGAAGGTGACTCCCGACTCCTGCTTGGCCGCCAGGGCCACCTCGGTCACCTCGTCCACCCGCTTGCGCAGAACCTCTGCCTTGCCAACGTTCAGCCCCGAGGTGCAGAACTTGCAGTGGCGATCGTTGCCTGGGTCCCAGAACCGACACGTCTCCGAGATGTACACCGCCAGGTACGTACCCTGCAGTACGCCAATTGACGCCATGGGCGTACCGCGGGAGGTGGTGCGCCGGTACCAAGCGGGCTCCGGCGGCAGCCGCACCGGATACGCCTCGTCGGCGCGTCGATCCACCACCAAATACTGCCCGTTCTCCTTGCGCAGGAAATACGGGGAGGCGGCGACGAACTCCTCCTCCACCGGTACGTTGCACCACACGTCTTTCAAGTCGCCCGGAATAACCAGTTCCAGTCCCGACCCCAGGCCCGCGCGCGTCCGCCGAAAACCGCGGGCATCATCCTCCAACGTGCACGACGACTCGATCGTGAGCCCCCGGCAGAACAGCTCAATCTCCAGCTCGCATGGGTTGAAGCGCGCCACCCCGCACCCCACTGGGAATCCTACCACTGCAGCAGGGTTGGCCGGATAGCTCTGCCTATGGTAAACTCGACGTGGCCGGTGGGGCCGTAGCTCAGCTGGGAGAGCGCTAGAATCGCACTCTAGAGGTCGAGGGTTCGAACCCCTTCGGCTCCACCATCAACCCTATCAAGCACTTACAAGCCACCAGCAGCCCCCAAAAAAGCCTCGAAAACGGCGGTAAGTGTGCCGGTTAGTGTGCCTAACTGCTGGCCACCCTTTCGGCGCCCCCGGGGGGCGCATTTCAAGCGCCGCGAAATTCTGGCCTAGGAACGGCGATCGGCGCGCGGGCATGGTGCGGTACCACCCTGCCAACGATCGCGGAACGCAGGGCCAGGCCAGGCGGGCGGCGGGGCTAAGTGTCTTGCCGGGCCGGCCGCACCACCTCGATAAACGAGATGGCCAGCGGCCGGCCGCACCGCTCGCACAGCGGCGGCGGGCCGTCCTCGGCAACCTCGCGGGCGGCGTTTTCGCAGTCGTCCGCTGTCTCCAGCCACAGCACGGGGCCTGGCTCACTGCATGCAGGGCAGGGCGCCCCCCCTAGACGTTTGACCAGGTTAGCAATTCTCATTCTAAGCATCTCAGCACCTCCTTGCCGGCAATTCCGGCTAAACAGCTCGAAGCGCCTTCCGGCCGTCCTCGGGCAGGTTCTCGAACAGGCGTTCCAGCTGCTCGACTCTGGCGGTCAGGTCGCTCATTTCGAAGCACTTCAGGGCCGCTCCCACCAACGCGACGATCACGCGGGCGCGCTCGAACCCGCCGGCCGGCGAAGCCGCCTGCACGGCGCGCAACTCGCTCGCCACCACCTCGGCCAGGTCGGCCGGCGACAAGGGCGCGGCGCCAGAACGGGTTGACGGGTTGACGCCATTTCGGCGTGCTCTCCTTCGGCGCTGCGCCTCACGCCACGCGCGGCGCCTCGCGGCGGGGTCGGAGTAGGGCACCGGTTACCTCCAGGCGGTCAGCCTCAACCGCGCGGCCTGCTGCTGGTGCAGACGCTCGCTCATCACGCCCCCCCGGCAGCGGCCACCTCAGCTTGAAGGCGCTGCAACATCGCCATCAGTAGTTTCGGGTCCTGGCCTCTCTGGTAGGCGACCTTGGCCAACTGCACGCTCGTTCGGCACCATTCCGGCAGGCTTCGCTCCGCCTCGGCCAGTGCTCTTTCGGCCTCGTCGTGTTCCCTCGTTGTCGGCGCGTGGTGCGCGGCAGCGCACCCCTCTTCTATAAGCCTATTTCCATTAGCAGCTACTTCGCTCGCACCACGTGCAAGGGTTCTTGCATCACGTGCAAGGGTTCTCGCACCACGCGCAAGGGTTCTCGCACCACGTGCAAGGGTCGGCGCGGAATTCTCGACGTTCTCTCGCTCCGCTCCGGCCGTGAACGGCGGCGGCGCCGCGGTCACCTCGGCAGCATGTTCGACCGTTGTGGCCTTCTGCGGGTTTTCGCCTGCGTTTACCCTCGCACTACGCGCGGCGGTCTCTGAGTCGGCCAGCTTCTCGATTGCGGCAGCCTCGATTCGATAGGTGTTCACACGCCCGTTGACTTTCTCGACGGCGATTAGCCCCTTGCCTTCGAGCGTCTTCACGGCCTGCCAGGTGCGCCGCTCGCCCAGGCCCGCGCAGTGCGCCAGACGGCGTAGCGACGGCCAACAGTACCCGAAGGCGTCGGCGTGGCGGGCCAGGGCCACGAGAACGATCCGCTCCGCCGAGGGCAGCCCCAGCGCGGGGCTCGTGGCGGCACGAATCAGCGCCCACGGCTTCAACCCGCTGGCGGCCTCGCGCACGTCCCCGAAGCCAGGCCTTGAGCGGCGTCCGCGGTTGGTCACGATGCCGCGCCCCCGTCCTTCGGCCGGCGCCGCCACCCGCCGGGCAGCGCGGCGCCCCCGCCGTTAATCCAGTCGCGCATGCGTTCTCGCGACACATACAGCCGGCGCCCCAGCCGCACGATCGGCAAGAGACCATCGGCGGCGAGTCGCCGGGCGTGCACGTAGTGCACTTTGTTTGCCGCGCACCAGCTCTTCAGGGGTTCGAAGTCGCTCATCGGATCCTCCGCGACGCGGTTGCGTCGTGAGCGAATCTTGGCGCGCTTGAGATAACACTAGCGCTGTCAGGGGCTTAATTCGCGCAGAAAACCTTCGAAATCCCCGCCGTCAACCGGGGCCGTACTTCGATAGCATCAGGCGCCACTGCCGGCGCCACGGTTCCCGGCGTCGGCCAAGCCGGCGCCCGAGCGGCTCCGCCGGGCACCCCCTCGGCAGTGTGCCAGTTAGTGTGCCTCTACTCTCAGCAACCCTCCGGTTTCCCAATTCCAGCTCCCGATCGCTCGAGTGCACCGTTTGCCACCTCTGCCCGTTGCTAACGTGATTCTCACGGTCTCTCACGTACTCTGTAAGTGCTTCATTTTCAATAAGTTATAGCATCGCACTCTAGAGGTCGAGGGTTCGAACCCCTTCGGC
>Ga0209101_1001144_pt1 | contig 20406 bp, 21 predicted proteins | sample ConPoolayeCmetaG_FD_185481 | JGI IMG/M metagenome (GOLD analysis project Ga0209101, IMG submission 185481) | Hot spring microbial mat communities from California, USA to study Microbial Dark Matter (Phase II) - Cone Pool mat layer C metaG... ...
CGAGGATTCCGCGAGCGGCTCAGCGGCTAACGGGCCGAGCGGATGGCTTATCCCCCTCGCGTCCACCACGCTGCCGCAGCGGGTCGAACTGATTTGGACCAGCGAGGGCGAACCGCTCGCCGCGAGTGGCTCGCGGACGTTCATCCTGCCCACGCTCGGCGAAATTCCCGTTCGGCAAACCATCTGGACCGTGGCCGCGCCGGCAGCCCTGCGGATTCAATCTGGCGTTTCTGGTGAACGCCAGACGGCCCTGCAACACGCCGTCGTTGAACTTCGAAACCTGATCTCGGCGTTGCAGCGTGCGGTCGAAGCCGCGGCCCATGACCGAGACTCGCTCGAACGATGGCACCGCAATTGGAGGGCGCACTGGCTGGCGGCGAAGGCAAGGGCCGAGCAGGCATGGGATCAAATCGGGACCACGCCCGAGTCCACCTCGCTCCGAGAAGAAATCGAATCGCTGGAACAACAACAGGCCGCGATTGCCGCGCATTTGAGACTTTCGCTCGAGACAACGCCTCCGCCAACGGAAGGAGAACCACGGATCGACTTGGCCTCGATGTGGCTTGCGGTCGAAAGGTCGCGGGCGGCGAGGATGACGTGGCAAACGGCGTCGGCGGCCAACGCCCTCGTGATCGACTACGAAAGCCTTCCCGATGTTTCCGCGTGGAGTCACCTCGTGGTGGCGATGGGATTCGCCGCCGCGGGAATGGCATTGGCGTGGTGCTACTGTCGCGGCTGGCTTCAGCGAGGCCTCGTCAAGCGGCACGCGGAGATGGGGATCGTGATCGGCCTGGCATGGTGGTGGTGGCTCACTCCCAGCGCCCTGGGCCTGTTGGTCGCTGTGGCGTGCGCCGCGATCACCCCTTGGTCGCGTCGGCGGCGACAAGCGATTTCGGCCCGAGCCTGACGCCTTGTCGAATGAAAACGCCCTCCTCGTAGAATCCCAGTGCGGGCCGCGTCCGCAACCGGGGATAGTGACCCGCCATCGTGCAACATGCGGGCACGGCGGGCAGAAATCCCCATGGGACACAGCAAAGGGTCGCGCCGCTTGCCGTTCGGTCGTCCCTCGGGGACTAAGAGCCTATCCTACAACCTCCCCTCTCCCGCTTGCGGGAGAGGGGCCGGGGGTGAGGGCGGCTAAAATCGTGACGAGTCTTTGAGGCCGATCCTGATGCGCGTTTGCCCTTGCCCTGTTCCGTCCCCGGAAAGAGATGAACTTTCGGGATAGGCTCTAAAGCTGTTTTTGTGCGCATCCCCAACCCAGCGATGAATCGATCGGATTCCGTCAAACGTCCCCCGGGACGAAAATGCCGGACAAGAGTTTGCAGATCGCCCACGGGAACCCGGAGGGGCCGAGGATCGAGGGGAAAAGATCGCGGGCAAGAGGTTGTCCATGACGCCCGTTGACGGGCGTTTGCCGCCGCAGGCGGTCTTTGGCCCGGCATTCATGCCGGGTAACCGTGGGCCATCGCCACGGCGCGAGGCCCGTTGACGGGCCTTCTCGCTGAGACAAAACACGGAGCGCGGGCGTCCCGCCCGCCAGGCCCGGAGCGCGGGCGTCTCGCCCGCCATGACCAATGCGCGCAAGATGCCCGCGCTCCATAGAGGAAACGGCCTAAACGCCGTCCGCAAATCTGGGAGCGCGGGCGTCTCGCCCGCAATTCACGAGCGCACCGAGAAGCCCCGTGAACGGGGCTCATGGTTCAGCGCGTGATCGAAACCGTTACCCGGCGTGAAACGCCGGGCCGAAGACCGCCTATGCCGGACAAGGCCCGTCAACGGGCCTCCGTCTTCGACGTTTTTCCGGTACTCGTTTTTGATTTTCCGGAGCCATTCCTTGACCGCTTCACACCGCCACAGCGACAAGGCCCGTCAACGGGCCTTCGCGTCGGGCGATACCATGTGAGCACCAAAGGCCGAGAAATCATTACGGCCCTGTGCCGCTCACAACACGTAACTTTGCAACAACTTAACGCCCTTGCCGCGTGACATCTTTGTGAACATTTTCACCATGCCTGGGCTTTTGTAGTACAGGTTGCGCCGTGCTCCGGCCCACGGGAGTCGGTTTTCTGTTTTCGGCAGCTTTCCCGTTGTCGGCAGGCTGATGGTCGAAATGGCCTCTTCCGCTGATCCACTGATCCTTTGATTTTGATCCGTAGTTCCGATGAAATCGTCTTGGCAGATTTCGGCAGTTGTGTTAACTTAGCCACCACACCTGAGCCGTTTGGGTTTTGGGTCGACTGGGTTGGGTGAAAAGCCCGCCAAAGGCCGAAAGCCGCTTCTATTGTCCTAACTCAAGGTGTGATTGGAGGATAGGTTCATCCTGGTTTTCAGGCCGACAAGGAAGGAGGCCGCCATGAGCTCCGTCCAAAAGCAGGACATCCGCGTTCATATCCGCTGGATGATCCGTCGGGACATGCCCGAAGTCCTTGCGATCGAGACCCGAAATTTCGAGTTTCCCTGGTCGGAAGAGGACTTTATCAATTGCTTGCGGCAGCGCAACTGCATCGGCATGGTGGCCGAGCATGACGAACGGGTCGTAGGGTTCATGATTTATGAGCTGAACAAGACCCGAATCCACGTGCTCAATTTTGCCGTGGCCGATTGGTTCCAGCGCCGTGGGGTAGGCTCGCAAATGATCGCCAAGCTAATCAGCAAACTCTCCGCCCAACGGCGGAGCCGCATCACGCTGGAGGTCCGCGAGACCAATTTGCCTGCGCAACTCTTCTTCCGCGCCATGGGTTTTCGGGCCGTCTCGGTGCTCAGGCAGTACTACGCCGACACGCCCGAGGACGCCTACCTGATGCAGTACCGGTATCGGCCCGAGCCGAAGGAAATCGAAGCACCAGTCAACCGGATTATCCGAAAGGCCGGATGAGAACGAATTATCCGGCAACAATAGAATCGAGGGGAAGACACGCTGGCCCACGCAAAGCATAATATCTTGCCCGATTTCTCAGCTTTGCGGCTGTCGCGATGCCCTCGCCCACACAAACCAACTGCCTGGCCTTCCTCGCGTTAGCGTCGCTTGCCAGTTGGATCGCCAGTTGGCTCGTGAACCGTCGGCGGCAACTTCGCCTCGGATGGACCCAGAGCTTCTGGTATGGCGTTAACTATCTGATTTGCAGGGTCCTTTGGCGGGCGAGCGGCAATCTATCCCTGCCCTTGCCCCCGGAAGCAGGGGCCGTGATTGTCGCGAACCACCGCTCTTCGGTTGACCCCTGCTTCATTGAGATCGCCACGAACCGCGTCGTCCACTGGATGGTAGCTAAGGAGTATTTTGCCTACCCAGGAATAGGCAGATTTCTACGATTGGCTGAGGCGATACCGACAAACAGAGGTGGTATTGACACGCAAGCCACTAAATTGGCGATCCGCTATGCACAAAATGGGGGTTTAGTTGGTATTTTTCCGGAAGGAAAGATTAACCTGACCGCTGACCTACTCCTCCCTGGTCGTTCTGGCGCGGCACTCATTGCCTTGAAGGGCCGCGTGCCGGTGATCCCTTTTTACATCGAAGGTGCCCCCTACGACGGCATGCCCCTGGGACCCCTACTCATGCCTGCCAAAGTCACCGTGCGAATGGGCGAGGCTTTGGACTTTTCGGCGTACTATGGCCGCGAAAATGAACGCGAGGTCCTGGAGTTTGTAACCCGGCGGATTTTGATCGCCATTGCCGAACTAGCCGGCCGACCAGACTTTGAGCCCCAGCTTGCCGGACGGATGCGCCCGAGGTAACTGGAAGTTTGGCCAGACCAAGCCAACGGTCCGTGGCTGGAAGGATAGGGAAACGGGATGGGAAAGTCCGTTCCTCGCTATCCGAGAAGCCTAGACCGAGATTTCTGGGTGCCAGGCGCGCATTTTGGCCCGTCGAGCCATTCATGGGCAGGCCCAGCCCTTGCCCGGTCTCCAACAAAGCGTTCGTACCCTTGCGCCCGGCGGAAACGAGCCAATGCGATGCGGAAGCAGACTGGTTGTTTGCGGCGCCTCAGTGCCCACCGCAGCCAGGGCAACCACCGCCACGAGGGTAGTTCGGGTTTTCGATCGTGAACCCTCGCCCCATCGGACTGTCCTGGAAGTCGATCGTGGTCCCGTCCAAATGGAGGGCCATCTTCTTTCGAGTCACCAAGGGGACGCCATGCTGCTCGTATCGCACGTCGACGCGGGCGTCGAATTCGGTGTCGAAGCCCAACGTGTAGGCCAACCCGGCGCAGCCACCCCCGGCCACTCCCATCCGCAGGACCGTGTTCGGCTCGACCTGTTGGGATTCCATGATCCGTTTGACTTCGCCCGCAGCTTGTTCAGTCAAGATAATTGCCATCGCTAATCGGTTCTCCCAGGGTAGCTCACGTTGGTGAATTTAAAGCGGAAATCGTTCCCACGAACCGAACGATTCCGTGTCCTCATATTATGCTATCCCTCTGTTTGCCAAAATCCAATAACGCCACTTGAGAGTGGCTTCATTGTTTTGGCGTCAACCCCTGGTATCGCTTTTTTCCCGGACCTTGCCCATTTTCCCTCCCCCCTTGAAGCAAAGGCGGTTTTGAACGATCATCATCCGTTTGGCGATCTGGCCCGTGTAAGCAGGAGCGACTCATGCGACGCAAGTTCATTGCTGGCAACTGGAAGATGAACCTCGACCGCGCCTCGGCCGTTGCCCTGGCAAGACAAGTGGCGGAACGTGCCGCCAAGATTGAGGGGGTCGATCTGGCGGTGTTTCCCCCTAGTCTTTATGTCGATGCCGTGGCGCAGGTCTTATCCGGTTCTCGCGTGGCGTGGGGCGTGCAAAATGTCTACCACGAACCGAACGGTGCTTTCACCGGAGAAATCAGCGTCGCCATGCTAAGGGACCTTGGCTGCCGATACGCGATCCTGGGTCATAGCGAACGTCGTCACATCCTAGGCGAATCCGACGAGCTAGTGAACAAAAAGGTCCATGCCGTTCTCGGTGGTGGCCTGACCCCCATTGTGTGTGTCGGCGAGACCCTGGCGGAGCGAGAATCGGGCAAGACGTTGGAAGTCATCGAACGCCAAGTAAACGGATCGTTGGCAAGGCTCGATCAGGAGCAGATGCGGCGAACCGTGATTGCCTATGAACCAGTTTGGGCCATTGGGACGGGGAAGAATGCTACCCCTGAGCAGGCGGAGGAGGTCCATCTCGCCCTTCGCAAGATTCTGGCCGAGCGTTACAATAGCGAAATTGCCCAGTCCGTGTGCATCCAGTATGGCGGAAGCGTCAAGGCCAGTAACGCCCGCGATCTGCTTTGCCAACCGGATATTGACGGTGCCCTGGTGGGGGGGGCCAGCCTGAAGGCGGACGAGTTTTTCGGCATCGTGGCCGCTGCCCTGGCTTAAAGCGGGAAGCGGTCGGCCTAGTGGGGTGAAAGGACACGGACGCGGGGCTTGGTTCCACCGGTTTGGCTGGTTGCGCCTACTAGCCACACCCCTGAAGCAGTTGCCCGAAGCACCAATTACAGGGAGACGGTTCAACCATGGGGTTCATTCAGTTCCTGCTGATGATGGGGTTGTTCCTGTTGGCAATCTTTCTCATCGTGTTGGTGCTGATTCAGCGGGGTAGGGGCGGTGGCCTGGCGGGTGCGCTAGGCGGCATGGGGGGCCAAAGCGCTTTCGGAACCAAGGCGGGCGACGTGTTCACGAGGATAACCGTCGCCGTGGCGGCGGTCTGGATCGTGCTGTGCATCGTCAGCGTGAGGGTTCTGAGCGTATCCGGCGATCGACTGGACCTAGGACCGGGCAGCTCGAGCCAACAGCCCACCCCTTTTGCCGAGGGATCGGATGCCACCGGATCGTCTGGTGCCGAATCACCTGGCCGGACAGGCGCTGATTCAGGGCCGGGCAATGCGCCGACGGCGCCGGGGCCAGCGAACGCCCCGCCGCAAGAGTGAACACAAGCCACAAGTCCCGAAACCAGGTGGGACTTCGGCAAGCGAGGTTGCCACCGCAGATGAAGTTCGGGATGATCCTTGTTTGGGGACAGGCCTGAGGGCGTCGCGCGGATTGACCGGGTATCGGGACTTGGATGTCCCGGAAGAGGTCGCGATTCGTACACGGCTGCGTATCAGAGAGGAGCGCCCTTGTTGCTCAGCATGACCGGCTTTGGGGAGGCGATTTGCCACCGGGATGGCCTGACGATCTCGGCGGAAATCCGGGCGGTGAACAACCGCTACCTCAAGCTTTCGACGCGGATTTCAGAGGGCTATGCCTCGCTGGAGCCGCACATCGAGACTTTGGTTCGCAAGCGCGTTCGTCGGGGCACGGTCCAGGTGACGATTCGCGTGGATCGCCTCCGCACCGCCGACGAGTGCCGACTCAACGTTGAAGTGCTGGAAAGTTATCGCAGGCAGATCGAGGCGTTTTGCGAGCGATGGCAGCCGGGCCGGCCCGTGCCTTTGGAAAGCCTTTTGATGCTGCCCGGCGTCGTCGCGGAGAATGTCGCCGCCGCCCACGATCCCGCCCAAGACTGGCCGGCGATCGAGGAGACACTGGAGGCGGCGATCGAGCGCATGGAACGGATGCGGCGGGAAGAAGGCCGGGCGATGGCCGCGGACCTTCGGGCGAATGCCGCGGCCGCGGCGGCGCGGGTGGAGGAAATTGCCCAGCGGGCGCCGCTGGTGGCCGAGGCCTACCGGTCCCGGCTCGCCGAAAGGGTCCAAAAGGCGATTGCCGAATTCGAGGTCACGCTTGATCCGGCCGACCTGGTCCGCGAAGTGACCTTGTTCGCGGACCGCTGCGACATTTCCGAGGAACTCGTTCGCCTGCGGAGCCATTTGGAGCAGTTCCATCGGCTCATCGAACAGGAGGAGAGTCCCGGCCGCAAGCTCGATTTCCTCACCCAGGAAATGCTCCGCGAGGCCAACACGATCGGCTCGAAAGCCAACGACGTGGAGATCGCCCGGCACGTGATCGACATCAAGACCGCCGTCGAGCGGATCCGCGAGATGATCCAGAACGTTGAGTGACGTCCCCGATGAACGTTGCGGCGCGAGGCAGGCTGGTGGTGATGTCGGGTCCCTCGGGAGTGGGCAAGACGACGGTGCTGAGGAAGCTCTTGGCGGAATGTCCCTTGCCCTTGCGCGCCAGCGTGTCGGCCACGACCCGGCCGCCACGCCCTGGCGAAATCGACGGCGTGGATTACCATTTCCTCAGCGAGGAGGAGTTCCAACGGCGGCGCAAGCGCGGCGAATTCTTGGAGTGTTACGAGGTATACGGCTCGGGATGGTGGTATGGCACCTTGAAGGCCGAAGTGGTTTCTGGCCTGGAGTCCGGCGTTTGGGTCGTTCTGGGAATCGACGTTCACGGGGCGTTTTCCGTGGTCGATCAATATCCGGACGCGATCACGATTTTTCTCCGGCCCAGCTCGTTGGAAGAGTTGGAACGGCGTCTGCGCGGTCGTGGTACGGAGGATGAAGCGTCGATCCAACGACGGCTCCAACAAGCCAGACACGAGCTGGCCCTGGCCGACTGGTATCGCCACCAGGTGATCAACGACGATCTCGACCGGGCCGTGCGCGAGATATGCCAGATCCTTAGTTGCGGTGGAGAGACAAGGCATGTATGACGAATTTCGTGAGGAGGAGATTGTCCGCAAGGTCGGCGGGCGTTTCAAGCTGTCCACCTTGATCCAGAAGCGGCTGGTCGCCCTGAACAAAGGCGCCACTCCCCTGGTGCAGCTCGACACCCAGGACAAGATGAAGATCGTGATTCAGGAAATCCTGCAAGACAAGATCTATCTGGATAGCGAGTCGAACGTTCGGGTGGCCGGCGCCGAGCCGGGGCACGGCGGCCCGCCGGAACTGGACCTGACCCGCCTATGAAAGGCCGCGAAGTATTGATCGGTGTGACGGGCGGGATCGCCGCCTACAAGACCGCCGAGCTGGTCAGCCGCCTGGTGCAAGCCGGGGCGGGGGTGACGGTGGTGATGACCGATTGCGCCACGAAGCTCGTGGGGCCGAAGACGTTCGAGGCTCTCACCGGTCGGCCGGTGGGGCTGGACGTTTTCGGTCCCGGCGCCCATCCTCACATCGAGGCTGCCCGACGCGCGGAGGTTTGCTGCGTCGCCCCGGCCACGGCGAATCTGTTGGCTAAAGCCGCCTGCGGCCTGGCCGACGACTTGCTGAGCACGATCCTGCTGTCTTTCTCCGGTCCGATCCTCCTCGCTCCCGCCATGAACGCCCAGATGTGGGCCAAACCGGCGGTCCAGCGCAACGTGGCAAGGCTCGTCGCCGACGGCTTCACGATCCTGGCCCCCGAGGAAGGACGCCTCAGTTGCGGAGAAGTCGGGCCTGGCCGCATGGCCTCGCCCGAGGCGATCTTCCGCGCAATTCAGGAAAAACTCAACCAAATCGGCGGCGCTGGCTAGGCTCGCACCGATGGCGAGAATCCTCATTACCTCCGGACCGACGCGGCAGTACCTCGATCCGGTGCGGTATCTCACGAACGCATCGAGTGGGCGCATGGGCAGCGCGCTGGCGGCGGCCGCCATGGCCCTCGGTCATGAGGTGGTGATCGTCAGCGGTCCGGTGGAAGTCGACTATCCATGCGGCGCCGAGGTGGTCCATGCGGTGTCGACCGAGGACATGCTTCGGCTGTGCCAGGAGCGCTTCCCACAATGCGACGGCCTGATCGCGGCGGCCGCGCCTTGCGACTATCGGCCCATGCAGGTGGCCCAGCACAAACTCCGCAAAAGCGGAAAGCCGCTTCGCATGGAACTGATCGAGACCCCCGACGTCGTGGCCACGCTGGCCAAGTCGAAAGGCGACCGCTGGATGGTGGCGTTCGCGTTGGAGACTGAGGACAAGCGGATGCGGGCACTCCAGAAGCTCGAACGCAAGAAGTGCGATCTGATCGTGCTCAATGGCCCCAGCTCGATTCACGGTCCCAACACCGATGCGGAAATCATCGACCCGGCGGGCCGGGTTCTTGCCGCCTTCAGCGGTAGCAAAGTGGACGTCGCCCGGAAGATTCTCGATGTCCTCGATCGGCGGTTGATCCGCCGGCCCAAGTGACGGCCATTCGCGGAAACGGGACGCGAGAACGGCCTGGAGTCCATTCCGGGTCGGCGGACGAGGCCTCTGTGCGGGTTGGAGGGCCGTCGCCACCATACATGGTGGGGCCGCCGCTCGACGGGAGGGCCACGGTCCTCCGTGGCCTATAGCCCGCGCGGCGGGAAAATGATTCTTACTTGCGCCACTTGCGTCACGAAAAGAACTCACCTAACCTCGCGTCACGAAAAGAACTCACCTTGCCGCCTGCGAAACATCATTGGCCTAAAACGACAAGTGCTGACCCTCGGCCAGGAGGCTCTCAATTGACAACATTCCGCAACGGCAGGCCGCACAGCGCGCGGCGGCAGGCGGTGGCCGCCTTGGTGCGGATGTCGAGCAATCCCTCCTCGCAGTAGAACGCGGCGTGAGGGTTGACGATCAGGCGGTGGTGGGCTGGGTGTGCGGGGTCGCGCCAGGCCCGAACGAGCAACGAATCGGCCGCGGGCGGCTCGCGTTCGAGGACATCGATCCCCGCTCCAGCCAGCCGTCCCGATGCAATCGCCTCCACCACGGCATCCGCGGCAACACACCCCCCTCGCGCGGTGTTGACTAAATAGCTTCCCGGCGGCATTTGCCCCAGCGCCTTGTCATCGATTATGTGGTAGGTTTCCTCAGTGAGCGGGCAGTGGAGGCTAAGCACGAGGACCTGGGAGAGCAGCTCCGCGAGGGTTTCGACGCGGCGCACGCCGAGGGCCTTGTCGTAGCCGTCGGGTTTGTAGGGATCGTAGTAGGCCACGTCCATGCCGAGGGCCTTGGCCCGAAGCGCGGCGGCGGTGCCGATCCGCCCCAGACCCACGATGCCGAACACCCGCCCGCGGAGCCGCCGCAGCGGAGCGACCTGGGCATACATCCAGGGGCCTTCGCCCGCGCGGAGTCGCGAGTTCATGAAGGCGATGCCTCGCGTCAAAGCGAGCGTCATGCCGATGGCCGTGTCGGCCACCTCCTCGGTGCCGTAGTCGGGGATGTTGGCCACATCGATGCCGCGCTGGCGCGCGAACTGGCGGTCCACGTTGTCATGGCCCACCCCGCCGCGAACGATGAGTTTGCAATGCTCCAATCGCTCGATGGTCTTCCGCGACAAGCTAAGATTGTGGTACAGCATGATCGCGTCGGCGTCTTCGATCCGGCCCACCAGTTCATCCTCGTGGTGGGCGTCGAACGCGATGACGTCGGCCAGGTCGGCGAGGATTTGCCTCTCTGGTTCCAAGGCATCGCAAATGAAATCGGTGATGACAACTTTATGACGATGGCTCATGGAAGACTTCCTCCTGGGAGAGACAAACGGCTCGCCGGCGGACGGCCGGAGGCGCCGGTGGCGTGGCGGCGGGCGCTACGGGGCACGCAACTCCCTCGGCGGATTGCCGCCGGAAATCGTCGATGATATCCTAACGTGGAGCACGTTTTCAACCTGCCTGTCCCGGCTTTTGACGCCCCGCGCCGGAACAGGACGCGCGAGCGGACCGAAAACATGACCGCCCATGACAAGACCATTGCGAAAATCCATCAACTGCCCGAATCGCTTGTCCAGCAAGTGAACGATTTCATCGATTTCCTGCTGGTGCGACAGGATACGATTCGCTGGGAACAATGGATGCAGTTCAGCGAATCGCTGGAGCTTTCGAACAGCGATTTTTCCGACTATTTGCCCAGTCTCGAAGACTACGAGACTCGCCTGGCGCGCGGGGAGATCCAGTGGTAGGTCGAACGGTTTCACGCGGCGACACGGTGTTGTGCGATCTCAACCCTGTGATCGGCACGGAGCAAGCAGGAGTGCGCCCCGCCGTGGTCCTCCAGATCGATCGTGCGAACGCAGTCAGCCCTCACACGATTATTGCACCTTTTACTACGAAGATTCGTCGCGCTCTCTTGCCTTCGCATGTGCTGATCCCAGCAGGCGTCGGGGGCTTAAACCAAGATTCCGTGGTCTTGTGCGAGCAGATTCGAGTCATCGACAAAAGCCGCGTCATCAGGACTCTTGGGCGTCTCGAAGACTCGTACATGCGACAGATCGCGGACGCATTGTCCGCGATCCTTGGCTTGTTCCAGGAGTGATTCGGATGGCCGAAACGATCCGCGGCATTCTCACGCCGCACATGGTCCCGCTGGACGCTCAAGGCCGCATCAACGAGGCGGAATTGCGCCGCTACGTCGATTGGCTCATCGCCAAGGGCGTTCATGGGCTGTATCCGAACGGGTCCACGGGCGAGTTCGTCCGCTTCCTGCCCGAGGAACGCCGGGAAATCATTCGCATTGTGTGCGACCAGGCGGCGGGCCGCGTGCCCGTGTTGGCCGGAGCGGCCGAGGCCAACGTGCGCGAGACGATTCGGGCGTGCGAGACGTACGTCGGCTTCGGGGCCACGGCCGTGGCCATCGTCTCGCCGTTCTACTACAAGCTCAGCCCGGAGTCGGTTTACGCCTACTTCCGCGAGATCGCCCTGAACAGCCCGATCGACGTGACGCTCTACAACATCCCCATGTTCGCCAGCCCGATCGACGTGCCGACGATCAAGCGCCTGGCCGAGTTCGAGCGGATCGTGGGGATCAAGGATTCCTCGGGCGACGTGGCCCAAATGATGCGAATGATCGCCGCCGTGCGCCCGATCCGGCCCGACTTCTCCTTTCTCACCGGCTGGGACGTGGTGCTCGTGCCGATGCTGTTGGTGGGCGCCGACGGCGGCACGAACGCCACCGCGGGAATCGTGCCCGAGTTGACGAGAAAGCTCTACGACCTGGTCCAGGCCGGCCAGATCGAGGCCGCCATGCGGATCCAATACCGCCTCTTGGAGTTGTTCGACACCATGCTTTACTCGGCCGACTTTCCCGAGGGATTCCGCGCCGGGGCGGAGATCCGCGGGTTCCGCATGGGCGCCAGCCGCCAGCCGCTGAGCGAGCGTCAGCGCGTGGACCGCGCCGGACTGGAGCGCGTGCTGCGGTGCATCCTGGCCGACTTCGGCTACGTCGATCCACCGAGCGAGGGTTGCGCGCCGCGCACCGGCGACCTGGCCCAGGACCGCATCGGCCAGATCACCGCCGCCGTGCTGGAATCGTTGCGCGAACGCGGAGTGATCTGAGGATGAGTGATGAGGGATGAGGGATGAGGGATGAGGGATGAGGGATGCGCGACCGCCGGGCTTGTCCCGGCGGAGCGACGAGGGACAGCTACAGGAAACCGTCGTTGAACGAATCATTAGGGCTCCTCGAAACCTTTGGCCTCACGCCGACGCTGGCGGCCATCGACGCGATGGAAAAGTCGGGCGACGTGCGCGTGGCGCAGTGCGAGTTGAACGACCTGGGCGGCGTGGCCACCAAGGTCGTTGGTCCGACCGCGGCGGTGGAAACCGCGCTGGAGCGGGGCCGGGCGGCGGCCGAACAACTCGGCGGCCGCCCGGTGACGGCCATCCTCCACCGGCCCGACGACCGCGCGTGGCAGGCCATCGAGTCGCCCCGGCAGTACAATCCGCTCATCGAACAGGACGTCGTTTTCTTCCCAAACTACGAACCGGTCTTTGCGACCGCCAAGGATTCGCCCATGAACAACGAATCACCGTTTGCCCTGGGGTTCATCGAGACGCAAGGCTTCACCGCCGTGTTCGAGGCGATCGACACGGCGTGCAAGTCGGGCAACGTGCAGGTGCTCGGCAAGGAAAAGCTGGGCGGCGGCTACGTGGCCGTCATCATCCAGGGCGACCTGGCGGCGGTCACCGCGGCGATTGAGGCGGGCAAGGAAAAGGTCGAAGGGCTGGGCAAGCTCATCGCCGCCCACGTCCTCGCCCGGCCCAGCCCCTCGGTGCTCGCGATCTTGCCCAAGTAGGGGTTGTTCCCGAGCCGGAACTCGCTTGTCTTCGCTGCCCTGTCCGCGAAAAACGGGAGAGTCGCGGTCAGCGGCGATGGTTGACGAAACCGGGAGGGCCTCGCTAAACGACTCGCTCGTTCCCGCCGGGGCGCAAGTAGCCGGCGCTGGACTGAAAGTATTTTCGGCGACGGGTTTGGGCGGCGTGGCGGGATTCGGCTTGCTGCTTTCGCAGGTCGGCGAGGTTTGCCTGACACACGCGGCAGCCGACCACTTCCAGGTGGAACGTCAGATAGTCGGCCGCTTCCTTCGACAGGACGCCGAGCAGGTAGCTGCCCCATTGCTCGCGCGTGGCGCAGCTCAGCCGATGCCGCCGCCAGATCTCGCCCAGCGAGTGGACGCCCGCGTCGCGCCGCGCGTTGATCGCGGCAAGCTGGCTCGCCAGGTTCGGATCGCCGCGGAGGGCCTGTTCGATGCGGGCCATCTGCTCGACGGGCAGGGCCTCGTCGAGGTACGCTTCCAACTCGGCTTGGGTGAAGGCGCGGGTCATGGGGAATCCTCATACAGTTCGGGAAACACGTCCTCGGGCAGTCCCAGGCGGCGCACGGCGGCGCGGATTTTGGCCACGAACTCGAACTTGATGTTGGCCACCTGCTGCTCGGAAAGGCCCAGGCGCGCGGCTACGTCCTTGTTGGCCCAACCGCGGACGAAAAGCAGCTCCACGCAAGCGAGCTTCTGCCAGTCGCCGCGGCGTTGATACGCGGCGATCTGTTCGCCCAACGCGGTGGCGAGCGCCGATTCTTCCAGGTCGCGACGCTCGCCGTTGCGGACGATGCTGCTGGCCGCGCGAGCCGTCCCTTGCGGCTCCCAACCGCTAGGATCGGAGCCTGACGGAGCGACCAGCGGCACGGCTGGCCGCCGCCCCTCGCGGCGGAGGTGGTCGGTCAGCTTGTGCGCGGCGATGGAGAAAAGATAACTTTCGAGGGAGCGGCTCGCGTCGTAATTGGGCAGGCTGGTCAGAAAGCCGATCAACGTTTCCTGGACCACGTCCTCCGCCGCCGCATGGTCCCGCGTGCGATGCTCGACGAATGCCAGCAAACGGCCCTCGAAGCGCGCAATCAATTCCTGCCACGCATCCGCCTCGCCCGAGCGAACGCGCTGGACCAGCAAAAGATCGGATTGGCTCGCTGGAGTCATTCGGCGTCTGGGCCATGCCGACTTGGATGGCCCGCGTCGTCTCCCTGCCCCGTCGGACGGAAAAAGCAAAAGGCGTCACCGCAGCGCGTAGATGGCTCCGGCGGCAACCAGCGCCAGGATTCCCGCGGCGGCCAGACGCAGCCGTTGCCGATGCGTCCCGCCAGTCGCCAGGTCGATTTTCAAGTATCCATAAATGACGCTCAACAGCAAGATCGCCCCGCACAGGACGACCGCCGCAAGCACCAGTCGTGCCCCAGCGACGGTATCATTCCAGGCGTCCCGGAGCTTGCCCTCGACCTGCCGATCGAAGGCCAACAGGGCGTGGAGGTTATACATCTCGCCCAAGGACGTGTTGATTTTTTCCAGCCATTGGTCCTTGACCAGGTGGCGTCGTGCATAGTCCGCGGGCAGGGTCACCTGCTCGCGGGCGTCTTCTCCAATCCGCCAGGCGACGTAGCGTTCAACCGCCGTGGCGATTTCTTCGTCGAGCGCCTGTTGGCACTCGATCGGGGTCTTCCAGGGACCGGCCTTGACGGCGACTTCATAGCCGTCGGCCGTCGTCGACGGCGGGGCGTCGATCCAGGCAGGACGTTTGGCCGACGACGCGGATAGATCGGAAAGGGGATCGCGTTGCGGCGCGGCCTCGATGGGAGCGTCCAGCAGGAACGTCGATCGCAAGGCATGGGCAAACGCCTTGTTCAACGACCCGAGGAACCGTCCGACCGCCGAGGGCGCGCTGTCGTCGGCCTTTTCCGACCCGCTCTCCGACAACGCAGCGGAGGCCGCGGCAGTGGACGGTCCTGGGGGCACGACGGTCGGCGCGCCGCCGGCCGCCGGATCGGCAACGACCGCGGCGACCGGTTTTGGAGAGGGGACTGCCCCGCGGCTACGGGAAGCTTTGACGACCACCAACGGCAATAGGAGACTTGCCGCGGCCAACAAGAGCAACACGCGGAGAAGACTGCCGATCCTTCGCTTCTCAGGGTTCCAGAGCAGCTTGCCCACGCCGAGAATCAACCCCGCAACACACAAGACGAACAGCACAAAGAGGATCGTCATGATCAAGGAATCCGGAGGGGCGCTGGGCGAGGGAAGTTGCGCGGTAACACTTCAGCCATCTGAAGTGACCGAAGCCAAGTTGCTGGTTTAAGGCTCGAAATGCGAACAAGTTATGTTGACCTGCAAGCATTGCATTCGCTGCAACGCTAGCACAAACGTGCAACTTGCTATGCGACTGTGACTTGCGTCGAAATTACTCCATTCCGCTGAAGTCTTACGTTGCGCGAAGTTTGCGCAGGCTGCCGTCAGCGTCTGGAAGTGACTACTGATCATCCTTCCCGCCTCCCTCTTCTCCAAGGCACGACGCAAGCTGCGTAGGTTGGCAATCGTTGACCCCTTGGGGTCGCATCGCGGATCCATCTTACGTCTTCCGCCAACGGCGGTCTCGGGGGTGGATCCAAGGGCTTGCCAGTTGCACGGCCACGCTCACGGCGCAGGCCACCATCGGAAGCCACGGCTGGGGAAACCCCCACAAGTCGGCGGCCAGTGCGGCGAGAACCACGCAGACGATGATGGTCCACAGACTCATGCGGACGTTTCTCGCGGGATCGGCCAGCCGCCACCAACGGACCACGAAAAATAGGGTCGCAAAGGCCGCCAGATAGTATTTGCTGCTCGCCCAACCGTCGCTTGGGGACAACGCGCGGTGCGGGCGGACGTTGAGAATTTGCATGAATCGCTCGTGGGTCAATTCGACGCCGAAATAGGCCGTCGCGCCGAAAGCCACAAGCCCCAGCCCGAGGCCGATCACCATCAAGAGAAATCGCCGCAGCATGGCATCGCCCGAGCGGCCTTCCCAAAACTTCGACGCCGTCAACACGGCCCAGGTGCATGACAAGCTGACCGCGACCAGCCAGGCGTAGCGCGACCACCAGGTCAACGACCAGAGTTCCGGTTCGGCCGCCCCCTCGCGAAAACCGATAAGCACAAGCATCACGAGTCCCATGGCGAGGGTGGCCAACGCACCGCCCACGAGGGAGCCTAACCATTGGGCTAATCGCTCGCGCGGCGGTCCGAGGAGAAGCACCTCGGCTTCGCCATCGGTAAATCGAGACGGGGTGAGGCGTGGTTTCGCGTTGGGCAGGGGAGACGCCATGGCCGACCAGCCCATCGTCGAAGACATTGGCTCCGCCGCAACGACCTGAGCCGTAGGTCTGGTCTCGCCCGCGCTCGGCGGCGCTGGCGAGGGCAAAGCCTCGGCGCCCGACCTGGGCAACAGCGCGGTCAAAATTGCCCGAACCACCCAGTACGAGGCATACAACATGACCAGAAAAATCAGCACCGAAAGCCACGTGCCGGAGGTCATCAAGAGCACGCCCGTGCCCACCACCAACAGCGCGATTTTCGTGGGCAAATTGAACGAGGATTGACGCCACGTGTCGCAAGCCCTTCGGAACAGGGCGCGAACCGCCATGAAGATAGGCTCTTCATCGACGGTGGCGACGCTATGCCGCGAGGTGGCCTTGCCCGACTTCCCCGTCGAAACCATTTCCTGGCCAGCGTCCGCGGCGGGCAGCGGGCCGGCGTACACCTCGAACCGAGCTGGCCGCGGCAGTTCGGCAAGCATCTCCGTCACGGATTTGAATCGTTTGGCGGGGTCCTTGTCGAGAGCGCGAGCGACGACGCCGCGAAACGGCTCGTTCAGGGCCGAGAGGTCGGGCTGGGCCGTCAGGTGCTTCATCAACACCTCGCCCACGCTCTCGCCCTCGAACGGCACATGGCCGGTGAGCATCTCGTACAAGATCACTCCCAGGGCGTAGATGTCGATTTCCTTGCCGTAGCGGCCGTTGGCGATTTCCGGGGCCATGTAGTGCACGGTGCCCACGCTCTCGGTCTGCCCACTGCGACGGCTGCACGAAATGAACTTCGCCAGCCCATAATCGCCCAGTTTGACAACGCCCTCGTCGCAGAAGATGTTGCCGGGTTTGAGGTCGCGATGGACGATGCCGTGGTCGTGCAGGCAGGCCACCCCGGCCGCAATGCCGAAGAACCACGCGAGGGCCTGGTCCTGAGGCATCCCCTGGGGATTCGCGGCAATCACCTCTTCGAGCCGATGGCCGCTGACGTACTCCATGATCACCCAAGTGTCGCCGTGTTCGTCGCGGCGAATGTCGTAGATGGCCAGCAGGTTCGGATGTTTGAGGTTCAGGCAGTGCCGCATGCCGCGGAGTTCGACGTCGAGATTGCGGCGGATCAGCTTGAGCGCGACTTCCTTGCCCGCGTCGCTGACCGCGTAATAGACCTCGCCGAACCCACCGTGCCCCACGCCCCGCTTGATCGTATAGCCCACCAGCGGCTGCGAACCGCTGGGGTAGACAAACTTCGCCGGCGCGGGCAGATCGCGGGACGCGCCTGCGTCGGTGGGTCGGAAATCGACATCCACGGAATCCGCTTCGTCCACGGGAACCACCGATGGTTTCATGAATCACACCTGCCGGAGCCCGAGAACTTGCGTCCCCTGCCGCCCGGCCTCCTTGGATTGTATACCAACCCGATTCAAATCGCCTCCAGACCGAACGAGAATCCCTCCCCGGCCACGCGGGAATTGGGGCAGATCTGCCCCCGTTGGCATTGTCTGTGCCCGTCGATCTCGAACATCACGCCCTCTGGGTGGGTAATTACCCCCGCTGTGGTTCTAATAACCCGCGTTACCTGGCAGAACAATCCAACCTCTTGCCGGAAAAGGACTACCTCACATGGCCAGTCCCGGCAAACAACGTGGCTGGACGGTCTCGGTCCCAGCACGCAAGTATCGGCCATGAGCAACACGGCATCACTCGAAGGATGCGTGCGGTGCCTGCTAAGAAAGTCCAGCCGGGCCGTCGCGCTGAGGGCCAAAGGGCGGCGGAAAAGCAACCGGACCGTATCCCCCAAGGCAATCGTCGCCCCATCGCTCAACAACGTCGGCTGCTCCACTCGGTGCCCGTTCATTCTTGTTTCCCGAAGGGCTTCGAGGATGTAGCCTTCGCCATCGCGTCGGATTCGGGCGTGCCTGGCCGACAAATCGCCCAGGAGGGGAACGTCCACCCTCGCCGACGGGTGCGGCTGCCCCAAAATCACCTCGTCGCCCAGACATACCCAGTATCCGCCGACCGAATCGACCCATAGCAGAAACCGGCTGCCAGGATTTCCAAAGGGTCGGTCCATGGGAGAAAGATTCCAGGAATCGAGCGATCGTCGGATCATGGCCAAACGCTGGATTGGGGGTATCGCGTCCGTCGGTCAGGTGGGGAACGCAAAACCGGAGACTTCCCGATGTCGTGCTCTTGCCCCATGGACCCCCGAAACCCTTTGCTCCTACTTCGTCTTCGCCAACGTCTCCGCGGCGGGCTTCAGATCGGCCGCGGTCTCCCTCCCCGGTTTGGCAAAGTACTCCCCCACCTGCTCGACGATGTTGGCGGGCGCCGTCTCGCTCACCGGAATCTCGTCGCGGAATGTCGCTTCGCTGCCGATGAGTCGCTCGGTGACTTCAAGGCGGGTCCGCAGATCGTTCACCAGTTCCTTGACGCGGCCCAACTGGCTGTCGTCGAAATGATAGTTGCTCGTGGTCTGGGCCGCGGCGATCAGGTGCATCCGGGCCTCGAGGCTCTCCACGTCAACCTTCAGTTGCCGCCGGGCAGCCAACATGCCTTCAAGCTTCTGTCGGGCGGCTTCCATGCTCTTGCTTCGGGCCGCGTGGATCTCGCGGAGGCTTTTCAGCGTGGCCTGGCCGGTCTTCAATCGCTCGAACCGGCTGGCCATGTCGGTCCGAACCTGCTCCACAGTGTATTTCCGGCCCCCATACTCGAAGTCCCTCTTGCCCGACTTGACGTCATCGTGCAGTTTCTTCAGTTCCTGCTCCTCCTTGGTCAGGCGGGCCTCCAGATCGTCGATCTGTTTCTGAAGCCTCTCGACTTCCACCTCCTCTTTGGCAATCAGGTGCATGTTCTTGCGGATTTCAGGCTCCAGGTCGCGAATCATCTGCCGCGCGCGATCGATTTGAAACCCGATCGGCACGGTCTCGCGCACCGACTCCTTCACATACCCTAGCGACGTACGTACATAGCTTACCGCGTCGCGGCCCGCAAACACCAGCGTCGCGGCGACCACCACCGCCGTTCCCAAAATCAGTTTCTTCAACATTTTCCACATCCCTTTCTCGACACAGGGGGTTTCTCGTCCCGAAGGGGAAAGTCCCATGTTCGCGCGCCTGCGCCGCAAAAATTTGGACAGTCCCCGTGAACGGTCACTCTCTGACAAAGGCGACTGCCGAGTGGGCTTATCGCCTAAGGGGCTATTCGCACCAAAGCAGAAAATCTTGAACCTTCGGTTCAGACATCGCGAAACCCCGGATCGAAAATCCCGCGCCGCCAGGTCGAGGCGGCCAACCATCTCTCGGTGGATAGACATGGTCTGCGCAAATTGGGCAATATCCGCGCTTGGTGACGTATAGCCTTCCAGGCTACGCCAAGAACAACCTTTCCTCGCTTGAGCTGAGGAGCGGGGGACGAAGATCGGGGAAATGGCCGCGCGTTTGTCGCGCAAATCCCAAGGATTGCTCGCCATCAGCGGAAGCTTCGTAACCGTTCACGGAGCCGGTTGCGCTGTTCGTCATGTGTTTTGAGTACATGGATTGCGAGGGGATCGAAAAACGTTTTCCCCGCGGGGCGGTCGAAAAGGCTCGGGAACTCGCCACCTCCCGAGTCGCGAAACGGATTTCTTCACCATTTTTCGACCATGGCCGGGACTTGACGGGGAGTAGTTGCGAGGCCGCACTTCCCCATTGCCCGCCCCGAGAAAACGCAAGGATGCTATACTCCGCGCGGCCGAATATGAGTCCTTCTTATTCGAGAAACGTCTCATTTCAACGCGTGCGGAGCATAAAGCCCCGTTGACGGGCCTTCTAACTGGGCGGCCTTGGGGCCGATACCTCCGCAAAGGCCCGCCCACGGGCCTTCTCGCCGTGGCCGCCTGAGGAGGTCAAGAAACACCATCGGGAAAACGTCGAAGGCGGAGGCTTGTTGACGGGCCTTCCCCGCCGCAGGCGGTCTAGAGGCCCGGTGTTTGACGCCGGGGCGCGGTTTCCATTCAGTGGCGAACCTTAAGCCCCGTTCACGGGGCCTCTCGCTGCCTTCGTGATTTGCGGGCGGGACGCCCGCGCTCCGAGATTTGCGGGCGAGACGCCGGCGCTCCCGGATTCGCGGACGGCGTTCAGGCCGCTTCCCCTGTGGAGCGCGGGCATCTTGCCCGCATTTGTCGTTGCGGGCGGGACGCCCGCGCTCCCGGATTCGCGGACGGCGTTGAGGCCGCTTCCCC
>Ga0209101_1001145_pt1 | contig 20389 bp, 19 predicted proteins | sample ConPoolayeCmetaG_FD_185481 | JGI IMG/M metagenome (GOLD analysis project Ga0209101, IMG submission 185481) | Hot spring microbial mat communities from California, USA to study Microbial Dark Matter (Phase II) - Cone Pool mat layer C metaG... ...
CAATATCTCTGGTCTCATCGCCGCTGGAAATCGACCTGTCCCGAAGATTACGAATTTTCGGAAAGGAAACGGAAGCAGGAATCGTGACGGAACAGGCTATCCGGCCGTGGCATTCCGTGGCTGCAGATGAGCTGAAAGAGACCGGTTTGTTCGCCCGCCGTCCCGCCCTGACGGTTTTTGTATTTTACGCCGCCGGCATCTATCTGGGAACGATTTTGCCGGAACGGCCCCATCATTTTATCGCCTTGGCGGTCGTCATGGCAATCGCCGCTCTGGTGATGCATTTGAAGAACCGTTCGATGGCGGCCGACCGATTGTTGTTTTTGACGGTGGTTACGGTAGGGGTTTGCCAGTATCAGACGGCGGTTACCGGTTTTCCTCCTACGCATATCTCCCGCATGGCCGGCTACGGCGGGAACGTGGAAATCTGCGGCCGTATAGGTGAAGAGCCGGATTTAAGGCCGGAGAAGACCTATCTGACGGTCGAGGTCGATTCGCTCACCTGGCGGCGCCGGACAATCGCCTCTTCCGGAAGAATGATCGTCAAAATAGCCGAGCCGACGTCGAGATTTTCTTTCGGCGACCGGATCAGATTTTCCGGATCGTTGTTCGCTCCCGGGGAAAACCGTATCCCGGGCGGCTTCGATTACGCCGGATATTTGAACAAGCGCGGAATTTTCGCCATGATGGTACTGGCCGATCCGAATATGATCGCTATCGAGCGGAACGAGGCAACATGGCAAAGACCGGATCGGTTTTTCATCAACAAGGTCATCGCTCCGCTAAGGGAATATCTGCTCGATGGCTACGCCCGGCATCTGGGTCCGGTCAAGTCGGCGTTACTCGGCGGATTCGTTCTGGGCGAACGAAGGGATATTCCCGACGAAATAGCCCGGCTTTTTTCGGATACGGGGACATTGCACCTGATGGCCGTATCCGGATCGAACGTGGCTATCGTGGCCGGTTTCTGCCTCTGGATACTCAAAGGAATGGGGCGTAAACCGAGGGTCATATTAACGATCGCGGTTCTGGCGATATTCAGTTTCCTGACCCGCAATGAACCATCGGTGACCAGAGCGACGGTGATGGCTGTGGTCGGTCTGATTGGATTCGGACGGGGCAAAAATCCGGACTATCTTGGTCTGCTCGGTTTCGCCGGTTTGGTTTTGCTGATAATAAAGCCGCTCTGGTTGTTCAATGTCGGGTTTCAACTTTCGATGTTGGCGGCGGGCGGGATAATTTACGGGGTTCCTTTGTATGCCAAGTTGTTCGGCCGTCCGGCCGGCGGTCCGGCAAGGTTGTTGTATGGATTGGGATCGATTTTTGTGGTCACTTTGGCCGCGCAATTGGCGGTTCTCCCGCTGACGGCGTATTATTTCGATCGATTGCCGCTGATGGGGCTGCTGGCCAATTTTCCGATGGCTTTTATGGCCGGTATTCTGACAATTGGCGGCTTGTTGTTTTTGCCGTTTCTGTTTCTGGGCGATGCGGCCGCTCGAATCTGCTCGATTCCACTGGACATCTGCCTGTCGCTGGTGGTTCCCCTGCTTTCCTTTTTCAAAAGCCTTCCGGGGGCCATATTGACGGTTACTCCGCCGCCGCAGGCGGGGGTGTTGTTTTATTTTGCGGCTGTCTATTTTTTCTCCCGGTTGATATTTTTCAGGAGATTCAGTTTTAAGGCCGCGTTTGTGGGATTAGGGGCCGCCGGCATTCTGGTCTGGACATCGTACCTATACGGCAATCGCGGCACCTCGCTGACTTTTATCGATTGCGGACCGGATAGGGCGATATTGCTGTCGAGCGCCGACGGCAGAAATTATCTCTGGTATGATTGCCACGAACCGGAAAAATGCCGCCAGCTCGATCTATCGCTTCTGCCGTATCTGCGCCATGCCGGCATAGCCAGGATAGATACTTTGTTGAGCAGCCAGCGGGAGATCGCCGCCAATATGGCTCATGGTGTCAACATTGGCGGCGTGGTTCATAGAGAAACAGTGAAAGCCGGCGCGGTCGGCCCCGGCGAGGGGCGAATAACGGAAGTAATTTTGAACGATATGATTAATATTGGATTATTCCATTCCGATAACAATAACGAGTTGTTGGAAAACGTCCTTTTTTATAAGGTTAAGCTTGAGCCGACGGGATCGGTGGGTATCTTGGCGGGAGACATAAGACCTGAATATGCCGATAAAGCCATTTCCGATGCTCTGGTGATCGAATTGCCCTGGACGGTTCAGCCTTATGGAAAGGTGCTTGGGAGACTCGAACGAGCGAAACCGGATTTGCTGGTGTTCAGTCCCGACAGGTTCGGGGGAAGACCGATCCGGAAAAGGGAACAATTGACATATATGGAGGATATCACCTGGTCAACGAGCATGGCTGGAAGTTTTAGGCTGAGATTCGAGGTTGACCGGCGATATATCGACCATATGATCGACGAATAACCGGGAAGGCAGAGAGCACTATGGGTTTTACGGGGAATCTGAGAACCGTTTCTTTGCCCGATATTTTCCAGCTTATTTTTTCGACGAAAAAGACCGGCATGCTGATGATTACCAAGGGGCAGAACCGGAAGGAGATTTATTTCCGCGGCGGCTACACCATTTATGCGACATCGACCGAGGAAAAGGATCTTTTCGGAAACCTGTTGCTCAAGATGGGACGGATATCGAAGGCCGATCTCGAGAATGTGCTGAAGGAGAAAAAGGACGGCAAGAAGATAGGCTCGGCGCTCGTCGAGATGAAATTATTCACCCGCGAGGAAATTATCGATTGTCTCAGAATGCAGATCGAGGAGATAATCTACGGGCTGTTCGGCTGGAAAGACGGCGAATTCAATTTTATCGAGGGGAAAGCGCCGCCGCCGGAAACGATCCAGACCGAGCTCAATCCGATGAATATTATAATGGAAGGCACGCGGCGGATCGACGAGTGGATGGAGCTTCAAAAAATACTGCCGTCGGATGAGACCATGATCGAACTCGAAAAAAATCCGGTTTTCCAGGGCGATCATCTGAAGATAGGACGCAACGAAATAATGGTGATGGCCCTGATCGGTTCGGGCAAGACGGTCGGACAGATAATCGGCGAATCGCTCTTGGATCAGTTCCTTACATCGAAAGCGCTGGCCAACCTTTTGCGGATGGGTTTGGTGAAGACGGGCAAGACGGTCATGGCCGCCGGTGCGGAAATCGATGAGTCGGAGGAATTGGTGAGATTGCTGGCGAACGTTTATCGCCATAATTTCGCCATAATCGTCCAAAGTTTAAGGGACAAACTCGGCGTAAAGGGCGAGAGGATCTTTTACGAGACTTTTCAGGAGAAGAAGGCGGAGTATCCGCTGCTGGCGGAACAGATGAACGGGCGGGACGGCGAAATAGATTTCGAACTTTTGCAAAGGCTGATCAAGTCGCTGCCCAAGGAGGCCTGGCTGCATCGGTTGATCTCCAATTTCACTGATCTGCTCACGGATTATCTCTTCATTATCCAAAAATACCTTGGCAATAAACTTTATCAGCGCACGTTGTCGCAGATCAAGATACAGACTCACAACGATCTTAGCAGCCGCAAGCAGCTGGCCATCAAGTATGGCCTTGAAGAGGAGTTTGCGCGAACGTTCAGATTGCAGTGATACGATGAATAAATATCTGTCGAAAATATTGGTTCCGGCGATCGTTTTCTGGCCGGTGCATGCGCTTGCCGGTCAGTTTTACGAGATCCACCCGCCATGGCTGCAGTTTGTCTATCATCTGCTGCTTTTGGTATTGATCGCGGGCAGCGCTTTCGTGGGGTATTCGATATTCGGGACGATGCGCGGCGGCAAGCTCGGCCGGCCGTGGTTGTTCATATCGGTTGCGTTGGGAATCATGCTGATCAGGACCGTTTTCGGCTTTCTGGCGGTTTTGGGATTGGCCTATTTCAAGGCGTTGCTTTTCGCCGGGCTGGATATATTGTTTATTGCGTTGTTTTTGACGGGGATAGTGCTTTACCGGGAAAGCCTGCATTAGATATATATTAGTTGCAAAGAGGGGAAAATCGGTTAGCTGCCGATAATAAACAGACGGACCATGAAAATAGATTTCGACGAAATAAACGAGAGAATAGCCAAGTGTCAGAAGATACTCGACGCCGATCCGAGCAGCCAGATTTTCGCCGCTCTGGCCGATGCCTATCGTAAAAAGGGAGAGCTGGAGAAGGCGTTGCAGATCGGGTTGAAAGGAATCGAAGACCATCCTGATTACGGGTCGGCCTATATGGTGGTGGCCAAAACCTATTTGGACATGGGAAATTACGGGGAGGCCGAACGCTACCTGCATAAGGCCGTCGAGGTCGGGGGAAGGACCCGCTCCGCCGATCTGCTCGAGGCGGAAATCCTGATGAAACAAGAACAATTCGGCCGGGCGAAAACATTGCTCGAAAGGCTTCACAATTCGGATCCGAAGAGCGAAACGATCAAAAACCTGCTTACGAAAGCGATGCTTCAATCGAATACAGGCATAGAACCGCCCAAGCCCATTAGCTCGGCCGCGGTTTCGCCGGAGCATCCTCCCAGAAAAACCTACGATCTGTCTCACACGATCGGTATAATAAAGATTTTGCCGCGGGTGCTCGGGGTTGTGGCGGTGACCAGAGAGGGGATGGTCGTGGAGGGGCAATTTGACGGCCTGCTGCCGCGGGACGAGCTGGGTGCTCTCGCCTCGGGAGCGTTCAATTCGGTGGAGCAGGCGATCTCCAAACTCCATTTCGGGGCCGGTCATGAAATCCTGATCGAAGCGGATCAATCCAAGCTGTGGATGTTCAACCGCGGACGACTTATCATAGTGATTTCGACCCGTGATGATGTAAATCTTGGTTCGTTGAAACTGAAATTGAATGAAATATTCAGTCACGCAGAGTTTTGAGTATGCTTACAGTGAAGGCCGAGAAAAAGGACAATAAATTCCAAGCGGCTCTCGATTATCTGGTGGAATACCGGGGTGTCAGGGAGGCGGCGATTCTGGACAGGGATGGGCTGTTGGTGGGTTACTGCGGCGCTGGTTTCTCCGGGGCGGAGGCGTTTGCTCCGCTCAGTTTGCTCATGCTGCACAATATCGACGCGGTGCTGGAAAGGCTGGGAGAAAACAAGGCCGGCAGCGTCGTTGTCAAAACGGTCGACTCGTGGCTGACGATTCAGGCGGCGGCCAATCTGATTCTGGTGGTCAGAGCCAGCTCGGAAGCGGATGATCTGTTGCGGGTAAGAATCGGCAGGGCGGCGGACATGATCAGGCTGCACGTTCAGGAAAAATACCCACTCCAGGTTGATTGATACGGAGGCGTTATGTTGAATGTGTTAAGCGAATTGAATAAAACATCGGGCGTCAGGGGTTCGATGCTGGTCGGGTCGGACGGGATCATTATAGCCGCCGATCTCGATTCGACGCTGCAGGATGAAACAGTCGGTGCGCTTTCGGCATCGATAGTAGCCAGCGTCGGCAAGGCGATGGAGCGGCTTCACAACGAGTCGCCGCGGCAGATAATGGTGGAGGCCGAGCATGGGAAGCTGTTTCTGACTGACGCCGGGCTCGGTATTTTGACGGTGGTGGCCGAGAAAGACGTGAATATTGGGCTGGTAAGGCTCGAGATAAAACAGGCGCTGGCCAAGATTCGCGGCCAATAGGGATTTTCGATGGTATCGATAAACTACGCATTCAAGGAAATTATTTCGAAAATCGTCTATTACGGTCCCGGGCTTTCCGGAAAAACCACCAACCTGCAATATGTGTTCAGCAAAGTGCCAAAGGAGACGCGCGGGGAATTGATCAGTCTGGCGACCGATGCCGACAGGACGCTTTATTTTGACTTTTTGCCGGTGAACGTCGGCAATATCAGGGGATTTTCCACCAAATTCCAGCTTTACACCGTGCCCGGTCAGGTCTATTACAACGCCACGCGCAAGCTCGTTCTTCGCGGTGTCGATGGACTGGTCTTCGTGGCCGATTCTCAAATCGAGAAGATGGACGACAATATCGAGTCGCTGAAGAATCTTGAAGAAAATCTGGCGGAATACGGTTACAGTATCAAAGATATCCCGATGGTATTGCAGTATAATAAACGGGATCTTCCGAATATCGCCTCTATCGAGGAAATGCAAAGGCAGTTGAACCCCCGCAACCTGCAGTATTTTGAAGCCGTTGCCTCCGCCGGCACCGGTGTTTTCGCGACCCTGAAGGCGATCAGCAAACTGGTTCTCGACAAGGCCAGGCAGACATCTCCGGATCGTCCATCGCGGCCTGAACCGGTTGTCGTCGGCGTGGGCGGGAGTGAATCGCCGCGTGAAGAGGCGGTGCGGCCTGAACCGGCCCCGGCGGCGAAAATTCCGGTGGAACCGCCGCCCGAACCATCGGTGGGTGTTTTCAAAATCGAGGATGGTCAGGAAAGGAAAAGCGGCGTAAGCGAGCCGGACGATCGGCTTTTGGATAAAAAGCCGCCGATTGTGGCGACTTCGGAAACATTGACGAACGTGGTAGTCTCCTCGGCGCCGGAAGAGGCGGAAGCGCCGCCTCAGGAACAGTCGAAAGATGATTTGGAAGAGACAACAGAGCATTCGGTGCTGAAGGAGGAATCACTGGTTCCGCAGATCGAATCGCCGCTTGTCAAGAAGCATCCGGCGGTTCTCGATGCCGATAAGCTGAAGGAAATTTACAGGCATGGAGCCGGCAAGCCGTTAATGGAGGACGGAATCCGGTTTGATGAGGAAGCGACCCAGATAGCCGAACAGTTTTCGCCGCCGCAGATGCTGTCAAAGCCGCATATGGCGGAGAGCATAAAAGTAAAACAGAAGAAAAGATTCGGCATATTCGGCTGGTTCAAAAAGAAGAGTGAAAATTCTTAAAGGAGGATAAAGTGGCCCAGGAGAATCAAATACTCTACGAGGAGGAGATCGAGCAGATCGACCGGGCGCTCTCCCGCCTTATAAAGGAGGCCGAGGCCAAGTGTTCGTTGCTCGTCGACAAGGACGGCCATCTGATAACTCGCCAGGGATTCACCCAGACGCTCGATACCACCGCCTTGGCCGCACTGCTTGCCGGCAGTTTCGCCTCGACCCGGGAAATCGCCCGACTGGTGGGGGAACCGGAATTTTCGGTGTTGTTTCATCAGGGAAAACGCGACCATATTCATATTTCGCTGATCGGCGAACGGACGATCTTAGTCGTGATATTCGACGATCGGACGACTATCGGCATGGTCAGGCTTTACGCCAAGGAAATCGGCGAGGTATTGCTGGAGATTCTCAATAATGCCGGCAAGAAGCCGCGTGAGAAGATGGTCGATATCGACGAGGAATTCTCCGCTTCCGCAGAAAACAAACTTGACGATATTTTCAAAGATTAGCGAAGGCGCCGACTTTTCATGAGTATCGAACTCGGCAAAATGCTGGTAAAGGCCGGCAAGATAACCGAGGAACAGCTGGCCAAAGCGTTGGAGTTTCAGAAAAACTCCAACGGCAAACTGGGCGAAATTCTCGTCAAAATCGGAGCGGTCGAAGACGAAAACGTCATAAGCGAGTTCGTCGGCAAACAGCTCAATATCGGCGCCCTGAGGCTCACCGATGTCGAGTTGAATCCCGAAACCGTGAAGTTGATTCCACAGGATATAGCCCGCAGATTCAACGTTATAGCCGTTTCCAAGATCGGCAAGACCTTGATCGTGGCGATCGCCGATCCCAACAACATATACGTGCTCGACGCCATAAAATTTATCACCGGCTGCAATATTCAACCTGTTATATCTCCTGAAGGAACGATCCAGAAGGCGATCGATCTTTATTATGAGGACAAAGGCGCGCTTGACTCGATAATCAAGGAAATCGACGATGAGCTGGAGGTGGTCGAGGCCTCCGACGAGATTCCCGAAGAGATGGATCTGCAGAAGGCGGTGCAGGATAAGCCGTTGGTCAAGCTTGTCGATTCGATTATCGCCGATGCGATCAAGAAGGGCGCCTCGGATATTCATTTCGAATGTTATGAAAAAAGAATCCGCGTCCGTTATCGTATCGACGGGTCGTTGCAGGAGCGGGCGCCGATACCGTTCAAATACCGCGCCGCTATAATTTCGCGCATGAAGATCATGGCCGATCTCGATATATCGGAAAGAAGACTGCCGCAGGACGGCCGTATTAAGATTAAAATCGGCGAGCGCACCGTCGATTTGCGCGTTTCCACCCTGCCGACGATTTTCGGGGAAAAGGTGGTCATGCGTATTCTCGATCCGAAATCGCTTATGGTCGACCTGACGAAGCTTGGATTTCCCGAATTGGCGTTGAAAAATTTTACCAAGGCGATACATCTGCCTTATGGGATGATTCTTGTCACCGGGCCCACCGGATCAGGAAAGACAACCACGCTATACTCGGCGCTGAAAACGCTCAATGTCCCAGATGTCAATATAATGACGGCCGAAGACCCGGTTGAGTTCAATTTCGACGGTATCAATCAGGTGTTGGTGCGGTCCGATATCGGGCTTACTTTCGCCGCCGCGCTGCGGTCTTTTCTGCGGCAGGATCCGGATATAGTCATGGTGGGCGAGATTCGCGATCAGGAGACCGCCGATATCGCGATCAAGGCCGCTCTCACCGGCCATCTCGTATTTTCGACTTTGCACACCAACGATGCGCCGTCGACGATAAACCGTCTTGTGGACATGGGTATCCCGTCTTACCTGATCGCCGCCTCGACCAAGCTGATAATGGCCCAGAGAATGGTGCGCAAGATCTGCACGTTCTGCAAAAAAGAGGAATCGCTGACGCAGGAATATATCGATCTGCTGCAATTGAGTCCGGATCAGATAAAGACGATGAAGTTGTACAAAGGTTCGGGCTGCAACGAATGCAACAATACCGGTTATTCCGGAAGAACGGGCATTTTCGAGGTGATGCCGATATCGCCGACAATCGAGAAGATGATCGTTCAAAACGCCTCGACGGCCGAGCTGCGGCAGCAGGCGATAAACGAGGGAATGTTGACCTTGAGAATGGCCGCTCTGGAAAAACTGGCGAATGGAGTCACATCGCTCGAGGAAGTCCTTGCGGAAACCTCCGGAATCTGATCAAGACCCGATTTTTCCTGACGATAATATTATCATAAAGGCATCCATAGACAAGGGGACAAATGGTATCGTTAAGAGAACTATTGGAACTGATGGTCAAGCGCAATGCCTCCGACCTTCATATAACGGTGGGCACGCCGCCGGTGCTGCGGATCGACGGCAAGCTGACGCGGTCGGATTATGATATCCTGACGCCGGAGGACACCAAAAAGCTCGCCTACAGCGTAATGAACGATAAGCAAAGGCATAAATTCGAGGAAAACTCCGAACTCGATCTTTCGTTCGGAGTGGAGAATCTGTCGCGTTTCCGCTGCAATATTTTCATGCAGCGGGGGAACGTTTCGATGGCCTTGAGGCAGATACCGCATCGGGTGAAATCTTTCGAGGAGCTGGGCATACCGCCGCATATCGCCAACTTGGCCAATCTCCCGCGGGGACTGGTGCTGGTGACCGGGCCGACCGGTTCCGGCAAGTCGACCACCCTGGCGGCCTTGATAGATAAGATCAACCGGGAACAGCACAAACATATTATAACCGTCGAGGATCCGATCGAATATCTTCACCGGCACCAGAATTGCATCGTCAACCAGCGTGAAGTGCACTCCGACACCAATTCATTCGCCGCCTCGTTGAAATACGCGCTTCGACAGGACCCGGACGTCATCCTGATCGGCGAGATGCGCGATCTTGAAACCATGGAGGCGGCCCTGACGATATCGGAGACGGGCCATCTGGCGTTCGCCACCCTGCATACCAATTCGGCAGCCGAGGCGATAAACCGGATCGTCGATGTTTTTCCGACGAATCAGCAGGAGCAGGTGAGGATTCAACTTTCTTTCGTATTGATGGCGATAATCACACAGCAGCTTCTGCCGCGGGTTGGCGGAGGCCGGGTTCTGGCCATGGAGATTTTGATGGCCACGCCGGCGATTCGGGCGGTGATTCGGGACGACAAAATTCATCAGATTTACAGCCTGATTCAGGCGGGGCAAAAATACGGCATGAAGACGATGAATCAATCGCTGTATGAACTGTATGCGGCTCGAAAAATAACCCTCAACGACGCCGTGGGGTACTCATCTGCACCTGCTGAGCTTGAGGAAATGATCAATCGCAAAGGACAGCTCGCCGGGCAAAAAGTGGGCGCCGATTAGACAATCCCGGAGGTGAAAAGTGCCGGTATTCGATTACAAAGGCAAAACAGTCGGCGGCAGGCCGGTTCAGGGGGAACGAAAGGCCAAGAATAAGGCCGAACTCGAACGGTTCCTGAGAGCCAACAAGATTTTGGCCTCTCAGATCAGCAAGAAACCCTCGCAGATAAATATCCGATTCGGTGGCCGGATAAAAAAGGTCGAGATCTCGCGATTCACCCGGCAATTCGCTACGATGATAAGCGCCGGTTTACCGATGGTGCAGTGTCTCGAGATTCTGGCGAACCAGATGGAGTCGGCCGAATTTAGGGATATCGCCAATAAAATCAAAGAGGACGTGCAATCAGGAGCAACTCTATCCGAGGCGCTGGGCAAACATCGCAAGGTTTTCGACGATCTTTATGTCAACATGGTCGAGGCCGGCGAGATGGGCGGCGCTCTCGATACGATTTTGGTCAGGCTTGCGGTTTACCGGGAAAAAGCCGACAAGCTTGCGCGCAAGGTCAAGGGGGCTATGGTTTATCCGATCGTCGTGGCAATCGTCGCCAGCGGCGTCACTTATGCCATGCTCACCTATATCGTACCCGTTTTCGCCAAGATGTTTTCCGGCCTCGGCGCGGATCTGCCCGGACCGACCAAAGCCGTACTCGGCATCTCGGCTTTTCTGAGGGCATATTCGGTCTATTTTCTTATCGGTCTGGTCGGCCTCGGGGTGGGATTCAAATACTCGCTCAAATATCCCAACGTCAGGCTCAACTTCGATAAATTGAAACTGGTGATGCCGTTGCTGGGGAATCTTATCCGCAAAGGAGCCATATCCCGGTTCACCCGCACGCTGAGCACGCTGATATCTTCGGGTGTGTCAATCCTCGACGCCCTCGATATAACCTCCAAGACATCGGGCAATATGGTGCTGCAAAATGCAATCCGGAAATCGATGCTATCGATAGCCGAGGGCGAAACGATCACCGCGCCGTTGAAGGAGACCGGGGTGTTTCCCCCGATGGTTATCCAGATGATCTCGGTCGGCGAGAAGACCGGCGGGCTTGACGAGATGTTGTCGAAAATCGCCGATTTTTATGACGACGAGGTTGACGCCGCGGTGGCCGCTCTGACTTCCATTATCGAACCGGTTATAATCGTGTTCATGGGGGCCGTGATCGGCGGTATCCTGGTGGCCATGTATCTGCCGATGTTCGACATTATCGGCAAGATAAGTTAAGGCTAACGACGACGGCGTCGCCGACCGTTCGGCGACGCTGTTTTTTTCGGCCGGATGAATCTGAAGTTCAAATCGACAAACCTGTCACTGGGACCGAGCGGGCGTTTTTTCTGGGTCGTGATCTCCCGCCTGGTAATCTATGGGGCATTATTCGCGGCCTATCTGATTTATCTGCCCACCCACGGTATCTTTTATCAACTTCTGATTGTTTATGGAATCCTGGCGATCGGGTTTCTCTTGTATGTATTGGCTTTCAACCGCAGGCCGGATGAGAGGCTGGTGCGGTTTATAGTCGGGCTGCAGACCGTATTCGAATTCGCTTTCGAGGCGATACTCGTCAACCGGGTCGGCGGCAATTTCTCGCCGCTTTTGGTTTTGTTCATGCTCACGATAGTATCGTCGAGCATGATTTACGGCCTTGTCGGCACCCTTATTTCGGCCACAATCGCGGGGTTGTTCTATGCCGCTCCTATAGTCTGGAGGCTTTCCGAGCTGATTCCGGGAATCTTTCCGGAAAACCGAATCGGAGTATCCGGCATCGGGTCGGACGAAGCTTTCTACACCGTTTTCTTGCACCTGTGCCTGTTTTATCTGGTGGCTTTTATTTCGGGCTATTTGGCGGAAAACTTTCTGTTCGCCTCGCGCGAGCTGCACAAGGTGAGACTCGAGACGAACGAAATTCTGGAAAACATGCATTCGGGCATGATCACCGTGGACGAGCGGGGGAATATCGTCTATTTCAACCGGGCCGCCGGCAATATTCTGAATATCGTTCCCGATGAGGCGCGCCGGAGGCATTTTGGCGATCTGTTTTTGAACCGCTATCCCGAACTGTATTACAAGATCGATTTGGCCCTGTCCGCCGGCTATGCCGAATCGCGGGGCGAAATCGAGATCAAAATCGACGGCTTGACGGTGCCGTTGGGTATTTCGACCTCGATTCTCGAAGACGACGAGCGGACGCGCGGCGTGATCGTGGTCTTCCAGAATTTGAGCGAAGCCAAGTTGATGGAGAGGCGACTGCGCGACGCCGACAGAATGGCCTCGATCGGTCAGTTGTCGGCGGGAATCGCCCACGAGATCAGGAATCCGCTGGCGGCGATATCGGGTTCGGTGGAGGTACTGCGCGATTCCCTCAAGTTCGAATGTGAAGATGAGCGAAGGCTTTTCGATTTGATTCTCAAGGAGAGCGCCCGGCTCAACAGGATTCTGACCGATTTCCTGAGTTTCGCCAAAGTCACCGGAAATATCGAATCGAGATCGGAATTGGCCGGAGTGATAAAGGAAGTCGTCGATCTGGCAAAAGCTCATCCTCAGTTCGATCAGAATATCGTTTTCGAAATTCGGGAGGATGGAAAGGCCGTCTATGCCCGTGGGACGCAGGATTTGCACCGGCAGTTGCTCTGGAATCTGGTCCTGAATTCAATTCAGGCGATCGGCGGCAAGGACGGCATAATCAGGATCGAAACCGGCTTGCATGTCGAAACCGGCGGCCGGGTCTGGACGAAATTAGAAATCACCGACAGCGGCTGCGGCATTCCGCCGAATATTCGACCGCACATATTTCAGCCGTTTTATTCGACTAAATCGGATGGGACCGGTCTGGGGTTGGCGATTGTCTGGCGGATTGTCGAATCGCTTGAGGGCAAGATAAGTTTTGATACCGGCGGCTGGGGGACCAAGTTCACTATCCTGATTCCGCCCGATGGGGATAATTCGTTTATCGGCAAGAAGATGGTTGGCGCCGTCGGAATCTGACCGCCTGTCCGGACGGCGATTATTTTTTCCGCAGAGGTATATTTTTTTCTTGACGAATGAACATATGAGCAGTATACTTATATGCAGATAACGGGTATCTGTTCATTGCCGGAGGTGAAATCGATATGAAAAGATTGACGACCAGACAACAAACCTATGTCGAAGCCGTTGAATTCAAGTCTCTCGACGAGGGGAAATAGATATGAAAGGATTGACGACCAGACAACGCCAGATTTTCGAATTTATCAAGCGTTCGGTGATCGATCTCGGCCGGCCGCCATCGCTACGGGAAATCGGCGACAAATTCAAGATCAATTCCACCAACGGGGTGCGCACCGTTCTGGATGCGCTCGAGCGCAAGGGGTATATTCGGCGCAGCCGCTACCTGTCGCGGGGAATCGAGATTACCAAGGAGGCGCCCGAACATCTCGATCCCAAACATCAGGTGATGGTTCCCGTGGTGGGGCGGGTGGCCGCGGGAACGCCCTTATGGGCCGAGCAGAATATCGAGGGGACGTTCTGTATCGACCGGACTTTCGTGCCCGGGGAGCAGATTTTCGCCCTGCGGGTCAAAGGCGATTCGATGATCGAGGCGGGGATTCTCGACGGCGATTTCGTGCTGGTGCGCCGCCAGCAAACGGCCGATCGGGGGGATATCGTGGTGGCTCAGGTCGGCGACGAAGCGACGGTCAAACGATATGTTCCCGAGAAGAAGCGGATACGGCTCGAACCGGCCAACCCCGATTTCGGTCCGATCATCGTCGAAAGAGGTTCGCCCGGGTTTGCTATCGCCGGCAAGGTTATCGGGCTTTTGCGGAAGATGTGATCTGGGGAGATCCGGGATTTCTTTTGAGGCTTCGGGCGGGGATCGTTGTCGGTCTATTGCTTTACGGAGGTTGGCGACGGCAACTGAAACCGGGTTGGGCTTGAGATGCGCCGGGTTTTGAAAGCGATAATTTGTTTCGCCGTCGTTCAATTCGTTTGCGAGGTTACGATCGTTCGCCGGGGGCGCCCGATTCGTGACGATATGCACGGTCGTTGGAATGACCGTTCCGGAGGTTATAAATCGCGACCCGCGACCGAATCCGGGGTGTCTCAGGCAATCGTAACGGGGATCGTTGTCGGGCTGCCCCGGACAGCCGGCCGCAATCGGCCGGAGGGGAACCGTGTATCAGGATATCGATGAACCGGTCGATGTGATCGTCGTTTTCGAAAACGGCGCCATGAAACCGATCCGTTTCCGCTGGAACGGTCGGCCGATCAAAGTGCAACGGATCACCGGCACCTGGAAAGCCGATATCGGCCAGTATCGTATCCGTTATTTCGCGGTTCTCGACGACTCCTCGAATTATTTCCAGTTGGCCTACGACGAACGGAACACTTCGTGGATACTCAACAAAATCTGGGTGGAATGAAAGCATGACTGGAAAAGGGTCGAATAAACTGATCATGCATATCGATATGGACGCGTTTTTCGCGGCGGTGGAGCAGGTTCATTTGCCGGCTCTCAAAGGGAAACCGGTGATAGTCGGCGGCACTCCCGAAGGCCGGGGCGTGGTGACCACCTGTTCTTATGAAGCGCGGCCCTACGGGATACATTCGGCGATGTCGGCGGCGAAAGCGGTGAAATTGTGTCCCCACGGTGTGTTCATCAATCTATCACCATACAAATATACTCATCTGTCGTGTGAAATTCTGAGGATGCTGAGCGGATTCACGCCGCTGGTCGAACCGGTTTCGATCGACGAGGCGTTTCTGGATATCACCGATGTTGCGGAAAGATACGGCGGTGCGGTCAATTTGGCTGCGCTGATGAAAAAATCAATCCGGGATAGATTCGGGCTGACCGCCTCGATCGGCGTCGCCCCGGTCAAATTTATCGCCAAGATGGCATCGGCGACAAGCAAACCAGACGGATTGACGGTTGTCGAAAAAGGCCGGGAAATCGAGTATCTCTGGCCGCAGCCGGTGCGCAATCTCTGGGGAGTAGGACCCAAAATGGAGGAGTCGCTCAAGAAACTCGGAATCGCCACGATCGAGGATCTGGCGAAATATCCTAAACCGAAATTGAAAAGATTGTTCGGAGCGTTAGCCGAGTGCATGATCGCCATGGCCAACGGCAGGGGAGAGTCGGAGATAACTCCGGGATATCTGGCACCGGTCGAAAAATCGATGGGACATGAACACACTTTTTATCGCGATGAAAGCGATATGGCGAAAATCAAGGGGAGATTGCTGTATCTGTCCGATAAAGTATCGCGCCGGTTGCGGGCCGACGATTGCCGGGGGAAAACGGTCAATCTGAAAATCAAACTGCCTGATTTTGTCAGACATACGCGGTCCCGCACCTTGAATATTCCCACCGACTGCGCCGAAACGATTTATTCTATCGCCTGCGGTTTGTTTGAAAAGAGCGGATTCGCCGGAGCGCCGATTAGATTGATCGGGGTGTCGGTATCGAATATCGAACCCGTTATCGGAAACGATCAACTCGACCTGTCGCTCGATAACAGCCGGACGTCCAGCACTTGCGACCGAATTAATCGTATCAGATATATCGAAAGCGTAATGGATGCGATAAGGGGCAAGTACGGCGACGATTCGATAAATAGAGCCGGCGTCCAATTGAGAGACTGATTTTTATTTTCCTTATTCCCGTTTTCCCGATCGTCAGCCGTTAATCGCTTGCAATTACTTTTCGGCGGTAATATATTCGCCTCGTTATGCTAAGCGAAACCCCGTTGCATGAGTTGACGATCCCCCAGCTGCTCATCAGAAGCAAGCAGCGCTTTCCCAACAACATAGCCATGCGGTATTTCGATGGGGAATCTTTCAGGGCGATAAATTATGTCGAGCTGCACCGACTAATAATGCGAGCGGCGGCCGCCCTCAGGAAAGCCGGAATAAAAGCCGGCGATAAAGTCGGAATACTGGCCGAGAATCGGCCGGAATGGGGAGTTACATATTTTGCGTCGCTGTTTCTTGAAGCCATCAATGTTCCGCTCGATTCATTGCTTAAGCCTCAGGAGCTGAGTTATATTATCCGCCATTCGGGGCTCAAGGCGCTGGTTGCATCGGCCAAACTCATACCTGATATCGAACCTTTGCGCGATTCGATCGAGACGTTCGAGATCATCGTCACCATGGATATGGGGATTAAGGGTTACCCTTATCTATTCGATGACCCCGATCCGCCCCCGATCGAGCCGCCGCCCGTGTCCGCGGATGACTTGGCGGTGATAATCTACACCTCGGGGACCACCGGATTGGCCAAAGGTGTGATGCTATCCCACAAAAACATCGTCAGCGATATCTGGGGCAGCCTTGAATGTATCAATATGCGGCAAGACGACAATTTCATCTCGATATTGCCTCTTCACCATACGTTCGAATGCACCTGCGGTTTTTTGACGCCGCTGTCCGGAGGGGCGTCGATCACCTATGCCCGCGGTCTGGCGGCCAAGCTGATAGTCGAGGATATCCGGGAAAACAAGGCGACGATAATGCTGGGCGTTCCTTTGCTTTACGAAAAAATGCTGGCCGGGATAACCCGGGAAATATCGAAGAAACCGCCGTTCACCAGAGCCTTGTTTCGGACGATTTACGGTGTATCTCAACTTTTGAAAAAAACGTTCAATTTGGAAGCGGGCAAGGGGCTGTTTTCCGGATTGAGGGAGAAAGCGGGGCTGGCATCGATCAGGTTGATGGTGGCCGGCGGCGCGCCGATGATGCCGGACGTCGCCGCGGCTTTCAATATTCTCGGATTCCGGTTGATTCAGGGTTACGGGCTGACGGAAAGCTCCCCCGTTTTGACTTTGAATCCGTTGAGCAACTACAAAAACAATTCGATCGGCAAGGCGTTGCCCAACGCGAAATTAAGAATCGACCGGCCGGATGCATTCGGAATAGGCGAAATAATCGCCAGCGGTCCGATGATCATGATGGGATATTACAAGAATCCCAAGGCGACCGCCGAGGTGTTGAAAGACGGCTGGCTGTTCACCGGCGATCTCGGCTGGATGGATGACGATGGGTATTATTATATCGCCGGAAGATCGAAAAATGTGATCGTGACTCCGGGGGGCAAGAACGTGTATCCCGAGGAAGTCGAGTTCGCTTTGAACAAATCGCCATATATTCTCGAATCGCTGGTGCTGGGACGTCCCGTCGAAGGCGGCGAGGAAATCGAGGCCATTATAGTGCCCGACCTCGAGTATTTCAGTGCCCGGGCGCAGGAAAAAGGGATCGAGTTGAACGAGATCAATATCGAAAAGACGATTAGGCTCGAAGTAGCCAAACAGGGGGAGGAACTTGCCGATTTCAAGCGGGTTAAATATGTGATGATTCGCGAAGAGGCTTTTGAAAAGACATCGACGCGCAAGATTAAAAGATATTTGTATTACAACAAACCGATGAAGTTGTCAGCGGGGCAGAAAAAAGGAAAATCCTGATGATTTACGGAGTAATCCTTGCCGGGGGAAAAGGTGAGCGATTCTGGCCTCTATCGACCAAGGATCACCCGAAACAGCTTTTGCGGCTCACCTCGAACAAGACGATGCTCGAGGAAACGATAAGCCGGCTGGAGGGGTTTATTCCATTGGATAGAACCCTTATCGTCACCGGAGCCTACCTCGAAAAGCGGATTCTTGAATCTGATTGCGGGATCAAGAAAAAGAACCTGTTGCTCGAACCGGTCGGCAAGAATACTTGCCTTGCCCTCGCCCTTGCGGCGGCCCACATAGAACGTCTCGATCCCCAAGGGGTCATGGTGGTGTTATCATCGGACCATATAATAGAGCCGAGGGACCACCTGATAAGGATACTTTCCACGGCCGCCGAGCTTGCCTCGGTCGAGAACAAACTGATTACGATCGGTATCGTCCCCGCCCGGGCCGAAACCGGCTACGGTTATATAGAGATGGGGCCGAAACATACCGAAATCAACGGAATCAAATTTCATCAGGTCACGAAATTCAAAGAAAAGCCGGAGCGCACCAAGGCTCAGGAGTATTATCTTGACCGCAAGCATCTATGGAATTCCGGCATGTTCGTCTGGAGCGTGAAATCGTTTTTTGAAGCGTTGGAAAACTATATGCCGACCATGTATAAGTGTATCCGGACATATGCCGGAAATATCGAAACGGCCGGTGAAAAATCGGCTCTCGAATGTCTTTACAACGACTGTGAAAACATTTCCGTCGATTTCGCCATCCTCGAGAAGGCCGATAACGTGCTCTGCGTCAAAGGCGAGATTAAATGGGACGACGTCGGTTCCTGGCTGGCGTTGCAACGGGTATTCAGCCCGAACAGCGAGGGGAACGTTCTCAGAGGAAATGTGATCACCGAAATGAGTTTCGAAAATACGGTCGTCAATGCTGCGGAGAACGGCCTTGTCGTGTCATTCGGCGTTTCCGACTTGGTGATCGTGCGTACCGATAACGTGGTGATGGTGGCTCACAAGACGAAGGTCGGCGATATCAAGGATATGTTGAACAAATTTGAACAAGATGAATCGCTGCAAAAATATCTTTGATTGGATCATATTGACAGCGGTGTTGTTTCTATCCTGCGGAACCACCGGAATAGGCAAAAAAGCGACTTTGGATAATCGGCTTTTGGCGGAACGCTGGTTTAACCCGTTGAACGGGCCGAACGATACGATAACGGTAATCGGCCGTTATCCCGGCCGGGGGATCGAGCCTGATTTCCCGATTCATTCAATAGACCGACCGGATTCGGGATCGACTGCGGCAGCTGAGCCGGCCGGTGAGTCGGCGGCGATTTTCCGGGTCCAGATTTATGCCAGCAAATCGCTCGATGACGCCAAAGGATATGCTGCGGTCGTGGAAGATCTTTTCCCCGAAGGGATATTTATCGAGTATCAGGCGCCTTATTATAAAGTCCGTCTTGGAGAGTTTCACAGTCCGAAATCGGGGCAGGCATTCCTTGAGAAGGTGAAGGGGATGGGGTTCGAAAACGCTTGGCTGGTGAGGATAATGAAATGATCGCCGCCCACTTGAATGCGACCGATGCAATGGCTTGGCAATTGCTTTCTCGGGGAGGTGTGATATTGCTGCCCACCGATACCGTATGGGGGCTGGCCTGCGATTTCGAAAACCCCCTTGCTCTAAAGAAGCTGTACGGTTTGAAGCGGGCGGAACCGAGGCAAACCGCCCTGCTTTTTTCCGATATGGATCAGCTTGACGATCTGGAAATAAGGCTTGCAGGAAGCGCCAAAAAGCTGGCGGCGAGATTCTGGCCGGGGGCTTTGACTATCGTTGTGCCGGCCGACTCGCCCCGACTCGATCTGGTGGCCGGACCCGACAAAACAATCGGCCTCCGTCTTCCCGATTGCTTTCGGCTGCAGCGTTTGATTCGCGGATACGGCAGACCGCTGGCGGCATCGAGCGCCAATTTTACGGGTTCTAAGCCGCCCTGTGCCTTGGCCGATATACCATCGAGTATTGTCTCCGGCGTCGATGCGGTCATCGAGTCGGAAACGCGCACCTCGGGGATTGCCTCGGCGGTGGTCAAATGCGTAGGCGACGGCTGGCGCTATCTTCGGGTGGGGGCAATAAGCGAATCGGATGTTTGTCAGGCGGTCGAAAGCGATGCCTGAAAAATTTAACGTATTGTTCGTCTGCACAGGCAACACCTGCCGTTCACCTATGGCGGAAGGGATCGCCCGCAAGATTATTTCCGAGAAGGGGCTGACGAATATCGAGGTCGGTTCGGCGGGGACAGGCGCGGTTGATGGTTCGCCGGCGACGGATTTCGCGAAGGCGGCGGCTGCCCACTGGGAAATCGATATCAGCAACCATCGCTCGCGATCGCTGAAGCGACGGTTGATCGAAGACGCCGATATTATCCTTGCGATGAGCCATGAACATGTCGATAAAATAGCCGAAATGGACGGTGCGGCCCGGGAGAAGACGTATCTACTGAAAGGTTTTCCCGCCCGATATTCCCCCACCCAAGCTCGCGTTGAAGATCCGATCGGCGGAAGTCTCGAGCAGTATAACCAGACGTTTCTCGAACTCGACGAGGAATTGAGGCGGATATTTCCGAGGCTTGCCGAATTGGCCATGAAGGAAGACGATTGAATCGGCCTATTCTGCGCATAACGATCGTAGCGGTGGTATTGGGGCTGGGCGGGGTAGGGTCAGGCGGCAAC
>Ga0209101_1001146_pt1 | contig 20377 bp, 15 predicted proteins | sample ConPoolayeCmetaG_FD_185481 | JGI IMG/M metagenome (GOLD analysis project Ga0209101, IMG submission 185481) | Hot spring microbial mat communities from California, USA to study Microbial Dark Matter (Phase II) - Cone Pool mat layer C metaG... ...
GCGAAACGCAAAGACGGCGGCGCGGGCAACGTCACCTACCGGCTCCCCGGCACACCCGTGTTTATCGGCACGACACAGTTTAGCGGCGGACGATTCGAACAGAATATTTTCCTTCCGCGAAACCTTTTTTTCAACACAAGCGGCGTAAAACTCATCGCGTATGCATGGCAGGGAGCAGCAATCGGGGTCGGGATTAAAAGTGACATCATCTTCGACGGTATAGAAACAGGCGCGGTATCCGACACCACTGGGCCGAGCATCATGATCCGCCCGGTGTACGGAAACCGCAAATGGGACGGCGGCGCGGCATTCACCGACCGCATCATCGGCATGCTGCCGCTTGAGTGCGAAATCAGCCTCTACGACGAGAGCGGGATCGACGTCGCGGGTGTGGGCCCCGATGAGGGCCTGACGGTGGAGGTACCGGGCGCGTTTAACCGCCGTAATATCAACCATAAGTTTCTGTTCAACGAGGGCGATTTCCGCCGCGGCCGGGCGACAATTACGCTGGAAGAGGGCGATCTGGCGGAAGGGGAGCATGAGATGAAGATAAGCGGCCAGGACCTTCTCGGCAATATCTCGCGCATCTGCGCGATTGTCGAGATACTGCCGTTTTCGCAGTTCAAGCTCGGACAGGTCTTCAATTACCCCAATCCGTTCCGCATGGGGCAGACAACGCGTTTTTTCTTCTCCCAGTCGAACACCTATGCCAACGATCCCAACAAGTCGTGGTACGGCACTATTCAGGCCACGATTAAAATTTATACGCTGTCGGGAAAGCTCGTGCGGGTGCTGCGCGATGCGGCAAACGGACAGCAGTGGGACGGCACCGATCAGTACGGACGGCAGCTCGCGCCCAATGTCTACCTCTACCGGGTCGTTGTCGATGTCAATATGCCGGAAGTCAAGAAAACCGAAAAGAGCGGGATAAAAAAGCTGGTTATAAGGCCGCCGCGCTAGACGCCGTTCTCGCTCCGTGCGGCCCGCACCATCCTCTGCAGTTCCCCCAGCACTTCCTTCACGCCTTCGCCGGTGACCGCCGACATGAGACGCCATCCCGCGGGTATTTGTATGGCGTCCTGCGATTGGACCAGGTCGCTTTTTGTCAGCAGGAAACATTTTGGCTTTTCTGCCAGAAGCGGGCTGTATTCTCGAAGTTCGGAGAGCAGCACCTCAGCGTCGGCCTGTGGATTTTTCGCGGTCGATTCCACCATGATTGCGAGGATTTTGGTGCGCTCGATGTGGCGCAGAAATCTGATGCCCAGCCCCTTGCCTTCGTGCGATCCCTCGATCAGGCCGGGAATGTCGGCCACGACAAATGACTCGTACCCGCCATCCATCTTGACAATGCCAAGGTGCGGTTCTGTCGTCGTAAACGGATAGTCGGCGATTTTCGGGTGGGCGCGGGAAATTTTCGAGAGAAACGTCGATTTTCCGGCGTTTGGCCTTCCCACCAGTCCCACGTCCGCAAGCACTTTCAGCTCCAGGCGCAGGCGCTTGTGTTCGCCGGGACGGCCGGGTTCCACGGTCTGCGGATCGGGATTGCGGCGCGACATCAAAGCCGCGTTTCCCCGCCCACCACGGCCACCCCGCGCAACAATCGTCCGTTTCCCGTCTTCTAAACAGTCAAGTAGTATCTCGCCCGTTGCTTCATCGCGCACGATGGTTCCCAGCGGGAGCCGTATGGTCATGTCCTCGCCGCTTCTGCCGTCCTTGCGCGCGCCCTGGCCGTGCGCGCCGCGACCTGCCTTGTAGCTTTTACGGTACGCCGCGTCTTGCAGCGTATGCATCTGCCCGCACCCCTCAACGAGCACGTGTCCGCCGCGGCCGCCGTTGCCGCCGCTTGGCGGGCCGAACGGCTTGAATTTTTCCCGTTCGTGCGCGTAGCAGCCGTTTCCCCCGTCGCCGGCCTTCACTTCTATCACCGTTTCATCGATGAACATATGCCGCCCTTGGCGGAAGCCTCACCTCACCAGCAGTACAGGAGAACCGCGGCGTACCGCGGTTCACTTTTTAGCCGCGTCTCCGGCCGATGAGGCGCTTGTTGAAGCCGAACCTGACCCGGAGGACGAACCGCCCGAAGAGGCGGGTGATTTTGACGAAGAATTTTCGGATGACGAAGAAGCGGCAGTGCCTGTTTTGTCTTTTTCAGCGGCTTTTTTATATGAATCGGACCGGTAATCGGTAATGTAAAAACCCGATCCTTTGAATAGGAATCCCGCGCCGCCGGAAAGAAGACGGTGCACCGGCCCTTTGCACGCTTCATCGATGCATGCCGTGAGCGGTTTATCAGTAATTTTCTGAAACACTTCAAAGATCTTCCCGCATTTTTCGCATTCATATTCATACGTCGGCATACTTAATTCACACCTCCTGTTGATACGAAAACGGGTTTGAAATATAAAAATACCATTTGTACCGCCGGTATGCAGAAATCCTTACGGTGACGAATGCGGTGTTGCATGCTTTGATATGGAGCGTTTTCGTCGGCGGATGTTTTCCGGCGCATATACTGCGTCGAGGTCATAATCGCTGTTGCCGGTTATGCGCACCGAGATAATGTCGCCGGCAGAGAAACCGCTGCCGCGGATACGCACGATACCGTCCACCTCGGGCGCGTCTCCCCGCGTGCGGCCTTCGCCGTTCCATCCGCGGCGGCCGGACGGCACAACCCGATCGACAATAACCGGCGCTACGGTCTGCCGCAGGGCGGCAAGGATTGAACGGCTGATCCCGCGCTGTATTTCAAGAAGCGTATCGCGGCGGCGGCAGGCGACGGCATGCGGTACGCGATGCGGCATGCCTGCCGCCGCTGTTCCTTCTTCGGCCGAATAGGCGAAAACGCCGAGTTTTTCAAACCGCGCCCATTCCGTAAATCGGATTAAATCCTTGAAATGCGCCTCGGTTTCGCCGGGATATCCCACGATAAAGGTGGTGCGCAGAACGGCGCCGGCCACGGTGCTCCGTATGGTTTCTATGAGACGGCGGACGTCGCGCGAAAGCGGTGCGCGCCGCATAGAGCGGAGGATGGGATCGGCGCTGTGCTGAAGCGGCATGTCGAAATAGGGGCAGAGGCGCGGTTCAGACGCGATAAGCCGCAGAAGCCCGCGGTCGAGTCGGCGGGGGTGAAGGTACATGAGGCGGATCCAGGGGAAGGAGGTCGCCGCGAGAAGCTTTTCAAGAAGCTTGACAAGAGAATAATTTTTGTCCCGTCCGTAATATGTCGTGTCCTGCGATACCAGGATGCATTCCCGCGCGCCCCTGCTTTCGAGCCACTGCGCTTCTTTGATAATCGATGCCGCCGGGCGGCTGTGGTACGGTCCGCGGATAAACGGTATGGCGCAGAACGAGCAGCGGTGCGAGCACCCGTCGGCGATTTTCAAATACTGAGTCGCGACAAGGCCGGTCAGGCGGCGCGGCGGGACGGGGGACGCGGCGGGAGCGGGGGCGGTTTCAGCAAGACGGCGCCGAAGTTCTTCTTTCCAGTTCGACAGGCTCAGCCACACATCCACTTCCGGCATGAGACTGCGCGCCTGCGTGCGGTATCGCTGTGAAAAACAACCGGCCACGGCAAGAAGCCTGCACTGTCCGCGCTTTTTCCATTGGCTCATCTGAAGGATTTCTTCGATTGCCTCTTCTTTTGCCTCGTGGATAAAGGCGCAGGTATTGACAATGATGACGTGGGCGCGCGACGGATTCTCGACCATGCGCAGTCCCATTGCCTGCAGATGCGCCATCATCGTCTCGCCGTCGACGACATTCTTTGCACAGCCGAGATTTCGAAATGTAAACGTCACCACCCGGAGTCGTCGCCCCACTCTCCGCCTTTTCCCCAATCGTCAGTCGGCGCGGGCCGCGCCGCGCCGGTATTGTCGGGCGTTGATGAAGCACCGGCGGGGGACGCCGCCGATGGTGTAGGTGTTGCATTGACTTCGGCCGGCGGCGCGGGCTTGACTGCGGGTGTTGTTTCCGTTGATGAACTCCAGGAGCCGCTTGATGACGATCCGCTCCATGAATCCGACGTGCGGGCGCTTGAAGCTGCGCTGCTGCTGCCCCATTGCGAAACAGCAGGTGTGGAGCCCGGACTCCCGCCGTATTCGCCGACAGAGCTCTTCCCCATGCCGTATCCGTCCATGCCGACATTGTCATTGGAGCGGTTATCGATCCAGTATTGATAGCCAGCGGAAACCAGTTCGCTTTCTGCAAAATTTCTGGCCGCCGAAATGGAATTGAACCCGCCGATACGCACCCGGTAGTACGTCCCCATGAGATCGGGCGTCGGATTGGAGACTTGCGCAACATACGCCGGCCAACCCTTGGCCTCGCACTCTCCTGCCAGCTTGTCGGCAAAGCGCTTGGATGTGACACAGGATATCTGCACCACGTACCGGCCGCCGGGGAGAAATTCGGCAGTTGATGAGGAAGAGTAAAAATCGCTTTTCCTCCGCATGTTACCGGCTTTTTGCGACGAAGCTTTTTCGGTCGCGTCAGCGTCTTCGTCATAAAATTCGTTGAAAATATCGTCGCTGTCCTTTTTCACTGTTGTCTCAAGTTTCGGCATCTCCGGTGTTGCCGGTTCGATTTTTTTCTTTTTCTGACACCCGGAGAAAACACAAGCCGCTGCAAGCGCCAGACATACTGCCCTTTTCACTGGCATAAACCCTCCCTTATGCGCCTGGAATATTCGGCGCCGATGTTTATTAAATATGCTTTGTGAATATCATTAAAATCCACCGTGGGCGGAACATATGATTTAATGATATTACAAAAGCAGCGTATTTTCAAAGGAAAATATTCGATTTTTACAAAACAGGCTCGCGGAGTAAAGCACCTGAGTTTCGGAACAGCCCCGTGTCGCTGAACGCTGATTTCTGACATCTGGACCCTATGGCGAATGTACGCGCTCATTTTGTGAATAACGCCGGCTCTAAAATCCCTCGGGCAGCCCCTTGAGAAGCTTTCCCGCCTCGACCGCCTGCGGCGTGCCGGGATAATTCTGTATGATGGCGCGGAGGGCGCGAACCGCGTTTTCGATTTTGCCTTCTTTCAGAAGCGCGGCGGCCTTGCTGGTGAGTGCCGCGGCCTGTTTAACTTTCTTTGCCGTAGTGCCGCCGTCGCCTTCGATTTTCAATACCGGAAACGAGGGGTTAAGGTTGTATGATCCGTATTTCATGACAAGACATGCATTGTCCGCGCCCGCAGAATGATAGCAGATGCTTCGCGTGTCGAATACGATGAATTTTCCGGCCGTGCGGTATGACGCCTCGATGGTGAGCGCCGGCGCTTCGTCGATATAAAGCGTAAGCCGTGCCGGTACCGTCGCGCCTCCCAGCGGAGCGTAGGTAAAGACGTAGCGGTAGCGTTTCACCGACGGCTCGGGCTTGTCGGGGCTGTCGGCGCCAAACAGGCGCGCATGCTTGACAATGTCCAGCTCATCGGCAAGCATCGTAGCCGAATCCACCACCAGCGTAAGCGACGTGAGCCAGGTTTCCTGCATGTAGGCGCCCATGTCTTCATAGGTATATGCAAACCGTTTGCCCGCGGGCTCCATCCGCACGATCCATTTCACGGCACCGCCGCGCGCTTCCGAGCGCCGCCGCACCTTCGTCTCGGCAAGCATCGACGACAGCATGTCTTTGCGGCGATAGCGCACTATCGAGTTGAGCACCACGTCTATTATCTCTATAGGGTTGAGAATGCCAGCCAGAAGATCGCGGGTGTCGGATGCGTAGCAGTCGTTGGCCAGGAGAAGCTCGAAGCCGTCCTTGCGGCTGAATGTTTCGATATATTCCGGCTCGCCGAGATCGATCTCCTTCAGCGTTGCGCGTATTTCATCGGCCACCCCGCCTGAAAGCTCAACGTCGGCGGCATATGCCCGCGGAAGCAGGGGGGCGACAAGGTCCTGGGGCGCGCGGATACTCGATAAAAAATCGAACTGTGTCTGTTGCAGGTCCTTGGCTTTCATGGAGGTAAAACAGAGAAAGATGACGGCACCCCGGAATCCGGGTAATCCCCTCTTCATATTAACAATACTCCATCGCCTCATTGCACCATTGTTCCATTACTCCATTACTCCATTCTCCCATCCCCGCATTCCCCCATTCGCAACGTCAGATGACGCCCTTGGACGACGGGATTGCTCCGCCGCCGCGCGGATTGAGGCTGCATGCCTGGCATAGCGCACGTCCGAAAGCCTTGAAAACCGCTTCGAGCGAATGGTGGCTGTTTCTCCCGCGCAGTAAATCAATATGTATCGTGGCGCGGGCATTGTCGGCGAACGCCTTAAAAAAGTCCTGCGCGAGGTCGCACTCGAAATCGGAGATAGTACGGTCGATGAGTTCCACAGCGTAAACCAGCGTCGAACGGCCGCTTAAATCGATGCAGACCCGTGCCAGCGACTCATCCATGGGAATGTATGCCGCGGCGAACCGCGTGACGCCTGCGTGATCGCCCAGCGCTTGGGCAAACGCCCTGCCCATGCAGATTCCGATGTCCTCGGCGCTGTGATGAAAATCGATTTCACGGTCGCCTTTGCAGGCAACGGTCAGGTCGAACATCCCGTGACGGGCGAACAGCGTCAGCATATGATCGAAAAATCCGTTGCCGCTGTCCACCGACGACACGCCCGTGCCGTCGAGCGCCACCGTTACCGTGATATCGGTTTCTCTGGTTGTACGCTTGATTTCCGCCGTCCGCATCATACCGTCTCCTTCTTTATTATTAGGGCACGCGGATATTTATGATGTGCTCTGCGTACAAGGTTAGCTGCAATCCCTTCGGGATATGCAGGCTGATACCACGGCCTCTGGCCGTGGAGCACATGTCAACAATTCGGCACTATCGTGCCGACCTAGTCGTACCGGCCTATGGCCGGAATCCCAGGCCACGGGCTTTGCCCGTGGTTGTTGACTGAGAGTTATGTGCTTCATTTTTATTATTGCCATCCTGATAATCATTCAATCCCGCCCATCCTGAATCAGATAGTTTTTTCCTCGTGGCGGATAAAGAACTTATTTAAAATCTCCGCCCATTTCCCATATGCATCCTTGTACTGCTCGGCAGTGGCAGTATCGGGTTCAATAACGCGGGTGCTTTTCAAGCCTCTGAACGCATCCTTCCTGTCCCGGTAAATACCCGCGCCGATCCCGGCGCCGCGCGCCGCCCCCTGTGATCCGTCGGTGTTATAGAGTTCTACCGTGGCGCCGCTGACGGTCGCAAACGCTGAGCGGAACAACGGGCTCAGAAACATGTTGGCGTCGCCGGCCCGTACCGTTTGTACGTCGACTCCCATGGCTTTCATGATACCCAATCCGTAGTTAAGCGCGAACACGATCCCTTCCTGTGCCGCCCTGAGCAGATGGGGCTTTCCGTGGATATTGAAATCAAGGCCGTGAATCGATGCGCCGACGTTGCGGTTGCCGAGCGTGCGTTCCGCGCCGTTGCCGAATGGAAGGATGCACAGTCCGGCCGAGCCGGCAGGCGCCTTTGCCGCAAGCTTGTTCATTTCCGGATAATCGATGCCGTACGCGCCGGTAGTGGCAAGAGTGTGTTTCAGCCAGCTATTGAGGATCCCCGTTCCGTTGATACACAGGAGCACACCATAGCGGGGCGTCTCTTTCGAATAATTCACGTGGACAAAGGTGTTGACCCGCGATTGCCGGTCATAGCCGGCTTTGTCGGTGACGCCGTAGACAACGCCTGATGTGCCCGCGGTGGCCGCGATTTCGCCGGGATTGAGCACGTTGAGCGAAAGGGCGTTGTTCGGCTGATCGCCGGCGCGATACGAAATCGGAGTTCCTGCCTTGAGCCCCAGTTCCCGCGCGGCCTGCCGGCCCACGTAACCCTGGACCGAGAATGTCGGGACGACGTCGGGGATAATGTCGCGGCTGAACCCGAAATAGTCGAGCAGAAAATCGGCGCGGCTGTGGGCCGAGAAGTCCCACATGATGCCCTCAGAGAGCCCCGCGGGTGTAGTTTTGATATCGCCGCCCGTCAGCATCATCGCTATGTAGTCGCCGGGAAGCATGACGGCGTGGATCCGCGCGAAAAGATCGGGCTCGTTTTCTTTTACCCACGCAAGTTTTGCCGCCGTGAAATTGCCCGGTGAATTTAATAGGCGCTGCAGGCACGTATTGCTGCCAAGAGCGTCGAACGCCTTCTGGCCGTAGGGTACGGCGCGGCTGTCGCACCAGATGATGGCCGGGCGGAGGATGGCGCGGTTTTTATCGACCACAACAAGCCCGTGCATCTGATATGATATGCCAACCGCGGCGACATCATGAAGGTCTTTGCGGGATTTCGCCTTTATTTCGGCGACAGCTTTCTTGACGTTTTTCCACCATTGCGCGGGGTCCTGCTCTGCCCATCCGGGCTTTGCGGCGATTATGGCCATTTCCTTTTTCGGCGACGTCGCAGAGGCAATGACCGCGCCTTTTTCAATGTCCAGGAGCGCCGCTTTAATCGACGACGTTCCGCAGTCGAACCCGAGAAGATATCCCGACTTTTTCATGGAAAGTTCCTCCCCATTCTTGAAAACTGAAAGCCTCGCCGTTGGAATCGTATTGGGATGTTGATGGAGAATCAATCCGCGTGTGTAAAATAATTTACCACCGAAACGGATGCCCGTTATGGATACACCACATGTGTATGCACCGGGAGTGAGTGCGCCATAGAGCGGCACTATTTCATCGAGAATCGTAGCGAACGAGACCGCCAGCGCATCGACAAACTGGGCAGGGGAGCGTTCTGCGCCGGCAAAGCCGTATAGGGTAAAATCCTGTCCGCCGTCTCTTCCCTGAGCCAGCGGTTCGGCGCCGATGGAGAGCTGGACAAACAGTATTTCATAGGCATTGCGGTATGAAATCGTGGCCGCCGGCACTCCGCGTAACCCGATGTCCGGCCCGGTCTCGATGGTAAGCGTGATATCGCGTGGCGTACGCCAGATATCGACGAGCGTGGCTTCCCACGGCACCATGAACAGGTGGCTTCCCGGCAGAAATCCGGCGCTGGAATCGAAAAACGCAAGCGCCAGGCGGCCATTAGCGGAGTCCTGGAAAACTGCGCCCATGTTGACGGCATATGAAAAAGTCAGGGGGTATACGGCGCCGGCGGACGCGCTGACGACCGGTGACATAACAGGGCCGACATATTCAGGCTGTGTTTCGTATCCGACCGACTCTCCCTGTTTGTCGGTAATGACAAGGCCGGTTACAAGCGGGCCGGTAAACGAATCGACCGGATTATCGGCGTAGATAAAGGGAAGGATGAAACGTCCGGCGGGTCCGTCGCCGCCGACGACAACGCGCACCGACACGGAGTCTTTATGCATGGCTGCGACGGAAAGCGTATAGGAAAGCGAGATGGGAGCGCTTGGCGCGGTTGGGTTGCGGTGCAGACTACAGCAGATAAAAACGCTCAAGACAATTACGCCGCCGCGGATCGAATGCCGATAAATAATTGACGCGGGACTTTGGCGGTATGCTTTTCGAGCCATGAAATTGATCTGACGGCGGCGGTGACGGAGACAAAGCGTAGAAAAAAGCCTACTTCAGCGGTTTTGCGGTCATCTTAAACCTAAATTCCGCAGTTGGATGCGGCGCTACGGCCGTAATCTGTTGAGCGCTCTGGCGTGTTTCGACAGGCTCAACACACCGCTTCAGGCGGCTTGGACATATCACTCGACGGATATGCCCTGCGCCGCCTTCACGCCAGTTTCCACGCACGTATTCGCATCCACCCCAACTGCGGAATTTGGGTTTAAAAGCTTCCGTGTTCTTGGGTCTACGCCGATACCTGTATTTTCAAGAGCCACGACGCCGAGAATAGGTTCGGCATTTTCAGAGCCGAAGATGACCTGTGCAACGGGTTCGGCGCCCATGAATGTTATTCTCGCAAAGCCATATTCATATTCCACCGGCGTGCCGTCCGCAAGCTCATACACCGACGTCCCCTCCGGCGTGACGCCGGCCTTTTTCAATTTGCTTGCCGGGACCAGACAATCAACGGCTCCGGTATCGACGAGGAAATCGTGTTCATACGGTTTGTGCGTCTTGTTGAGGTTGCTTAACCTGGCTGTACCTTTCGTTATACCCATGCGTTCTCCCCATTTGTCGTGTAAAAATAGCTTTTTACTGGTTTGTATGGGTAGCGAAGCATATAGCACGCGGATTGTATCGAAGAAAGGGTCATGAATTCGGCTGCGCCGGTTCGGGCGCTATACCGGCCTCTTCGAGAAGCTTTCTGCCGCATTGCGGACATAACCCGTGCGTGAATTCGGCCTGCGAATGCTGAATAATGTATTCCTCAATCTGCTGCCATTTGCCGTTAGTGTTGCGGATCTTCTTGCAGCTCGCGCAGATCGGCAGGATGCCTTCCAAAACTTTTATCTGATTGAGCGTTGTCTGAAGCCGCGTGGAAATCTCTTTTTCTTTCTGAAGCATGTCATGTATCCGCGAGACGGTTCCACCGATAATCAGAAAGGAGCAGAGACGGATTATCGTGTTCCATATCGCAAATACCTGCAGGGTATATTCGTGCCCCGCATAATAATCGGCGACAAACCAGACGGTGGCCGACAGCACCGAGGTGATGATGGATGGGATCAGGCCAAGGCGCCAGGCGGCGATACTGACGGGAATGAAATAGAACGCGAAAAAATGAAGTTCCACACCCGTATAATAATCGGTAATGCCGAATACAACGATAATGGCGGTTATGCCCAGCCAAGTTTGTATTTTTTTCAAAGAAATGCTTGTATTCATACACCGACTTTTTCTGCGGTTGTGATCGGCGTTGGGTTCACGCCGGCGCTTTCGGTCTCCCTGAACAATACGTCTACCGGCGTCCATCCGGTTTCATTTGTAATCTGTGAAATGTCGACAAGCCCCGTCAGTTCCTCGACCGGTTTCTTCAACCGTATGCCAGGGTAATATTCGGCGATTATTTCTCTGACAGGCTGATTAAGCCGGGTGTTCTGCGCCGCGGGCATGTAAATCCTGAAACCCTCCACGCGGCTCTCCAGCACAGCCTTGATCAGCCGGGCTGCGTCCTGCTGTGTCAGGTAGGCGAAGCATTCGTTGATGTTCAGATTGTGTTTGCCCCAGTGGCGCATATGCGCGGCCATGTGCCTAGCCCAGTCAGGATTTGCCAGATAAGGAAAACGAATGGCCACGCATGTCATGCCGAAGCGTTTGGAATAAAAGCGCAACATCTCCTCGCAGGCCTGCTTGCTTAATCCGTATATATTGCCGGGATTTGCCGGCACTTCGCCATCAAGCGGCAGGTAGGGATGACCGCAGTGGTTCGCATCATGCGGATCGCTGTAAGGCGTCACCGCCTGGATAGAGCTGGCATATATAATTCGATTCACGCCGCTTTCCTGGCAGGCTTGGAAAAGGTTGACGGACATGGTGACATTTTCGCTGTACAGTGTCTGCGGATCCCGCACCCCTTCATTCGGATGTGCTGCCAGATGCACGAGCGTGTCAACGCCGTCCACAAGCTCATAACAGCGCTCCCGGTCAAGAAGGTTCGCGACGGTGACATGAACCGGCATGTCTTTTCTGCGGAACAGGTCAACCGCGCGCACATCCACGCCGTTTTCCACTAGATGCCGGCAGACAACCGAGCCAAGCCTTCCGCTCGCCCCTGTTAATAATACTTTCATCATACATTCTCCCTTATCCGGTCGAACCGGAAATGAAAAGTGTCAATTTATACACTGCATATTATCCGTACCAGGCTGCACACCATACAGCATTACTTAACCTATGCTTCATGGTTACGGTTTTCTTCCTGTTAATATGCGCTTTGACGACCCGAGTGATCGGTATTTCAAAGGTCACAGCCGTCCGCGCAATGCAATTTCTTTTGAACTCTTGGATGCTTGTGAGTTCGAATACCCTTACCGCCGATATAATATTCGGCTCTCTCACTCCTGCCCGGGAGGCATAGATACAAGGATTTTTCGATGGAGATTTAATATAAAAAATGCCATCCTGCAATACAGGGGGTGCCAAGCAGGCATACGGCGGGCATGCTGTTTACTCAACCTGCTGCAGTTTGACCTGCACCGAAAGTTTCGAGGACCCGCGTAAAATATTTACAGTAATAGTTTCTCCAACCTTATATTTTTCAAGCTCATAGCTCATCTCATCCCCTGTAGTGACTTTCTTTCCGTTGATACCGATGATAATGTCTCCAAGAACATATCTACCGAAACTGCCGCGTGTAAGTCCTTTAATTCCTGCGCGATCCGCAGCACTTCCGGCATAAACCGCACCGACAATCACTCCTTCAATACCATAGTTTTTTGCCATGGCGTCTGATAAAAGCTGTACGCCAAGGCCTGGTCGAATCACTTTGCCGTGTGCAATAAGTTCAGGCACTACTTTTCTAACAGTAGTGACAGGTACCGCAAAACCGATACCGGCACTTGCGCCGCTTGGCGTCATAATTGCGGTATTGACGCCGATAAGCAGGCCGCGGGAATCGAGAAGCGGGCCGCCGGAATTGCCCGGATTGATTGCCGCGTCCGTCTGGATAACATCATGGATGCTTCGGCCGGTCACCGACTTTATCTGCCGTCCAAGCGCGCTGACTATTCCCACGGTGAGGGTCTGATCAAGCCCGAACGGATTTCCTATTGCAAGCACCTTCCGTCCGACTTTCAGATCGTCGATTGTACCGCAGGTCACTGGTCTGAGTTTTTCGTTTCTAGCCTTGATGCGCACTACCGCCAGGTCTTTTGAGGGAGCGACGCCAACGACGGAAGCGTCGTAGCTTTTTCCGGACGCAAGGGTGACAGAAATATTATCGGCATTCTGAATGACATGGTAATTGGTGACGATATGCCCTTGCTCGTCCCAGATAAAACCGGAGCCCGATCCCTGGGGTATTTCAAAGACATTGAGCGAGAACAAATCCCACTGGACTGCTTTGCTGGTGATGAAAACGACCGAAGGTGACACCTTTTCGAAAATATCGATGGAGTTCCGTTCGTCTTCGAGCAGTCCGTCGTCGCTCCAACTCAGTGCATGCGCGGCGAGTATCGTGAATGTGGAAATTATCGAAACTATTGGATGCATGAAACCTCCGTAGTATACTAGGACGTTTCGGGCTTTTTATACATTTACATAGTGAACTTTCGCACTTTTTCCGGGTTAGAAGAAAATGAAAAACTCTCCATTATTTTTTCTTAATCTCCGCGTACTCGGCGCCTCTGCGTTGAATATCTAAACATTAAATGATAAAAGGCGAAGGGCATTCATGATGTCCCACGCCTTTTTCATGTCGGCTCCGGCCGCCTGATTGATCAGCTCTGCCCACAGGCGCTGGAGACTAAACGTCGCATTACCACGAACGACGGTCGCGGTCAAAACCGCCCCTGCGTCCGCCTCCGCCGTATCCGCCGTGGTCACGCCCGCCGCCGCCGAATCCGCCGCCGCGGGGTCCGCGCGACGACCGTTCAGGGCGTTCCCGCGCCTCGTTGACCTTGAGAGGACGACCCTTGAATTCCTTGCCGTTCAGCTCAGTCGCTGCCGCGTCGGCGTTTTCCATCTCGACAAAGGCAAAACCGCGAGGACGTCCCGTGTGGATATCCGAAATGATAGCGACCGACTGCACCTCGCCGAACTGCGCGAACAACTGCCGCACCTCGTCCTCGGTTGCTGTAAAGTTTAAGTTGCCGACATAGAGCTTCTTCACCACACGGACCTCCTCGTAAAGTTGTTAATGAGCCGGCGCCGCGTGCCCTCGCAGGCAGCGGCGCAGATAATACAACATGGTACAAACCTGCCATAGCCATTCGGCGTATATCGGTTCCGTTCCATGTTCGTACAGATATGACAAAATGTAAACAGGATATGCTCGCTTCTTTGTCGTCGCTGTGAAAATAGCCTTTAAAAGACGTTGTTATTGATGATATGAAGAGATTCACCGAAGGATTATGATACAATACCCGATTGAAGAATGCCAAGAAATGAGGAGAACATCTGTTGTCCGTTGAAGATTAAATGTCCAAAACTTGTTTTCTGGTATAAAATATACTATGCCACGCCGGCAAGCCTACAAATTTTCGTATGCTGCCGGATTGTTATCCAGTTCAGTCGTTCAATCCCAACCCGGCGTAGCCAGAATCAAAGAGTGGAACGCGGATGGTACGGATTTTCACGGATCAGCCCGATACCAAATCCAGGATGCTTCTGCCGGCACATCGCCAGAGTACTCCAGAACAATGCTTCCGCCATATCCGTGTTACGGGTGCGGTTCGCGTGAGAAAGTCCATTCCTACTCGGCGCAGCAGCCCCGCGACTGGTTGCCAATGCGGCACTGTGATTCTCCAACGTATCGCATACATCGTTCAACCCGAAAGAATGCGCAATCGGGGCATATACCAGAGACGTTACATGACTCCAAGGTGTTATGGCTCTCCTGTGGCCGTCAATGCCATGCTTTCGTGCCAGCTTGCTGACTTCATATGCAGGAATATGTTCCATAACCTGTTTCAATATTGTAGATTTATGCCGAGTCGGTTTTATGGCGGCCCCTTTGTTTTGATTTGTGGTAAAACCACAACATGCTGCGTACCGACCCATTTTCCAAGATAAATCGTCATCCGCTATGGGATAGCTGTGATGTAGTTTTGCATCCAAACAGGCCGCCAACACGCAAAGGGATGCCATGCCCGCTTTGACAAAAGGTGGCGCCTGCGTGTCCGTTCCGCAAAGTTCCGTGTCCACTCGTTTCGCTCGGGCACTCCACTTTGCTGCACGGCACTCCAGCGATTATTGACAGGCGGGCACAGCACCCGTTTGCAGACGTTGAACGCTCATCAACCTCCCCTGCAGCAACGGAATGGCTTCAGTTATAAAAACACCAGATACGTTTCAGAAGCTCTCTGTCCTCTCGCAGGACTCCTGCTATGACCGTGCCTGCGCATGCGGCACGCGTGACAACGAGCATCGGAGGCGCTCATCGGACGGCACGTGGATTTACCCCGCCGTGCTCCCCACGGGCGGCAGAACCTACCTGCTCAAGACCCTTATATCGAACGGGTGCGTGAACAGGTGCCGCTACTGCCCGCTCAGAGCAGGCAGCGACGTGCGGCGGTGCACGCTCATGCCCGACGAAATCGTGACCGTGTTTCTCGATTATTACCGCCGGAGAAAGGTCTCGGGACTGTTTCTGTCAAGCGGCTCAATGATACGGAGAAGGCGTGCGGGGGGGGATGTGGAGATATTGAATAGACCCGGAGGAATCGGTTTATGTCAAATATCCTTATCGGCACAAGCGGGTATTCATACAAGGACTGGGTGGGGCCGGTGTATCCGGCCGGCACTGCGGCAAAGGATTACCTCAAGTTCTACGCAAAAGATTTTTTATTCACAGAACTGAATTTTTCCTACTATCGCCAGCCTGACCCGCGCACACTCGAGAGACTGGCCCATGTCACTGATGACCGGTTCAGGTTTGCGGTAAAAACTCACCAGAGCCTTACCCACGAAATCACCGCTGATTTCCGCAAGCAGGCGCTGTTGTTCAAGGAAGGAATCGCGCCACTGATAGAGGTATCGAAGCTGGCCGCGGTCATCGCACAATTTCCTTTCAGCTATCATTATAATCCAGATAACCGCAAGCACTTGCAGACTATGTGCGAAGAGTTCGCCGGCATACCGTTCGCCGTGGAGTTCCGTAATGCCGAGTGGATGCGCGATTCGGTTTATGAGGGGCTTCGCAAGCGCAATGTGGCTTTGGTTAATGTCGACGAACCTGATCTTCCAGGTCTCATGCGGCCAACCGCTGTCGTGACCTCGCATATCGCGTATGTGCGGTTCCACGGACGCAACAGCGCCACCTGGTGGAATGGCGACAATGCAAGCCGCTACGATTACCTGTATACAGGCGACGAGCTGGCGGCGTGGGCCGGACGGATACGTTCCATGGCAAACCAGGCGTCAACGGTGCTGGTTGTGTTCAACAACCACTGGCGCGGCCAGGCGGTAAAAAACGCGAAACAGATGCGGGAGATGGTGGAACAGGATAATGGGGATTGAAAAATTGAAACGAGGGATTATTTTAATATGCACCGTTGTTTTTCCCCGACAATAAAATCCCATTTCGCAGCTATATCCATGATAATCCGAAACATTGGTATGATGACGAATTTCATGAATACAATCACCGGCACTGTTGTTAAGGACAAATCTCTTTCCTCCTCCTGCCTCCGCTGTCCGTCTCCGGTCTGCGACAGGTTGCGGGCGGCCGTTGCGCGTTCCGGCGCATACGCGGTCGTGTCTGATCGGCCGGCTTTGTATGCCTCATGTCCCTTTGCAGTGCGCACCGCCGAGGAGTTTGTGCGGTTCTGCCGCTCGCTCATGCAATCAGAGCTTTTTTGTTTTTTTCAACAGGTCAGCGACAGCATTCCGGCAGCGATACGGGCGCATGGTGGCGCAGGGCGCCACGTAACCACCTGCAATGATTCTGCGGCATACGTCCGGCTGCTCCTCGCGTTCTGGGATCTCGGCGCATTCGCCGTTCTTCGTGTGCCCGAAAACGCTGCCGCCAGCCATCAAATCCGCTCATGGCTCGACAGCCGCACATCGGGAGATTCTGCCGCCGAAGCAAGCGGTAATATATTGATGCAGGAACCGGACGAAGCGCCTGCGCTTACCGACGCTCTTATTGCGGCGCAGGAGCCCGGTGCTGTTGCCGGCTCATCGGTTGTATCAGAGCGTGCCGTCACCAATCCGCGTTGGGAGCATGTTGATAAGGATCGCGCCGCAGTACGGCCTGATGGAGCATGCGGCGGAGATGTTATCGCGCTTATTGCCGACGTGTCGGGCATGAAGGATGGAACTGCGGTCGAGTTTGATATTTTTGACGCCGGGCAGGAACCTGTGATGCGAATCTGCACGGAGACGGCAAGAGTGAACGGCGGCGTTGCGCGCGTGGAATACAAGGTTGCGGACACATTGTCGGCCGGCGAAGAAGGCAGGCAGTTGCTCGCTTTCACCGCTTCATCAGGCGGCGCCGCAACGGGGCGTTGTTCCATACCGATCCTGCTGTCGGTGCCGTTTGTGGAGATTGCGGATGTACATTTCAATATTGGAAGCGCAGTGCCGTGTCTTGACGAAACAGGGGAACTTGTCGGCGCTCTCATCGCAGCGCTTCAGTATGCCGCTGAAAATCCTGAAGTGGAAGCCGTGGTCTTCGGTCATACTGATACGAGCGGCAGGGTTTCGGATAATTATGCGCTTTCGAAGCTTCGGGCACGGGCCGTAAAGGCGCTTCTGGACGGCGACGGGCTGGGATTCGGCGCCGTGGCGGTTGAAAAAAGCTCAGTCGCGGATTACCAGATGATATTGAAAACGTTGGCGCGGGCGTATGGATGGCTTGGCTGTGATCCCGGCGCCGTGGATGATATATACGGCCCGAAGACAAATCAGGCGGTGTCGCAGTTCCAGAAATCGTATAATAAACGTTTCGAGCAAAAACTCCTGGTTGACGGTCTTGTGGGGCCAAAGACATGGGCCGCATTCGGCCGCGTGGCATGCGCGATTATCAAAGATGCGTATGGGAAAAAGAATAACGGCGCACAGCCGCCACGGATTACCTGGGGCAACCGCGGCGAGGGCGTATATGCGTGCGGCGAATCGTTTCCTGTCGACAATGAACATGTCGACGGGTATCGCTCCAGGGTAAATCGCCGGGTGGAGATAGCCTTTTTCGAGCGCGGCAAGGCCCCGAAACTTGAGGCGGCGCCGGATAAAAACAAGCGCCTCACGGCGGCACAGTGTCCGGTTTACCGCACTGCATCCATTACAAAAAGCGTGATCGCGGTTACGGCGATCGCCCCACTGCCGCAGCCGGCGCAGAAGTCATCGCCTGTCCGCGCAACCTGCGTTATCGACAGTCATATGCATATCCAAAGCGGCAACACTGCGCCGCTTCCGCTGCTGCGGCGGCAGTTGGGCACCGCAGAGATACTATTGGGTGATGACCGCACCGAGATAAACCTGCGCGCGCGCACGATTATGAACGCTGTGCTCGGGCAGTTGGGCAAAATTCAGGATAAAGACTGCGATACAATCGGCGGATATGTCCTTGAAGACAATGCGCGGACCTATGCGTCGCGGGGCAGTATCGCCGGCGACACGCTCTACTCCGCCCCGCAGGCGTCGATTGGCGCGACAGCGCCCGCCGATGCGACGTCGACGCCGGCGTCGCGCAACCTGCCGCCGGCACCGCAAGCCGTCAACGCCTTGTTTACGCCGATGGTTGTCATGACTATGGACATGGAATACGCCCATATCGCCGGCTTTAGCGGCAGCACGATATACCACGAAGACAGACAGGGCAAGTACTATTATTATCATCGCCGCTCGGCGTTTGAGCCTGAGGAAAAAGGGGAGAAGAAGTATTTCGAGGCCGCTGAAAAGGATCTTTTTATCCCATGGCGGCGGCAGCTTGCGCAGACCATTGCGGCGGTCAAAGGGAATCCGTGGAAACTTCTTCCGATGTATCATTACGAGCCGCGGCGATGGCGTTTTGCGGCCGGGCATGCATTCGACGGCAGACGGTTTGAGGGTGCCTGGGATTATCCATTCGGCATGGTTGCCGGCGGCCAAAGGGGGCAGAAGGGAATTTTCCTCGGTTTCAAGATGTATCCGCGTCTTGGCTATATGCCGCTTGATCATCGTTGTCCACACCTGGCTGATTTTTACAAAAAGTGCGCGGGCCGCGATATCCCAATAGTCACTCACTGCGCGCCTGGGGGGCTGACAACGCACGAGGATAAATTTTATAAAGAATTCGATGTGCGCGGCGCGGTACGGACTGCCGGTATGTCTTCTTCGCCGGCCGACGCCACGGCGGTGGCCGACACGGTCGAACCGTATGAATATTTCGAGCGTACATATGGACATCCTGAAGGATGGCGGCCGGTGCTGATGCAGGTCAGGAATCTGCGGCTGTGTCTGGCGCATTTCGGCGGCGATCTGTGGTCACGGGCGCCCGGCGATTTCTGGATCGAGGAAATCGTGAGCCTTATGCGGGAATTCCCCAACGTATACACCGACATAAGTTGTTTTAATATCCAGAAATGCGGAACTGCCTTTGAGCGATTTTTGCGGGATGAAGCACACAGCGATCTGAAGTCCAAGATATTGTTCGGCACCGACTGGTATCTGACCATGGCAGTGATGATGGGGAAGGGGTACGCGCGGTTCTGCGAGGAAATCAAACAGTTTCTCGACCGTATCGATCCTCTTCTATGGCTCCGATTCACGCTGATAAATCCGTTCGAGTTTTATGGCCTTGGCAACAAGGAGCGTTTGGCGAACCTTGAGCAGGGGCTTGCGGATGAAGGCGCGGCTCAAAAGCCGCGGCAGGAGGGATATGAGAAAATGCTGGCTCTTGGCGACGAAGTGGCGAAGCTGAGGCGGGAGTATAAAATATGAAGCACGTATCCTTGCTGATAGCCGTGCTCTGCCTTGCTGCGTTTTCCCAATCGCGTGCCCGTCTCACCAATCCTTTTTCCGGCGATACCGTCGGCCCGCCGATTATCTGGCCAGTGGTATATTCGGTCAAAGAGCCTGTTTTCCGCCTGTTTTCCGTTCCATTCGACAATGCCGTCGCGACCAACGACGCCGGACGTTACAGCCGTATCTGCTTGTTGAAATTCGGTAAAGCAGGCCTGACAACTAAGAATATGGCGTCTAATCGGGTGCGCGAGTATGCCTTGGGGGACGACCTGTGCTATGGCCCGGTGCTGCCTGATTCATCTGTTTTTTACACGTACGGCATAACGGTGGGACGTATCGACAGGGGCGGCAGGAAGGTGCGCGATTTTATGCCGGATTTTTCTCCCGGCGAGATAGACAATTACTTTATCGTGCGCTATGAGGTTTTGAACCCGCACGGTCCTGTGCTGGCGCTCGATTATTCGTTTCCGGGAAGCGGTGGTGAACCGATTCATATTCTCACCGGGATTGCGTTCTCACGCGATACTTTTTCCGTTCGTTTTCGAATAGGGGAGGATGAGCAGGGATGCAAAGGAAGAGGGTGCGGCGTATGGACAGCGCATGACGGCAGGGTGTTTCGCTATGATGCCATCGGCGGGAAGTTTATCGTGTATAACGCGGATGGCGCCGCCGACTCACATCCGTTCGCAGATGCGTTTAACGCATGCACAGACAAGCCGCCGGGAATTATATCGGTGCTTATTCACCCCACACTCCCGTTTGCGGTCATACATGCGTCCGATACCGCCAGTATGGAAGCGGTATGGGTTTTTTCGTGGAGGAACAGGGCAGGAAAAGCTGTCAGGTTGATAACGGGTGCCGGTGATATGTATCAGACGGCGGTTTCTTCCTCCGTA
>Ga0209101_1001147_pt1 | contig 20362 bp, 17 predicted proteins | sample ConPoolayeCmetaG_FD_185481 | JGI IMG/M metagenome (GOLD analysis project Ga0209101, IMG submission 185481) | Hot spring microbial mat communities from California, USA to study Microbial Dark Matter (Phase II) - Cone Pool mat layer C metaG... ...
CCGTCACCCCTTCCCGCTGCGCCAGGCGGATGTTGTAGCGGGTCTTGGATTTCATCGCCGCCAGGATGGCCTCTTCGTCGCCGGAAAGGTCGACGACCAGCGTGCGCTGTGGCTGGATGCTGCCCAACGGCGAGGGGCCAAAGCCCTGGGCGGCGAGAGCCTGGCGGCAGCGGGGCTCGTCCGGCAGGTCGGGCTCCACGGTGAGGACAACGGCGCGGCGGGCGCGGGCGGCGGTGGCCAACGCCGCTTTCGTCGCGGCGACCGCTGCGGCGTCGTCCCAGTCGAGCAGGGGGCCGCGCGGCACATAGGCCAGGCAGCCTGCTCCCCCCGGCAGGCGGCGGTAGAGCAGTTGCGCGCCCGCAAGCAGGTTGCCGTCTTCCCCTGCCAGGGCCACCTGCTCAGCCTGCCAACCAAAGGCTGCCTTGAGTTCTCCCCAGGGCGTCGTCTGCAGGATGTGGGCCTGGGGATGCGCGGCGACAAAGGCATCCCACGCTGGCGGTGAGGGATTCAGACAGGTTGCCATAGGGGATTATGCGGCCACCTTGCGCCCGACCAGCAGCAGCCCGCCGCCCTTCTGTCCCGTGGGGACCTCCATCTCGTAGGCCTTGCGCCAGGCCCGCGCAAAGTGGCGCACCACCCAGCGGGCCAGCAGGGACTGGTAGCCCAGCCGGCGCAGCCGTGGCGAGACCAGGACGCCCCACGGGGAAAGGCGCCCGATGCCGAAACGGGCGTTCATGCGGTCCCAGAGATGTTCCACGGGTTGAGGGATGTAGTAGCGCGCCTTTTCCAGCGTCATCTGGCCCTCATCCAGCAGATCGTTCCATTCGGCGGGAGTGTAGTAGTGGTGATGGGCCAGCAGGCGGTCGACGCTGGCGGCATAGGCCTCCGCCGCGTCCACATCTCCCGCTTCCAGATGGGCCTGGTAGTAGTACAGCAGCCGTCGGAAGGCATCGGAGGGGACGGTGAAGATAAAGCGCCCGCCCGGCCGCAGCACGCGGCCAACCTCCCGCAGCACGGGCCTGACGTCGGCGATGTGTTCGAGCACTGAATTGCTGAACACGGTGGCGAAGGTGTTGCTGGGGTACGGCATGTGGCTGCCATCAGCCTGCTGAACATGGCGGTAGATGCCCGAACGGGCCGCCTGACGCACCTGCTCGCGCCAGGGGTCCAGGCCGACGTCGATGCCGCCCCGGCCAAAGAGGACCGCGCCGATGAGGCCGTCGCCGCAGCCCAGGTCGAGAAGAGGACGCCGGTACGTCTCCTCGGCGGCGGTGCGCATCTCGACGGCCCGCCACAGAGCCACTGGCGGGGCAAACCAGTAGACGTTGAGCAGTTCGGTCAAAAAGTCGCGCATGGCTTGATCCTGGGGGCATTAAACATCAGGTTGGCCCAGTCGTCAAGGCGCGTAACGACCGCAGCACCCGGCTACCCTCCTGCAGGTTAGAAAGTTGCGCCCAAACCTGCGGGAGGGGTAACTGCTCACCACCAGGTACACGAAGTACACAAAGGGTACAAAAACAGCCTTGATGGATTCGACCTTCGTGTCCTTCGTGGTAGAGGAAAACGTGCTACGCTATGCGGAAGGTGCCCATGGTGAGTAGTTACCGGGAGGGTAGGAAGTGACCCTTGCCCATCGTTCGGCGTGGTCTCCAGACTTGGGAAATTGGCGAAAAGATTCTCGTTTTATTTGGGATATAGGACTTGACACGATGGGGCAAGACAGGTATGATGTAGGTACGAACATTTGTTCTATACCGCCAGAAGCAATTGACTGCTGGTAAGGGATACCTCATCGCTGTGAGGGGAGAGGTGACAAACGATCAGCAGATGGAGGGGGAAAGCAAGATGCGCAAGTTGTTGGAGTATCAGGCAGACCGCATCGAGGCGGTGCTGGCCCAGCACAAGGCTCCCGGTCGGGTGACGGGCGGAACGGTGACGCCGCGCTGGGTGCGTTTCAAGGTGCTGCCGGCGATGGGCTCGCGCATCTCGACGATCCAGGGTCTGGCGGAGGAGCTGGCTACTGCGCTGGACGCGCCCAGCGTGCGCGTGGCGCGCCAGGGCGCCGCGCTACAGGTCGAAGTGCCGCGCCAGGATGCCCAGCCGGTGCGCCTGCTGCCCCTGCGGGAAGGGCTGCGCGACGTGCCGGAGGCGACAGCCGTGTTGGGACTGGCCGATGACGGCGCGCCGCTGCTGATCCGCCTGACTTCGCCCGATGTCGCCCACATCCTGGTGGCGGGGACGACCGGCAGCGGCAAGACGGCGCTCTTGCGGACGATGGTGCTGAGCCTGGCGATGCGCCATCCCAGCCGCCAGGCGCTGCTGCTGGTGCTGATCGACCCCAAAGGGCGGGCGTTCGTAGACATGGCCGGGCTGCCGCAGTTGGCCCGCCCGGTGGTGACGCGGGTGGAAGAAGCCATCGAGGCGCTGGGCAGCCTGGTGCGACTGATGGAGCAGCGCGACCGCGCCAGGCAGAGCCGTCCGGTGGTCGCTGTGTTCATCGACGAACTCACCGACCTGATGATGGTCGGCGGGCGGGAGGCCGAGCTGCACCTGACGCGCCTGTTGCAGCGGGGACGAGAGGCGGGCATCCACATCATCGCCGCAACGCAAAAGCCCACCGCCGCCGTGATCGGCAGCCTGGTCAAGGCCAACTTTCCGGTGCGCCTGGTTGGCAAGGTGACCAGCCCGGAGGACGCCCGTGTGGCCAGCGGCTGGAAGGGCACGGGCGCCGAGCGGCTGCTGGGCCGCGGAGATTTCATCGCCGTGGCCGAGGGGCGGCTACACCGCTTCCAGGCAGCCTACGTGTCAGCCGAAGAGACAGCGCAGGTGGTGGCCTGGCTGCAGGAGGAAGAGGGCAGGCCAGGACAGGGCTGGATGCGGCAGGCGGAACTGCCGCTGCTGGCGACGCCAGCGTTGAATTCAGGATGAAGAGTGGGAAAAATGGAAAACATGGGATACGGAGCATACCAGCCAGCCGGCGATCCGTGGCGACAGCGAGCGGGCAAAAGGGTGCAGATTTTCGCGGCCATCGTGGCGGTGGGGTTTGCCATCGCGGCAGGCGCCGTGGTGGCGCAGCGCCTGAGCGATGAGGCGATGGCTGTGCTGGCCGGGACGGTCTGTGGCGTGGCGGCAAGCATCCCCACCAGCCTGCTCATCGTCATGGTGACGCGGCGGCGAGAGGAGCGGCCTGCTGCTATGCCCGGCGTCTATCCCCCCGTGGTGGTTGTGCAACCGCCCCCCCAGTCCCCGGCCACGCCGGGCCAACCACTGCAATACCTGAGCCCTTACGCGCCGCCGGCCCAACGCGAGTTCAGCATCGTCGGCGGCGAGATGGAGGAGGTACGATATGGGCATTATCAGTGAGGCGCTGCGCCCGCGCTCGGGCCGCGAAATGCGGCAGCGTCAGGCGCACGGCACGGTGCAGATGCGCCGGCGACGACACGGCTATTTCCCGCACATCTTTGTCTGGCGCGGCCACGAGTACCACGTCGAGGCGGTGGAACGCTGCTGGACCGTCTCCCGCCAGCGGCGAGGTAACCAGGTCGAGGGCCACTTTTTCCGCGTCCGCTGCCAGGAAGGGACCTTTGAGCTGTTCCAGGACGCCCAGGCGGGCACGTGGCATATGAAGCGACAGGTGCGCCAGGGGGCAAGGCGATGAAAGTCGGGCTGTTGTGGTACGATGACGACCCGGCGCGGGATCTCAACCAGAAGGTCGGCCGCGCGGCCAGCCGCTATCAGCAAAAGTTCGGCCGCCAGCCGACGGTCTGCTATGTCCACCCTTCTGTGCTGGACGGTGAGGTCAAAAATGTGGGCCGCATCAAGGTCGCGGCCCTGGCCTCGATCCTGCGCCATCACTTTTGGGTCGGCGAAGAAGACGCCAATTAGCGCCTCAGCCCTCGCCGGCCAGCCCTGCCACCAGCAGGTCGAGCGCCATCTCTGACGTCAGCTCGCCGCTTTTGACCTGAACGTCCGTCTTCAGGAGCTGCCGCTGGACCTGCTCCAGTTGCTCCGTCGTAAAGTTGTTGGCCTGTTCGTAGAGTTTGCGGGCGGGGAAAGTGTGCAGCCTGAGCCGTGCGGCGATGCTGGCGCTGTTCTCACCGGCGTTCTTCAGCGCTTTGACCTGAGCCAGCAGCCGAAAATGGCGAACCACCATGAACAGGATATAGTCCGCCTCCTTGCCTTCATCCAGCAACTGCTGGAGCGTCGCCGCAGCATGCCGCCCATCGCGCTGCCCCAGCGCATCGACCAGGTCAAAGATCACCGCCTCTTTGACGTAGGGCACCAGTTTTTCGACATCGGCAACGGTCACTGCCCGACCTGGGCCAGCGTAGGCGATCAGCTTGAGGATTTCCTGGTCCAGCAGGCGCAGGTCTGTGCCCACCGCCTCGGCCAGCCGACGCGCTGCCGCTGGCTCGATCTCCCCGCCATGATGACGCGCCCGCCTGTCGATCCAGCCGGGCAGCGCGCTCGTCGACGGCGGCTCGAAACAGGAAACGTACCCCCGCTCGTGTTGCTGCGCCAGCCTGACCACCGGATGATCGTTGAGGGCTTCTTCCTCGGCCAGGATCAGCCGCGTGGTCTCCGGCAGGCGCGGCAGGAGCGCGAGCAGGCCCTCCAGAAACGCATCCCCCTTGCGATTCAGGCGGGATAGCAGCCCGGTGATGATCACCAATCGCCGGCTGGCGAGAAAGGGCAGCGCCGTGCAGGCCTGGCGCACTTCCTCCAGCGTCGTTTTGGCCCCGTCGAGGCGGACGATGTTGAGCTCTGCCATCCCTTCAGAGCCCAGGCGCTGGCAGAGCTCGGCGATCTTTTCCTGGCGGGTCAGACCGTCGCTGCCGTGAAAGACGTAAAAAGTAGGCGTTGCCTTCATCGGGTGCGGATGTGGTGAACAGTCAGCGAGCCGCGCTCTTCGCGGGTCACCCCGGCGATTTGCAGCGCCCCCACGTCGGCGTCGGTGGTCAGGCGCGCCTGCAGTTCGATGCCCAGGCGCTGGCCCAGGATCAGCCCCAGCGTGGCGACCAGCATGACGGTCGGCAGGCGGCCCAGCCATTCGCTCAGGCCGCGGCGGCGGGGCGTGAGCACGGCAAAAGCCCCCAGCCCGGCCAGCACCCCTCCCGCGACAAAGTTGGTGCCGCAGGCCGGGTGAATCGCCAGTTCTTTCTGCCCGGCGCGCAGACGGCTCAGCGCTTCTTCGACCGCCTGCACCAGGCTCTCGGTGGGCACGGCGCCATAGATCAGAAAGCCGTCCGGCGTCGAACGGCCTACCAGGCGCAGGCTGTGCTGCCGCTGAGCGAGCACGTGCATGGTGGCGTGTTCGAGCGCGTGGTTGCGGCGAGTGCGAGCGATCCAGGGATGCGAGAGCAGCGATTTCAACATGCCAGACCTCCTCAGTCAGGCCCTTCCATCCTGTCCTGCGGCCGTGGAGGGACAGGCCGGGCGATGACGATCAGGCGATAGGCCAGGCTGCCGTAAGGGTGGCAGGTGACCAGGGTCACGCGCTCGTCGGCGGTGGGGGCGATGTAACGCGCGTTCTCCTGCCGCACCGCCAGAGGCTGGTTCGCCTCGGGCAGCAGCAGCACTTCGGCAACCTGGTAGACAAAAGCCGTGCTGCCAGCGTAGAGGGTCATCACATCGCCCGGCTCGATGCGGTACAGGTCGCGAAAGACGGCCTCCTGCGGCCAGTTGTGCCCGTTGATGACTGTGTTGCCGGGCTGGCCCAGCGGCGCCGATCCCTCGTGCCAGCCAGCCTGATGCGGGGGGGCAATGCTCCACATTGGCCGCTCCACGCCGTCGATGCGCTTCATTTCCCAGCGCACGGGCACCACCGCGGCGTCGACGCCGGCGGCGGGGATGACGATGCGCGTGGGGATGCGCGGCGGGGCGAGCACCTCATCGGCGCTGAGGCCCGCCGCGGCAGGCAGCGCCGTCGTCGTCTGTGCTGTCGCTTCTGGCGGCGCAGGCTGGTCTGGCCTCTCGCTGGCTGGCGGCAGCGCCGTCGGCGCGATGGCCAGCGCCTGGCGCGGCGGCAGCGGATAGAGCCGGCTGGCAACATAGGGCGTCAGCGAGGGCGCTGCCGCGATAGCGGCTGTCACAAAGAGCGCCGCCAGCAGCAGAGGGAGCAGGCCGCGCCATCGGCTCATAGGACGGGCAGACCTCCCTTGATCACCCGCTCGACCGGGTTGCCGCCGAAGCGATAGCCCAGGTGCTGGATGTTCGGCAGGTCCAGGATCAGGACGTCGGCGGCGCGGCCCACCTGCAGGCTGCCCACCTGGTCGCCCAGCCCCAGCGCGTGGGCGGCGTTGAGGGTCGCCGCGACCAGGGCCTGAGCGGGGGTGAGGCGCAGGTAGCGGCAGGCCAGGGCGATGACAAAGGGCATCGACTCGCACCAGGCGGTGCCGGGGTTGCAGTCGCTGGCCAGTGCCAGCGCTCCGCCGGCGTCGAGAATGGCGCGGGCCGGCGTATAGTCGCGGTGGGCCAGCCCGAAGGGCGTCGCCGGCAGGGAGACGGCCACTGTATTCGACCGGCCGAGCAGTTCGACCTGGTGCGGCGGCGTGCAGACCAGATGGTCAGCCGAGACAGCGCCCAATTCGACCGCCAGGGCGGTTCCTCCCAGCGGCGCAAACTCGTCGGCGTGGATCTTGAGGCCCATCCCCAGGGCGCGGGCGGCCTCCAGGATGCGGCGGGACTGGGCCAGGGTAAAGGCGCCCTCGTCGCAAAAGACATCGCAGAAGGCGGGCGGAGCAGGGAAAGCGGCGGCGGCCGGCAGCATCTCTTCCACCACCCGATCGACATAGCCGTCCGGATCATCTTTGGCCTCTGCCGGCACGGCGTGGGCGCCGAGGAAGGTGGGGACCAGGGTGGCGGGGTGGGTGGCCTGCAGCGCGGCGATGGCTTGCAGCAGCCCCAGTTCGCTCTCGGTGCTCAGGCCATAGCCGGTCTTGACCTCGATCGTCGTGCTGCCGTGGGCCAGCATGCGGTCGAGGCGGGGGCGGGACTGGGCCACCAGTTGGCGGAGGGAGGCCGCGCGGGTGGCGCGCACGGTTGACATGATGCCGCCGCCGTGGGCCATGATCTCCTGATAGGTCGCCCCGGCGATGCGCATGGCGAACTCGTCCGCCCGGTCGCCGGCCCAGACGGCGTGCGTGTGCGGGTCGACAAAGCCGGGGCAGACCACGCGCCCGCTGGCGTCGATTTCGAGCGGGGCCCACCAGTCGGCGCGGACGTCGGGGGTAGTCCCCACCGCAGCGATGCGTCCATCGGCGCAGGCAAGCGCGCCGTCCTCGATGAGGCCAAGATCGCCCAGGCGATGGCCGCGCTGTGGGCCGCCCTCATGGGGCGGCACGGTGCAGAGCTGGGCAGCGGAATGGATGAGCAGGTCTGCTTTCATCTGTCTCTCCCACAAAAAAGCGGCGTGGGCCGGCTGGTGCAGCCTCCGCCGCTCTGGCGCGAGCCTTTTGCTTCAGGCCCAGCGCAGCTTTTGCGCTCCCTGGGGTATCCAGGCCTCGTCAGCGGCTGGCAAGGGGACAGGGGCCCTTCCTGTGGCGGACGACTCTGCTTCTCCATAGTAGTAGACCACCCTCCCGTCGAGGTGAATCCAGATGCCCACCTGGGACGAGAGGCCACGGCCATCCGGCGGCGAAAAGACGAACGCTGTCGGCGGGCCATCGATGACCACATCGGGAATGCGCGTCGCCACCAGACTGACGCTATAGCGCGTGAGGGGGCGTTGGGGGCCCAGCACGGTCAGCACATTGCGCGCCTGCACGTCGACCGCTGCGATCGTCGCCACCCAGTGTCCGCTCAGCGGCAGTCCGCAGCGCGCGGCAACGGCGCTGGCGTACTCGCTGAGGACATCGGCGGTATAGTTTTGAGGAGCAAGGTTATAGGCGCGCTCCCAGCCGCCGTTATAGGCAGCCAGAGCATTGTGGAGGTCGCCTTGAGCCTGGCGGATGATGATGGCCATCGTCCGCGTGCCCCAGGCAACGTTGGTTTCCGGGTTCAAGAGAGCGGCTGCGCGGGGGCGCCAGGTAAAACCGGCTTCGTAGGGCATCACCATCATCAGGCCGACGGCGCCGGCGGGGCTGCGGGCGTCAGCGCGGCCGCGCGATTCTTTCCAGATCAGAGCAGCTACCAGATCGGGGTCGAGGCCGCGCTCTATGGCGTACTGGACGATCAACTCCTCCCATTGCCGCACGGCATCGGGCCAGTAGGGGGAAAGCGCTGCCTGCGCTGCGGGGATGTGCGCTGGCGGGCTGGCAAGGACAGGTTGGGCAGAGAACAGCATGACGGCGATCGCCACAGCCGCCACAAAACCCCACCGTGCATCTCGCATCCCTGTTCTTTTCCTCCTCGTTCGGGCCGTCACCCCCTGCTTTCGCCGGGGAGATAGTTTACACTATAGCCGAAAAAGCCAGCCCTGTCAAGCCTGGTTCGTAGCAGGACAACTGCTCGCAGTTGTCCTACTGGCGGCTTTGTGATACACTATACTCAACGGTGTTGGCTGAACCTACATCGGCCAATGGAAAGGAGAGGTCAGTAATGAACGTAATCCCAATTCGCAATGGCGGCTTTGAGGCTGACTGGTCAGAAGAACAATCGCATCAGTGTCTGATCTGCGAGACCAACGGCCAACTCCAACTCACCGCCCGTGGCAACATCTTTACCCCGCCAGGCTGGCTGGTCTGGTTCAAACATGGGATGCCGGTGGAACATGACAGTCAGAACACGGTAGGGTGGGCTCAGCCTGAGGTACGGGATGCCTGGATTACCGGAGACGCAACCCGCGTCCACTCGGGCCAGAAGGGGCTGCTCTTTTTTACCTTCTTCCGCATCCATGACGGCGGGCTGATGCAACAGGTACAGGTTCAGCCGGGCACCCGCCTGCGCTTTTCCGCCTGGGCGCACGCCTGGAGCAATCTGGGCAGCGGCCCTAACAAAGACAACCCGCGCTGGAGCGAAGGCAGCGGGGTGGGTTTCAACCACTTTTTCGCCCAGGAAGGCCAGATCACCGACTCGAGCGCGCGCAACTTTACGTTCATGGTGGGTATCGATCCGACGGGCGGGACGAACCCGCTGGCCGATACGGTGGTCTGGGGCAAGGGCGCGCACATCTACAACGCCTATCGCCCCGTGCCGGCGGTCGAAACCACGGCCCAGTCGAGCACCGTCACGATCTTTCTCCGCTCGCGCTGCCTCTGGCCGTTCAAGCACAACGACGCCTACTGGGACGACGCCGTGCTGGAGGGCGAACCGCCGGAAGCCAGCGGCGAATGGGCCTATCCGCTGATCGCGCGCGGCAGCAAGCTGGGCATCCACGGCATCCTCAGCGGCCCTGCCGTCAATTATGCCACCACCCTGGCCAACAGCGGCGCCCGCTTTGCCGTCGTCAAAGCGGTCAACGACCTGGGCTGGCTGGCCAGCATCAAAGCTGTGTCGCCTCAGACGATCACCATTGCCCGCATCGCCCACAGCCTGGAGGGTTGCCAGGGCGTCAACGATCCGCAGGCCAACCTGGACACGCTGGCCAACGGCCTGATGCAGCCCATCCTCAACAAATTGAACGAGCAGCCCTCGCTGCGCAACAGCGTCGATTACTGGGAGGTGCCCAACGAGCCGGACCCGCCCACTGTTGATGGCTATCGCCGCCTGGCCCTGCTGATGATCAAATGCATGGAACGGGCCGAGGCAAACAACATCAAGATCGGCATCTTTGCCCTGAACAACGGCACGCCGGAATGGAACGAGATGCAGGCTATCGTCGAGACCGGCGTCTTTGCGCGGGCCAAACAGGGCGGCCACATCCTGACCCTGCATGAGGGCATCGTCTGGGCCGACAAGCCCATTGACTATCTCTTTGGCCAGACCATTCCTGGCTCGCCGCAGGTCGAAGGGGCCGGCGCCCTCTGCTTCCGCTACCGCTATCTCTACCACCTGCTCCAACAGCGCAACGAGGTCATCCCGCTGGTCATCAGCGAGTGGTACTGCGACCGCTACCAGGCCGACGGCGGCACCGCGGCCGAGGTCGTCGAGCGCATCCGCTGGTACGATCAGCGCGCCCGTCAGGATTACTGGGTGCTGGGATTCTGCCCCTTCACCATCGGGCCGGTGGGCGGCTGGACGCGCCAGGACTATACCTTTGCCTACCCCAGCGCGGTTTCCTATATGCTGTCGATCAAAGACAGCCCCAACGCCTCCCCCTCAGCGACGCCGCCCGTCCAGGTCAACATCGCCTTCCAGCCGGCCGAGCCCACGGCGGGCGAGCAGGTGCAGGCCACGGTGACGGCCAACGTCACCTTTGACAACGTGGGGCTGGCAGTGACCGCGCCAAACGGTCAGGCCGTGCCGGTCAACCGCGTGCCGGGCGCGGACTGGCGCTGGACCTTTACCCCGGCCGACGCCGGCACGTACCACGTCGCCTTTACCGCCGGCACGCAACGGCCGGCCGAGGTCGATCTGGTGGTGCAGCCCAGGCCGGCCCAGCCGGTCTGGGGGTTGCCGCGCGAGCAGTACGAACGCACCTATGTCCTTCTCCCGCCGGGGGCCGGCCGCGAGTGGGTCGAGGCGATCGTTTCCACGAGCAAGTGGCAGCAGAGCCGCTGGACCATCGGCGGCAGCGCCGACGACGCGGGGATCGGAGCGCTGAACATCAAGACCGTGATCGCGATCAATCCGGCGCTGTGGGGCGATGACCTGCGTGCCTTTTTCCAGCGATACTATCCGGGCACTCGCTACCTGACTGTGGAGGCGGCCACGCCGCAGGAGCTCAAGACCAGGCTCGAGAATATGTAAAGTAATGTAGGTGATGTCCTTACTAACTCGCCTGCCGCTGTGGCTGAAGGAGTGGGGAAAATATTACATCGCGCCGCTGCTCAAGGTCGAGGGAAGAAGGCTCCTGCTGACCGTACTCAGGGGCAGCCTGGACACGTTGCTGGCGTTCACGCTGCCCCTGACGGTGGTGGTCAGTACCCACGCGGCCCTGGAGAGCCGCTATACGCTGACCCCCGCTCAACAAGAGCAGGTTGCTCGCTGGGCGCCGGTGGCGATGGCCGTAGCCCGTGTGGAGGACGTGCCGCCGCTGGTCCCGCTGGTCTTGTGGTACAAGGAAGGCGGGTTGCAGGCAGTCAACCCTTCGAACTGCGAGGGGATTATGGGCCTGCACACGGCTGTGACCAGCGGGCAACTGCCCTGCTTCACGCCGGGCGCGATCGACGCGCAGGAGGTCGCCCGCCAGCTTCGGCTGGGCGCGGCCGCCTTCAAGGCGCACTGTCCCGAGGTCAGCTACACGACAACCGATCCGGAGGTGCTCAAGCGGTGTTATCTGTACTACAACGCCGGACGCAACACGCGCATCGGCGCCGACCGCTCCGGTTATGTGATGAACGGCTACGATGCCGCGCACCAGAACATGCTCCATCGCACCGAGACGGGCAGGATCATCCGCCTGCAGGCGCTGGGCGCATGGCCGGTTCACCTGGCCATGCAGGCGCAACTGGCAGCGGGCCCGTCCATCCAGGAGCCGTCCATTCTCCTGCCCACCAACCTGGTGTTGCAGGAAGCCCGGGATCGGCTGTGGGCGACCTGGGTGCGGGTGCGGTCCGTGCCGTCCGAACTCGCTGCCGTTCCCCGCTGTCGGGAAGCGGTGGTGGGGGATTGCTTTGCCGCGCCGCATACGGACGGCGAGCCGGCGCTGCGTCCGGCTCTCAGCCCGTTGCCTGCGCCCGTGGAACGGGCCACCGCACCGAACTGCGGCCTGCTCCCCGGCCTCGACCTGGAATCGTCTGCCCCTTCTTTGGTCGTGGCCCCTATGGGGGGCGAACTGGGTCGCTACCTCGACCAATGGGGCCACCTGACGCTGCGGGTGGAAAACGACGAATGGATCGTCTGGCTCTCTGGTCTGCGTTCCCAGACCGCATCGCCTGGAACTGTCGAGGGGGGGGAGTGGATCGGTGCCATAGGCGGCGTTGGAAGCGACACGCCGACGTTGCACTATGCTGTGTTCGACAAGAGAAATGGCAGCTTTGTCGACCCGGTGGCCTTCCTGCCAGAGGGGTATTGCCCTTCTTCTTATCATCCGCCTGGCGATAGCAGGGGAAATGAGGAGGAAAGTCGCATGAACGTTTTGGAACTGGTCAAATTTGTACCCTTGATCCTTGGTGGCGCGTGGGTGATCTGGCTTCTCTTCAAGAAGGATATTCTTGCCAAGGGGCCTGTCCAGCTCATCCTCTACTTTCTCGGCGCGCTGATCGCCCTGGTTGTCATCGGCTGGTTTGTCGACGTCTATTTGCCCGGTTGGGTCGAGGACCGACTGCAGAACGCTGCCGAGTCGGAGGAGATCGAAAACATCGAACAGATCAGCCGCGAGATCATCAACTCGACGCTGGGGGTCAGCACCGCCACGCCGCTCCCGCCGGCGCCGACCGTTCCACCGCCCACCGTCGCGCCGACGCAGCAGCCTGGCGAGGGGCAGCCTTCTCCCCTGCCCACCCAGCCTTCCCCGGCCATGTCGATTCAGGGCGGTGAGCAGGTTCACACCGTTGCTTCCGGCGAAACGCTCTACAGCATCAGCCGGCGGTACGGCGTGACCGTCCAGGCCATCCAGCAGCGCAACAACATCAGCGATCCCAACCGCATCCAGGTGGGGCAGCAGTTGATCATTCCAGCGCCGTGAGCAGCGACGTCGCGCCAGAGAACACGATCCGCCGGCTCGGCCGCCGGCTGGCGGCAGTCAGGCTGCTGCAGCCGCTGGTGGAGAGCGTCCTGCCCTCGCCGCGCCTGCTGAAGGGCGAGGAAATCCAGCTCGAGATCCACATGGCCGGCTACCGCCGCAAGTTTGCCGAGGTAGCCCTGACCGTCTCCCTGCTGCTGCTGGCGATTGGCCTGCTGATAACCGCCCTGGCCTGGCTGCTGAACTGGCCCTCCACGCTGCTTGCCGGGATGGGGCTTTTCAGCGCGCTGATGGCCATCCTGGTCGTCGAGAGCGTGCGCCAGATACTGCTCCACGAACAATGGCTGCTGCTGGTTACCAACAAGCGCCTGATCCTCGTCACCCCCGACCCACGGCGGCGTGGCCTGGCCGATGCGATCTATCTCATGCGCGGCAAGATTCAGGTGGTGGATACGAACTGGTCGCGCAGCCCCTGGTGGGGGCTCTTCCAGGCGGCCACGGGAGCGCGGGACGTCCTGCTCAGCCTGACCGGCTACGAGTTCAAAGCTGAGGGCGCCGAGGTCAAGGGCGGCCTGCTCTTTCCCGACGTGGAGCCTGAGAACATCCGCCGCCTGGAAGAGTTGATCTTTGGCTGAGAGATGCCTTTGTGGTATACTTGGAGCATCACAACCTGGGAGGTTGCACGATGAAACACTTGATCAGCCTGGCCGATCTCACTCCTGAAGAGATGAGGAAACTGCTCGATCAGGCTATCGCGTTGAAAGAGGAATGGAAAGCGGGCGGCAATCGTCCCCTGCTGGCCGGCAAGACATTGGGCATGCTCTTCCAAAAGCCCTCGTTGCGCACCCGCGTCTCGTTCGACATGGCCATGATCCACCTGGGCGGTCAGGCCCTCTACCTCTCCCCTGCCGAAATCCAGTTGGGCAAGCGCGAGAGCACGCCCGATGTCGCTCGTGTCCTCTCCCGCTACGTCGACGCGATCATGGCCCGCGTCTTTGCCCATGACGACATCCTGGCGCTGGCCGAATACTCGCGCGTTCCGGTGATCAACGGCCTTTCCGATTACAGCCACCCCTGCCAGGGGCTGGCGGATTTTCTGACCATCATCGAAAGGTTCGGCAGCGACCTGCGCGGCAAAAAGCTGGCCTTTATCGGCGACGGCAACAATGTCGCCACGTCGCTGCTGTTTGGGGCGACCAAACTGGGCATGGATTTCGTCATCGCCGGTCCCCCCGGCTATGAGTTGCGCCCCCAGGTCTGGGCGTTGGGGCAACAGTTCGCCGCCCAGAGCGGCAGCCGCGTCGCCGCCACGCACGACCCTGTCGAAGCCGTCCGTGGCGCCCACGTCATCTACACCGACGTGTGGGCCTCGATGGGCCAGGAAGAAGAGGCCACAGAGCGCGCCCGCATCTTTGCCCCCTACCAGGTCAATGAGGCGCTGGTCGAGCACGCCCGGCCCGAGGTGATCGTGATGCACTGCCTGCCTGCCCACCGGGGTCAAGAAATCACCGACGGCGTCGCCGACGGCCCGCACTCGGTGCTGTGGGATCAGGCCGAGAACCGCATGCACGCGCAAAAGAGCATCCTGGTCGAACTGCTGACCTAATCCTCTCTCGGAGGGGTTCCGTGGCCGAGAACCCATCTGCATACGAAGAAGCCATGCGCGAGGGTTCTACCCACGCCAGTCAGGAACGGTGGGTAGAGGCCGTTGCCGCCTACAAGCGCGCGCTGGCGGTGTTGCCGGACGATCCCAAAGCCCTGATGGCCCTGGGATTGGCCTGCCTGGCCGCCGAACGCCTGGAAGAAGCACTGGCCGCGTTTCAACGGGCCGCGCGCATCGACCAGACCAACCCTACGGCTCCCGAACACATCGCCGAGATTCTGGAACACATGGGACGCTTCCAGGAAGCGAGCAGGGCCTATCTGGAGGCCGCCGAACGCCACGGCCGCCGCAAGGCCCCCACACTGGCGCTCAGGCGGCTGGAAGACGCCGCCCGCGTCGATCCCAACTCGATCCAGGCTCACATTCAGTTGCTGCGCGCTTACCTGGCCCTGCGCAAGAACCAGGAGGCGCTGAACGAGTATCTGGCCCTGGCGACGATCTATTACTCGAAAGGCCAGAACGAGCAGGCGCTCGAAATATGCCGCCACGCTCTCAAGCTCGACCCGCAGAACGTGCAGGTCCAGGCATTGATGAACCAGTTGCTCCGGGGCGAAGAAAAGCCGCCCTCACTTGACCGCACCGTTTTTGGTATCGACTACGAGGAGGAGCCGGAAGACCTGGAAGAGGGCGGCAACCCTGCCGAGGCCGCCCGCCAGAAAGCGCTGGCCGAGCTGGCCGAAACCGTTTTTAGCGATATTCCTCCCCAGACCGGCATGCTGGTCATGCGCCCCCTCTCCAAGCGCGAGGTCGACGCGATGATCAGCAAGTCCCTCGACGCCCAGACACGAGGCGACATCGAGGAAGCCATCCGTGGCTATGAACGAGTGCTCGAAGCGGGCGTCATCCAGACCGCGGTCAACTTTAACCTGGGCCTTCTCTATCAGCAGCAGATGCGCTTCGAGGACGCGCTGGGTCAGTTCCAGCAGTCGGTCAGGGACCCCGAATACCGCCTGGGCAGCCACTTTGCTATGGGCGAGTGTTATCGTGCCCTGGGCCGTATCGAAGAGGCCCTCACCCACTTTCTCGAAGTGCTCAAGATTGTCGACCTGGGCACGGTGGATCGCTCCCAGGCCGATAACCTGATCCAGCTCTACGAAGAGTTAGCCCTGACCCACGCTGCCAAGGGCGAGCGAGAGCAGGCGACCGAGTTTGTCAACACGTTGATCTCTTTCCTGAGCGATAAGGGCTGGGAGGACAAGGTCAGCCGGGCGCGGGAGATGCTGGACACGCTGACCCAGGAGGGGCCGGTGTTGAGCCTGGCCGAGATCCTCGCCGTGCCCGGCTCCGAACGAGTCCTTCAGGCGATCGGGCTGGCTCAGGAGTACCAGCGGCGCGGCCTGGGCTATGCGGCCCTGGATGAGCTTGACTGTGCAATCAGCCTGGCGCCGACCTTTTTGCCGCTCCACTGGCAGATGGCCGAGACACTGGTGGCCATGGGCAGAACGGACGATGCTGTGGTCAAGCTCCTGGCCATTGCCGACGTCTACCGCGTGCGCGGCAACTTTGCCCAGTCCGTGGCGATGTACGAGCGCGCGCTGCGCCTGGCGCCGCTCAACGTCTCCGTCCGTGTCCGCCTTATCGACCTGCTGATCAGCCACGGTGAGATCGACAAGGCATTGGAGCACTACCTGGCCCTGGGTGAGGCCTACTATCAGATGGCCCAGCTCGACCGGGCCAGGGAACAGTACAACATTGGCCTGCAACTGGCCCCCCGAGGCAGCCGCGAGCGCAACTGGGCGGTCAAGTTCCTGCACCGCATTGGCGACATCGACATGCAGCGGGTCGACTGGCGCCGCGCCGTCAGCGTCTATGAACAGATCCGCGATCTGGCCCCCGAAGACGAAAAGGCCCGTCTGACGCTGATGGATCTCTACTACCGCTTCAACCAGCCGCAGCGGGCGATGGCAGAACTCGACCACCTGATGCGCGCCTATCGCAAAGCGGGGCTGATCCAAAAGATGCTCATCATCCTGGAGGAACAGGTCGCCGAACATCCTGACAGCATCCCCATCCGCACCTGGCTCGCCCAGGCCCATCTGGACGCGCGGAATGTCCCCCAGGCCTTGCAGCACCTCGACGTGCTGGGCGACCTGCAGCTCCAGGCCGGCAAGACCGAGGACGCCATCTCTACCATCCAGACGATCCTCATGCTCAATCCGCCCAATGCCGAGGCCTACCGCCAGCTCCTGGAACAACTGGCCCAGAGTGCGTAGATGCGCGCTGCGATCCTGGCCGTCGGCGATGAGCTGATCTGTGGGTATCGCCTGGACACCAACTCCCAGGCCATCGCTCAGCGGCTGAGTGCCATTTCCCTCGACATTGTGCTGCACATCACCGCCGGCGACGAGGTAGCGGCGATCCAGGACGCCCTCCGGACCGCCCTGACCGCTGCTGAGGTGGTCGTCGTCACCGGCGGGCTCGGCCCGACCGAGGATGACCTGACGCGTCAGGCGGTCGCCGCCTTTTTCGGGCGGCCGCTGGTGGAAGATGAGGAAGCGCTGGCGCGCATGCGCGAGCGCTTTGCGCGGCGCAATGTGCCTATGCCCGAACGCAACCGCGTGCAGGCCCTCGTCCCGGCCGGCAGCCAGGTCATCCAGAACGATCGCGGGACGGCGGCAGGCTTTTACCTGACCGCTTCTGGTCGCCATGTCTTTGTCGTTCCCGGCGTCCCTTACGAGATGATGGGCATGCTGGAGGCTTTCATCCTGCCTGCGCTGCGCGAGCTGACCGCTGGCGGCTTTGTCGTCTGCCGCGGCGTCACCCGCATCTTTGGCGTGCCCGAATCTGAGGTGGCCGAGCGCATCCAGTCGATGCTGGGCCGCGAGCGCAACCCCCTGCTGGGCCTCCTGCCCAGCCGCGGCACGATCACGGTCGAGGTGGTCGCCCATGGCCAGAGCGAGGCCGAGGCCGAGGCGCTGTTGGCTGCAGACCAGCAGGCGCTGCGCGAGATTTTTGGCCTGCAGGTGCTCTGTCAGGACGAGCGCGAGTTGTCCCAGGTGGTGGGCGATCTGCTGAGCGAGCGCGGTCTGACCATCGCCATCGTCGAGGGGGCGGACGGCAGCGGCGGCGCAGTGGCGGCGCGGCTGACCGAAGTGCCCGGCAGCACAGCCTGGTTCTGCGGCGGGCAGCTCATCTGCCAGAGTCCTCCCCCTGATGAACTGCCTGCTCTGGCCAGTGCCATCCGTCAGAGCAGCGGCAGCGCGGTCGGGCTGGCTGTCGGCGCCCTGGTGCAGCCGGACGACGCCCCGCTCGACCGGCCCTATGGGGTGCTGACGGCGGCGCTCGACCTGGGCGGCCAGCTCACCGTGCGCTCGTTCAGCTACAGCGGCGAGCGCGTCCGCGTGCGCCAGTTCGCCGTCGACGCCGTGCTCGATATGCTGCGCCTGGCGCTGCTGCGAAACGCCCCATAAGCAGCAGGGCGTCCCGCTCCGGCGGGGTCTGTGACCTCGCCGCCCGGTCAGCGCTGGCGGGTCGCAGACCCGCCAGGAGCGAAAAGCTGCCCCGCCGCCCGGCCGGCGCTGGCGGGTCGCAGACCCGCCAGGAGCGAAAAGCTGCTCCGCCGCCCGGTCAGCGCTGGCGGGTCGCAGACCCGCCAGGAGCGAAGGGCCCCCCGCTCCGGCGGGGTCTGTGACCCCGCCCCCAGGAGCAAACGAGTTCGACAAAAACAACGGCGGTTTCTACTCCCACCGCAGGGCATAGACCGCCATGTTCTCGCCGCCCTGCCGCCGCGTCACCGCCGTCTCTGTCTGATAGACCAGCTCCACGCGCGGGTCGCGCGTCATGAGGGGATACCACGAGGGAAACGTCACCAGGTAATCGGCGTCTCGCTCTTCGAGCCAGGCCAGCAGCCGCTCCTCGTCGCGGATGAAGGGCACCACCTCCGGGCTGACCAGCCCGGCCAGGTCGAGCAGGGGACGGGGGGCAAAGTAGCCGATCGCGCCGATGTCATGGACGGCAACCAGGGCATCAGGAGGGGTGTTGGCCGCCAGCCAGCGGGCCACGGCAACCATCTCTCCTTCGATGATGGCAACGTCGTCGGCATAGGCTCGCGCCCCAAGGCCCAGGAAGGCCAGGAAGAGCACCCCCGCCGCAAGCAGCACGGCCCTGACCACCAGGGCAGCGGCTCGCCGCCGCGTCCCCCAACGGCGGTAAAGCGCCAGCGCGCCGCCCAGCGCATAGGTCAACAGGACGGGGATGAGGGGGATGAGGTAACGTCCGTGCTGGTAGGTGACCGGCAGGCGCAGCGCATAGATCCCTGCCGTCGCCACAGCCCAGAGCAGGGGCAGCCACCAGTAGAGGCGGACCGCGCCACCTCGCCGCGCTGCCTGGACCATCGCCCAGAGCAGGCCGGGCAGGAGCAGCACCTGCCCGCCCACCCACGGCTGCAGCCCCACCTGGACCAGCCGTCGCAGCAGCGGCTGACCCAGCAGGACGGCGTACTCGGCCTGCTTGGCGTAGAAGGTGTTGGGCCACAGCGCGCCGCTCAGGCGCAGGTTCAGCGCCAGGTAAGGCGCCAGCAGCAGGCCACACCCCAGCGCCAGCGCCAGGCCCGCCTCCAGCCCACGACGCCAGCGGCCGTCGAGCGCTTCGGCGGCGGCGATGCCCGCTGCTGCCAGCGCCACGGCCAGGATGCCCTCCGGCCGCGTCAATACCAGCGCCCCGCCCAGCAGGCCTGTCAGCACCGGACGGCGGAGCGGTTCGCTCAGCAGGCGCGTCCACAGCGCCAACGCCAGCAGCGCAAAGAGCAGCGTCTCCATCCCCGAAGCCGCCGCCCAGACCAGGTGCCATTCGACGGCGAGGGCCAGGGCCGCCCACCGACTCCACGTGGTCGAGGCGCAGCCCTCCAGGCGGGCAGCCAGCCTCTGTGCCAGCAGCGCCGTCCCCGCCAGGCAGAGTCCGCCCAGCAGGTAGGTCCAGAGACGGTAGGGGATCCCCAGCACATAGCCGGCCGCCAGCAGTAATGTCCACAGCGGCGCGGTCGAGCCGGCGCTGGGCTGACCCGGCACAAAGGCCCACTCGCCGCGCAGGGCCAGGTTGCGGGCATAGGTCTGGTGGATCCAGGCGTCGTCGAGGGGAAAGCCGACATGCCCGCCGGCCCACGCGCAGAGCAGGTAGAGAGCCAGAGCCGCCGCTGCGATGACAGCGGCCCATGGGATCTGCCCTGTCGCAGGCAACGCTCCCTTCCGCGCCAGTTTCAGGAGATGCATCGACATTCTCTTCGGCGGTGCAAATGACCTCCCCCAGAGCCATTATATCCGTTCCCCTCCTGCTGGCAATCAGTTGCAAAAGCCACCTTTTCTGCTACAATGCCGCTCCGGGAGTACCCCTTTTACCGCGCTCAGACATGTAATTGCCTGCCCTCCCGCAGGTTTGGACGCAATCTTGCCTGCCACTTTCTAACCTGCGGGAGGGTAGGGGTACAGATACTCAGACACAAAGAAACCACGGAGAGCACCATGAGTAAACGATTTTTCGCGCCCCTGTTGACCTTCGTGCTGCTGGCGGGTCTCCTGCCTTCCTCCCCTGTCGACGCCGCGCCAGCGCCCGCCACGGCCCCGCACGAGCCGCTTGCCCCTGCTGCTGGCCCGGTGGTCATCGACGGTTATTACGATGCTGCCTATGGCTCTGCCCTGGCCAGCGACGCCGCCGGCGACCTGGCCTCGCCCGGCCCCGCTGACTGGTACGGCACGCAGTGGACCGATCTCACCGCTCTCTATGTCACCAACGACACGCAGAATCTCTACGTTTTCGTCCCCCTGCCGGCCTATGATGCCACCATCGGCAGCGGCTCTACCGGCTCGTTCGCCCTGGTGCTGGCCACGGGCCAGTACACCGCCACCGGCGGCACAGCGCCGACCGATCCCTGGGGCAGCGCCATCACCCTGGCCTACACGGCGACCCACGCCAACGTCGGCGAGCCGCCCATGCCGCTGGCCTACCGCATCATCCCCGACCGCATCCTGCGCGGCAACATCGTCGGCCGCAACTGTTGTGCGTTCAGCGACAACGGCTGGACCGAACTGCGCCGGTGGAAC
>Ga0209101_1001149_pt1 | contig 20359 bp, 15 predicted proteins | sample ConPoolayeCmetaG_FD_185481 | JGI IMG/M metagenome (GOLD analysis project Ga0209101, IMG submission 185481) | Hot spring microbial mat communities from California, USA to study Microbial Dark Matter (Phase II) - Cone Pool mat layer C metaG... ...
GCGGCTTTCTGCGAAAACTCGAACGCTTTTCCCCATGAGTGCGCCTCGAAGTATTGCCGGGCAATTCGGTCCAGCGATTCGGGGCTGCGGCACTCAAGATATTGTGCCAATCTCAGATGCATCGCCCGGCGGTCGTCATCGGTGATCCCCGTCCGCATAAAAATCGAAAGGCTTCGATTCGTTATCTGAAAGCCATCTTCGACAGTCTCGACCAGATTTTCGGACATTAGAAGCCGCAGGCTTTCTTCCAGCGCGGCGGAATCGGCCCCCATCAACTCGGCAAGGGCTTCTGCTTTGAGCGGGCCGTCGGCCACGGCCAGCCATTCAAGGGGTTTTCTTGCCTCACGGCCAAGCCGGGCCAATGACTTTTCGTGCTCTTTTTCGGCTTCGGCCGGCATAACCATCTCATCGAATCCCCCAATATACGTCCAACCCTTATCGTTATAGACAAGCTGGCCATAGTCGATCATCTGCTTGAGATAAGAGCGGGCGATCGCCTCGTTTCCTTTTCCAAGCTGCAGCAAAACGGTTTGCAGATCGTCGGGCAGAAAGTACTTTTTCAAGTATTTTTCAAGCACACCTGTGGCCGCGGAATTTCCGGTTGACGGATTCTCATCACAAACCGGATAACCTGAATCGAGATAGGCACCGGCACGGACGGCGATCAGGCTCGACAATTTCTCCTGCCACCCGAACAGCGAGGCGGCGGCAAACGGCGAACTTGGCCGATTGGCGGGATCGCGGGACATCATCGTCAGGATTGCGTTCCGGAAATTTTTGTCGGGGGTATCCAACGGTGGCGGTGCGGATTCGGTGATTGTTTTCAATAAAAGATCGATATTATCGCCCTCGAAAGGCAGCTTCCCGGAAATGATTTCATGAAAACAGACGCCCAGCGAATAGATATCGACAGCGGCGCTTATGGGCCGGCCCCTGAGCAGTTCGGGAGCCAGATATTGAATCGTGCCGGACAGGCTTCGGGCGGTTTCGTTTTCCCGGGTGATGAGGTTGAAGTCGATTAACCGGACCTGCCCGTTATCCATGAGCAGGAAATTGGCCGGCTTGTAATCGGCATAGATGTATCCGCAATGGCAAATGAACTGGGCGATTTCGAGTATCTGCAGGAAAACGGATTCCAGACGATCCACGCAGAGGCGGCCGCAATGGGCCGACAGCGGGGAGCCATCGATATACTCCATAATAAAGCCGGGTCCGTCGGAGGTCTCCCAGAATCCGCCGGCCTCGGGCAAAGCCGGATGCCGATGCAGGGTCAGAAAACGATATTCTCGCTTGAGCGCTTCGATATCATCGGGGGCGCTATTGTTGAGCTTTTTGAAAGCTTCAATAGTCCCGGTTACCCGGTTTCGGACCCGATAGATGGTGGCCAGTCCGCCTTCTCCGCAAACATCCAAAACATCATATTTATTTTTGAAATCGAGGCTCATTGCGCGGCAGCGGCCAGTTTCAATTCGATTTCGAAAACCGCCCCACCCTGAGGGTGGTTATAGGCCTTGATTTTACCGCCATGGTTATTGATTATTCTCAGGCAGGTGGAAAGCCCAAGGCCATGCCCAGCCTTCTTCGTTGTCAGGTGGGGCTCGAATAGGCGAGGCAGAATTTCGGCGGAAATACCGGGACCGTTATCGGACACGGTTATCAACGACATCCTTTTTGCGTTGTCGGCCGTTGCAGTTATTGAAATCCGGCCCTCACCCGAACAATGCTCAGCGAAAGCATCGGCCGAATTGTTGAGAAGGTTCAGCAGTACTTGATGAATCTGGCCGACGTCGATATAGAGAGGGGGCAAGTTGGAAGGAACGTCTATGTCAAATGAAACCCGTTTGAATTTCGGTTGAGGTTTGACCAGAAACACGACTTCTTCGACCAACCGGCCGAAATCATAGGCTATCGGTTTGGATTCGAGGGCCGAAAAATCCATCAGTCCGTCGGTGAACCGCTTTATGCGATCGACGTTTTTGACGATGACTTCGATCTTGTTTTTCAAATTTTCGTAGTTGCCGTGAGAAAGATTAAGCGCGGCCAGTTGGGCGTTGGTGGAAATCACGGTCAGATAGTTGTTGAGTTCATGGCCTATAGCCGCGGCCATTTCGCCTTTGCCTATAAGTTTTTCCGATAGGATCAAATATTGCTCGAGAACAACCTGATCGGTGATATCCTCGATAAGGATTATGTGCCCGGTCATCTCTCCCCGATAGTTTTCGAACGGGCAGAAGCGGAGCCTGAGAATGCTCTCCTCATCGTGAAAACAGACGTTGAATCTTGACACCTCCACCGGCTTGGCGTCCTGCAAAGACATATTATCGAGGAAAGCGGCCAGATATTTTTCGGGTACTATATCGCTTATTTTGAGATTCTCGAATATGGAATGTTCGGATATATGACTGATCCAGCCGATTTTCATGAAAATCTTCTGGGCGGCCTCATTGATCGCGGAAATAAGGTGGTTTTTGTTCACTACCACCAGACCGATCGGCGTGTTGGCGATGATGTTCTGCTGGTGTTTCTGAAGCTCCAAAACCTCGGAATAAAGCCGGGCATTGTGGATCGCCAACGCCGCTTGGGCGGCGAACATTTCGAATAAAACCAGATCCTGTTTGAGAAAGATATTGGCGTGAGATGAATTGTCTATGTAAACAACACCAATGATTCGGGTTTTGATCCGCAGCGGCACGCACATCGCCGAACGAATGTTCAAGGCGACGATCGAAGCCTTCTTGAGAAAACGCTCATCGTTCAGGGCATCGGAAGTATAAATCGATTTCCCGGTGCGTACCACCATGTCGGCGATAGTGGTCGAAATCCGAAAATCATCCGAGTCCAATTGATCTTTATTGATATTATGGGCGGTCTTGAATTGCAGCTTGCCATGATCGTCAAGCAGCATCAGAAAGCCGCGTTCGGCATTGAATAGAGTGACTGACTTGGTCATTACGATGCCTAGTATGTCATCCAAAATCAGGGTCGAATTGACCGCTTGACTGACGTCGTAGAGAGCCGCAAGATCCTCATATTCGAGGTTCTGTCCGGACGTTTCCGGCGGGGGAGCATTTTCGACGGCCTGCTTCTTGAATTCGGCCAGAGCCGCAGCGATGTTGGCGGTCTCGAGCTTATGTGTAGATTCGGAATCGAACATGCCCACTCCCTGAAAGGGCTTTATCGGTAATATTACTTGGCCGTCACTGAATATATTATCGGCCGCAAACGATTGCTTATGAGTGCAGGCGCAATAATATTTCGATCTCTTCCGTCGGCTGTTTTGAGCAACAGCCTATCAAAGGCGACCGCCAAATCAAGCGATAGGCCGTTTAATGTCGTTCTAATCAGTTGATTGGATTATCAGCCGGAGAATCGAAATGCTGCGGCCGCTCAAGGACGAAGGGATCATAAACAGGACATACTTCTTTCTGAAAACAAACCGGGCAATTCGACCGCCTATAATATAGGCGGTGGATGACAATCGTTGCCACATAAATGCCAAACAGGCCGTCTGGAACAAACGTCAGACCGTCCAGCAGGTCCAATAAACCCAGCCCCAGCGGCAACGCTCGCGACAGCCATATTGGAACAGTCAAAGCATAGCCGGAACTGAAGTATTTCGGATCTCCTTTTTTAAAAGCGAAATCGGCAAGCAAACCCCATGCCGTATTGCACCTTTTGCCGAAATAATGGCATTTGGTGCATCGCAGAAGCGGAAGAAGCACGAACAACGATATGACCCACCAAGCGGCCAGAAATAAACCCAGGTTTTGCGAAAATCTCATGACTATATATACCGACAGCCCCATCTCGGCGGAACCTAAAATCCAGCGCGGCGCTATTTTCCGCCACGGATAAGCCTCAAGAAACGGTGGATTGTGATTCATTGGGGTAATATATAATCCGCCAAAGGGACAGGCAAGTTTCCTGTTTACAAATCCATAAAACATGTAACAATATAGTGGCATAGCCGTAACGAAATACGGGGCGCAAAACCAGAGAAACTTTTGCGGAAGGAGCAATATGAAAAACAGCAAAATCGGATTGATATTGATAATATTTGTTGCGGCGCTCATCGCTTTCATCTCCCCAGCCGATGCCACCATATTTATAAAAGGACACAATAAAGTTTTTCCCAAGGATTCGGTTTTCACCGACGACGTCTATATCGGGCTCAACAAAAGTAAATTCGAATCGACTGTCAACGGCGACCTGGTCGGGGCCAGTCAGGAAATGGTCTTTTCCGGGACTACCCAAGGCAATCTTATCTGGGGCTGTCGCGCCATTAACGTCAACGGACCGGTTGGCGGCACTTTCGCCGCCTTCGCTCAGGATGTCGAAATCAACGCCCCGGTGATGCGGAATATGGTCGTTTTCGCCGCGAAAATCATTTCCGGCCCGGCCTGCGATGTCGCTCGAGACGTGACGGTTTTCTGCAACGAGTTGAATTTCGACGGCAAATGCGGGGGCGACCTGCGGGCATTTTGCGAATCCGCCAATATTTCGGGAACGATCAACGGTGATTTACGGGTCAAGGCAAACGATTTGACTTTCGGTCCCAATGCGGTTATTGAAGGCGATGTTTATTTCGAGGGCCCGGCCCTGGAAAAGATTCCCGAGGGAGCCAAAATTCAGGGCGAAATCCATTGGAAAGAACCAAGCCCGGAAAAACGAAAGCCATCTTATAAGGCATTTCTGCCGGTCATTATTTCCGTGGCAGTCTATATAGTTTTCAATTGGATATTCACCCTGATCGCTTTCCTGCTGGCAATTCTTCTGAATAACATCGTTATCATACCGTTGATTCTGATTGCCATGATAGTTAGTGGAATAGTGGTGATAGCCGTATCCAAAAAATCGGCGGCGAAAGCGGTCGGCGCTCTGGAGACGCAATCATTGACGGCCCTCGGACTCGGATTCGTGCTGGTGCTTCTGTTCCCGCCGGTCGCCGGCCTGGCTATGTTAACCGTTTTCGGTATTCCTTTATGCTTGTTGATTCTGTTCGGCTACGGCATTGCCCTGTTCGCAGGATCCGTTTATACCTGTTTATATGCGGGCAGACTCTTCTGCAAACTGCTGAAAATGGAACGCAAAGAACCGGGTTATTTGTGCTATATCATTGGAGTGGTGATCGTCGGCGGACTGGCCTTGGTGCCGATAGTCCGCTGGATCGTCATTGCGGCGGTTATGATGATGGGTATCGGTTCGGTGGTCTTGGCGACCGGGAAATTGGGGCGCAAGCTCCCTATAGAGAAAACCGCATCCGAATAATCCACGCAAAAAGGCACCCGGTTTTATATCGGGTGCCTTCTTAATTCCAATCAGTGAAAAAGCTATCGCTTGTTCGTCGAGGCGGCCGGGCTACCCGAACTCGGCCCCGAGATTGTTCCGGATTCAAAGCCGTCGGTCGGAACCAATCTTCCCTGGGGATCCAACCCTAGTATGAAGCGCACAACCCTCGGCAGCAATGCGGCTATACTCCAACCGTAAGTCCAGGCATGTTCGAGCGGCTGACCGGTCATCAAAACCCAGCCGAGACCATGGCTATACGAAATCAGCGTCGGCAAGCCACGCCCATCTACCGTGTACGATATCGTGCCCGGAGCAAGATTATAGAACGCCTCATGAGAGGCATAATTCCCTTGTAGGATGCTGTCAAGGCCGGCCACGAGATGTAAATGAGAGGATACGATGTAATTATAACTATCATATAGCGCCGAATCCTTCACCCCACCCGGCAGAGTGATTCCGGCGTCATCAATCGATCCATAAGCCCAGCCCAAGTCGCAGGCCTCCCAGAATACGGTTCCCCCATTGTAAATGAAATCATTTATTCTCGTTTCGGAGAGGTGATAATTGTCGTAAAAGTTCTGATTCTGGTCGTTCGAGATAATCACCAGATCCACGCCCGGCACAAGAGTCACGGTATCAAAATCTTCGGAGGTGTATATCTGGTATTGATTGTCGCCCGTGCCGGGTTCGAATCCGTTCTGCGCCAGCATGCTGTCCATGGCATAGCAATTCCACGGCAAATTATCACGGAACAACTTTATTCTGGTGGCTGCACCGAAACCGGCTTGAACCACATCAAGGGTGCAGGCCAAATTCCCTGCCGGTATATCGAGGGTAAGATGCGCCCAGAAGATGATGACAGCATCGTCATCGTAAAACTGGATTACAAAATGCCGGTCGTTTCCCGCAGGAACCCTCATGGTCATGTTGAAATTTTGGTTGGGAAGAGGGTTGGCCACTCCCATTGAATCCCTTATCGGAGTCGCAATGCCTTCGCCGACGACATTGGCGATAAGATATTCGACGTCCATAATCAGAGAATCGTTGGGAAAAGCGAGAGTCAGACTCACGTTGTCCGGGGCGGTCTTGGTGCTCTTTTTCGAACAACCGCCCATGAGCGCAACGAGCAAGAGCAGTGCGAATACCGTCAGAAACCTTTTCATTAATCCTCCTTCAGGAATGTTTTTTAAGATATCGGCAGGTAACCAAAAATTGTGATGAGAAATTTTGAATCGGGAACGATGACAATACAGCAAATTTGCTTCTTTCAGCGGATACTCCTACGGCAAAGCAATCACCCGGCGATAATCCGCTCAACGATCACCGGGTGACTTGTGTGTTTGTTATTTGTCGAAAAGTTTTCCATATATATCGGAAACCTCGAATGTTTCGATATGAATACCGGCCGCATCGCCGGTGAAATCGAAATACAGCGGTCGGTCATCAATCGGCGTCCGGCCGGTTTCGCTGTAGATTATCGCACTGAGCAGTCCATCCCTGTCGGCCCATAGAATTTTCAGTCCGGGTTGGGCGACGATATTGGATATGTCAGCCCCGTTATGTCTGATCCTGAGAAGGACACCGCCAGCCGGATTTTCCGCTCTAAGATTCACGATCGCTCTGCCGTTAGTGATTTCCAGTGACATATCCGCGATACCGGGACCGGAATATCCGAGCGGCGGCGGTATTGAACCGTTGATCACTCCCAGCAGATAGATAAGATCGGCGATCGTCGCCGGAATCCCATCGCGGTTGCAGTCTGCGGCCGCCATCTGAACCGGATTTAGAGGATTGTTGATGGGATCGACAAAATACTGCGCCAATGTAACGGCGTCGCCCACCTCGAACGGGCTGCCGTTCAGGTTGATATCGCCCACAAGGTAATCACCGGTGGATAGGAAACGCACGCCGCCCGGTATGAGGACCGGATGAAAAACCAGATAACCGCTGCTATCGGTAACCACATTCATCGAAAGATCCTGCGCCGGCATGCCGAATGCAAGCATCATACCGCCAAGCCCGGGATCATTCAGGGTGCTGAAAGTCAGCCGGGCGATTTGAAATTCGGCGCCCCGCATCAGAGGATGACCGGCCGTATAAAGGTTTGCCACACCGATCAGGCGCACCGATCCGGGACCCAGCGGATTGGGAGTGGTGTAGGTATAGTCCCAGCGGGCCACCGTATCAAGATAGGCAACATTCTGAAGCGTCAATATGGATGGGTCGTAAGTAAGCACGATATTGAAACCGGCGACCGACGAAAATCCGCCTTCGACTTTCAAGCGTATCGTTATCTCGGACGGAAATCCGGGCAGCACCGTGTCGGTTTCAACCTGCAGAACGATCGGCCTGACATCGAATATCACCCTGTTAATATCGGTGGAACCGTGAACGTCGGTGGCTATAAAGTTGGCATTGTAAACCGCTCTCAGAGTCTGGGCCGGCGTCCATCGATATTCGGAGCGGGCATAACCCGCCCGACGTTCTATCCCAACGAGGGTGTCGCCCGATATGGGGGCGTCAACGCTCAGCCACAGTGAATCGTTATCGGAGTCTGTAGCGATGAACGGCAACTTTATGGGGAAAAGCCCATTCACTATAAATGTTGTATCCGGAGGCGAGACGATCGTGGGCGGATGGCCCCCCTGAAAATGCAGACTGGAAAACCTTGTCCGCGGCACGATCGGGTTCCAGAACTCGTCAAACAAAACGGTGAATCCCTGAGTGGGATCCTCGCCGCCGAATAACTGGCTGTAGTCGCCGCGCGCCGAGGTGTCGGCGGTCGTATGGCCCCTGAAAGCGCCGATCAAGACCCACTGAAAGCCCGTATTGATATAATTCGGCTGAGGCAAAGTAAAATCGGCGATACCGAGAAAAGTCTGAGTTGTCAAACCGGGTTGGGGCCAGCCGTCGGCGGGCGGCATGAATTGAAGATCCCAGCCGGTCATCGGCCCCATGGCTATGCCGTCATTGCGCGATGTAACATAGAAATTTTGCGTGGCCAAAGACAAATTGATGAATGCGAGATTCTCGTCGCACTTCAACCAAATCGGCACCGCAAAATCGACATCCAAATCCACCGGTATCGGCGATCCGTCAAGATTGCCGAACACCAGCGAGTCCAACATTCCCGGGTCCTGGCCGATTGCCCCCTCAGCCATCACCAGGGCCGCCGCCAGAATCATTACAGGAAGCAGCCCTTTCATCATCTCACCTCGTTTATTTAATCAGAGTGGTTTTTTTGACCTCGCCGAATCCATTTATTTTCATTCGATAGAAGTAAATTCCCGAAACCACGTCCGCGCCGGCATTGTCTCGCCCGTCCCAGACCACCTCGTATCGACCCGGCTCGTAATCAGCGTTCAGCAAATGGCGGACCGCTCGGCCGTTGATATCGAACACATCAATCAGAACTCGACCTCCGGCGGCCAGAGAAAAGCCTATTTTCGTCGAGGAATTGAACGGATTCGGGTAGCTTTCAAACAAGGCGTATTCCCGAGGGACGGCCGGGCGGCTTGACAACAATCGACCCGACTGATCCGATGCCTGCGTTTCGGCAAGGGTGATCGATCCGGAGCGATATAAACCAAGCGCCCGGAAAGAAAGCAACCTGCCGTCGCCGGAAACAGCTCTGCTTGCGCTCTGATCGAAAAGCAGCACGGAAAGCACCTGACCGTCATCATGGTGGGCAAGCTGCAGTTCGCTGTGGTTCTGTATTGCGCCCAATTCCACTCCCCGGTGATCGATTCTGACCAGAACGGCCGCAACTGGAACGGTGGAATTCATGGACAACTCGAATCCGCCATCGCCCGTTTCAGGCAAACTGAATTCCACGATCGCGTTCTCGACATCCGGTTTCGGCGGCGGCGGGATATTCCCATTGACGATATTCAGCAACAAGACCAAGTCGGCCACCGTTCTCGGAATGCCATCGCTGTTTATATCGGAAGCTTGAATCTGAACTGAAGTGAAAGGAAACATCGTCGGATTGATCAGGTGGTTAATGAACAGGACGACGTCGGCGGTTTCATAGGGAATGCCGTTGAGATTTATGTCGCCGACGGTCACCTGGCCGGGGCCTACCACGCGGACGGATCCATCGGTAAGTTCCGGATGAACCAGCAGGTAGCCGCTGGAATCGGCAAGCGTATTGTCGGTGATATCCTGAGTGAGAAAAACCACGGGCAGGGTGGCTCCGATAAGTCCCTCATCGGCCGCCAAGGCGAAATTAAGATTGAAGATCGTTCCAGTTCCGGGTGCCAGCGGCGGCGCAAACGGCCCTCCATAATTGTTGGCCAATCCGACGACCCTTACCGTTCCCGGCCCCCCGTCGTTAATATTCGCATAGAAATATTCCCACGACGAAAGCCGGGAAGACCGGGTGACGCTCGATAGGGTCAGCACCTGATAATTCCATCCCAGCAGAATCTCGAACGCACCCACCCGAGAGGTGGAACCCGTATTATTCAGCGCTACCGGCATGACGATACTCGCCCCCGGAACCGCGGTCATCGAGGCCGCCACCAGTCCCGAACGAGATATCGTCAGCCCTATATTAAGATTGACAATGCCGCCCTGTCCGTCATCGACGGTGAAAGTCAGGCCATAGGCGGAATCGGCTCCCTGCGGGACGACCCACCGGAAACGATACTGGATATGACCCGGCTGATTGATCAACTGCTGGAAAGTATAGCCGGAACCCGAAAAATCGACGGCAAGCGTCATAGGGTCATCGTCTTCGTCCGTGCAATCGACAATGTAGGATACCTCGAAGCCCTCATCCACGGTGATGTTTCCGCCGCTCGGGCTGGTGAACACCGGCGGATTATTCGGGGGGAAATACAGTTTCGCATATATTGTCGCGGGAACCCAGTTGTACGTGCCTGAAGCGTCGGAAAAGATCAACGTTCCATTCTGTGGGTTGGCCCCGGGGAAAGTCGCCATCGTATCGCCGAGTATGTTGACGTCACTCGTCGTGCGCATGCGAAACTCGGCCACCCTGACCCAAGCGTAATTCGTATGGAGCGAAGGATTGGGCCCGCCGTAAAGGTCCGACCAACCAAGAAGCGATTGACTGCTTATGCCGGTTGTCGGATAGTTGTAATTGGGGGAAAGAAATGATACATCATCCCACTGGGTCAAGGGGGCGAAAACCTGCCCTCCGAGCCGGGTGGCGATATAATCGTTATCCGTGCCGAGCGGAATATGGACAAAAGCAACGCTGTCGTCTGTTTTTGCCCAGACGGAGATTACAACATCGGAGTTGAGCGACGCCAGAATGACGCTGCCGTCCAAATTGCCGAAAATAAGCGAATCGGGCAAGCCGGGATCCAGCCCGTAAGCCGCCCCTCCGACCAGGACCAGCAATACCAGCCCCAGTAATACACTCCTTGACATCTTGATCTCCCCTTCAAGTTTTTTGAACGCTAAGCGAAACCGCCATTTTGCGAAGATGCATAAAACCAGGCGACGGCCCGCTTCTATAAAAGTTAACCAATATATGTGAAAAAGCAAGCATTAATTACCCTTGTCGCCGAGCTTGCCGATCCGTATATTCAACTCGCCGATCGCTTTTTCGAATCGGCGCTGCAACTGCGCCCTATTTCTAAGGGCGGCGTCCGCATCGCCCGAGATAAGTTCCTCGATGGTGCGGCCGTCGGCGATGGCCTGTTCCTTTTCGGGACGGGCAAAAAGGGAACCTAATTCGAACGTCTCGTAGGGACATTCCGGCCAGTCGTTTTGCCAACAGATTAAAAAGTCGAAACTCGAATCCGGTCTTTCGCTCGCTACGGCGTCTTTAAGCTCAGCGCTCCTATAGGCGATCGCCAGAACCGCCCTTTCCCAGAGCGATTCGCCCGAACGGCCGTTATTATGCCGGCGACGGATGACGACATAGGAGCAATCGGCCGCTGTCTCCTCGATAAGAAAATCGAATTCCTCAAGCAACCGCCCGAAAATCAACAACACCCCGGCCCGGTTGGTGGGAGCATAGACTATGCCCCGACGGCCTACCAATTCACCAACAACCGATTTTCTCATAAGCTTCCCGCCAGCAACCAAACAAAAAAGAAGCGTTGTTAATGTTAGCGTTAGTACTTTCGGATGATACAATTCGTGTTAGGGGAAGGCAAGGAATATTTTAATTTGCCGAAAGCCGCCTGAAATGAACTCTCCGTCTGGCTGGCTCGATTAAATCATTACGGAAGCCCGCCGGATCGTCCGGACGGATGGAATCACCGTGCGACCCGCGATCCAACTTCCTTTTGACAGGTTCTGCGGATTTTGATATTCTTCAATCATGATGTTGCCGGAAGAGCTGATTAAACGCGCCGCAAGCTTACGCGAGCAGATAAATCGGCACAACTACCTCTATCATACGCTCGATAAGCCCGAGATTAGCGACGCCGAGTTTGACCGTTTATTCGATGAGCTGGCGGCTCTCGAACAAAAATACCCCGAACTCGTAACCCCGGATTCCCCTACCTTGCGGGTCGGCTCTGCTCCTCTGGAAGGTTTTGCCGAAGCGATTCACGCCTTGCCGATGCTGTCGCTGGCGAAAGTTACGACTGCGGCTGAATTTCTCGAATTCGACCGGCGAATCCGCGGGCTGCTCGGCGAAAGAGGCACAAACATAGAATATACGATCGAGCCGAAGTTCGATGGACTGGCGGTCGAATTGACCTACGAAAAGGGGATTCTGATTCAGGGTTCCACCAGAGGAGATGGGATCAAAGGTGAAAACGTCACCGCCAACCTCAAAACAATCCGCACGATTCCCCTTAAATTGCAAGGCGATGATTACCCTGATTTGCTTGAGGTACGCGGCGAGGTGATTCTGGCCAAAGCCGATTTTCAGAAACTCAACGCCATGAGGCTGGCCGACGGCGAAGAGCCTTTCGCCAATCCGCGCAACGCCGCGGCCGGGTCGGTGCGCCAGCTCGACTCGAAAATCACCGCCCGGCGTCCGTTGCAATTCTACGCCTACGGCATCGGCCGAATTTCCGGCGAAAGGCCGGCCGGCCATTATCAGATGATGGCCAGAATTGCCAAGCTCGGTTTCAGGGTCAGCGACCACCTGAGGCTTTTCGACGATACGGAAGCGATCCAGCGTTACCATAATGAGATACTCGGCAAACGAAACGAGATCGAATACGATATCGACGGCACGGTGATAAAAGTCAACGATTTCGCCTTGCAGGAACTGCTGGGCGAGATTTCGCGTTCGCCGCGCTGGGCCGTCGCTTGGAAATTCCCTGCCCAACAGGAAACATCGCGGGTGGAAGATATTACGGTTCAGGTCGGCCGGACAGGCGCCTTGACCCCGGTGGCCAAACTTCAACCCGTCAGCGTCGGAGGGGTTTTGGTCTCCCGGGCCACATTGCATAACGAGGATGAAATCGCCCGCAAAGACATCAGAATCGGCGATACCGTGCTGGTGCAGCGCGCCGGAGACGTGATTCCGGAAATCGTCATGGTGATCAAGGAACGACGGACGGGCGCGGAAAAACCATTCGTTATGCCTACGCGCTGTCCCGCCTGCGGGGAACCTGTCGTCCGCGGCGAAGACGAAGCAGCCACCCGCTGTGTAAATTCTGCCTGTCCGGCCCAGCTTGTCGAAAGAATCGCCCATTTCGCCTCAAGAGGAGCGATGGATATAGTCGGCCTCGGTTACCGCACTATCGAGATGCTGGTCGAGAAAGGGATTATCGCGGATGTCGCCGATCTTTTTACGCTCGCCGATAAAAAGGATGCAGTCTTGCAACTGGAACGGACCGGCGAAAAATGGTTTGCCAATCTTCTCAAGGGAATTGAAAACGCCAAACACCGGCCGCTGGAAAACATTATATTCGCCCTCGGTATCAGAAACGTCGGCGAACATCTCGCCGCTCTTTTGGCCAAGGAATTCGTCTCGATCGAAAAACTGGCGGAGGCCGATGAAGAAAGACTCATGGCGATTAAAGAAATCGGCCCGGTAGTCGCCCGGTCGATAGCGGAGTTTTTCAGGAACGAGAATAATCAAAAGATCCTGTCTAAATTGAAGGCCGCAGGCGTGGAGTTTCCGGAAAAATCTGGAGAGGAAATACAAAAGGGAAAAGGCGAAGCAGGCCAGATCGCCGGAAAAACTTTCGTGCTGACAGGCACTCTAAAGTCACTGACCCGCGAACGCGCCTCGGATGAAATAAGACAACGCGGCGGAAAAACGGCCGAAACGGTAAGCGCCAAAACCGACTATCTTATAGTCGGTGATAAACCGGGTTCGAAACTCGAAAAGGCGAAAAAGCTCGGTATAAAAATCTTAAATGAGGACGAGTTCACCCGGCTTTTGTTTCAAGAATGAACAACCAGCAAGCGGCAGACCTGTTCAATGAATTGGCCGATCGACTCGACTTGGCCGGGGAATTGCCGTTCAAATCGGCCGCCTATCGCAAGACCGCGGCAGCGCTGCTTGCCCTGAAAGAACCGTTTACCAAAGTGGTTGCCGAAGGCAGATTCGAGCTGATTCCCGGAGCCGGCAAAGCGATCAAAGAAAAGCTGATCATGCTGATTTCAAGCGGTCGGCTGGAAGCGCTCGAAAAATGGCGACAACACGAAACCGGGCGATTTTTCGATCTTATGGCGCAAACGGGAGTCAAGCCTGCCGCTTTAGCCCGGTTGATCAAAGTATCCGGAGCTGCCACGACAGAGCAATTGCTCAAGTTTTGCGCCGACGAATCCAGGTGTCAGGGCCTGCCCGACCAAATGCGCCGGACGGCCGATCTCGTTCGAAAAATTGGGGTGAAAAACCTTGAATAGCATTGAATCAAAGTCATCCCGGTTAAGGCTAGAAACCGTGGTTTTGCCGGTTCTGGCGGTTTGCGCCGCCTGCGTCATTTTCTACTACGGCGCACCTGTTTTCATACCCCTGACCGTGGCCGCCCTGACCGCTTATACCTTGACGCCGATCGTGGAATTTCTGAAAAAGCGCAAGGTTCCCCACATTCTGGCGGTGATACTGGTGATGCTTGTCTTGATTGCTGTCGGCGCGTTGCTGCTTTTGGTGATGATATCCGAGCTTACCTCGCTGGCCGGCAAGTTTCCCGATTATCAGAAAACCGTGCAGGACCACTTTGACAAGGTCCAGGATTATCTCGACCGCGAGTTGGCCCAGTTCGGTGGATCAAGCGCTTTATTGAGAAATCTCCGGATCGATCAGATCAGCCCGGGGGCTATCGTCAAGGTCGTTTTCAAGGGGGCCGGTTCACTCGGTTCGTTATTATTATCCGCTCTGCTGCTTATGTTCATGACCTTTTTCATACTCGCCGATTATCGTTTGTATCTTGATAATATCACGCTTCTTTTCGGCAAGAAACATCGGCAATCCCAACTCGACATTTTGCAGAACATAGACCGCCAGCTACGCGGTTTTATCATGGTAAAAATTTATGTGACCGCCGGCATGACAGGCGTCATCACCGTAGTATTGCTGTTGTTCGGCATTCCCTACCCATACGTCTGGGGACCCTTTGCCGGAATACTGAATCTGATCCCGTATGTAGGACCGATAATCGGAGCGGTGCCGCCTTTGATCGTGGCGGCGATCAACACCGGTAGTTCGGCCAAGGTAGTAGCCATCGCCGCCGTTTTTCTGGCGATTCAGATCGTCGAATCGAATCTCATCACTCCCCGGCTCACCGCCGATAAGGTCGATCTGAATCCGCTGGCGGTGATGGTCTCTTCGATCATCTGGGGTTACCTCTGGGGAGCCGTCGGCGTGGTTCTGGCCATCCCGATTACGGCGGCCATAAAGGTTCTCTGCGACAATATCGAAGCGTTGGAGCCGATCGGAATATTGCTGGGCAACAAACCCCGGAAATGACCGCCGGGCTGTTGAAGCTTAGGGGTATCGAAAGAAATGAGTGTCGTAAAAAACGACTACCTGAGCTGGTATAAGGATATCGAACAGAGCTTAAGCAAGCGTAACGATGCTCACGTATTGATGTCAAGCGCGGTCGAGGAGCCGATCGACCTGCTGTTTGAGCATCTGCAAAAAAACGAACCGCAATTAAGGTCGCTCATGAAAACTCCCAATCCACGGGGACTGCCGGAGCTGTTCGATTGTCTGAGTCTGCGTTATGGAGTGCCCAAGAACAGGCTGATTCCGACGGCCGGAACGTCAAATGCGCTTTACCTCGTGTGCCGGGCGCTGCTGGAGCCGGGCGATGAAGCGGCGGTCGAAAACCCCGGCTACGAGCCGTTGATGGTTGTGCCCGGTCTGATCGGAGCCCGGATCCGCAGTTTCGATCGCCGACCGCCTGATTTCGCTGTCGACATGGATTCGTTGAAACGGGCAATAAACAAAAAGACGAAATTATTGATAATCACCAATCTTCACAATCCCAGCGGGGCGAAAACGAGCGACGGAGAATTGACCGAAATCGCGGCCCTGCTTACCCGGCGCGCCCCCCGGGCGCATGTGCTGGTCGATGAAGTTTATCACGACTTCACCATCGATTCGCAGGGACCCGCGGCCAGCCTCGGGCCGGAATTCGTTTCGATCGGCAGCCTGACCAAAGTATACGGGCTTGGCTTTCTGCGTTGCGGCTGGGTGTTCGCCGATCCCGAATTGATTTCCCGGATCAGGGAAATTCAATCGGCCGTCGAGGGAATCGGCTCCCGGATCCTTGAGGCGATATCGATCATTGTGCTGGAAAATCTGGACCAGTACCTGCGCCGTTCGATTGAGATCGTCGCCGAAAACCGGCAGACGCTGCGCCGGGAAATCAGCCATTTGATCGAATCTGAATTGTTGCGCGGCGAACCGCCGGAAAACGGCTGTATCCATTTTCCTCGATTGCCCGGCAGTGCCGATATTGATCGATTATGCGAAAACCTAAAGGAAAAGCACGGCGTTTTGGTTGTACCCGGGAGATTTTTCGGCGCACCGCAACATATAAGAATAGGCTTTGGAGCCTCACCCAGCAAGTTCAGTGAGGCAATCGGGAAATTTCGAACCGGACTTCAGGATCTTATCGGCCGCTGATCTTAGATCCGGCCGGAACCTGCCCGCACGACTTCATTCAAGCGCTTGATATTTATCCTGCCTGAACCCCGGCGAGCAAATACAGTAAAATACAAGATCTTCTGTCCCCGTATTGGTGATTCTCTGGCTGCAACCGGCCGGTATGAGAACCAGATCGCCGCCTTTGACCGATTGCGGCGGTCCGCCCGCCACCTCCATCGCGCCGGTCCCGGAGACGATAAGATACCTTTCGTCGATCCCTTCGAGGACATGCCACACCGTGGTAACCCCCGGTTCGACACGGGCTCGGGCTATCGAAATCGAGGGGTCGGCCGGGGCGTTGACAAGTTCGAGGATATAACAACGTTCGGCCGTATAACGTTCATCGCCGCAACCCGGTTTGATAATCGCCGGTTTCATCCAGGGGCGTCCCTTTCTATTCCGAACAGACGGATAACCGCGAAGGTTAAGATTCAACTGTAATCAAACTTGGCAACGAAAAGCAAACGCCGATTGCGTTCTTCCTCCGGCGAACAGGCCACCCGATTACCGAAACCAACCGCCGTTCGAGGCTCGCCTTTCCCTTATAATTTTGCGGCGATCGCCTGCGCCATTTCGATTGTCGAGTTCTTGCCGCCCATATCGTAGGTGCGGACTTTGCCCTCGGCGATAACCGCAGCCACCGCCCGATCGAGCTGGGCACCTTTCTCGGTTTCGCCGAGCCAGTCGAGCATCATTTTCGCCGACAGGATGCAGGCGATCGGGTTCACCTTATATTGACCGGCATATTTCGGGGCGGAACCGTGGGTCGGTTCGAACACCGCCAATTTTTCCCCGATATTTCCCGAACAGCCGAATCCGAGCCCGCCGACCATCTGGGCGCAGAGATCTGAAATGATATCGCCGTATAGGTTGGGAGCGACCAGCACTTCATAGTTGAACGGGTTTTTCAGAAGCCACATGGTGATGGCATCGACATTGGCGTCATCCATGGCGATCTCGGGATAATCCTTGGCCACTTCCCGGGCGATTTCCAGAAACAGGCCGTCGGTGGCCCGCACCACGTTGGCTTTATGCACGACAGTAACTTTTTTGCGGTTGAATTTGCGGGCATAATCGAAAGCGGCTTTGATGATTCGGCGCGATCCGGCGACGGTGTTGATCTTGCAGGAGATTGCAAATTGGTCCGAGGGTAGCTTGCCGAACGGCGCAAACGGTTTGGCTAATCGTCCGAGGAGATCGGAAAGCTCTGCCGGAACGGGCGAAAACTCTACCCCGACGTATAAATCTTCAGTATTTTCCCTAAAAACGACCAAGTCGATGTTTTCTTTGTAGTTAAGGGGATTGCCAGCGTATCCCCGGCAGGGTCTCAGACATATATAAAGATCGAACAACTGACGCATGCGGACGATCGGCGAGCGGTAGGTGAGGTTCTTGCCTTTCAGATCGGGGGCCAGTTCAGCCTGCGCCGCTTTCACCGGTTTGGAGGTGATTGCACCGAACAAAGCCGCATCGACTTTTTTAAGCAGGTCGACAGTGCGCTCAGGTAATGCGTCGCCTTCCCTGCACCAGAATTCCCACCCGATATCGCCGGGAATGTATTCGGCGTCGAGTTTTATTTTGTCAAGGACAATCCGGGTCGCTTCCATCACATCGTTTCCGACCCCGTCGCCGGGCAACCAGGCAATCTTATACTTGGCCATCAAAATACCTTTGCTTTGTTGTTAAGTTGTTTTTTTTCTCTCACTTCGTAACCCGAGCCAAATTAAGTATCCGCCTTTGCCGATGCAAGGAGTTTTGGAGCGCCGAAAAGCAAAAAAGGTGATTGGGGGATGTGCGCCGCAATCGAACGGCGAAATTCGATCAGGGGGCGACGGAGATCGTCAGGCGATGGGAACTGCCGAGATCGTTGCGGTTGATGACGAAAGCATAGTCGAAAGTAAAACGGCGATAGCTCAATCCTCCGCCGAAAGCAAGACCGCGGGAATCGTAGCCGAATCCGTAGCCGGCCCTCAGCGCAAATCCCTTATCCGGCAGCCATTCGAACCCCAGATTGGTCTTGGTATCGGCGTTGCGGGGAACGACGATATCGGCCAAGAATCGGTAATTATCCAGATCGGGTGGCGAAAAAGCGGCGCCGACACGGTATTCGAGAGGCAACGAGTAGCGGGCCAGCTCAAAACGGTATTTTCCACCGATATTCCTGACGGCCGCGCCGACCCTCAACCCACGACCGCCATTGAGATTGACACCGAAATCGAAAATCAGGGCGTTGGCCGATGAATAATCGATTTTTTCGTAGGCATACTTGAGCGCTAATCCGCCATCGATATTGCCTGTCGCCGCCGCCGCCTGCAAAGCCATCACGATATTGTTTTCCTCGAATTCCCCCAATGGGTAGGGACTGGCCGTCTCATTGCGACGTTCTATATCGGCGATTTTACCAACATTCAGAAGACCTGCAACGGCGTAATTTCCGAATTTGAACCCGCAGCCGAGATTGCTCTGGGAAACGTCTTCGTAGATACGGTTATAGGCAAAGGAAAATTGGGTGTCATCACCCAACTGCATCAACAGACTGGGATTATATACGGCGGATGATAGGTCGCCGCCGGCGGCGGTAACCGCCTCACCCAGAGCGGCCGGTCGGGCCCCATAACCGTGGCGCAGAAAGACAAAACCGGCGTTTTCGGCTTTGGCCGTTCGCCCCACCCCGAAAATAATCAGGCAAAAAACGACTGATTCGAAAAATATGTTTCTCAAAATATCACCCTTAGGGTAAACATATTGTATGATCCTTCGCCGAGCTTGCCGCCCTTATAGGCATAGTCTATTCCGCCGCGAAGAGTGCCGATAGGAAAAAACAGGCTGCCGCCGAAAGCAGGCGACTTTTCCGAATATCCGGCCCGCAGGCCGAACCATTTTTCCACCTTTGAATCTGCAACCTCTCCATTTTCTTCATCGATTTCACCCGGATTTTCGATCGGGACTTCCCGAGTCAACCAGTATTCGCCTCCGATACGTATCAGCGGATCGAGCTTTTCATCTTTTTCGATATCCAGCGCGGTTATGATTTTCTCATCGAACCAATAGGCGGCCGCTCCCAAGCGAAATCGAAGCGGCAGTTTGTCTTCGTATTCGGCGCTGGACCCCGCCCAATCCTGCCAACGGAAACTGGAGCCGAGATTGCTGATACATAGGCCGATCGATCCTCTTTTTTCGTAGGTGGCGATCGCTCCCAAATCGACGGCGATGGCAAAAGCCCCGAGATCCTCGAGTTTGGAATGCAGGTAGCGCAGGTTGGTTCCGGCGGCGAAAAAATCGCCGAACTTTTTGGCGAAACTGAGCCCGAATACATTGTTGCCGTTGGGCATGTTCCCCACCGGATTCCTATCGGAATCCCGCATCGGCACTTCGCCCACCGAGCTGTAAAGCCAGGAAACCCCGAGCATCGCCTGATTGCGCACGCGGGTGACTATGCTTGCCCCCATGAGCCGGCGATCAAGGGTAAGGCTGTTATAGGTGAAAACCGCCTCTCTCGACGGAAAAATCGCCAGACCCGCCGGATTGAAAAATATCCCCTCCGCTCCCTCGGCAATCGCCGTGAAGGCGTTCCCCATGCCGACAGCCCTTGCTCCAAGGCCCTGCTTGAGATAGCTTCCTGCATAGCCGGCCTTGCCGGTCCCGGCGTAAACAGGGCAGGTCAAAACAAGCGACAGGGCGATGACGGCAATTGCATATAGATTTCTTTTTTTCATTTGATCACAACCACCTTCCCCCACCAGCTTTCACCGGAGGAGAACTCGATATTGTAAAAATATACGCCGTTGGCGACTATGACGCCCGCACCGTTGCGTCCATCCCAGACATCGATATCGTATTCCCGGCCGCCGGCGCGGGATTCGGAGGCAACAAGCGTCCGCACTAAGTCGAGATTGAAATCATAAATATTTATGGTAACCGTAGCGTCGGCCACCGGTTTATAATGGATGGTGCTTCCCCGCCGGGTCGAAGAATATGGTGAAAACGGCGATGGATAGGCATAATGATCAACGGCATACAGTTCGGAAC
>Ga0209101_1001150_pt1 | contig 20324 bp, 12 predicted proteins | sample ConPoolayeCmetaG_FD_185481 | JGI IMG/M metagenome (GOLD analysis project Ga0209101, IMG submission 185481) | Hot spring microbial mat communities from California, USA to study Microbial Dark Matter (Phase II) - Cone Pool mat layer C metaG... ...
GGAGGGAAGGGGGAGGAGGGAAGGAAGGGAGAGGTAAAAGGTGAAAAAATGGGCAGGATGTGAGATATGGAAGTTCGATGGAGAGCGGTGGGTGTCGGAGAGAGGGGATGATCGGCGGCAGATCAAGTCCCACCGCGATCTGGATGCCTTCAACCTGGCCTATACGCTGGCTATGGAGGTGTTTGAGCTGACGGGTCGTTTTCCCAAGGAAGAGCGTTACGCGCTGGTAGACCAAATACGTCGCTCATCCCGGAGCGTGTGCGGTTGCATCGTGGAGGGCTTTGCCAAGCGGCGATACGAAAAGGTCTTCAAGAACGCGTTAAACGATTCCCTGGGCGAGTCGGAAGAGACAAAGTTGTGGTTGGACTTTGCCCTGGATTGTGGGTACATCTCAGCCGATGAGCATAAGCGGCTTACTGCTGGCTACGTGCAAGTTAGCGCCATGCTATGGACGCTGATGACCACCTGGCGCACCTTCCACTGATCCGTCATCCGTCATCCGTCATCCGTCATCCATCATCCATCATCCATCATCCATCATCCATCATCCATCTTCCATCATCCATCTTCCATCTTCCATCATCCCTCATCCATTATCCAATCGCAAGGGAACTATCTTGGATATCCAAACAATCTTGCACCCGATCCAAGACGAACTGGCTCAGGTAGAAGCGCGCCTGCTGGCGGAGGCCGCGACCCCTTATGCCGGGTTAAACACGGCGTTGAACCATCTGCTCCGGGCCGGGGGCAAGCGCATCCGCCCGGCGCTGGCCCTCCTGGCCGTGCATGTGGCGGCTGATGGCGACTTTGACCGGGACAAGGCGATCCGCTTTGCCACCGGCACCGAGTTACTCCATACAGCCACCCTCATTCACGATGATATGGTGGACAGAGCCGAATTGCGGCGCGGTCAGCCGACTCTCAATACCATCTTGCCCGCCGGCCTGGTCGTCCTGGTGGGAGACTATCTATTCGCCCGGTCGGCAGTGCTGGGGGCCGGGGTGGAAAACACCCCCCTCACCCTCCTCTATGCCCGCACCCTGGAGACCATCTGCGGCGGCGAGTTGCGCCAGGCGTTCAGCAATCGAGACTGGCGACAAAGCAAGGCCGCCTATTACCAAAAGATCTATAGCAAGACAGCCGCCCTCTTTATCCTGGCGACCGAGGGCGGTGCTCTGCTCGTGGGCGCACCGCAGGCCGCGCAAGAAACCCTGCGGGAATACGGCCACAAGCTGGGGCTGGCCTTCCAGATCGTGGACGACATCCTGGATTTCACCAGTACCTGCCAGGAACTGGGCAAACCAGTGGGCAGTGACCTGCGCCAGGGCACGGTGACCCTGCCCACCCTATATTATCTGGCCGACGCGCCAGCCGATAACCCGGTGCGTCGCTACCTGGATCGCGGCATCGAGGCTCCAGGGCCAGAAAAGGAACGCCAACTGGCCGAGGCCGTGGCGGCCATCGCGGCCTCAGCCGCCATTGAAAAGAGCTATCAGGAAGCCGCAACCTTTGCTCGTGAGGCCCAGGTTGCCCTGGCGACCCTGGCCGACAGCCAGCACTGCCATTCGCTCCACGAACTGGCCAGCTATGTGGTGCGCCGACGCAACTGAACGAGAGTTTCCCACCCAGCTCCGGCTGGCGCGCGGGGCGCACCCCATAGGATGAAAATATGCTGCGCAACCGTGCTCGCGCCGGATATGCCACCCCGCGCCGGCGGCGGGTCACCCTCTATGCTCGCGCGGGGTGTGCCACCCCGCGCCGGCGGCGGGTCAACGATCGCCGCCGCGAGCAGTGAGCTATTCACGAGATGGCAGCCGGAAACTGTCGGCAGGTAACCGCGTGGAGATCATCGTCACCCACCCCAATACCGATTTTGACGGGCTGGCGGCCATGCTGGCGGCGGCCAGGCTCTACCCGGGCGCCGTACCGGTCTTGCCGGGGATGCTCAACCGCAACCTCCGCGATTTCCTGGCCCTCTATCGCCATCTGCTACCCTTCATCGAACCGGGTGACATTCCCAAGCACGCCCGGATCGAGCGCGCCATCCTGGTGGACACCCAATCCCTGCCGCCGTTGCGCGGTCTGAGCGACGACACAGCCCTGCTGATCATTGATCACCACCCCCTCAAGCGTGAGCTGCGCCCCGGCGACTCGTACACCGGCGAGGAGGTGGGTGCCACCACCACCCTGCTCCTGGAACGCCTGGTCGAGGCCCATATCGCCCTCACCCCGGTAGAGGCCACCCTCCTGCTCCTGGGCATCTACGAGGATACCGGCTGCCTGCGCTACAGCACTACCACGCCCCGCGACCTCCAGGCCGCTGCCTGGCTCCTGGAACACGGGGCCAGTCTGGACGTGCTCAACGACTTTTTGTACCGGCCCCTCACGCCCCAGCAACGTGCCGTCTACGAGGACCTGGAACGTCACCTGGAGACCCGCGACTATGAGGGCCACACCGTGCTGATCGCCACGGCCCAGGTGGCCGGCTATGTGGAGGAGCTGGCCACCCTGGCCCACAAATTGATGGAGCTATACGACCCGGCCGCCTGCTTTGTGCTGGTGCAGTTGGACCAACACCTCCAGATCATCGCCCGCAGCCAGACAGATGCCATTGATGTCGCGGCGATCCTGAAACCGCTGGGCGGCGGCGGCCACACCAAAGCCGCTTCCGCCCTTCAACGGGATACTGATCTCACCACCACCTATCACCGTTTGCTGGAACTGCTGGCCAGTTGTGTGCCCCCGGCCGTCACCGCCGCCGAACTGATGAGCCGCAACGTGCAGACCCTCTCGCCGAACACCACCGTGGCCGAGGCCGCCGAGATGATGCAACGCTTCGGCTACGAGGGATTCCCGGTGGTAGATGAACGCGGCGCGCTCCTGGGCATCCTCACCCGCCGCGAGATTGACAAGGCCCTCTACCATAACCTGGGTGCCGCCCCCATCCGCGTCTACATGCGCACCGGCCCGGTCTCGGTCCCCCCCACCGCCTCGGTCAGCCAGATCCGCCGCCTGATGATGGAATACGATGTGGGCCAGATCCCGGTGGTGGACGGCGACCGGCTCGTCGGTATCGTCACTCGCACCGACGTCATCCGTCTCTCCATCGAGCCGCCGGCCGCCGCCCCGCCCAACCTGACGGCCCAGATGAGTAGCGCGCTCCCGACCCCGGTCGTGGCCCTGCTGCGCCATATCGGCCACGTGGCCGATGGGTTGGGCTTTAACGTCTACCTGGTGGGTGGCCCGGTGCGTGACCTGCTCCTGGGCCTGCCAAACCTGGACCTGGACCTGGTGGTAGAGGGCGACGCCATCGCCCTGGCCCGTACCCTGGCCGCCGAACTGGGCGGCCGGGTCCGCTCCCACGCCCGTTTCGGCACGGCCAAATGGCTCATCGCGGAGAAACGACCGGCCGCCCCGTCAATCATCACCGTGAACGGCCAGACATTCGCCGTGAACGATCTGCCGTCGGCCGTGGATTTCGTCACCGCCCGCACCGAGTTCTACGAACACCCCACCGCCCTGCCCCAGGTGGAAGTCAGTTCCATCAAACGAGACCTCTATCGCCGCGATTTTACCATCAACACCATGGCCTTGCGCCTGAACCGCGCCCGGTTTGGGCAGTTGGTGGACTTTTACGGTGGCCGTCGGGACCTGGACAAACGGCTTATCCGGGTGCTGCACAACCTCAGCTTCGTCGAGGACGCCACCCGCATCCTGCGGGCCGTGCGTTTCGAGCAACGCCTGGGCTTTCGCATCGAGGAGCGGACGGAGGAGCTGATCCTGGATGCGGTGGGGCTGCTACGGCGGGTCTCGCCCAAGCGCATCCGCCATGAGTTGGAGCTTATCCTGGAGGAACGCGAACCGGAACGGGCCCTGGCGCGCCTGGCCGAGTTGGGCGTGCTGGCCCATCTGCATCCGGCCCTGGTGGTGGATGACTGGCTCATGGAGCGATTTGCCCTGGCTCGACGTGTCGCCAGTTCGTGGGGCTTGCCGACCCCGGTGCAAACCTATCTGGCCCTGCTCACATATCGCATGAGCACTCCAGAATTGGAGAGATTGATTGACCGTTTGCGGCCGGAGGCGCGGGATATTCAGGTCTTGCATTCCGTCCACACCCTCCAATTGGCGTTACCAGACCTGACAGCCCTGGATTTGACGCCCAGCCAGATCGCCCGGCGTCTGCGCCCCCATCCGGCTGAGGCCCTCTTTGTCACCTGGGTCGCCTGCGACGACGAGCTGGTGCGGGACAGGTTGCGTCGCTACCATGAGGAGTGGCAGCACGTGCGTCCCATCCTGGACGGCAACTACCTGCGGTCGCTGGGCCTTCCCCCCAGCCCGATCTACCGCCGCGTGTTGGAGGCCCTGCTGGACGCCCGGCTCGATGGTCTGGTATCCACCGAAGACGATGAGCGCGCCTTTATTGGGACGCAGATTCACGCAGATACACACGGATCTACAGGGTGATCCGCGAAAATCTGCGCGCATCCGCGTTCCCCCTCGTGCCCACGCTCCGCGTGGGCACGCAGCATGGGCGAGACCGCCTTTCCCCCTCGTGCCCACGCTCCGCGTGGGCACGCAGCATGGGCGAGACCGCCTTTCCCCCTCGTGCCCACGCTCCGCGTGGGCACGCAGCATGGGCGAGACCGCCTTTCCCCCTCGTGCCCACGCTCCGCGTGGGCACGCAGCAGGGGCAAGACCGCCTTCGGTTGGTAAGGTATACAGCCAGGCGTTCCTGACCGCGCGACCCGGCGTTTCGCACCCACGCAGAGCGTGGGTGCGAGCAAAACCATCACAAATAAATTAGGTAATTGCTCAGCCTACCCTCCCGCAGGTTGCTGTGAACCATGTTTCTGTCTGCGCGCCGTCCACGGGCGTGTTGGGCCGCCGCGAAAACGCACGAACCTGCGGGAGGGTGAGCAGCAGTTACTAAATTAGTGGCAAAGATAGGTGAGCCAATGCGTGACGAACTCTCGCCGACCCTCATCCGCCGGGGCCTCCGCACCCGTCTCATCGGGCAGGACATCACCTACCTGCGCACGGTGGACAGCACGAACACGGTGGCCGCCCGGGCCGCCTCGCGCGGGGCCGCCGACGGGCTGCTGGTCATCGCCGAGGAGCAGACGGCCGGCCGGGGTCGCCTGGGCCGGCGTTGGGAGTCGCCGCCGGGCGTGGGCCTGTGGTTCTCCCTGGTGTTCCGGCCGCCAGACCTGCCGCTCACGGCCATGAACCGACTGCTCATGCTCACCGGCTGCGCCGTCGCCCAGGCCATCGAGCAGGTGGCGCACCTCTCCGCCTGGTTGAAATGGCCCAACGACGTGCTGGTGAACGGGCGCAAGGTGGGCGGACTGCTGGGTCAGGCCGCCCTCACCCCACCCCCCATAGGCGTCAACTTAAGGCGCGGGCGATTAGAAATCGCACCGGGTAGCCGAAGGCATTGCCTTCGGCTACCCGACCGTCCGCCTGCGCGGACGGGGGCGTCCACGCCGGTGGACGCCTGGCCGCAGGCCCCTGAGGTGCGACTTGAGTCGCTTAACTTGACGCCTGTGACCCTACCCCCCGGCCCCCTCCCCTCTCCCAATATTGGAGCGGAGGGGGTGTGGGGGAGGGGTGAGAGCCTGGACTGGGCCATCGTCGGCGTGGGCCTGAACGTGAACGCCGACGCGGCCACCATGCAGGCCATCGCCCCCCATGCCTCCAGCCTCCTGGTGGAACGTGGTCAGCCGGTCTCCCGTGTGCGGCTGCTCCGCGCCATCCTGGAGAGCATCGAGCCGCGCTACGACGCCCTGCGGGCCGGCGAGACCGAACGGCTGCGGGCGGAATGGGCCGCGCGCCTGGCGACCCTGGGCCAGCAGGTGACCGTGACCACGCCGGCCGGCGCGCTGGAAGGCCTGGCCGAGGACGTGGACGCTGACGGCGCGCTGCTCTTGCGATTACCGGACGGCCGGCTGGAGCGATTGCTGGCCGGGGACGTGACTTTGCGCACCACGTGACCGGCATGGGCACGCCGGGGGACGCCTGGCCGCAGGCCCAGCAGCCGCGCCCCTGGTCGCCAGCCTTGAGTCTACCATCTGTGTCATCAGATTGACATCTATCTGTTAGAAAAATGCCAATCTGGTCTGGACATGATGGGTTATAATAGAAATCGCCAGAGTTGATGACTCCTTTTCACGCCTGGGGGTAACTGCTGCTCACCCTCCCGCAGGTTTGAACGTTCAAACAACCTGCGGGAGGGTAGGCCGGGCAGTTATGCCTGGGGTGTGCCTTGCCACCGAGGAAGCGATGACCACTGACCGGATCGTCCAGGTGATTGTAAAACGAGTGCGTCCTTTTGGCGTCTTCGTCGGCCTGCCGGACGGGAGCGAGGGGTATATTCGTCGCCGTGAGCTTTCATGGGACGGCGATGTAGAACCGCAGAACGTTGTGGCAGAGGGTGAGCAACTCAAAGCTGTCATCGTGAAACCGGCCAGCCCGGGCAAGCTCATGGAATTGAGCCTCAGACGTGCTCGGCCCGATCCCTGGGGAGACTTTGTGAGGCAACACCGTGAAGGGGACATCGTGGCCGGGGCGGTAAAGTCACTGATGCCCTTCGGCGCTTTCGTGGAGGTTGCGCCGGGCGTGCAGGGCCTGGTCCCCCTGCGGGAGTTGGCCCCCTGGCAGGTCAAGGCCCCAGAGGAAGTGGTCTGGATCGGGGACGACGTGGAGGCCGTGATCACCCGGCTCGAACCGACCAAACGAAAGATGTCGTTGAGTATCCGGGCCCGGCTGCGCCAGTTAGACCGGCAACTTGAAGAGCATCTGAGCCAGTCGCGCCCTTCCCAGGTATCTGTAGCTGAGCAACTGGTGCTATCACCAGAGGAGCTACTTCGCGTCCTGGAAGGAACACTCGCTGACGAAGCGGTCACTACCCAGGAACTACGACAAATTGGCCGGGTGCTGGTAGTGGATGACCATACAGAAGTCCGCCAGCAGTTGGCCGGCTGGCTGCGTCGCCAGGGCTGCCCTGCCGATGCGGTCGGTACTCCAACAGCGGCCTGGCAACGGATACATCAGCGCGATTATGGCCTGCTGATCATAGATATTGACCTGCCCCAGGGCGATGGCCTGGCCCTGGCCCGCCAGATCAAGGCCGAAAAGAACACCATGCCCATCGCGGTGATGAGCGCGGCCGATCTGATCGAGAAACGGATCGCCGAGATCGAGCAATTGGATTGGGCGGGCATCCTGGTCAAACCCCTGGATTTGGACGAGGTTCGCCACCTGCTTGCCCGGATCGCCCGCGGTGAGCCGCCGGTCCGTCTCACCGTAAGGCCGCGTATCGCCGCCGAACCTCGCGGAGCCGCTGCGTTTCGTGATTGGCTGGCGGCCTTGCAAAGCGACGCATCTCTGGAGGGACGGCTCCGTGCCGGGTTGGAACGGCTGCGCGAGGCGGCCCAGGCCGAGGCGGGGATCATCTTCCACATGGATCCCCTTGCCGGCACTATCTCGATAGTGGCGCAGGTGGGGACGCTGGCGCTGGCTGAGGAGAAGCTATATGCGTTGAAAGACAGCCCGGTCAGGGATGTCATCCTTGAGGGCGAGCGCCTCCTGGAAGAGAACGCCTCCAAAGCTGTGGACAGGTTTCGCAAGCTGTTGGAGGCGTTACCTTTCGAGTCCTGTGTCGGTGTGCCCATCGAGGTGGGAGGAGAGACCCATCACGCCCTCTTCCTCTTCCATCGCGATCCAGCGCGCTTTTCCCAGTATCGCCTGCGCGATGCCCTGGCCGCGGCCAACCTGTTCAGCGCGGCCATCGAGCGCGATGCGCTGGAGAAACGGGCGCGGGCGCTCAACCAGTTGCTGCTGGCCGGGCAACTGGCAGCCGGCATGGGGCACGAAATATACAACAAGATCTCGGGCCTTGAGCTATCCCTGCGCAACCTGCTCTCAGACTATCAGCAATTGGGGCGCCGGGAGCCGTACCTGGGCGATTCCCGCGATTATCGAGAGATCGCGCGCGCTCAGGAAGCCATTCTGGAACTGGTCATGGATATGAAGCGGACAACCGGGCTTTTCCAGCAACTCATGCGGGCCGATGTGGAGCAGGAACTGGATGTGAACCAGGTGGTCGAGAGCGCAGTGACGTCTTTACAGCCCACCGCGCGACGGCTGGGCGTGCGGATCGAGACTGAACTGACCCCAGAAATGCCCCGAACAGCCGGCAGCGCCGTCCAGTTGCGGCAGGTCTTTCTCAATGTGATGCTCAATGCTGCGCAGCAAATGGATCTGAAGCCGGAATCGAGCAAGGTGCTCCGGATCACGACCGCTTACCAAAATACAGGCACCCCCCGGCCGATCCTGGTCCGCTTCTCCGATGCCGGGCCGGGCATTCACAGGCAACTGTGGGACAAGATCTTTGCCCTGGGCTTCTCCACCCGGCCGGGCGGCACCGGCCTGGGGCTGTTCATCGCCCGCATCCTGGTCGAGGCCCTGGGCGGAGCCATCATGGTGGAACGGAGCGTGATCCCCATCGGGACCACGTTCCGGGTGGAGTTGCCAGCAGTCAGGATGGAGGTGGGGAGATGAGCGAGGATCGCTTACGTGTCCTCCTGGTGGACGATGAAGTGAGCCTGCGAGAACCCCTGGCTAGATACCTGGGAGATAATTTCGGTTATCAGGTAGATCCCGTTGCCAGCGGAGAAGAAGCGTTGCGACAGGCAGAAGCCAGGCAGGGCCGGTACGATGTGGCCCTGATTGATGAGGTGCTGATGCCCGGTCCCGATGGCATTCAGGTGATGCAGGAGATCAAGGCACGCTATCCGGGCATCGAATGTATCATCTTCACCGGCTGGGGCAAGGACTCGGCCCTGCGAGCCTTGCGGGAGGGGGCCTACCGCTACCTGGCCAAGCCGTTCGATGTGGATGAACTGGGGATGATCATTCGAACTGCGGCCCAGCAGGTGCGTCTGCGAGACATCAGCCGGGCCATCCTCTCGGAGCGAGACCCAGATCGAGTGCTCAAGAGCATTGTGGGAGCGGCCTGCTCGCTGGCCCTGGCCGATGAGGCGGCCATTGTGCTCCTGGATCGAGCGACGGAAAAATTGCAGGTTCACGCAGAGACCTATTCAGCCGAGAGACAATGGCGCAGGCATTTCAAAGACCAGGATCTGTCCAGGCAGATCATCCAAACCGGGCAAATGGAACGAATCCCAGACACGACGCAAGACGGCCGGGTCAATCCCCAGGTGATCGAGGCTGGCATTCGTTCCTTCGTGGGGTTGCCCATACCCAGCACAAACGGTAACCTGGGCGTGCTGTATGTCTACAGTCAGCGTCCGGGGCGCTTCGAGGAAGGGGGAACGGTGGCCGTGCTTCAAACCCTGGCCGGGCAGGCGGGACTGGCCATCGTCAACGCCCAGGCCTTTCAGCAGGTTCGCGCTCACGCCGGCTACATGGAAGCCCTGGTGCGCGTCGGGCAGGGGTTGACCAGGACCACGAAACTGGAAGACCAGTTGGCCCTGGCCCGGGACTTTGTGCGGGAGCGGCTCCAGGTCTCCACCTTCTATGTCGCCCTGTACGACCGCCGGAACGAAACCCTGCGCTTTCCCCTGGCCTATGACATGGGGCAGCCCATTGGCATATCAGATCGACCTCTTGGTGAGGACCCGGCGGAGTGGGGGATCAGTGGCTACGTGGTCAAGACCGGGCAGGAGTTATACTGGCCCACTTCGGAAGACGAACAGCGACAATGCCGGGATTTGGGTCTCCAACCCGTCCGCGTGGGCAGACCACCAGCCTCAGAGTCCTGCTTCTACTTCCCGCTCAAGACGGGTGATGAGGTGACCGGGGTCATCTCGATCCAGAGCCACGAGCGACATGCGTTCTCATCCATCTTGCAGAATGCCTTTCGCGCCCTGGGTAGCCAGTTGGCGGTGGCACTGGAAAACGCCAGGCTCTTTGCAGCAGAAGCACGGCAGCGGCAAGAAGCAGAGGCCCTGCGCGAGGCAACTCTGTCTCTGACGACTACCCTTGAGGAGCAAGAGATCTTTGAGCGCATCTTGAGCGAACTTCAAAAAGTGGTCCCCTACGACAGTGCATCGGTACAGATCCTCAAGGGCGACCAGTTGGAGATCATCGGCGGGCGCGGCTTTCCCAATCTGCCCGAACTACTGGGCATTTCTTTCCCTATAGATGGCGATAACCCCAACCGGGAGGTGGTTCGTCGGCGCAAACCCTTTATCGTGCCGGATGCCCCGGCTGTGTACAAAGGATTCACTCAGGAGCCTCACGTCCAGGCTGGGATCCGGGGTTGGCTGGGGGTCCCTATGTTGGTTGGGGATCGCCTCATCGGGATGATCGCCCTGGACAAGCGTCAGCCAGGGTTCTACACGGAGGAACATGGCCGGCTGGCGGAGACCTTTGCGGCCCAGGCTGCACTGGCTGTCGAGAACGCCCGGCTGATGACCAAGACCCGACGTTGGGCCGCCAGTCTGGAAACACTCCAACGTCGATCAGCCACTATCGCTTCCTCACTGGAACTGGACCAAGTGCTTCGGGAAGCCTGCCAGGCGGCAGTAGAATTGTTTGATGTGGATCATAGCGGCCTGGTTATTTTTGAGCCAGAGTATGGGCGGGGTAAGGTAGTCGCTGAATATCCAGCTAAGGGGACTCTGGGTATAGAGATTCCCCTCAGCAGGGTTCCAGCCGAGAAGCAGTTGATTGCCACGAGGGACCCCCTCATCCTGTCAGATGTGTCCAAAGAATCGGGATTGGGACCGGTCCTGGACATTTTCCGCCAGTTTGACATTCGATCTATTCTGATCGTTCCAGTGATAATCAAAGACCAGGTATGGGGATCCTTCAGCCTGGACGCGATAGGTCGCTGGCGCACATTTACCCAGGAAGACGTTGAACTATGTAAGAGTTTCGCTGCCGTGGTGGCTGTTGCCAGTGAGAATGCCAGACTATTTCAGGAAGCTCAAGAGGGGCAAGTTCTGCTCCGCTCCGTCTACCAGGCCGGCAATACCCTCATCTCTAAGCCTGACCCGGAGCAGGTCTTGCGGGCCATCGTGAAACAGGCCCGCAAGGCGCTGCGGGCCTGGCGGGCCAGCGTGGTCCTGCTTGATGAGATGGGACGACCACAGCGGTTGGCGGCGGTGGGTTTCGATAAGAAACTCCGGGTGGACACCGTTATCAGAGAGAACGGCCTTTCCATGCGGGTTGTGCGGACCGGCCAGCCGATCATCATCGAGGACATAGCCTGCCGGAAGGGAGAGATCAACCCGGGAATGCTGAAGGACGGCGTGGGCGCGGCGATCTGCCTGCCCCTGAGCCTGCGCGGGAAGAACATCGGAGTGGTGTGGCTCCACTATCGAGAGCCAAGACGGTTCAGCGAGGCCGAGAGCGAGGCCCTGCGCATCTACACCGCCCAGGCGGCCATCGCCTACGACAACGCCCGTCGGATGCGCGAGCTGGAGCACATGCGCCGGGCGGCCGAAGCCATGGCCGGCGCCCTGGAGTTGCATCAGGTTTTGGAACAGATCGTAAAGAGCGCCCGCGATGTGCTACAGGCTGATTCCGCGGCCATCTGGTCGTATGATGATGCACGAAATCAGTTCATCCCAGAGGAGTTGGTATCGGCGGGCATACCAAAAAGAAAATTGGAGCGGTTCCGCAAGACGGAACCCAAGACGGGCGGCACGGCAGACACCGTGATGCGCCGGGGCTGGGTGCGGGTCGCCGACATCCAGGACCCGGCCACGTATGACTTTATGATGGGCCACTCGACCAAAGAGCTCCTGGAGAGCATCGGCGCCCGAAGTTTCCAGGGGGTAGCCCTGCGCGTGGGGAATGAGAACCTGGGCGTGTTGTACGTGAACTATGATCGGCCGCGCAGCTTCAGTGAAGAGGAGCGGCAGACCCTGGAGACCTTTGCCACCCACGCGGCGTTGGCTTTGAAAAAGGCCCGCCTGCTGAAACAGATGGACCGCACCACGGAAGCGGCCCAGGTGGTGGCGCGGGTTACGGTCGCAGAGAACCTGCGCCAGACCCTCCAGACCATCGTCCAGAACGTGCAGGAGACACTCGGCAGCGATGTGGTCACCCTGTATGCGTATGATGAGGAGAGAAACCGCTTCTGGGAGTGGGCCACCATGCCGGAACGCCTGGAGTCCGCTCGCCCGCCGGAAAAGCTGGATCCCCCCTCTGTCATCTGGGAGATCTTGAAGCTCAAAGATCCCCCGTACCGCTTTGCAGAGGATGGGGCATCCGCTGATCGGATACTCGGCGGTCGCTTTGTCAGGACAGAAGGGATGCGAGCCGCGACCGGCATCCGGCTCAAGGCCGGCGACCAACGGGTGGGGGTGATGTTCGTGAACTATCGCTCCCCCCACCGCTTTACGTCGGACGAGCTGGCCACGATCATGCTCTTCGCTGACCAGGCCGCAGTGGCCATACGGAACGCACATCTGTACGGGGAACTCCAGCAACGCGCGAATATCTTGGAGACCCTGTACGATGCCGGTCGAACGATCACTGCCAGCCTGGATTTGGATACGACCCTTGATCAAATCTTGCACCAGGCGCGGCGGCTCACCGGCAGGCGTGGGAAAGAAGCGTGCTTCGGCGACATCATGCTGGTGGACGGGGACAACAAGTTGCGGTTTGCCGCCGCCTTTCCAGAGGGCGCATTGGAGAGGTTGCGGCAGCAGATCGGGCCAGGCGTTGACCTCAGTAAGGGAGTCGGCGGGCGGATCGGGATCACCGGCCGGACGGCCAGGACTGGGCAATCCCAATTGGTGAAGGACGTGACCCAGGACCCGGATTTCTACCCGGCGCACGATAAAGAGACCCGGTCTGAACTGTCTGTGCCGATCAAGATCGGTGGAGAAATTATCGGCGTGATCAACGTAGAGCACCCGGATTTGAATGCCTTCGACGAGGAAGACCAGAAAGCCCTGGAAGCCCTGGCCGCCCAGGCGGCCATCGCCATCCAGAACGCCCGGCAATACGAGGAACTGAAGCGCACCAAAGGGCTGGTTGGCGCGCGGACCGCCCTGGCCTGGATGGGGATGGCCAGCAGCGCCTGGGGGCATGGAGTAAGAACCCTGGCCGCGACCATCCGGGGCCAGGTTAAACTCCTGCGCCTGGATCTGCAGCGTTCCCTCTCCCCGGAACAGTTCACGAGGGTCGAGAACCGCCTGTCCATGATCGAAAACGCTGCGCACGAGATCTCAACCAGGCCGATCACGCCCCCACTTTCGGCGGAGGAAGGCGCCAGCCTGGTAGCCGTGAACGACCTGATCGGCGAGCGGGTCGGGCAATTGTGGCAGAAAGAGCCATACCAGGCCGCCCATCTTCAGTTGGATCTGCGCCTGGACGATGCCGCCGCCGTATGGGCCAGCCGGGAGTGGTTGCGTCGGGCTTTCGACATCGTGGTGGACAACGCGGTGGAGGCGGTAGCGGATCGCGAGGTTCGCCAGGTGACCATCACCACGCGGCAGGTGGGCAACGATATAGAGATCGTCATCTCCGATACCGGCCCCGGGATCGCAGAAGATGTACTTCCCAGGTTGTTCCAGGAGCCGATTCAAAGGCCAGACCAGACAAAGGGCTGGGGAATGGGCCTGCTGATGGCCCAGGCAATCGTTCAGACGTATGAGGGCGAAATCCGCATCGGCCACACCGGACCCATGGGCACCACGATGATCCTCTGCCTGCCACGGGCAGCGTAGAGGCTACGAGTGGCTGGAGGACAGTGCCTGTGGTTGCGACTTTTCTGCTGATCGGTCACAAGGGAGAATCTCACTGGTCGCTGGTCTTGAGTCAGGCCCTGGCCCCGTTGGGCAACCTGGAGATCGCATCAGAAGAGGAAATAGACGAGAGATTCCAAAACCAATACGAGGCCATCATCATAGATGCTGGAGCGGTGGACGAGGTCCCCTCTCTGGTCTCTCATCTCCGGGTGCGATGCCCGGCGACCCCCATCGTCGTCGCCACCGCCTCGCCCACCTGGCAGCTGGCCAGGGAGGCCTACCAGGCCGGAGCAACGGACTATATCCGCAAGACGGTGGACCAGGAAGAACTATACGCCATCCTGGCCGACATCCTGAGCAGGGCCTTGCCTCCCCGGCCAGGAGAGACGATCTGAGCGGACCGCGAGCACATGAGCTTTCTTAAAAGTCTCAGTACATAGAAAAAGTTGCTCAAAGCGGGTCTGCGACCCGCGTTTCTCGGCGGTCACAGACCGCCGAGGAGCACAAATTTCCATCTGACTTGAAAATGGACTTCAGGAAGGCACGGCTATTGCCTGCTGCCTATCACATTTTCATACGTTGTGGCGAACGCAGTTCATGATGACTACTGAGCCTGTTTGGTCTCCAGAACACTACAACAAATGGGGAAACCAACGAATTTGTGCCCCACTCGGGGCCATTCGTTCCCTTCCCAATTCGTTGTTGTGTCCCACAGCCACCACTTTCCGAGATAGCTCCACATATAACAGCGAGGTGTGCGATGTTCATGCTCGCGGCGGGTGTGTCACCCACCGCCTAGCGCGGGGTCTGCGACCCCGCACGAGCACATATTATACCAGGAGGTATCACCATGGCAAAAGCCACCATCCTTTTCGCGGACAATGATCCTGGTTTTCTCAAGACCATGTCCGACTTCCTGAAGCAAGAAAGTTATGAGGTTGTAACTGCTACTAACCCTACAGAGGCCAGGAGGATACTGGAGGCAGGGGAGATAGACCTGGCTATCCTGGACATCCGTCTGGTAGACGACAAAGATGGAAAAGATACCAGTGGATTGGATTTGGCCAGAGAATCAGGCCGTTTCGTGCCCAAGATCATACTCACGGCCTTCCCCAATGTGGAAATGGCACGAGAATCTTTGGAGCTGCAACTAGATGGTTTGCCAGCAGCTATCGGGTTTGTGAGAAAAGATGAGGGAGAGAAGACCTTATTGCAAGCCGTTGATAGAGTGTTGGGATTTGGAGGTGATTGGATCAGAAAAGTCGAAGAAGCCATTAAGGGGACGGACAGGGAGTTGAAAGAGGATTATGATGATGCACAAGAGCAAGCCAGGTTGAACTACATGGCCTCTTTCATAGTGGCCCTTGTTGGTCTCATCGTCATTTTTCTGGGCGTGGCGCTTGCCTTGCTAAACCTCTTGGCGATAGGAATCGTCGCTACAGCCGCGGGTATTATCACTGAAGCGATCGGCTACCTGTTTTTCAAACGAGTAGACGTTGCTAACGAGCGGATGGATCGGTATCACAATGAGCGCATGGAAGGGCGGCATTTGGAAATGTTACTGCAGGCATGCAGAGGGCTGACTTTCAAGAAGCGCGAGCAATGTAGAGAACGGATCATCATTGCCGCTACCGAGAGATGGTTAGGATCGCCCAAAGCGGTCCCGAATGCGCTAGGATCGGATAGTCTGCAAAAAGATGTGGAGGTATCAAGTAGTGAAAAAAGTCCTCGTGGTTGACAATGTACCAGATTTTTCCCCTTGTGCTCACGCTCCGCGTGGGCACGCAAAGGGAGTAGACGGTTTCCCCTCGTGCCCACGCTCCGCGTGGGCACGCAAAGGGAGTGGACGGTTTCCCCTCGTGCCCACGCTCCGCGTGGGCACGCAAAGGGAGTAGACGGTTTCCCCTCGTGCCCACGCTCCGCGTGGGCACGCAAAGGGAGTAGACGGTTTCCCCTCGTGCCCACGCTCCGCGTGGGCACGCAAAGGGAGTGGACGGTTTCCCCTCGTGCCCACGCTCCGCGTGGGCACGCAAAGGGAGTAGACGGTTTCCCCTCGTGCCCACGCTCCGCGTGGACACGCAAAGGGAGTAGACGGTTTCCCCTCGTGCCCACGCTCCGCGTGGGCACGCAAAGGGAGTGGACGGTTTCCCCTCGTGCCCACGCTCCGCGTGGGCACGCAAAGGGAGTGGACGGTTGGGAATTGTAGTCACAGCCAGGCAGTGCGGCGTCAAACCCCGCGCGAGCACGGGCCTGCCATGGAGGGTATGATGAACATCCTCTTCGCTGACAATGCTCCTGCTTTCCTCGCCACCCAGGCCGAGCTTCTTGTTGCTGCCGGCTACCAGGTGCTGCCGGCTACCACCCTGGCAGAGGCCCGACGGCTCCTGGAAACCGGCCGGGTCCATCTGGCGATCCTGGACATCCGCATGGTAGACGATGATGATGAACGGGATGTGAGCGGCCTGGATCTGGCCAGGGATCCGGCCTATCGCGCCATCCCCAAGATCATCCTGACCGGTTTTGCTACTACTGATAAAGTACGGGATTCACTCAAGCCAACACTGGCTGGCTCACCGCCCGCCGTGAACTTTCTCGGCAAGGATGAAGGCTCAGAAGTCATGATCCAGGCCGTGAAAGAGGCTTTAGAAAAACACGTCCGCATCAACTGGAACCTGGTCATCCGCTGGAGCGAGCGTGAGCCATCATCTTTCCCACACCTGGTCACTCTCATCGAGCCGGGGTTGGACAGCGCCATCTTGCTGGACCGGGCCGGTGAACTGGAAGACCTGTTCCGCAAGCTCTTCTACACCAGCAGCCAGATCACCCTGGCCCGCCTGCTGACCCGGCGCGAGGGGCGGATCACCCCGGAGGTGACGACACATCCGCCGGATGGCCAGCCAGAGTCGCTGGTCGTCACCTGTGGGTTGAAACCGCAGATGGAAAGGGAAACCGCAGGCTACAAGAGATTTGCGTCTCTGTCGGCCCGTGGCGGGGGCACCGTTTGGGCTGGCCCGGTGGAGACCCTGCACTTTTCCGCCGTTGCCTATGCGATCCCCGGCGTGGACGTGGCAGACACCAGGACCTTCTCCGAATATTACCCCCGCAATTCCGCTGATCGCGTCCAGGTCGCCCTGGATAACCTCTTTCAAAAGGCCCTGGCCCCGTGCTATGAGCAAGGCCGTTCCCTGGAAAAGGGCCGGACCCTGAACGAGTTGTGGCTGGAAGAGTTGCGGTTGACCGGGGAAAAGCTGCCCCCGGCGGAACTGGCTCGCCGGATAGAGGCACTGTGTCGGGAAGCCCTGGCCGCCGGCATCATGGTCATCGAGCACGCAGATGACGCGCTGACATTTCGCTTTGGCGATGGTACAAGTGTCACGTACCCCAACCCGGCTTCCTGCTTCTACGAAAAGCCCGCTGCTGTTGAGCCACCAGTGTTGTGTGGGTTCACTCACGGCCGGTTGGACGGCAATGCCTTCCTGGTGGATCGGCGAGGACGGAGTTGGCTGGTTGACTTTGGCCGGGTAGCTGCCCGTCCCTTGCTATACGATTTCGTGGCCCTGGAGACGGCCATCCGGTTCGAGTTGCTGGACGTGACGGACCCCGTCGCCTGGCGCACCCTCGAAACAGGCCTGTTGAGCACAGCCATCTCAGCCGAAGCCGATGCGGAGGTGCAGAAAGCCCTGAGCGCCATCCAGCGCATCCGCGCCCTGGCCCTGGCGACGACCGGCAGCGATGTCAAATCCTATCTCGTGGGCCTTCTCTGCCACGCCGTCGGCAGGCTGGCCGCTTACCAACCAGGAGTGAGATGCACCCGCCAGGAACTCGCGCCCTATGCCCATGCCCTGTTCCTGGCGGCCAGCCTGTGCGCAAAGCTGGCAGACCTTATGAAGAGGCCGGCCGAAGCCACGCGCAGCCTGTGGGTTGACAAGGCCCACCGGGAGGTATGGGTGGAGGGACGACGGATCGAGCGAGTCTCAAAATTGGAATTCACACTGTTGGCGTTTTTGTTCGACCATCGCGGCCAGGTCTGCTCACGAGATGCCATACTGGCCCAACTCTACCCGCAGGAAATCAGAGACCCTGATGCGGACATGTCAGACAATCGCGTGGATGTCGTAGTCGGGCGGCTGCGGAAAAGGATCGAACCTGACCCGGCCAACCCGCGTTACGTGCTGACCGTGCGCGACATAGGGTACAGGCTCGCCCTGGATTGATCGCCCTGATCCGTGCGCATATCTCTGACCCCGGTGTTGATACAGCCTTGCATATATTATGCAAGGCTTTTGTTATTGCGCTGGAGAGATGACTGTTATCCAGTTGTTCCTCATTTGCCAATACACTTGCTTTCGCAACCGATATAATAGAGACAGAAAGTAATTGCCTACCCTGTACCCTCCCACAGGTTCGAAAGTGCCCGGCAACGGGTCAAGCAGGTCATTGAGGCGCACCCTGGTCTGGAGATTGTGCCAGAACCTGCGGGAGGGTGGGCAGACACAGGCTCTCGAAGAAAGAAACATGATCCGGCTGTTGCAGCGAGCAACCATGAGCGAGGAGGTGAAAAATGGACCAGCACGAGCCGCACGATTCGGATGAACAGCCAGAGCAGGTGATCACTGGCGATCCGGCCATTATTGAAGAGACCCTGGCCTGGCTCTGCTGGAATGCCGGCTATGACCTGTAACCCGATCATCGGTGTTGCCTCTGGCCCATCCGAAGGTTCTGTCGCAGCGCTTTTGGTTTTCGACTACAGACCCCTTCTGCAAAAACAATAGGAGGTGAGAAATGGAGATATACATCCTGTTTGCCGCGCTGTTGGTCGCCTTCGCACTGGGTGGGGTCTTCATGGCCCTGTTGGCCGGAGGCGGAGCCCAGGGGCCTATCGTGGTGATGCAGCCAGCAGCCCCTTCAGATTCGGGCATCGGGTGCGCGCTGATGATGATGTTGGGGGCTGTCGCGTTCATCGTGCTGCTGATGCTGTGTGGCAACCTGCCCCCTGGTGGGCTATAACCTGAGCAACATGCGTGAGGGTGCATGATCTCGATCATGCACCCTCCGCCACCCGCCGGACGGCCGGCAAGAACGACTGCTGGCCGGGGACCTGTCCGCACCAGCGGTAGACGCGAGATCAACGCTTGACTTACCCAACGCCAAGAAGTACAATGTGCACGATTGGACTTTGATTCGCACTACAAGGAGTAGAGGCTTTAGCCGGTCATGACCACAAGATATGGCCCGCCTGAAGGCTTGACCCCAGAATTGCAAGTTCCAGAACGAGTGATGACATGACCTTGCCCGACCGTGACGCCTGGAACCAGGCCCTCCTCGCCCTCCCGAACGCCCACGTCCTGCAATCCTACGAGTGGGGCGAGTTCAAGGCCCGGTACGGCTGGCAGCCCACGCGCCTGCTCTTCGAGGACGGCCGTCGGCCCGTGGCCGCGGCTTCCCTCCTCACCCGCCGGCTCCCCTGGCGCACCCACTGCCTCGCCTATGTGCCCAAAGGCCCGGCCCTGGACTACACCGACGCAGACCTGTGGGACCGGGTGCTGGCCGGCATCCTGGCGGAAGCCCGGCGCCAGCACGCCATCTTTGTCAAGGTGGACCCGGATGTGCGCCTGGGCGATGCAGTCTCACTGGACGCCCTCCGGCGCGCTGGCTTCATCCCTTCCACGGAGCAGATCCAGTTCAAGAACACCATGCTCCTGGACCTGCGCCGCTCCGATGACGACCTGCTGGCCGCCATGAAGCCCAAGACCCGCTACAACATCCGTCTGGCCGGCCGGCGCGGCGTCGTCGTGCAGCCCGGCACCCTCGCTGACCTGCCGCTCCTCTATCGCCTCTACGCGGAGACCGCCCGCCGCGACAACTTTATCATCCGCCCCTACGAGTATTACCTGGATGCCTGGGGGTTGTTCCTCCAGCGCGGCCTGGCTCACCTGCTCCTGGCCCGGTTCGAGGACGAGCCGGTGGCCGCCGTGCTCCTGTTTCGCTTCGGCCGGCGCGCCTGGTATATGTACGGCGCGTCGTCTGACCGGCACCGCCAGCACATGCCCAACCACCTGCTCCAGTGGGAGGCCCTGCGTTGGGCGCGGGATGTGGGCTGTGACACGTATGACTTGTGGGGTCTGCCGGACGATATTGGGAAAACGGAGGAGGATGGAGAGGGGAAGGTGGAGGATGGAGAGGGAAAGGTGGAGGATGGAGAGAGGAAGGTGGAGGATGGAGAGAGGAGAATGGAGGATCGGGGGATGTGGGGGGTTTACCGGTTCAAGCTGGGCTTCGGCGGCCAGGTGGTCCGGCACATCGGCGCGTATGACCGGCCCTTGAACCGGCCGCTCTATTGGCTCTGGGGGCGCGCCCTGCCCCGCTACCGTTCGGCTGAGCGCTCACGGCGAAGCCTGGCCTTGTTGCGCCGCCGGTATCCCTGGCGATGAGAACTGATAGCCGCCCGGTCCAGGCCATCATCGCCTTGACCCTGGCCTGCGCCCTGGTCGCGTGCGATGTGTCACGGCCCACGTTACCCACCCCACCAGGCACCACCCTCGCTCCGGCCGATACCCCGACTGGGACAACCCCTACCCACACGCCGGTCCCTACCCC
>Ga0209101_1001151_pt1 | contig 20299 bp, 18 predicted proteins | sample ConPoolayeCmetaG_FD_185481 | JGI IMG/M metagenome (GOLD analysis project Ga0209101, IMG submission 185481) | Hot spring microbial mat communities from California, USA to study Microbial Dark Matter (Phase II) - Cone Pool mat layer C metaG... ...
GGACAAAGGGGGGTGAGGGGCAATGAAGGCCTTCGGTCACAAAAGTGTTAACCAATTTTGAACCATCCCCGGTAACTCGTTCTAAATATACCGGCACTTGGAGCAAATGTCAAGCAGGTGCCAGTTGGTGTTAGTCCAGCCAGCCATCCTGGCGCAAAACCTGTAGCGAGGCAAAGGTGGCCTCGGCCACCTCGTTCTCCACGATGACGCAACCGGCGAACTGCCGCTTCTGGAGCAGGCGCAGGATGTCGCCATACGCGCGTTCCCCGACGCCCAACGGCTGGTGGGCTGTCAGGAGCACACATTGTGGGCCGATGACCTTGCGCGTGACGTCGTGCAGGTGGACTTCGCGGATGCGGTCCTGGCAAGAGTCCAACAAATCCTCCGCGCGCAAACCCTGATACGCCAGATGGCCCACATCCAGACAGACAGCCAGGTTGTATTCTTCAACCAGGGGCCATACGAACTCGAAGGGGACGACTTCCAGGTTCTCCAGGCACAGGCGTTCGGCGGGTATCAGGTCGAGCAGGGCGGTTACCGTGCGTTCCAGTTCGCCCATCATGAGACCGACAAAGGTGGTCGCCAGGGCTGGCGGCAGCGCGCCATAGGCCAGGTCGGCCAGGGGGCCGGTGGGATGCAAGACATAGCTCTCCACAGGCAGGTCGCCCAGGGCCTGCACGCTCCGGCGCAGACACGTCTCTGTAGCTGCCCGTATCTCCGGCACCATGCTGGCCGGATCCATCCACAGGAACGGCAGGTGTGCCGTAAAGGCGCAGGCCAATTCGGCGCCCAGTTGGGCCACCTGAGCGTAGAACGAGGCGTCGAACACGGTGGGGTAGATCGTCACAAAGTCCAGGGGCAACTCCACGACCTGCGCCCCGCGTCGTTCTACCAGGTCTCGGATGGCTGCCAGATGGCGAGCGCGTGTGACCTGGGGATCATGGGGATTCGCTACCAGGCCCACTACGGGTTGTAGGCTCACACCGAGGCGCATTTCATCATCTCCTCGTAACTGCCTACCCTGAACCCTCCCGCAGGTTAGAAAGGGGCTGGCAACCGATGCTGCCGGACCTGGGCGCGCCTACCGGCGTCTGGTCCAGTCATTGCGCCCAAACCTGCGGGAGGGTAGGTAGTTACATCTCCTCCGAAAATAACCCCCTCGCTCGCGGCGGCGACCGCAGGGAGTGCCACCCGCCGCCGGCGCGGGGTCGCAGACCCCGCGCGAGCACACCGGCGTATTTTCGTGCCACGGGGTGCGCCCCGCGCGTGGGGAGCTCCTTCGAAAATAGACCCCGTTCGCGGCGGGTCTGTGACCCGCCGCCAGCGCGGGGTCGCAGACCCCGCGCGAGCACACCGGCGTATTTTCGTGCCACGGGGTGCGCCCCGCGCGCCAAGCCCAGGCTTGACTGGGTGCGGGTCTCCTCTGTATCACTCGTGGTTAAAAGATCCTCGTCGTCGTGTTGGCACGATCAGACGGTCTTCATCCGCTGCTCCACCTGTTCCCGGGTGGGCAGATTGGTGGTCCCCGGCCCTTCCACGCAGAACGCGGCCACGCAGTGGGCGAACCGGGCGGCTTCATACGGGTCATTGGACTCGCGGAACCGCAACAGGAAGGCGGCGGCAAACACATCGCCGGCTCCGGTGGGGTCCACTTCCTGGGCCGGGAAGGCTGGCACATGGCGGGGCACGCCCTGCACATAGACATCGGCTCCCCTGGCGCCCTGGGTCACGATCATGATCGGCACCATCCTGGCCCAGGTAGCAATGACTGTCGGGTCGCTGGTCACGTCCTCCTCGCTAAAGACCAGCACATCTGAATGGGCCAACACCGTGGGCGCTTCGAGCCACGGCCTGGGGCGCACCAACCGATCCGTATCATCCCAGGTGCGTAGCCAGCCTTGCGGGGTAACGCCGACCAGCGAATGAGGGAAGCGGGCCGCCAGGTCCGCCTCCAATTCGCGGACGAGTGGTCCCAGGTGGATCACCGGGGCCTGGCGCCACTCGGCGGGGACATGAGCAAAGGTGATAGGCTCTGCCACGGCATGGAGGTATTGGCGGCGGTGCCCGGCGTGGTATTGATTGTCAAAGATGGTGGTAGCAGGGGAGGGGACACAACACACCTGAACCCCGGCCAGGACCGCGTTTAGATCCAGGGTCGGCTCGGCACTGGTGAGCACGGCGGCGCGGTAACCCAGGTTGCGCGCGGTGAGGGCAGCATAGGTGACAGTACCCCCGATGGTGTAGCCGGTGGGGGTTATATCCTTGGTCACGACGCCGATCACCACAAAGTCCGGGGGCGAAGGCATGGGCTGCTCTTCCCGTGTCGGAACTGCCGGCCTTATAGAGGCGGCCCGGCCTGGGCCGGCGAGATCACGACCTTGCGGTTGCCTTCCTCGCCGTAGCTTTTGGTGGTCACATGAGGATTATCCCTCAGGGTCAGATGGATGATCCGTCGTTCATGGGGGGGCATGACCTCCAGGGCGACTGGTTCGCCGGTCAGGCGCACCTGGGCGGCCATGCGTTCAGCCAGACCCCGGAGCATCTCCTCGCGGCGGACCCGGTAGTGTTCCACGTCCACATTCACCCGGGCCCAGATTTGCAGTTTCTTGCCCACCATGAGCCGGGTGATAAATTGCAACGCCCGCAAGGTCTCGCCACGCCGCCCGATGAGGGTGCCCAGGTCATCGCCCAGGACATCCAGGGTCACGAACAATAGCCCGTCGCTATCGGTACCGTGTTCGCGGATGAGCACCTCACCGCGCACTTCCATGGTCTCCAACAACCCCTTCAGCACAACCTGGGCCGTCTGGGCCACGGTTTCTGAGGTGATCGGCCCGGCTGGGGCGGGCGTGGAAGACCCGGCCGGGCCGGGCGCCAGTTCCGGCAACTCACCCCTATCCTCGTCGCGCACGGTGGCGCGCAGGCGGACCTCGCCGGCTTCCGAGGCCAGGATTTCATAGGTGATCTCATCAGGTCGTTTGTCCAGGAGCCGGAGGGCACGGAACAAGGCCTCGTCCAGGTTTTTGCCAGTAGTCTCGATGCGAGTAGCCATGGAATTATCTTCTCCTCTTTTTGCGCTGGCGTGAGGCCGGTTTGCGGATCTCCTTGCGGATCTCATCTGCTTTTACGAGCGGCTCCGGGTTACGCTCGTTGGGCAGGGGCTGGGTCGGAGACCCGGCTGGCAGATAGGCCCGCAGGCTGGCCGGCAGATATGAGGTCAGAGGGGGCATCGTATCGCGCAGCAGCACATAAGAGATGACCATCGTGACCAGGTTATATACGAGCCAGTACAAAGACAGGCCGGAAGCGAACTGCAAGGAGATATACCCAATGAACAAGGGCATGGTGATCTGCATCGTCTGGTTCATCTGGGCCTGTTGAGGATCGGCTGAGGGGGTGGTGAGCATCTTTTGCTGGAGCCAGGTGCTGGCGACCACCAGGATCGGCAGGATATAATACTGCCATTGGCCGGCGGTCGCCGCGCTCAGGGAGAGGTCCAGGCCCAGGAACATATTTTGGACCGGCACCATCCGCCAGATGGCCGGGAAGGGGTAGAGGTGCTTGCTCAGCTCCATGAGCTGTTCCGGCTGGCTGGGCATCATCTGGATGATGGACTGGTACAGGGCGATCATGATGGGCCAGGGGATGAGGGCCGGCAGGCAACCACCCAGCGGATTCACGCCAGCCTCTTGATAGAGCTTCATGGTCTCCTGGGACAGTTTTTCCCGGTCTTTGGCGTATTTTTTCTGCAACGCCTTGATCTGCGGCTGTAACCGGGTTATGGCCTGCGATGATCGCAGTTGCTTCACTGTGAAGGGCATGGTGATCAGGCGGACAAAGATGGTAAAGGCGATGATCGCCAGGCCATAGTTACTGCCTAACAGTATGGTGAGTAACACCAGGGCATTGAGCAAGGGGTTAAAGATAAAGTTGTTCCAGAAGAGATCCCACAGAGCAGTTATTTCCACGCCAATCGTCTCCTACCAATTTCCTATTTGCTTATTTCCGGGTAACTACCTACCCTCCCGCAGGTTTGGGCGCAATGACCAGACCAGAGCACGCCCAGATGACCGGCTGCATCGGTTGCCAGCCCATTTCTAACCTGCGGGAGGGTTCAGGGTAGGCAGTTACATTTCCGGGGGGAATTGCCAGCGCACGGCGCCGGAGGCCGCGTCCAGGGCGTATAACCGTGCCTCCGCCGTGGTCACGTAGAGCTGATCAGCAGCCAGGAAGGGGGTAGCCAGCACCTTGCCGCGCACCTGACATTCCCATTTCAGATCGCCGGTCTGGGCATCCAGGGCCAATACCTTCTGGTTCTCGGACCCGACATAAGCCACGCCATCCTGGACCACAACGGCCGCGCGGACCTGGCCGCCGGTGTCGTGTTGCCACTTGAGTGCGCCGGTGTGGGCATCCAGCGCGTATACCCAATGGTCCAGGCTGCCCACGTATACCGTATCGCTGATCACGGTCGGGTCGGCCCAGATCCAGTTCTGCGCGCTGAACGTCCAGGCGATAGACCGGTCATCGGTCAGGTTCAAGGCGTAGAGGCGGTGCAGATCGCCGAAGTAGAGCCGGCCGTTGGCGAGGGCCGGGGAGGTCACGATCAGGCCTTCCCCCTCGTGGGTCCACCGGGGCCGGCCGGTGGTCGCCTCCACGGCATAGAGTTTGTGGTCATTGCTGCCGAAATAGACGACGCCGTCGTGCACGGTGGGGGTGGACCAGATCATCTGGCTGGTGGTGAAATCCCAGCGTTTGGTCCCGGTCTGGGCCTCCACGGCGTAGAGCTTGTAGTCGTTACAGCCGAAATATAGCACGCCGTCATGCAGGCGCAGGCCGGAGATGATGGGGCCGCCAGCCTCGAAGGGCTGGGGCCAGGCCAGCGCGCCGGTCCGGGCATCCAGGGCATAGAGCTTGTGGTTATAGGCTCCCACATAGACTACGCTGCCGCTGATGACCGGCGTGGTATAGACGCCGCCCAGGGTGCCGGCGGGGGAGGCGCTGCCGGTCATGCACCCGAACAGCCCGCCGGTCGGTTGCTCGCCCTTGTTCTCCTCTGGGGGTGGATAGACCCACAACTGCGTGCCGTTAGTCGCATCCAGGGCGTAGACCTTGCCGTCGGCCAGACCGCAGTAAACGACGTTCTCGGCCTTGTTTGGCCCGGCCCAGCCCAGGCGAGGCGCCCCCCCGCCGCATTGGAGGGCGGTGGCGAGCAGAGCCACCAACACGATGCCCACCAGAAGCAGGCGTGTGCGTAAGCAGCGTGCAAGATCACGATCCTGATGTGTCAAATCGCTAATCCTCCGTCAGCTATTCGCCAATAGCAAATAGCTACCAACTTTCAGGGCACCGGGTCGTAGCCGCCGGGGTTAAAGGGATGACACCGGCTGACGCGCTTGATCGCCAGCCAGCTGCCCTTGAAGAGGCCGTGTTTGGCCAGGGCCTGGTAAGCATACTCGGAGCAGCTCGGCTCGAACCGGCACGTGGGTGGCATGGCCCGCGAGATAGTGTTTTGGTAGAGGCGGATCAGCCAGCGCAAAAGCAGGCTCATGGACTAATCTCTCCAGCCTTGAATAGTCCGGCCTGGCGCAGGAGCGACTCGAAAGCCCCCTGGACCTGCGGCTGGCGCGCGCCCACCAGGGCCGGTCGCGCGATGAGTAGCAGGTCCCAGCCGGGATGGATATGGGGATAGCTGAGGCGGGCGGCCTCGCGTAGCAGGCGGCGCGCCCGGTTGCGCGTCACCGCCTTGCCCAATCGCCGGCTGGCCGTCACGCCCAGGCGGGTATAACCCATCTCGTTGGGGCAGGCGACCAACACCAGAAGCGGGTGCGTCCACGATCGTCCCTGGGAACGCACCCGCTGCACATCCGCTTTTTTCGTCAGGCGTCGGCTCCGCGGCCACCCCGTCGGGCCTGCCTGCCAGGTCGCAGACGTGGGGCCTGGCTGCCGGCGGTGCTGCTCCTCCACCTGGGGCCAGTCTATACGGTCAGGCGTTTGCGCCCTTTGAGGCGGCGCGCCTTGAGTACGTTGCGTCCATCGCGGGTGCGCATCCGGGCGCGAAACCCGTGGACCCGCATCCGATGTCGTCTTTTGGGTTGATAGGTTCGTTTGGGCATGTCCTTCTCGCTTCGTAATTGTCTCCTCTCCCACCGATGGGGCTAACCGGCGGGAGGTGCTCTTCAGGCCAGATAGCCAGGGTATTATAACCGCTCACCAGGTGGCTGTCAACGGCCTGGTGGCTTTTGTGCTTGAGATAGGGTATAATTAGCCATGACCTCCCCTCCCCGCATCGCGTAAGCGGCGAAGGGACGCGAAGTGGGGAGTGGGGCAAGGTCCTCGTGCGTTTAATTACGCACGGATGTCAGAAACCCACCTTGACAGTCGGCCCAAAAACTGATAGATTTAGGGTTATGGGTTTCGAGAGCCAACTGGAGCCAATCTTTCGCACCCGGGGCGTGGTACTGGCCTATCTGTTGTTGCAGGCGACCGGTCACACCGGACCAGGCAGTGAAGTGGTGACCGATTATTTTCGGAGGAGCTACCCACGCGCCCGCGCACCCCGTAGGATGAAAATATGCTGCGCGACCATGCTCGCGCGGGGTGTGCCACCCCGCGCCGGCGGCTATCTTATGATCGCGCGGGGTGTGCCATCCCTTGCCTCGTGCCCACGCTCAGCGTGGGCACGAGGCAGACGAGACGGCCCTGACCGCGCGACCCGGCGTTTCGCACCCACGCCGAGCGTGGGTGCGAGCAAGCTCGTGCGGGATTTGAAACCCCACCGCGAGCAGTAAAGCCAGTGGCTATTTTCGGAGGAGCAGGATCAGTAACATGGTCAGCATGGACACCATCGTCTCATTATGCAAACGACGAGGCTTTATCTTCCAGAGTAGCGAGATCTATGGCGGCTTTGCCAGCACCTGGGACTATGGCCCGCTGGGCGCAGAATTGAAAAACAACGTCAAGGCGGCCTGGTGGCGCGCCGTGGTCCAGGAACGTGATGACATCGTGGGCCTGGATGCCGCCATCCTCATGGCTCCCCAGGTCTGGGTGGCCTCCGGGCACGTGGAGCAGTTCACGGACCCGTTGGTGGATTGCAAACAGTGCAAACAACGTTTCCGCGCCGACCAGGTGGGGGAACGCTGTCCGGCCTGTGGCGGCGAATTGACCGAGGCCCGGCAGTTCAACATGATGTTCAAGACCTTTGTCGGCCCGGTGGAGGACGACGCGGCCGTGGCCTATCTGCGTCCAGAGACCGCGCAGGGCATCTTTGCCAACTTTGCCAACGTCCAGACCACCATGCGCAAGAAACTGCCCTTTGGTATCGCCCAGATCGGCAAAGCCTTCCGCAACGAGATCACGCCGGGCAATTTCACCTTCCGCACCCGCGAATTCGAGCAGATGGAGATCGAGTACTTTGTCAAGCCTGGCACCGACGAGGAGTGGCACCGCCGCTGGATCGAAGACCGGCTGGCCTGGTACACCCGCTTTGGGATGCGCCGCGAGAACCTGCGCCTGCGGGAGCACACGCCGGACGAACTGGCCCACTATGCCCGCAGTTGCTATGACATCGAGTACAATTTCCCCATGGGCTGGAGCGAACTGGAAGGTATCGCCAACCGCACGGATTATGACCTGCGTCAACATACCAAATTCAGCAACAAGGACCTGAGCTATTTTGACCCCGAGACCCAGGAACGCTATTTCCCCTACGTTATCGAGCCGTCCGGCGGCGTGGATCGCACCGTGCTGGCGTTCTTGATTGACGCCTATCACGAGGAGCAGGTGCGTCAGGAAAAGCGGGTGGTGTTGCGCCTCCACCCGGCCCTGGCCCCCATCAAGGTGGCCGTGCTGCCACTCCTGCGCAACCGGTCGGAACTGGTCCAGTTAGCCCAAGACCTGGCGGCCCGGTTGCGCCGGCACATGATGACCATGTACGACGACACCGCCTCTATCGGCCGGCTCTACCGCCGCCAGGACGAGATCGGTACCCCCTTCTGCGTCACCGTGGACGTGGATTCCCTGGATGACGGCCAGGCCACCGTGCGCGAGCGGGATAGCATGGAGCAGGTCCGCCTCCCCCTTGCCGAGATCCCCGCCTATCTGGTGGATAAGCTGCGTTGGTAATGGCCATCTACGACCGCTACGCCGAAGTCTCAGTAGTAGTCATCATGAACTGCGTTCGCCACAACGCATGAAAATGTGATAGGCAGCAGGCAATAGCCGCGCCTTCCTGAAGTCCATTTTCAAGTCAGATGGAAATTTGAGCTTCTCGGCGGTCTGAGACCGCCGAGAAACGCGAGCTGCGTTGGTAATGGCCATCTACGACCGCTATGCCGAAGTCTATGACGAATCTGGGCAGATCTTTTTCAGCCTGCGCATGATTGACTATCTGCGCGAGCTGGTGCAACGCCACGGGCCGCTTCTCGGCCAGACCGCTCTGGACCTGGCCTGCGGCACCGGCACCGTAGCCCTGGCCCTGGCGCAACAAGGGCTAAAGGTCTACGCGGTGGACGGCTCGCCCGGCATGATCGCTCAGGCCCGGCGCAAGGTCCAGGAGACCAGGGCCGAGGTGAGCCTCTCCTGCCAGGACATGCGCTCGTTCACGCTGCCGGCCCCGGTGGACCTGGTCACCTGCCTGTATGATAGCCTGAATTACCTGCTCTCGCCGGCCGACCTGATCCAGACGTTCCGCCGGGTGCGCGCGGCGTTGCGGCCCGGCGGCCTGTTCCTGGCCGACGTCAACACGCCGCTCGCCCTCACCCATATCTGGGGCGGCAAAACATATTTCGGGGAAAACCCCGCCGTCTCCATCGTCATGCAGAACACCTATGATGAAACTCGGCACCAATCCACGGTGACCATCACCGGTTTTATCCGGCGTGGCGATCTCTACGAACGGTTTCAGGAAGAGCATGTACAACGCGGCTATACGCCGCCCGAAGTTGTGGCCGCTTTGACGACGGCCGGGCTGCACGTCCTGGCCCAATATGACTGTTTCTCTTTCGATGCGCCCGGCCCGGCCAGCCAGCGCATCATGTACGTGGCCCAATGCCCCCACTCCACTCAGGAGACCCGGCCCGAATGAGCCAGGAACCCAGCCCTCTCAGCAAACGCGAGATCGAGATCGTGCGCCTGGTGGCCACTGGAGCCAGTAACCAGCAGATCGCGCGCGAACTCTATATCAGCGTGAACACCGTCAAGGTGCACCTGCGCAACATCTTTGCCAAGCTGGAGCTTAACTCCCGCACCGAATTGGCGATGTATGCTGTGCAGCGGGGTTGGGTGGCCGTGGAAAGCGCCCGGCCAGCAGAGGAGACGGAAGAAGAAAAGGAGGCCCCAGAGCCAGTGGGCGCAGAACAGGCAGCGCCGCCCCCCGGCCGGCGTCGCTGGCAGCCCCTGGTCATTGCCGCCGGGGGGTTGTTGGTGCTCATCCTGTTGGCCGTGCCGGTGCTCAGTGGTTTCATCCCCCTGTGGGCGACGCTGAACACTCCCGCCCCAGCCTCAACCGGGCTGGGGGGGACAATGACGGCTCTCCCCACGCGATGGCGAGAGCGCGCTCCGCTGCCCCAGCCGCGTACCGGCCTGGCCCTGGTCCTCCACGAGGGAAAGCTGTACGCCATCGGCGGGGAGACGGCCAGCGGTGTGGTCGGCACCACCAGCCGCTACGATCCCGAAACAGACACCTGGGCGGAGCGCGCGCCCAAGCCCACGCCGGTGACGGATGTACGCGCCGCGCTCCTGGGTGGCCGCATCTTTGTGCCCGGTGGCCGCCTGGCTGGGGGGCAGCCCGGCCAGCAGGTGGAGGTTTATGACCCGGAAAGCGATACCTGGGCTACCGTGGCCCCACTGCCGGCCCCGCGCAGTGCCTATGCCCTGACCACCTTCGAGGGTCAGCTCTATCTTTTTGGCGGTTGGGATGGGCGCCGTTTTGTGGCTACGACGTATACCTATGACCCGACGCGGGATGCCTGGACCACGCGCACGCCCATGCCCACTGCCAGGGGTTATGCCGGAGCTGCTGTGGCTAACGGCAAGATCTTTGTGGTGGGGGGCTACGACGGGCAGCAAGACCTGGCTGTCAACGAGGAATATGCGCCCAGCAAGGATAACGGCGGCCCGGCCACACCCTGGACAGTTCGTGCGCCCCTGCCTGCTGGCCGGGCCGGGGCCGGCGTGATCGCCGTAGCCAATCTGATCCACGTGATCGGCGGCGGCTGGACCACCGGCCAATCGGCGTGCTTGAAATACAACTCCCGCAATGACCAGTGGGAAGAGTTCGAGACGCCCACCACCGGGATATGGCGCAACATGGGCGTGGAGGTGGCCGAGACCAGGATCTATTGCGTGGGCGGTTGGGACGGCACGCAGCCTATCGCCAATAACCGCGAATATCTGGCCCTCTATGTCATCATCATCCCTATCGCCGGGACGCCCGAGACTAACCCATGACTATGAACAGAACGCCCCACCTGATCCTGGTCACCAATGACGATGGCTGGCAGGCCCGGGGTCTGGGCGCGGCAGTCCAGGCCGTCTGGGGCCTGGGAGAAGTGCGGGTCGCCGTCCCGTGGACCCAACAAACCGGGGCCAGTCGCAGCCTGCCCAGTACCATCGGCGGGATCACTGAAACGACGTTGCCAGTGGAGGGAACAACGATCCCCGCGCTCATCGTGCAGGGCACGCCGGCCCAGACCGTCCAGTACGCGCTGAATTGGTGGTGTCCCCGACGGCCAGCCCTGCTGGTCTCTGGCATCAATCAGGGCGAGAACGTGGGCAGCGATGTCACCGTCTCTGGCACCGTGGGCGCCGCCATCGAAGGGGCCTGTCTGGGCATCCCGGGCCTGGCCATTTCCCTGGAGACCGGAACCGAACACCACTTTAGCCAGGGCGAGGGGCTGGATTTTACGGCCGCCATTGCCATAGCCCGCCGATTGGTGGCTCTGGTCCTGGCCCACGGCCTGCCGGCGGGGGTAGATGTCCTCAAGATTGACGTGCCGGCCGAGGCCACGCCGCACACCCCCTGGCGACTGGCCCGAACCTCGCGTCTTTATTACTGGCTCCCGGCCCCCTATGAGCCAGACCCCGCCGATCCCACGCGCCTGAGAGCACCATATTATCGCAACCCCGCCCGGTTCCAGGACGATCCCGATTCGGATGTCACCGTCCTGGCTGCCCAGCGCCACGTAGCCGTGGTCCCGTTGACCATTGACCTGACCGCCCGCCAGGGCTGGGAGGAACTGGCCCAGGCTCTGGGACTGTCGGCCTGCCCCACGGTCGGCTAGCCCGTCCACCGCTTGCCAAACCCATCTTTTTGTGATAAACTCTGGGCCAGATTCAGCCCCCATCGTCTAGAGGACCAGGACACCACCCTTTCAAGGTGGCGACAGGGGTTCGAATCCCCTTGGGGGTACCACACCATCAGTTTCCCCCCGGAGTGTCTATGACAGCCTGCGCCTTTGTGTTCCCCGGTCAGGGGTCACAGCAGGCAGGCATGGGCCGGGACCTGTACGAGACCTTCCCGGCCGCCCGCGCCATCTATGATGAGGCCGATGCCATCCTGGGCTTTCCCCTGTCCCGGCTCTGCTTCGAGGGTCCCAAAGAGGCGCTGGCTGCCACGGCCAATACCCAACCGGCCCTGCTTACCACCAGTATTGCCGTGCTCCGCGCCTGGCAGCCCTCGAGCGAGCCGCTGTTCTATGCCGGCCACAGCCTGGGCGAATACACCGCCCTGGTCGCCGCCGGGTCCCTGGCCTTTGCCGATGCGGTGCGCCTGGTGCGTCGCCGGGGCGAGTTGATGGCCGCCTGCCCGCCGGGGGGTATGGCCGCGGTGTTGGGTTTGGACGAGGAGACGCTGGCTCAGGTCTGCTATGAGGCTTCGGAGGCGTGTGCTGCGCCGGTCGTTTGTGCCAATCTGAACGCCCCAGGCCAGGTGGTCCTGGCCGGCGCCCAGGTGGCTCTGGAGACAGCCGCCCGTTGGGCGCAGGAACGCGGCGCCCGGCGGGTGGTGCCCCTGGCCGTGACTATCGCCGGGCACTCGCCCCTTATGCAGGCGGCCGCCGCCGAACTGGCGGCGCTGCTGGCCCAGACCGAGATCCGCCCGGCCCGCGTGCCGGTGGTGAGCAACGTCACCGCCCGGCCAGTAACCCGGCCAGCCGAGATCCGCCAGGCCCTGGTCCAGCATCTCACCTCGCCGCTGCGGTGGGTGGAGAGCGTAGAGTATATGCAGGCCCAGGGCGTGACCCGGTTCTTTGAGCTGGGGCCGGGGACCGTACTGGCTGGCCTGATCCGCCGCATCGCCCCGACGGCCCAGGTGGTAAGCCTGGGCGATGCCCAGGCTATAGCGCGGTTCTCCTGGCCGCCCTCAGGCCAGACAACGCCACCAGGCCCCCTACCAGCATGAGACTCCCCCCGACCCAAATCCAGTCCACCAGCGGGTTGATGTGTACCTGGAACGTGTCCAGGTCCACCAGCAGCACGTACAGGTCCTCCAGGAAGAGTTGCCCCGCCCCACCCCAGATGGCCGGGTCGCTGGATGGCATGTCCGTCGGGGGATAAAACACTACCTGCGGCACCAGCGTCGCCGCCCTGCCGTCGCGCCTCACCGTCATCGGCGCGCGGACGATAGTCCGGCCATGCTCCAGGACCTCAACATCCAGAGCGGCCAGGTGCAGGGTGTATTGGCCCACCGTGGCCGCCTCGCCCGGACGCATCTCGATCATCCGTTCACTGGCATAGGCGGTGCTGACCACCACGCCGGTCACCAGCAACGCCACCCCCAGGTGAGCCAGGTAGCTGCCGTAACGGCGGCGCTGGCGGGTCAAGGCCCTCAGCAGCGGCCATACCTCCTGGCCGGCATAGACCGACCTCACCCGGCGCCAGTCCAGGATGGCGGCCTCGAGCGCAGCGGTGCCGGCCCAGGCACAAACGGCCACGGCCAGCAGCGCCACTGGCTCCCGCGCGCCGATCAGGAAAGACATCAGCGCAGCGGTGCCGGCCGCCCCGGCCGGCAGGGCCAGGTAGCGCACGAGGGCGGAAAACGCCGGCCCACGCCAAAGCAGGGCCGGGCACACCCCCAGCAGCCCCATGATGAGCAGGCCCAATGGCGTGCTCACTATCTCATAATATGTGCTACTCAGAGACTGCTCTCCGCCAGGCTGCGAAAATAAGGGATACAGCGTTCCCACCAGCACCGCGACAGCCAGCGCAGCAAACAGGACCGTGGCGGTCAACAGGCTGGCCTGGCGGCCCCCACCCGTCCCGGTAAACGGCGCGGCCAGATGCGGCCAACGCCAGGCCAGCAAGCCGGCCGAGACAGAGACGCTCACGCCGATCAGTGTAACGAACAAAGGCCCCAAGAGGCCCCCCTCGGCATAAGCGTGGACAGAGGCAATGACCCCGCTGCGGGTGAGGAACGTGCCCACAATGGTCAGGATGAAGGTGGCACAGAGCAGGATCAGGCCCCACCGGCGCAACCCGCCGCGCCGATGCATCACCACGCTGGCGTGCAGGCAGGCTGTGGCCGTGAGCCAGGGGATGAGACTGGCGTTCTCCACCGGGTCCCAGGCCCAGTAACCTCCCCAGCCCAGTTCCACATAGGCCCACTGCGCTCCCAGCACGATGCCCAGGCCCAAAAACAGCCACGAAAAGAGCATCCAGGCACGCAGGCGGCGGAATAACCCCGCATCAGTCTGGTTCAGGATCAGCCCGGCCAGCGCCAGGGCAAAGGGAACGGTGAACCCCACATAGCCCAGATACAGACTGGGGGGGTGCAGAACCATGCCCAGGCTCTGGAGTTGTGGGTTCAGGCCCCAGCCTTCGGTCACCTTTATCGGCGTCAGGGCAAACGGTGGCCTCACCCAGGCCAGCAGGACCAGAAAGAACAGGTTTACCGCCACCAGGATCGCCACGCCCGTATCGGCCAGACGCTGATCGGGCTGGCGGCTCCAGGGAGCAGCGACGAGTACAGTGAAGCCGGCCAGCAGTAGCGACCACAACAGGAGTGAGCCTTCCTGCCCGGCCCAGAACGCCGCCAGGGCGTAACCCGGTTCCAGGTCGGTGCTGGTGTGCGCCACCACGTACTGGACGCTGAAATCCCGGGCTACCAACAGGGCCAGCAAGGCCACACTGGCTGCCACCACCGCCGCGAACATCGCCACCGTACCATAGCGCGCCAGGCGCAGCAACCCCTCTTGGTATCTTACCAGCCCCCAGACATAAGCGGCCGCTGTACCCATCGCCAGGACCAGGGCTGCCAGTACACTGGCTCCACCTACTGCCGCCATGGTCATAACCCCTCCGCAAATTCACACCATATGGCTCTCGCCGGTGGTCGGCACATGGACGCTGGTTACCCCCAGTTGGCGGATGGCCTCTGCCAGGGGCCGGGCCTGATCCTCATCGCCGTGGACCACGAAGACTTGTTTGGGCAAGCGGGGCAGCCGTTTCAGCCACCCCAGCAACTCGTCCCGGTCGGCGTGGGAGCTATAGGCGTTGATGATCTCCACCTGGGCCCGCAACTGGTATTCCTCGCCAAAGATGCGGACCACCGGCTGGCGCTCCACGAGCTTGCGACCCAGGGTGTTGGGGGCCTGGTAGCTCACGATGAGGACCGTGTTGCGCGCGTCCTCGATGTTGTTCTTCAGGTGGTGGAGGATGCGTCCGGCCTCGCACATGCCAGAGGCAGAGATGACGACGCACGGCTCGCGGAAGTCGTTGATGGCCTTGGATTCCTCCACCTCGCGCGTGTAGCGCAGCCGTTCAAAGCCAAAGGGGTCCGGGTGACGGCGCAAGAACTCGTTGGTCTCGTCGTCAAAGCATTCGGGGTGCAGGCGAAAGATGCCGGTGGCACTGATGGCCAGGGGGCTGTCCACAAAGATGGGCAGGGCCGGGATGCGGCCGGCGTTCGTCAGCCGGTGCAGGGAATAGACGATCTCCTGGGTGCGTTCCACGGCAAAGGCCGGGATGATGACCTTGCCGCCGCGCTGCGCCGTCTCGTTCACCACGCGGGCCAGCCGGTCTTCTGCCTCCTGGATCGGCGCGTGGCGGCGATTGCCATAGGTGCTCTCAATGATCAGCGCGTCCAGCGGCTCCGTCGGGATTTCCGGGTCCCGCAGGATGGGCAGGTCTATGCGACCCAGGTCGCCGGTGAAGCCGATCCGGGTGGTCCTGGTCAGGCGCCGGGCCTCGATGACGGTAACGCTGGAACCCAGGATGTGGCCGGCGTCGTAAAAACACACGCGCAGCCCCCGGCCGATCTCCAGCCAGCGATGGTATTGCAGGTCCACAAAATGCTTCAGACTGGTCTCGGCTTCAGTGATGGTGTAGATTGGTTCCACCGGCGGTTCGCCCCGGCGCGCCCGTTTGCGGTTCACATACGCCACGTCTTGTTCCTGGATGTGGCCGCTATCGCGGAGCATAATGCCGCACAGGTCGCGGGTGGCGGCGGTGCAATAGATATGCCCGTCAAAGCCGGAGCGCACCAGGTTGGGGATATTCCCGGAGTGGTCAATGTGGGCGTGGGAGAGGATCAGCGCGTCCAGGCGGCGGGCATCAAAGGGCAGGTGGCGATTGCGCTGGAACGATTCGGCGCGCCGGCCCTGGAACAGGCCGCAGTCCAGCAGGATGCGCTGGCGGCCGTTTTCCAGGAGATGCATCGAGCCGGTGACGGTGCGAGCGGCGCCGTGAAAGGTGATCTTCAAGAGCAGGACTCCTTCGAAAATGCTCCCCGTTCGCGGCGGATCGCCCTCCCTACGGTCGCCGCCGCCGGGCCGCTCCCTACGGGCTGGCGATCCAGCGGGAGCAAATTTTCATCTCACCGCCGAGAAGGCCGGGCACGCCGAGAAACCTGTAGAAACTCGCCGCTCTCGGCGGTGAAAAGAGTCAGGTAACCAGCTTCTAGCTTCCAGCAACCAGCCCAACCTGCTCCCGCCCAAAGCTCTCGATATATTCCAACGACTGATGCCGGAAATAGGTATTGTACAGCTCGGCGTAGTGTCCGCCGGCCGCCAGCAGAGAATCATGGGTCCCTTCCTCGATGATGCGGCCGTCTTGCATCACGATGGTTCTATCAGCGTGCCTGACCGTGGAGAGCCGGTGGGCGATGACGATGGAAGTACGGTCGCGCATGATGGTCTCCAGGCCATCCTGGATCTGGGCCTCGGTGAACGGGTCCACGCTGGCCGTGGCCTCGTCCAGGATAAAGATGGCCGGGTTGTGGAGAACCACCCGGGCCAGGGCCACGAGCTGTCGTTGCCCCATGGAGAGGTTCGCGCCGCGTTCACCCACGTCGGTGTGCAGGCCGTCCGGCAGGTCCAGCAGCCAGTCCCCTCCACCGATCTGCCTGGCCGCAGCCAGCACTTCCTCGGCGGTGGCCTCGGGCCGGCCGTAGCGGATATTGTCGGCCACGGTGCCGGAGAACAGGAACGGCACTTGCGGCACCAGGCCCAGGTGGCGCCGGTACTGGGTCAGGTCCAACGTGCGCACGTCGCGCCCGTCCACCAGCAATTCGCCGCTCTGGAACTCGTAGAAGCGGGCGATGAGCCGGGTCAGGCTGCTCTTGCCGGCCCCGGTGTGCCCCACGATGGCTACCGTCTCGCCGGGGTTGATGGTGAGGGAGAAATCCGGCAGCACCACCTCTTTAGCGGTGTAGGAGAAACGCAGCCGGCGGAACTCGATCTGCCCCTCCAGGCTGGGCACCGGCTCCGTGGCTCGCTGCACCACCTTCGGTTCAGCATCAATCAGGGCAAAGACCCGCTCACTGGCCGACAGACCGTCCTGGAACTGGCTCCAGAAGGAGGCGATGCCCAGCAGGGGATACCAGAAATAACCCACGGCCTGCATGAACAAGAACCAGGTCCCGGCGCTGATAGTCTGGTCGAGGACGGCCAGCCCGCCGAAGTAGACCAGGATGGCCGTGCCGATGCCAGAGGTGATGGTGAGGATCGGAAAGATGGTGTTAAGGGTCAGCCCGCGGACCAGGTGGACCCGGAACGACTGCTGATTGATCCGCGCAAACTCTTCATAGACCGCCTGCTCCTGGCGAAAGCCCTTGGCGATGGCGATCCCGCTGATGGACTCCTGGATGTTGGCGTTGACGAGGGCCGTGACCCGCTTGGCGCGCAAGGTGGCCCAGCGGGCGATGCGCCGGAACGCCAGGGCGATAAGGATGGCAAAGGGGGCCATGACAAAGAGCAGCAACGTCAGCCAGACGTTGATGTAGAGCAGCACTATGGCGATGAGGCCCACGGTCAGGACCTGGCTCATCAGGTTCATCGTCAGCTCCACCACGTTGGCGAAATCCTGCGTGTCTGACGTGGCCCGACTGACGATCTTGCCGGTGGGTGTCTCGTCAAAGAAAGACATATCCCGCTGGGTGATGGCCGCAAAGACGTCTTGCCGCAGGTCCAGCACGGCATCGCCGATGGCCCGGGCCGTGTAGCGTTGCCGCAGGAAGTTAAAGACCCAGCCCAGCATCCCCACCAGTAACACCAACAGCACCACCAGGGTGATCCTGAGCAGGCTGGCCTCAGCGGCGACGGCATCCAGGGCATAGGACATGACCATCGGCCAGATGGCCCGGCTAAGAGAGTGCAGCATGACCATCACGGCCACGATGATCATGGCCCGCAGGTGAGGTCGAAAATAGCTACTGATGCGCCGTAGTAGGACCCGGTCGCTATAAGTGCGGTCGTAGGCCTCGGTCTCCAGGCCGTCCAGGATAAAGCCCATGGTTGTCCTCGGCAGGTTGGTAAGTTGGTAGATTAGCAGGTTCGTGGTTCACACGATGCCTTTCCGTTTGACAATCAGCCCGCTATCACCTATACTTGACCCGGAAAGATCATCCACAGATGTCTGAGGAGTGAACGATGAACAGAGAACTTGGGCAGCGCGTTAGCATAGACCCACGGGTGATGGTTGGCAAGCCGGTCATCCGTGGAACGCGCATCCCGGTGGAACTGATCGTGCGGATGTTGGCCCAGGGTATCCCGGAGAGCGACATCCTGCGCGAGTATCCTCGCCTGCAACCAGAGGACATCCGTGCAGCCCTGGACTACGCGGCCCAGGTGCTGGCCCACGAGGATGTGTTTCCCCTGGCAGTCTCGGCGTGAGCGCCATGCAGTTCGTTGTAGATGAATCCGCTGGTATGGCGGTGGTCGAATATCTACGTGGCGCCGGCCATGATGTGCTGGCTATAGCCGAGATCATGCCGCAAGCAGATGACCGGGACATCCTGACCCTGGCCGCAAGTGAGAAGCGCATCCTCGTCACGAACGACAAGGACTTCGGCGAGTTGGTCTTCCGTAGCGACCAGGCGCAGCATGGCGTGGTGCTGCTTCGGCTGCACGACGAAAGCTCGACCAACCGCGTCCGGGTCATGGAGAGCATCATGGAACGCCACGCGGATCGGTTAGCGGGGCATTTCACCGTTGCCACCGAAAGCGGCGTGCGCATTCGTCCCGTCCTCTACGTCCTCAGCACTTCCCCCGACCGCTAGACCATTCGCCGCCCCTCACTGTCTTTCCTCCCTAATCGTACCGGGCGAAGATGTGCCGGTACGGCTCGCAACGGGCCATCAGCTCCTCGTGCGTGCCCTGGTCCACCAGTTGGCCGCGCCGCAAGACCAGGATACGGTCGGCCCAGCGGATCTGGGACAGGCGATGGGTGATGATAAAGGTGGTACGCTCCTGGCTGATGCGTCGCATGGCTCTTTGGATCTGATCCTCGGTGGCGCTGTCAATGGCGCTGGTCGAGTCGTCCAGGATGAGGATGCGCGGGTCGGTAAGAAAGGCCCGGGCGATGGCGATGCGCTGCCGCTGACCACCGCTGAGGGTCACCCCGCGTTCGCCTACCTCCGTCTCGTAGCCCTGGTCAAAGCTGGTGATAAAGTCGTGGGCCTGGGCCTCACGGGCGGCGCGCTCGATAGCCTGCTGGTCGGCTGTCGGCAGGCCGAAGGCGATGTTCTCGGCGATGGAGCGGGAGAACAGGAAGACATCCTGCTCGATGGTGCTGATCTGCGAGCGCAGGGCCTCCAGGCTCCAGTCGCGCACGTCCACCCCGTCTACCAGGACCCGGCCGGCCGTCACGTCGTAGATGCGGTTGATGAGCCGGGTGAGGGTGCTCTTGCCGGAGCCGGTCTGGCCCACGATAGCGATCGTCTCGCCCGGTTGGGCCTGGAAGCTGATGTCCTTGAGGACCAGCGCACCATCGTAGGCGAAACTCACGTGGTCAAAGACCACCTCGCCCCGGATGGGCTGGCGCATGCCGGCCTCATTCTCATCCAACTCGGTCTCGGTGTTGATGAGGGCCAGGATACGCCCGGCACTGGCGAGACCCAGTTGCACCAGGGAGAAGGTAAAGATCGAGATAAAGGTGGGAAAGTCCAGCAGGCTCACCAGGCCGTTAAAGGCCACTACCTCGCCCAGGGTGATGGCCCCCTGCGCCCAGAGCCACAGGGAGTGCAGGAAGGCCAGGGCCCGGGCGATGGTGAACATGAGCAGGGGCAGGTAGCGGGCGCGGATCTCGCCCTCTTGCACGAACAGATCGCGGTAACGGCGGATCTGGGCAGTGAACTTGCGTCGTTCCTGCCACTCCTGGGCGTAGGCCTTGACCACTTCGATGCCGGCGATGGTCTCGGTGAGGCTGGCATTGAGCGCACCGAACTGCTCGCGCTGGGCTTCGGTCACCGGGGTGAGCCGCCGGTTATAATCCCACACCGTGACGATGAGGACGACCAGGAACATCACCGGCACCAACAGCAACTCCAGGCGCAGCAGGCCGATGAGCACAAAGGGGATAAGCAGGGCCAGCGTCGAGTCCACGATCAGGTTGAGGCCGGGGTTGATCATCAGGTTGAGCTGATGCACATCGTTAGTGGCCCGGGCCAGCAAGTCACCGACACGTTGCCGGGAGTGGAAGGTCTGGCTCTTGCCCAGCAGGCTGATATACAGCTCATCGCGCGCGTCACGCTCCATGAGCTGGGCCAGCCATTCTACCAGGTAGGCCCCGCCCAGGCCGGTCAGGCCAGAGAGGCCCCGCAACACCAATATCCCCACAGCGATCCAGAGCAGGGTCTGGGCATCGGGCTGGGGGGCTATTACCACATCAAAGGCCTGGCCGGTGAGCTGCGGCACCCAACTGTAGAACAGGTTGCTTAGAAAGATGCCCAATGTCACCGCCAGAGGCAAGAGGGGGTAGCGCATGATATGGGAGATGATCCAGCGCACCGGCCCCTGGCGGTTGTAGTGATATTCTTCAGTGATGGTGAACTCGCGGCGGGCGGTCACGGCGTTCTCCTATAGAC
>Ga0209101_1001152_pt1 | contig 20296 bp, 21 predicted proteins | sample ConPoolayeCmetaG_FD_185481 | JGI IMG/M metagenome (GOLD analysis project Ga0209101, IMG submission 185481) | Hot spring microbial mat communities from California, USA to study Microbial Dark Matter (Phase II) - Cone Pool mat layer C metaG... ...
TTTTTGTAGCATCAATATCAATGATAAAACACCAAATAATTTTTTTAATCTTAAAATTACTTAATTTGGTTGATTTAACAAACATTTTAATTAGTATAACAGATGTTATTCTAGTCTAGTGCCTTTCAAATTTTTAATCAATAATTATTCAAATATTAAAAACTAGGTATTTTTTATTGAATATTTATATTTTTTTTGTTATAATATAGGTTATTATGACAACAAACTTTTATCAACCAATTTATTTATATCCCGCATCATTCCACCTTATTAAAAGGTGGGTTAAATGATGTGGGGGTTGATAGAAGTTTAAAGTTAAAAATAGAAATTAAAAATTAAAAATCAACCCCCGCTGTTTTTAGGCGGTGGATTTTATATGAGAGAGATATTTTCATCAGCTTATTATGCAAGGGTGATGGAAGAATTTGGGTATGCCCCCACAGGGGAAAGCTATGGTTTTGAACCTATAACTTTTTCATTAGGAAGTTTAACATCGGAAGATTTAAGTATAAAATGGCTTTGTCACTCGGATGGAGTTAATTTTAGTGAAAGATTCTCAAGAAGGTATCCTAGCTTAGTTGTAACCGGTATAGGGTTATCAGGTCCTCCTCACGTTGGAACCTTATCACAAATATTAAGAGCAATCACTTTGCAGAGAGCGGGAGTACCTGTACAATTTGTTTTAGGAGATTTGGATGCGTATAATGGTAAAAAGGTTCCATTATCTACTGTGAGAGAATTAGCCGAAAGATATAGGAGATTTGTAACTAAATTGGGTTTTAACACTGAGCCACCAAATATATTAAGAAGTCAAGAAGAAAAGGATGCTTTACCAGTATTGCGTACTGCTTATTTACTTTTTTCTTATTTTGGGGATGAAAAATTAGCAGCCACTGAAGAAGATCTTCATGATTTTTATGTAAAAGAAGGAAAAGTTGACTCTCAAATGACTTTACCAAGAAAAGCTTCTTTAGTTTTAATGCTAGCTGATTTTGTTCATCCAGCCATCAGTAGCGAAAGAAATAATATAATGGTTACCTTAGGAATAGATGAGCATAAATATGTTGTACCTTTAATGCAGGCCTTAGATTCTTTAAAAAGAGATGGATTAGTTAGTGAAAATACATTAATAGCTAGGTTGTATTCTCCTATTATAAAGGGTCTTTTTGGTTATCCTAAGATGTCGAAGAGTTTTCCTAAATCAGGTATCTTTGCAGGAATAGGTAGAGACACTATTGAAGATTTGTTACTTAATGGAGATCAAAATAACGATGAGAATAATTATGATCCTTATTCCAATCCTGTATTCCAAATAGCTTTGGCTGTTATGCTATTACATCCTCCTGAGGTGGAAGAGTTGGGGAGATGGTGTCAAGAAAATGGCAATGCATGGAGAAATTTTAAACTAGATCTTGCTAGTTATTTATATTCATTGTTTAATTTATGGGAGTAATTAACAATGTTTCAAATAAAGTTATTTACGAAATAACTTTGAAGAGATCAATAAGCCCTAAATTAATAGAAAAGACTTTTATTAATATTTTAAGTTGTAAAAACTCAGTATTAAGAGATGTTCAATTGGGTCAATTTCTTACAGGATTACAAATCAAAGGTTTGAAAATTTCTGAAGGTGCGGCCTTATTAAGAGCTGTTTTAAAATTTACTAGATTAAAAAGAAAAAAAATTAGTTATATAAATAAAAAACCTGTTGTGATGGTAGCTGGATCAGGGAAAAAGTTTTTAAAAACTATTAATATTTCCACGCCAGCTTCTATTACAGCTTCTTCTTCTGGCAAACTTTGTATAGTAAAAAACGTATCTCATGCTACAAGTTCTTTATTAGGTTCGGCTGATTTTTTATCAATGGTAGGAGCTAATATAAAAATAAAAGCTAATAAAATGTTAGAGATAGTTAAAAAAATTGGATTTGGAGCTTTTTCTATAGAAGGTTTAGTTTTAGAGTTTGATTTATGTTACGGAGGAAGATTTTTTACCCCTACCTCTTTAAGTTATGGATTAGCTGCAATTTTATCGCCATTCAGTACGAAGTTTTTATATTATGGTTTATCTTTGCCTGATGCTGCAAAATCTATTAATATACTTTCTTATTTTGGATTTGAGAATATTTTAGCTGTTACAAATCTTTATGATGGTAAACATTGTATCGATGAAATATTACCTGTAGGAAAAAATATAATTATGGAATTTAAAAATTCAAATATTGTTAAGAAGAAATTGTTATGGTATAAAAAATATAATTTTAATATCAAACCATTATTAGCAAAGGAAAAACCTGAAAAACAGATAAAATATATTTTAGAATTATTACAAGGGAAGGGAGATGATGTTTCCATAGATGCATTATGTCTTAATTCTGGCGCGATACTTTATTTAGGAGGTGTGGTAAGAACCTTAAAAGATGGCTATCATTTTTCTAAATCACTTCTTAAGAAAAAAATACCTTTTTATAATTTGTTAGAGTTTATTAAATTAACAGGAGGTCAAGTTAATAGAAGTTTTTTATCTTGATGGGGATGAAAGGCCTTAAGTTAATTTCAAATAAAAAATTTGTTTATACCGATAAAATAGCTTTCCCCATGAAATTAGTCAATAAAGATTGGGCGAGAGTTAAGGTTAAAGCAGCAGGTTTATGTGGAAGTGATGTTCAGAAAATTTTTTCTGAAAAATCTTTAGATAAATATGGTTTAAATACAGATATTCTGGGCCATGAAATTTCTGGTGTTGTAGATTTAGTTTCGCCTTTAAATAAAAATATAAATAAAGGTGATAGAGTAACTATTAAACCTTTAATATATTGTGAAAAATGCGAGTACTGTAAAAAAGGCAAATATCAATTTTGTTTTAATTTAAAAACAATAGGAAAGTTTTATCCTGGCGGTTTTCAAGAATATATTTTAGCACCAATTAAAAATATTTTTAAGATATCTACTAAAATAAGTTTTGAAGAAGCCTGTTTGATAGACATAGTAGCAGTAGCGACACACTCTTTCAATATGGCTTCTGAACCGAAGAATAAAAATATAGCTATTTTTGGTGATGGTCCTTTATCTATTGTTTTAGCACAAATACTTAAATTTAAAAAAAATAATATTTTTGTCTTTGGAAAAAATTCTTTTAGATTAAAGATAGTTAAGGAATTCGTGGATTATATATTTAATGTAAATGAAGTAGATTTTAATGAATTTGCAAATTTTTTTGATTTAGTTTTTGAAGTAAGAGGCGGAAATCAATCAGAAACGATAATTAATTCTATAAAAATAACAAAACCCCTTGGCAAAATTCTTGTATTAGGAGTCTTTGATTTAGATTTTTATGGAAAATTTATTTTCAGAAATCTTTTTTATAAAGAAATTTCTTTAACAGGTATCAATTCTTATGGATATTATAAAAATGAAGACGAATTTAAAATGGCAATAAATTTAGTAGAGAAAAAAATTATTAATTTAAAAAAAATAATAACTCATAAATTTAAATTTGAAGAAGTAAATAAAGTTATTCAATTATTGAAAAAAAAAGAAAAAAAATTTGTGAAAATTATTTTTGTGCCATAAAAAGATTTTGTAAAAAAAAACACAGTTCTGTTGGATTTTTAACAAAGAAATTAAAGTATTTTAAATATTGTTTGTTATTGACTAAAATTTTTTTTGATTTTTTAAATTCATTAACCATTTTTACATCTGTCATGCTATCTCCAATTAAAATTAAATTATCTTCTTTTTTTAGTTCTATTTTTTTAGTTTTATTAATTTTTTAAGAGTATATCCTTTATTTATTTTGTTATGGTTTATAAAGATACAATTTCCATCTACGCACCAATTAATCAAAAAAGGAATTTTTATTTTTTTAATATTTTTGACAATAATTTCTATCATCGATAATTCATTTTTAAGTAAAGAATTTAAAAAGATGTCTATATTGTTGGTTATATCTTGTTCATTTTTAAATGTATAATGGTACTTTTCAAAAAAATTTTTTATTTCCTCTTTTTTGTCAGTTCTTATATAAACTTTTCCATATTTCTGAGTAAAATAATAATATGCTACAAGTTTTATGTTTTTATGATTAATCTTTATTATTTTTATAATTTTATCTTTTTCTTTTTTACTTAAAGGAAAACCTATTATAAAATTTCCTTTATTATCATAAACTTCGCCACCATTTAATGTTACATAATAAGAATTTACCCATTCTTTCATTAATTTTTCTGTTCTAAAAAAACCTCTTGTTGTCGCTACTCCAATTTTTGTCTTTTTAATTAGTTTATAAAATAGTCTTTTTATACAGGGATTAATTTCTTCTTTTCTAGTTTTATTTTTCTCATTTAAAGTATTATCTATATCTGTAAAAATATACATGAAAAATTAAAGAAAAGACACAATCTTTTTTTTAACTTCTAAAAGTTCTTTTTTAGAGGCTTTATAAGTTTTAAGAGGATTAAGTTCATTAGGTGAATTTACAGGAACTAAATGTATATGAATATGGGGTATAGTAAAGCCCTCAACTGCTATACCTATTCTTTTAGCTCCTGTAGCTTTTTTTAAGATTTTTCCTATTTTTTTGACCACTTTCCATAGATTAAGATATCTTTTTTCCCTAAGATTGAAGATATAATCTTCATGAATTTTAGTGATAATAAGAGTATGTCCTTTATTAATAGGATTAATATCTAGAATAGCAATACATTCATCATTTTCAAAAATTTTATAAGCTGGGAGTTTTCTTTTTATAATTTTACAAAAGATACATTTTTTCATATTTTTTTTATTTAATGTGTGATGATCGCGATAATTAATTTAATAAAACAAAATCAATAAAAACTATTTTTATCTTGATTAATAATAACTTTAAAGTTAAGATTTTTTTGTATATATGAAATTATAACTCTAAGTGATTTTTTTTTCAACTTTAAATTTTAAACAACCTTCCCCCATTTTCCTTTGTCACCTCAATTATTTTCTCTACTTTTTCTCCTTTTATTTCCGCTACTTTTTGGGCGATAAAAGTGAGGTTTTTTTATTATTTTATTTTTTTTATGTTATACTTAATACATATGAAAGTGTCAAAAAAAATAACTATTGCTGAGTATGAATTACCAGTTGAGATAACTCAAGAAGATAATTATTTTTTGGCTAAATGCCCAAAATGGTTTGATTGTTATGCACAGGGTGAGACTTTAGAGGAGGCGATTAACGAGATTTCTTATGTCGCTTCGTCTTTGATTGAGATTTATCAAGAAGAAGGATTAAAGGTCCCTCTTAAACTAAAAAGGATAAGAAAAGAAAATAAATCGGCATAAGGTTTAATTTTCCATTAGTGGTTTCTTCTGTCTAAAATATTCTTGGTTAAAACATTATGAAGATTCCACCATTAAAATATAGAGTGGTTATTAAGAAATTAAGAAAATTAGGTTTTGTTTTTAGAAGAGCAACTGGTGGTAGTCATGAGATTTGGTGGAATGAAAGAACGAAAAAAACGTGTGTTGTGCCTCATCATTATGAGATTTCTTCAGGAACTTTAAAAAACATTATTCATCAAGCGGGGGTGAAAGCAGAGGAGTTTTTAAAGATTAAATAATTGCTTACTATTTATTTGTGTTATTTTTACTATTTTTTTCAGAGTTTTTTCTTGAATTTCCGCCACTTGTTGAGCGATGAGGGGGAGGTTTTTTGGGGTGTTGGGGAAGCGGGTTTTTTTGTTATCACGCAAAAGCGAAGGGGTTTAAAATAAGATATCTTCTATTTTGGCAATATAAATTGCGGAAATAAAGTTTTTTTCGCTTGACAAGTTGCGAAAATTGAGTTATAATGGAGCTATGTATATCAAACGAGTTTTAACTGAGGAGATTATTAAAAAACTTAAAAAAACCAATAAAGGAATAATTATTTTTGGCCCAAGACAAGTAGGGAAGACAACTTTAGTTAATGAAATTATCAAAAAAACAGGCTTTAAAACTTTAATCATCAATGGTGATCAAATTTCGAGTTTTGATATTTTCAAAAATCGTAATCTTTCTCAGATAAAGCCTTTAGTTTCTTCCTACCAAATGCTTTTTGTTGATGAAGCCCAGCGAATTCCTGAAATCGGTATAAATTTAAAGATTGTTTTAGATAATATTAAAAATATTAAAGTAATAGTCACTGGGTCATCTTCTTTAGATTTAGCTTCAAAGATTACCGAGCCTTTAACTGGCAGAGTTTTTTCTTATCATCTTTTCCCCATTTCTTTTTTAGAACGATCAAAAATTTTTACTTCAGTAGAACTGATTGAGCAGTTAGAACAAAGTCTTATCTTTGGCGCTTATCCTGAGATTTTTTCGCTGACAACTTTTGAAGAAAAAATTGAGTTTTTAAAAAATCTTTCTGATGGTTATTTATACAAAGACTTACTTGAGTTTGGCAATATAAAAAATTCCTATAAAATCCGTGATCTTTTAAAACTTTTAGCTTTTCAAGTTGGTTCGCTTGTTTCTTTATCAGAGCTTGGCGCTCAACTTTCTTTAAGTAAGGAAACCGTCCGTCATTATATCGATTTATTGGAGAAATCGTTTGTTATTTTTAGGCTTTCTGGTTTAAGTCGGAATTTGCGAAAAGAGATTTCAAAGATGGATAAGATTTACTTTTATGATTTGGGGGTAAGAAATGCCATTATTGACAACTTTAAATTATTAAAAGATAGAAATGATGTTGGCAAATTTTGGGAAAATTTTTTAATCATTGAAAGAATTAAAAGAAATCATTATAAAAAAATTTACTTTTCCAAATATTTTTGGCGACTTCACAGCGGTGAGGAAATTGATTATATTGAAGAAAGAGAGGGGAAACTTTTTGCTTTTGAGTTTAAATGGAAAGAAAAATATTTAAGAAAACCTTTGACTTTATTTAAAACATATAATCAGGCGGAATATAAACTAATTACCAAAGAAGATTTTCTTGAGTTTATTTTATAAAAATAAAAACAACCTTTTTCCATTTTTCTTTGTCACCTCCATTATTTTCTCAACCTTTTCTCCTTTTATTTCTGCTACTTTTTGGGCGAGAAGGGGGAGGTTTTTTGGAGTATTTATATAAAGACTGTCTTTATTAAAGACAGTCTTTGTTTCACTTGTTTCACCTCGGAGGTGTTGGATCTTAGGCATTAAAAAAGGCGAGTCGGTTTCTAAAACCAAAAGAGAAAGGGGAATTTTTTTGACAAATTCTTGTTTTTTTTGATCATAAGTGACATCGCCGTCAACCCCAATGTAAATATGATGTTTTTTAGCAAAGTTTAAAAGATCTAAATCTGGTTCGCAACAATGGAAAACCATGGGAGTATTAAGTAGTAAGTAGCAAGTATTAAGGATTTCTAATAGGTCGTTTTTGGCTTTACGATTGTGAATGATTACTGCTTTTTTGTATTTTTTTGCCAATTTTAGTTGGGTCAAAAAGACCTCTTTTTGTAAAGTGATAAATTCCTCGTCAATCTGGTAATTTTCATACCGTGTTTTTTTGTAAATATATCTATCCAACCCAATCTCTCCAACTGCCACTACTTTTGGTTCTTTTAGTAATTTTTCAATTTCATCAATTTTGAATTTTACGTTGTCGCCTTGCCTGCCGGCAGGCAGGTTTTGAGTTTTGACATTTGAGTTTTGAGTTTCCTTGACATGATGTGGATGTATCCCAACCGCCGCATAAATTCCATCATATTTTTGGGCTATCGCAACTGCCTTTTTTGAAGTTTGAATATCGGTGCCTGGAATAACAATTTTTTCAACACCGTTCTTTTTTGCCTCGGTAATTACTTTTTCTAAAATCCCATCAAAAGCAGAAAAATTTAAATGACAATGAGTATCGAACATACATAAAGTATAACGTATAACGTGAAACGTGTAACGTGTATTTAAAAAATAAAAAAGTTCTGTTTTTTATGCGATCGCTGTCAAGATAGAATTTTTTATATTAGTCAAATAAAATTAAATCATTTATTTTTAAGTAAGTAGTTAATTTTTTTTCTTAAGAGAGGAATATTTTTTATTATTGTTTCCCAGACAATATTTAAGTCAATCTCCATATAATCATGGATTAAAAAGTTTCTAAAATCAATTATATCCCGCCATTCTATTTGAGGATTTAGTTTTTTAAATTCTTCATCGATTTGATTGGCTGCTTCACCAATTATCTCAAAATATCGCATTATTGCAGCCTGATCTCAGTCATTTTTCACAAAATCTTTTTTTTGTATGTTTAAGAGAGTATTGATAAATCTTTTCGATAGCGTCTCTAATATGTTTAATATAAACAAAGTTATCTTTACTTTTTTTCATAAGAGTTTAACTTGATTGGATAAAATATGTTTTTTAAGATATTTACTTATCCCATTAAAACTAACAAGATCAACTTTTTTTCCTAATTTATTTTCAAGCTCTCTTTTTAATGAGACTACTTCAAGTCCCATATCTTTTGGTGGTTGAAATAAGATATCGATATCGCTTTTATGGTCAAAATCAACTCTAGCATAAGAACCAAAAAGAGAGGCTTTCTTGACTTTGTATTTTAACAATATTGGGACAATTTTATTTTTCAACGTTTTCATATTTTTTTATTTTAGGATATTTTAATACCAAAATCAATCCCACCCCCATCATCAAAAACCCTAAAAACTCCAAGTATTGGGGAAAGAAAATGATAGTTATAATTGGTTGAAACTGGGTGGAATTAGTTGAAACTGGTTGAAATTGGTTAGAATTAGTTGCAACTAGCTTTGACGAGCTTTGACTAGTTTCAACTAAAAATCCGTTCGCCCAGTTGTTTACCAAAACGTGATCTTTGATTTCTTTTCCAAAAATAAAAGGGAAAAAGGTATTAAAAATGTTTTTTATCTTACACGTTATACGTTCTACGTTACACGTTTCACTAAAATAAGCTTTCCAATTTTTTTCATAAGCTTGATCTAAGACTAATAACGAGTTATTGAGGAGTGGATGAGTAATTTCTATTTGGTATACAAAAGGAGATTTGAACTTTATCTCAGTCTTTATTTTTTTATTTATTGGATTAACTTTTTGATTTTTTCCTTCCCATCTTATTGATTGAAAGAAATTATATGGAAAAGGGATAATTTGAATACTTTTTATACGATTGATGGATAGAATGTTACCAATTGAGTAATTGGTTAAAAGAAGATGGTAGCCATAACCATTATGATAAGGAGGAATAAGAAAATAATCAAAAGCTATGTTTTTATTTTTTGATAGTTTTTCTTCTAAATCGCAGATTTCGCTTTTAGCATTTTTTAAACAAATTTTTAAGGGTAAACCGGAGACATTTTGTGACTCAATTGCTAAAATATAACCAATATTTTGGGATAAATTAGGAAAACTTACAACATCGCAAACCGCCCCATCTTTAGCTTTATACTCTAAAATAAATTCATTAGCTTCTTTGATAAACTGTTTGTCAATAAATTTTGCTTTTTTAAAACTACAATCTTTTTTTTCCAAGCCAATGTTTTCTGCATTTATATTTACTTTTTCTTGAGGAAAAATTCCTTCTAGCTTAAATTCATTAGTGGTTAATTTAAACGAAGGAATTTCAGCAAAAAAAGGTTGGTGCTTTTCTTTTTCATAAAAATTTAAATTGATGTTTTCTATTGATAATTCTTTCATTATAGATTTTTCTTGGGTATCAAGAGAAAACCTTAAGGAAAAAGAATCGAATTTTTCTTGGTTTAAGGGGATATAGAAGTTTACTTGTGGTGAAAAAGAAGGTTTTAGACTTTTACTAAACAAGCATCTATTTTTTGAGTTATCAAAAAGACAAAACTCTGCTTTACCATCTTCTCTTATTTGATAATTAAACCATACTTTTAAAGCTCCTTCTTTTTCTAAGTTAACAATTTCTTTGAGGGGAAGATCCAAACAAACTTTTGCCTTTTGTGCATACATTTTAAAACCGTTGCCTGTTGATTCAGCGCCAAAGATTTGATTTTCTTTAGCTGTTGAACAAAGATAAGGATAAATAGCGGTTAATTTTTTATAAGATATTGAGATTGGTGTTTTGCGGTAAAAATCTAAATAGTTTTCTTTTTGAGTATATAAGATTTCTTCGCCTAAATAAGTTGGTTCTTCAGAAAGATACTGAGGAATTTCAAACACTTTGTTATTAAGAGAAAAAAAAATTAAATCTTTTTCAATCTCAAATTCTTGATTATAAATTCCATTATTAGCTAGATAGGGTAGAATATATTTAAGTTCGATCGTTGTTTTTTGATTTTTCTTTTTGATATAAACTTTTGTATAAAACTCAGATTCGGTTGCGGCGAGATTAGGAATTTTTATTTCGCCATTTTTTAATGATTCAGATATTGGAAAAGTAATTTGGTAGGAGATTTCGTTGATAGATAAAATTTTTTTATTAATTTTTTCTTCTTCATTTAAGATATTTCGTGCTGAATAGATATAGTCAACATTTGATAATAATTGATTCGGGAAAGTGATATAATTTCCAACGTCTTGGTATGCTTTATCAATATAATTCCACCGATACGCTGGTTCAACAATTTTATAGTCGGTTAAAATTTCTACCGGTTGTTTTTCTTTATTAGGTAAAAATTCAAAAAGGGAGATTTTTTCACCAAATTTTTTAATTAATTTTGTTGTTGGAAGAGTGGAGAGGAGGGTTTTGATTTCTGAATAAAATAGTTTTTTTTCCTGATCTTCATCACCGGGAATAATCACATTTTCATCCAAAAGAATATATTTAATGTTGTATTTGGAAAGAATTTTTTCAAAAAGATTCTGATTTTTTGAATAGATCGCATAGAAAAACTCCCGAAAAGCTTGTTCATTATAAGGACTCCAGACATCAAAAGCTCTATCTAAAATTGAATTAGGTATTCCATACCACAAAAACCCCGATCCTCGATAACCCCACCGATAGAAATCCCAATAAACATAAGTATGTATTGGTAAGCGAAGGATTCTTCCATATTGATTATTTTTAGAAAAAAAACTAAATAAAGCAAAGTATTCTTCAGGAATTTTCTGTTTTAAATTTTTATAAAATAAATTACCATTAAATGTAGGATAAGAAAGTAAAAATAGACCTGCTACAAAAATACAGATAAGAAAATAACGGATTTTTAACAAAAGTTTTAGTTGGAGTAAGAATGACACTCCAGAAGCAAAAACAATTGTATATAAAAAAGCAGTAATGATCGCTGTTTTTGTAAAATAAAGGCGAAAAATGTCTTTAAATAATGGTAGTTTCTCATAGAGTTTAAGAAGATAAAAAAAGGGTAGAGTTTGGTTTGAATAAAAGGCAAAAAAAATAAAAAATAAGGTAGCAGCTGGAATTACCAGGATTTTTCTCTTAATAAAAATATAGATAGTTCCAATTAGAGTAGTTAAAAAAATTGTGTAGCCAACTAATCTAACCAGTTTTGTTGAAGAATAATTTACCCATTCTCCCATAATTGGAACGATTTTATTTTTTTCTATCTGCCAGTCAGACTGGTTAAACCATAATCCTTTTAGGAAGATGGCGTTATCCAGATTCGAGGCTTTTAAGCTTTTAAAATAATGCTCTTCTGTTGAGATTTTATTAATTTTTGCTTCTTTAAAAACCTTAACGTTGTTAGAGGTAGAGTAAACAAATGGAATTAACCAGTACGAATTGATAGCACACGTTAGAACCAGTAATAGGAAAATTTTTTTAAAAGCACATTTTTTATTTAAAAAATTAAAAATAATTAAATAGACCAAAAGAGTTAGAAAATAAATCAAAAATAAACTAGGAAGAAAGCCTTGTATTGAGGCTAAAAAATTTATAATTAGAAAAAACAATAATGATTTCTTAGAATCATAAAAAATAAAATAAAAAACGCTGTAAAAAAGCCAAGGCAACAGAGCAAAATGAGTGGTAAAAGTCTCATACTGGATATAGAATATCTGAACAGTCCCTAAATTCAACATGTAAAACAAAGAGCCGAGAAGACTGGGAATGATGTTATCTCTTAAAAAGATTTTTTTTAGCAGTACATACATTCCCCATCCGCCCATAAACAAACAAAGAAGATTGTAAAGATATCTTAATAAATTAGTCGGAAAGAAGAAGTTTAAAAAAAAGAGAATTATCTGTCGTAGTAATTCAGCCGCATGACCATGGCCTCCAACATGACCCAATCCTTGATTTCCTTGCCAAACAGCAAAAATCGACCTTTTTATATTAAGCAAAAAATTAAATTCCGGATGGAGATTATCCCAACCAGTAAGCCAAGTGTTATGGTTGGCATTAGTTAAACCAATTATTATTACCAATAAAAATAAAATTAATTGAGGATAAAATTGAATAAATAATCGTTTCATCATAAATTTATTTTCCAAATTTCTTTATCTTTATCCTGATAAATTTTTTCTAAAGGGAAAGCTTGATTTGTAAACTCTTTTCGTAAGATTATATTCTCATTAACTAAATACCGATACCAAATTCTTATATAACCTTTTTCGAATATATTAGTAGATTTAATCATCAGAAATGAACCTTTTTTTACTTCAAAGGAACGATTTTCTGATAGTATAATAGGATTATTATTTAAGATAGATTCCAGTTGCGTAGGTTCAGTAGTATATAAATCAATCTTGTCGATAATAAAACTGCCATCGTAAGGAAAAAATAATTGAAGATTTACTTGAGAGATTGGCCATTCTTGACCTATAGTCTTTGAAGTATTAATAGGATTCACATATAGTGTTTCCGGCAACAAGGTATGGACTCTTAACCAAACATTTCTGCAATTATAATAATCATATAATTTAAAAGGAATATCTCTGTGTAAAACAATAAGTTTAATATCATTTTTTGCTAACAAAGTTAGTAATGATTGATTTAACTTTTCCTCATTCTGCATTATAACAGGATTCATAAATTGTTTTTGGGTAAAAAATGGATCATCACTTCGGCAGAGAAAGCGAAGCAATTCCTGATTATTTAATACAAATGATCGTGATTGTAATGAATCGGCTGACCAATGAAAATTACCGGAAAGAACCTTTTTCTTATAGACTATAGGTAAAACATCATAAATCGGTTCATCAAAATTTATTGGGATATCGAAAACAGCTTTACCGGGTTGATTTTGGACAACCTTAGCAAACTTATCATTGTATGGATGAGAAAGATAATAATTAGAGGGAATCCTTTCTAATATAACAAGAGCTAATATCAAAAAAAGCAATGTTTTTCTTTTTTCAATAGATTTTAATAAACAGACTACCCCCGTCGTTAAAAAAAGATAAAAAATAACGTAAAATCTTCCGCTTTCCGGAATATATTCAAAAGGAAAGAACCGATAAATAAATCTATATGGGAGGGAAATATTTAAATCTGGATTATTGAAACCAAGAGAAAGAATAAAAAAAAATAAAAAATTGCTCAAGATTAAATATTTTTTTCTTGAGTTTGGAAAAGTTATTAAAAAAGCAAGAAACAATAGCGGTTCCAGGAATCCGATAAAGACAACATTTTCAATAGAGGAGATTGTTTTTGAGTTTAGAAAATCGGCTAAAAGAATTTTTAAGAAAGGATTAGGCAGGATGAATTCTTTAAGATAAATTTTATTTTGGGTAGCTAAAATTTCTCTATTGGCCTTGAGAAAGTTGCCGGTTAGAATGGCAGCAATATGAGAATGGAAAAATACGATAAATATTGCAAAGAAAATAGAAAATAAAACAGCGATTCGGGTTTTTTGCGTTTTTAAAATAGCAAAATAGTTTTTTAAGACATTTTCGTTATCAAATAAAAACAGAAAAAGTAAATTAATAAGTAAAAATATTAAAAAAAACAGGATATATTGAGAAGAAGAAAAAAAAATTAAGAGAATTGAAAAAAAAATTAAAGCAAAATCAATCAGTTTCTGACGTTGCTTAAGATTTAAAATGGAAAAGAGAAAAAGAGGAAATCCTCCGGTAATCATGAGATTTGGATGACCAGCCCCTCTGGCTAAAGAATAGAATGAATAACCGTAGATAATACTGCCAATTAAACCAATAAGTTTAGATTTACTAAGTAATAGAAATAAGAAATAACTGCAAAAACCATTTAAAACATAGCCAAAAACAAGGCTTAGATTATAGGCAGTAACAAAATTAGTTAAAAAATTTAATAACGCCCCAATTAAAATAATAAAAACAGAGTCAGAACCGTAGGAGAAATTAAAGCCTAAAGGATATCTAATAACATTATTAAAAGCAAAAGGAAATTTAAATTGTGTTATATTTTTGAAAGCTAAATATTGATAAAGGACATACTGGTAGTTGTCGAAACCATTACCGATAAGTTTTGTTTTTAAATTTAGCAAAAGTGGATAAGTGAAGACGAGAGAAATGATAACAAAAAAGATAAAGATAGAAAAATAACCTTTTTTTGACATAAATAGATTTTACAATTTTTTAAACAGAAAAAGTAGGGATTCTTTTAAAAGCCAATCTTTTTTTAGAAGCTTCTCGAAAACCGAAGGCGACCTTTTCATTTGTTTTGGTTTGAACAATTTCATACCAATTTTTTCCAATCAACTTCCATGAAAGCTCTTTTTTTGCTGACTTAGAAAAACTGGCTAATTTTTCTAATTTTTTTTGAATAATAATTTTTTTGATATGATTTATTAAATCTTTTTTAGTCAAAGAAAAAAACAGGTCCTCTTCTACAAGTTTTGTTTCCAGTATTGCTTTTTTAAAATAATCGTTTTTCATCACTGATTTTAGACAGTTTGATAACGCAAATGGCTTTTCAAAAGTATAAACAAAAGATAGGGGGCCGGAAGAAGACATAAGAGTGCGGTAGGGAAAAATTATTAAGTCAGCCGCTTTAAAATATATTGGAATATTTTTTTCTTCGATGAATCCAGTAATTTTTATATTTTTTGATTGAATTGCTCTAGCCTGGAGTTTTTTATAATAATTTTGATAATATTTTTTATGAATAAGAGAAGGAGCGGGTCCTCCTGATAGTAAAAATTTGATAGATTTATTGGCGATTTTCACCGGCTTAGTAAAGTTATTTATTAAAAAATCAGCTCCTTTATACCAAGTAACAAATCCAAAAGAAACCACCAAAAAATCATTCTTTTTTATTTTAAGTTTACGCCTCGCTTCTTCTTTATTAATGTTATTAATGTTAATAACATCGACTCCATGGGGAAGATATACTACAGGAGCTTTTTTGTCAATGCTTTTTAGTCTTTCAATAAAATCGCTTTCCATTACTATGATATTTTTTGAGGCCTTGATAAAAAGATAATAGAAAAATTTTAAGCCAGAGTTGAACACGATGATATTAATTTTTGAGACAAGGTCATTTTTATAACCTAAATGAGGACTAATAGTTTTAAGATCAAGAACCACTGAATGTAATACTAGATTGATAGAATAACCTAAAAATTTTAATAACATCATAAATAGACCAAATAATGAGACAGGTAAAAAATCACCGTAAAGAGAAAAATCAAACTGAATTAAAATATTTTTTGAATTTTTAAACTTAAATAATTCTTTAAATATATCAAGATACATTGAAATAGAATTCTTTTTGAAAGTTCTACAAACTAAAACATCATCTTCAACATATACTTCTTTTTTTGATTGGCGATCAGTTATGACTACTATTTTTTGTTTATCCTTTTTAAAATGAGGAAGTAAAGATTTAACTGTATTTTTAGCAAAAGAAACGATTCCATGTGTATAGTTGTAAACGGTACCTTTTTTTGGATAGGGTGAGATAACGAGTAAATTATTTGCCTTATTGTATTGCTTTATTAATTTATTCATGGTTTATAACAGAGAAAATTACAATAATTAGTGTGTTTCAATACTTCCTTTAGTCGCTGAGAGGTATAATCAATTACTTTTCCTTGGCTTTCATCAATAATTTTATATATTTTTAAATCTAGGCTTTCAATTAAATCAATTAGTTGTTTTGGTTCATATCCGTATTCTGAAATATGTTGAGGATTGTATTCTAAGATTATTGTTAATTTTTTTTGGTAGCGAATTAATCTTTTTGCTCCCAATAGAGCTAATATTTCTGCTCCTTCGATATCCATTTTTATTAAATCAATTTTGACATTTTTAAAATAAGAATCTAATTTAATGGTTCTTACTCTAGCTTGATTTATGTTAGGGTAATCTTTTTTTAAAAGACGGGATTTGCCTTTATGAATGTTGGCAATCAAAAAATTACTAAAGCCGTTTTTATTGCTGATTGCTTTGTTTTCAATGACTACATTTTTTAAGTTGTTTATTTTAATATTCTCTTTAAGAAGGTTAAAGTTTTCTAAATCAGGCTCAAAAGCGTAAACTATGCCTTTGGTGCATTTTTTCGCTGCCAGGAGGGTATAATAACCCACATTGGCGCCAATATCAACTATTTTGCTAAATGTTTTAATATTTTTTAAAAATAATTCCGTTGTTTGCGGTTCATAAGATTTTCCCATTAATAAATATATTCCTAAACAAGCGTCCTTAGTTAACACTTTAAGTTTTAAGTTTAAAGGTATAGTGACGGTTTGATATTTTTCAGTTTGGAGATCAGAATAAATTTTTTGAACAAATTTGTTTAAAAGAGGAAAATAAGTGTTTAAAATACCTCTACCAAGTAGTGGCTTACTAATTGTTTTAAAAATTGATAAAAGAATTTTTTTCATCTTTTTTATTAAAAAGGCGCAGTTTTTATAGGAACTGCGCCTATATTTTTAAATTATTGTTGACTTCTTTGTTATCTTGGTCTCCACAGGTAAGTTACATCAGCCTGTTGTAAACCCAATCCATTTCTGACCATTATTTGTGGTGCGTTAATAAAATCTCCATGCTGTTTTTGTTGGTTGGCTGCGGTACTCGCTAAAAATCCTCCAAACCATGTTCGTGCCAACAGATAAGCCGTTTCAGCTGAAATACCATTTGGCATATTAATGCCGTCAACTTCACCTTCAGTAATCCATAAGTGCAACGAGGTTTTTGGGACAGCTAGGGTAAAGGCAGCCCCCCCTGAATTATAATTATCACCAATTCTTAAATTTGTACCTTGGGCAAAGGCAAAAGTGTTTCCCCACGCATACAAATCGTAAGGAGCGGTGTGTTCTTCTTTATTTGGCCAATAAGCTCTATAATTTACTGTTGGTCTTCCATCCGGTAATAAGTCTGGCGCATTTAGTGGTTGGTAACCGCCAAAATAACCTTCTGGAAAATTTACTCCCGGCCAGGCAGCTTGAGTAACAGGGTTTCTTTCTGGTGTATAATCTGCCGGCATTCTTTTTATTTGGTTTCCGGCAAATAGCCCATAATATTCGATCTGTCCATTATTAAAATAAGGAACAGCGATACCGGTCCAACCCTTATATTCACCGGTTAATTTTTCTTGCCAATTAGGATCACGATGGAGGTTGCCAACTTTCGCCAAGATATCTAGATCTTCTTGTGGAAGTCGGTTAAGGGGATTTTCTGTAACCTGCGGCGCTGTCGCCGTGGCGATTTGTTTTATTGTTTCAACGTCATCTCCTGCCACTGGGGTGTCGGCGGCAGCTTGGGCTTTGAGTTGGGCTTCAAGTTGGGCAACTTGTTGTTGAAGTTGCTCTATTCTTGGGTCTGGCGTTGGTTTTGCTCCGTAAGCGGCTAAAAGAGCTCCGGTAGCAGCTGCGCCTGCTAATTCTAAAAACTTTCTTCGAGATATTTGTTTTGGGCTATGTTCATTATTTGCCATATTTTTAATTTTAATTAATAACTTATAACCTATAATATATCATATATTTTTATTTTTGTCAAGTGGTATTTGATTTTTTATTAATTTTTATTTTTTAATTTTTATCTTATAAATTTTAAAATTTTGATTTTAATATTCCTATAGTATACCACAAAAAGCTTAAAAAGTCAACGACAGTAATGTTAAACGTGTAACGTGGAACGTTAATAATATAATTCAAATCTTAAATCTCAAATGTCAAATGTCAAAACTAAAACTTAAATCTTAAAACTAAAATAAAAAAATAATAATTAACTAAAAAAGATTTTTGGTTTTTAGTTGTAGTTTTGAGTTTTGCCTTTTGAGATTTGAGTTTTGAAATTTTTAGGGGATTGTTTTTATTTATAGACTTGATTGTGAATGCCGATGTCGTAAAGAATGATTGTATCTTTTTCTTTTTTATAAATTACTCGAATATCACCGCTTATCGAAAAAGCTTTATATCCAGAAAGATTACCCTTTAAGAAATGAGTTTTTAATAACGGATGATTTTCTTCTTTTTCAAAAATTAAAAAGCATTTTTTAAATTGGTTTACTAATGAAGGATCATTTTTTATTCGTTTATTAAAACATTTCTCAAATCTTTTAGTCCGTATTATTTTCATAAAAAAACTAAATCCCCAATTGTTTGAAAAAATCTTCGGTTGAGTTGGCAATATAAATATTTCTTCCTTTTTTTATATCCTCTTCCATTTTTTTATATCTTTTTTTGGCAGCAGGGGAAAGCTTTACATATTCTTCTTTTATCTCTTGTTTTTTACCAAAAACAACTGCTTCTAAACAGGTTAATCTTTCAATTAACTCTTTAAAAACCGATTTTGGGATGGTAATTGTTTGACTCATATAAAATAATTTTAAAATTTTTTCTTCTTTTTGTCAAATTTTTACATAAATAACTTATAGTTTAAGATTTAAGGTATTAAAATTTTTTATAGTCATTATCAAAAAAACCTAAAAAAAATTATCCACAACTTGTTAACAACATCTTTAAATTTAACGTTATAAGATAATTTTTAATAAATTAATAAACAAATTTTTATTCAATTTTTAATAATTAATTTTTAATATAATAAAATCATATGATTAATCAATTTAATTTAGAAGAGAGAACGGCAAAGTTGGGTGAGGAGATTATTCGTCTTTGTCAGTCTATAAAAATAACAGTTATTAACGAGCCGATAATAAAGCAATTAATAAGAAGCGGAACATCAATCGGCGCCAATTATATGGAGGCAAACGGAGGTAATTCAAAAAAAGATTTTAAAAACAAAATTAGTCTTTGCAAAAAAGAAGCAAAAGAGACTTTACATTGGTTTAAGGATGCTTTTTGTAACAAATCCTTCTGAAAAAGAGAAAATTAAATCCATCTGGAAGGAAACTCATCAAATAGTTTTAATCTTTTCCAAAATTCTTTCAAAACTAAATATTTAAACTATTTAAATATTGAATTATTTATTATTGAATAAAAATTGATTATTAATTATTGATTATTTATTATTTCTTCGAAAATAAATTCCAACACCTAATCCTAAAATATTTCCAACCAATAATAACATTCCCATCTCAGGTCCAGCTTGGGGGACTTTTTTTGCTCCAACTACTTGTTTTTCAATACAAAGTTGAGCGGTGTCATCGTCGTAGGCGACATTGTCTTTTTTAGCATCGACTTTGTTTACAACGCAGAACAATCCTTTATCGGCTGGCAATAAACTTTGATCATAAACCTGCATTTTGATGTAATATACTTTTTCTTCATCAACAGAAAAATCACCGGCATTCCAAGTGATGGTGCGATTATCCGGATTCCATTTTCCTGGACCTTCAATTGGCATTAAATATGGAGGAACATAATCGGTAACTTGAACCGCTGTTAAATTTTGACTTGAAGTATTTTTTACTTTTACTTTAAACCAAACTTCTTGATTAGGAGAAAAGCGTGGGTCTGATGGTGATAAATTATCAACATAAGTATAAGTTTGACTACCTCCTTTTGTTTGAGTTGGTTTACCAACCATTTTGTCAACCAAGATAGAGTATGAGGGAGTTTCCTCACCGTATTGGCCGTATTGACCATTAACGTATAACGTGTAACGTGGAACGGATAACGTTAATGATAATAAAACAATAAAAGACATTAGATATTTTTTCATATGCCTATATTATACTATAAGACTTTTGAAAAGTCAACTATAGGATTAATGTATAACGTATAACGTGTAACGTAGAACGTTTTTGATATAATTTTTAAGATGGAGAAAAAAAATTTACTTTTTCAATTAGCTGATAAAATAAGCAAAGAAGGATTTAAAATCAGTTTATTGTTAGAAAATAAATTTCAATATTCAATTAGTGATCAATTAAGAAGAAGTAGTCTTTCCATTGTTTTAAATATCGTTGAAGGAGGCGCTCGCACTTCAACAAAAGAAAAACGCCAGTTTTTAAATATTGCTTTTGGCTCATTAAAAGAAACTAAGTATCTTCTTTATTTTATTAAAGAACTTTCATTAATT
>Ga0209101_1001155_pt1 | contig 20255 bp, 16 predicted proteins | sample ConPoolayeCmetaG_FD_185481 | JGI IMG/M metagenome (GOLD analysis project Ga0209101, IMG submission 185481) | Hot spring microbial mat communities from California, USA to study Microbial Dark Matter (Phase II) - Cone Pool mat layer C metaG... ...
TTTGCATCCGCTGGCTCGGGCCGGTCTTCAGACCACGCCCGACGCCGCACGACCGGCCACAATGTAGGGCAACTGCTCGCAGTTGCCCTACAACTGACGTCGCCACGGCCAGCCATAGCCTGCTCTCACTCCCTCTTCGCGCAAAAAAGTGACGGACACCCTGCCCGGGTTCCAGGCTTGACACTCTGCCGTATTATGGTAAACTATAAGCGCAACCTCACAGGCATAATGGCGAAGATCGGGAATAGTAGGCATCGTAGCGGGGTACAGAGAGTCGAACGCATGGTGTGAGTTCGATACCAGCGCCGGTGCTGAATGGACCCGGGAGCCGCCCGCCGAAATCCCTGCAGGAGAGTAGTCCGGGCCGGAGTCAACCACCGTTATCATGGTTGAGGGTATGACCGTACCCCGCAAGAGTGAGGCTGACTCTTCGCAGCCAGGACGTAACTGCCTACCCCTGCGACTGAAGTCGCCCACTTTGGGCCGCAGGCCGACGCCCGGCGCCGCAGGCGCCCGTATAAGCTCGATTTCCAATCGGCACACGGTGGAAGGCAGCCGGGCAGGTAATTACGCCAGGACATTGTGATCGAAGAGCAGCCTAATCAGGGTGGCACCACGAGCGTAGCACAGCGCCCGTCCCTGGAAGGGACGGGCGTTTTTGTTTATGAGCTGTTCGTGCAAGTTTTTGAAGAGGGTGTGTGATGTACATCAGCAGTGTGACGGTAAACAGCGATGCCTACCCCACCAGACGCTGCTATCCTTTTAACATACCGGCTCTGCGCAACTCGCCAGCGTTGACCTTCAGGGGTGCGGTTACCTTCTTCGCCGGTGAGAATGGATCGGGCAAATCCACCCTCCTGGATGCAATTGCACGCAAATGTGGCATCCATATCTGGGACAGGCCCAGGCGGCATCTGGCGCATGAAAACCCGTATGAGACACGACTGGCTGACTATATCACGGTAGAGTGGGCCAACGGGACTGTGCCCGGCTCCCTGTTCCAGGCGGAGACGTTCCGTGACTTCGCAGATTTTCTCGACGACGTGGCGCTCTGCGATCCAGGCCGGCTGGAGTACCATGGGGGACGCATCCTGAACACGTTATCCCATGGTGAAGCGATCCTCAGCTACTTTAGCGGCCGTTATCGGCTCAAGGGACTTTACCTGCTTGATGAACCAGAGACTGCTCTCTCTCCATCCAGCCAAGTGGCATTCTTGAAATTGCTACAGCGCCTGGAGACCCACGGTGGGGCACAGTTTATCATTGCCACCCATTCTCCGATCATCCTGGCCTGTCCGGGGGCCCAGATTTTCAGCTTTGACGGCAACCGTATCGAAGAGGTAGCTTACGAAGACACGGCACATTACAGGGTGTACAGACAGTTTTTCGTGGACCGGCGTCCCTTTTTGGAGAATGCCTGAGCTTGAAACCAGAGCGCGAAAGGGGGAATGCTATTGAGAAATACCAGACGTTTTTGATCGCGACATCAAATAAAATCGTAATTACCTGCCTGGTTGCCTGCCGCCGTGTGCCGATTGGAAATCGAACTTCACGGGCGCCTGTGCCGAACGCTGGCCGAAGGCCCAAAGTGGGTGACTTCAGTCGGCAGGGGCAGGCAGTTACATAAAATCACAGAAAGGAGACACAGAAGAGATGAGACAATACAAATATATTCTGGAAGAGAAGGAGCTGCCCACCCATTGGTACAACATCGTCGCGGATATGAAGGAGCCACCGCCTCCGTATCGTCACCCGGTGACGTTAGAGCTGCTGAAACCTGATGATCTGGCTCCAGTTTTTCCTCAAGCGTTGATCGAGCAAGAGGTGAGCCGGGAGCGGTGGATCGAGATCCCAGACGAAGTGCTGGATGTGCTGAAGATGTGGCGTCCCTCTCCTCTCTACAGAGCCTATCGCTGGGAGAAGGCGCTGGACACCCCAGCCAGAATTTATTACAAATGGGAAGGGGTAAGCCCGCCCGGCAGCCATAAGCCAAACACTGCTGTCGCGCAGGCATATTACGCTAAGAAGGAAGGCCTGAAGGGTTTCGCCACCGAGACAGGGGCAGGACAGTGGGGCAGCGCTCTCTGCTTCGCTACCAATCTATTCGGGCTGAAATGTAAAGTCTTCATGGTGGCGATCAGTTATCAGCAGAAGCCCTATCGGCGTATCGCGATGGAAACATGGGGCGGGGAGGTCGTGCCAAGCCCAAGCACAGAGACGAAGGCCGGGCGAGAGATTCTGGCACGTGATCCAGAAACCACTGGCAGCCTGGGCATCGCCATCAGCGAAGCGCTGGAATACGCCGTTACCCACGAGGGCTTTAAGTACTCGCTGGGCAGCGTGGTGAACTTTGTGCTCCTCCACCAGACAGTAATAGGTTTAGAGGCCAGAAAGCAGATAGAGATGGCAGGTGACTATCCTGACATCATCATCGGCTGTGCTGGTGGTGGGAGCAACGCGGCCGGGCTGATCTATCCTTTCCTGAAGGATAAGCTGACCGGTGAGAGGCCCAATCTGCGCGCCATTTTCGTGGAATCCACTGCCTGCCCGAGTATGACCCGGGGTGTTTACGCTTACGACTGGGGGGACACCGCTAAAACGGGCCCTGTGGTCAAGATGCATACTGTGGGGCACAGTTTTATTCCGGCACCAGTGCATGCGGGAGGGCTGCGTTACCACGGTATGGCGCCTACAATCTGCGCCCTGCTTCAGCAGGGGGAGGTGGAGGCCAGGGCATATCACCAGAACGCGGTGCTGGAAGCGGCTGAAGGATTTGCGCGCGCCGAGGGCTTTATCGTAGCTCCCGAGACCGCTCACGCGGTCAGGGCTGTTTATGATGAAGCGATGGCCTGCAAGGAGAGCGGTGAGTCCAGGGTCATCCTGTTCAACGCGAGTGGCCATGGTCATTTCGACCTGGGCGCCTACGATGCTTTCCATCGCCGTGAACTGCCCGATTACGAGCTGGAGGATGAGAGGATCCAGGAGGCACTGAAGGACCTGCCTCGCATCTGAAGCTGACAAAGTTACTCTCACAGTAGCCATCCGGGCCGATTGAGATCGCCACCGTCAGGTGCTTCGTGCCAGGCATCTTCTGCGCCGACACAAACCTGAACGGTTATCTTTCACAGACCTCCGGGTGCTGCCTTCGTGCGCCCCGGAGGTTTATGTTGTGGCAGGATTCCGCCCCATCACCCGCTCTCTACCGGCACACGCCTACCTGATAGAGCATGAACATTTGACATTCCGCCATGTCGTGATAGAATTGTATTGATTTAAAGTGACCGTTCAGCCCACTAAGACTTCCCTTGTGGGTGTTTCGTGCCCGTCGGGATGATTGTGGATTGCTCTTTTTTGGCAGGCAGCAGGTCAGCGCAGGTCTCTCACTGGATATGGTTCTGAACGGTCACGATTTAACATCGCCGTTACCTGGCAGATGCTCCTCAGGTTTGATGGCAGGTCACCACTTCAGTACCGGGCCTGCCTCTGGAACTGCTTCCCGGACCCGGCGTGACCGCATACTATGCAGGTAGCTGGGTTTTTTGTTGGACATCCGCCAGTGTAACAGCTTCACGGGGAGTTATGTAAATTAATGGATGCAGAGACTTTGACCCAGCAACAGGATATATTTGTTGAGCTGCCCGATTCAGACCGGGAAGCTGTGATAGAAGCACCAGAAGAACCAGAGCGTAACTTTGATGAATACCTGGCTCAAGAGTATGACTACGCGGCCCCCAGGTACGGGGAGATCCGTATGGGGGTCGTCGTGGGTGAGAATGAACACGGCCTCATCCTGGATATAGGCTTCAAACGCGAGGGCATCGTGCCGTATGAAGACCTGCAGCGCCTTGATGAAGAGGCGCGTGCCGGGCTTCAGGTCGGTGCCGAGGTGCCTGCTTTTGTAGTACGCCCCGAAGATAAAGACGGCCATCCCATCCTTTCCATCTACCAGGCCCGCATGCACAAGGACTGGGTCAGGGCTGAGCAGATGATGGAGAGCGGTGAGCTTTACGAAGGTGAGGTCGCCGGCTACAACAAGGGCGGTCTGATCGTGAAATTTGGCAAGCTGCGTGGCTTTGTCCCCGTCTCGCAGATCGTGGATATGCCCAGGCGTATGCGGGAAGAGCAACGTCGCAAGCGCCTGGAGGCGATGGTAGGGCAGCGTATAGGACTTAAAATTATTGAAGTGGACCGTCCACGCCGTCGTTTGATCTTTTCTCAGCGTAAGGCACAGCGTGAGTGGCAGGAATTGCAGCGGAAAAGGGTCATGGCCGCGCTTGCCCCGGGCGAGATAAGGCGCGGCAGGGTCACCAGCATAACAGACTTTGGTGTCTTCATTGATCTGGGAGGTGCGGACGGCCTGATCCACGTATCAGAACTCAGTTGGAGCCGCGTTGAGGACCCTCACCAGTTGCTCAAGGTGGGCGATGAAATAGACGTCTACGTGCTTGAGGTGGACGAGAAACAGAAACGCATCGCATTGAGCCTTAAAAGGTTGCAGCCGGACCCCTGGACACTCGTCAGTGAGCATTACAAAGAGGGACAACTGGTCGAAGGACGGGTTACCCGTGTGCTTGACTTCGGTGCTTTCATTGAGCTGGACCTTGGTGTGGAAGGACTGCTCCATGCCAATGAGATGATCGGGACACCAGAATTGAGCCCGCGCGACCTTGTCCACCCTGGTGACAGGTTGCCGGTCAAGATCATCCGTATTGACGATCGGCGTAGACGCCTGGCCCTGAGCGCCAGACAGGTGCGCAAAGGCGAGTGGGAACGCTGGGTTGCGGAACAACAGAGAGCCCAGGCTGCGGCCGGTAAAAGCCTGCTTGATGAGCAGACCGGCGTATCTGAGCCGGATCTCGCTGCCGAAGGAGAGTACGCAGAAGCGGAAGAAGTCGAGGAGAGCGCAGTGGTTAAATGAGCAAGAAGAAAGAGGATAAGATTGATATGGAGGGGACCGTTGTCGAGGCATTGCCTTCCACTCAGTTCCGGGTCAGGCTCGACAGCGGCCATGAGGTGTTGGCTTACCTCTCGGGGAGAATGCGTAAGTACTATATTCGCATTCTGCTCGGCGACCGCGTGCGGGTGGAGCTGTCTCCTTACGACCTGACCCGTGGACGGATCGTTTACAGGTACAAACGCTCCGCAGACGAGCCAGACTACGACTACTGAGAATCACCACTTCATCGCCATAAACGCCGGGTGCAAATTGGCTGTTCCCTATCCCCAAGAACGCGTAAAGCCCCCGGTGGTCTCTGCTGCCCGACAACCCCCCCTTGACCTTCAAGATGGCCCCGTTACCTGCGGTCGGTTTTCTGGTATCGCTTCTATCTGACGCAGATATTGAAAGGGTGCAGTTGCTCTCATCTGGGCCGCATCTCAAGTGAGTCCACAGGTGGGTAGTGCTGCCGTTTCGGTGCTTTTGATAGAGAGGTTCTTATGCATTGGCTCGGCTTGAGTTTCGGCTCTCTCATGCACAAAGGCGATAAAGCTTTCCCGGTCACCGTTCACTTCAATACACTGCAGTTGGAGCAGAGCTTCGGCGCGTTCCTTGATCCAGCGCATACCGCCACCTTCGAATCGCTGGGCGATCGTAATTACCTACCCGGCTGCCTTCCGCCTTGTGCCGATTGGAAATCGGGCTTATACGGACGCCTGCGGCGCCGGGCGTCGGCCTGCGCCGATGCTGAAACAGCGGTCGGCGCAGGCCGACCGAAGGCCTGCGGCCCAAAGTGGGCGACTTCAGTCGCAGGGATAGGCAGTTACGGGCGATCACGTAATGTACCGCCCCCTCCACGGCTCCGGACGAGATTTCGAGGTCTTGTTCGCGCAGTCGTTTATAGTCCATCTTCGTCTGCCGCCTGACCAGATACTCGCGGATCTTCTCCAATCGCTCACGGCTGCTGGATTGGGAAGAACTCAGTTGCCCGAGATGACGGTCCAGTTCCGCAACCACCGCGCGTTGGGCCCTTACCATTGATACCCTGGCTCTGGTCGGGGGTGTGCCGCCTTAAACTGTGCTTCCCGCATACACAGAAAGAGCTGCACAAACAGCCGCCCCAACGCCAGCACCTTGCGGATCAATTCCACCTCAAACGCAGCGAAGGTGAGGGTCTGGCAACTCAAGACCCAGGCGATCAATGCGCCCACGTCCTGGGTGATCCGGGTTTTTATCCCCTCCACCTTTGGGGGTGTAACAACCTCGCCGGTAAATTCCGTCGGGGAAATGGGGGATGCTGATGCTTCATGTGGCCTCCTTCACGATATGCCCAGGAAGTTTACTATGCCATATTTCCCCCAACAAGGTAAGGGCGATTACACCCAAACCATATTCACCTTGTAGCCGGTGGGACAGCCCGGCGCGGGCCGGCCACCAGCCACAGGCCTGAAGAGGTAAGGAACGGCAGCGCCTGTAGCCCGCCTGTCAGTGTTTGAAGCTGCGCTGGCCGGTAAACACCATCGTCGCCCCGGCCTCGTTACAGGCCTGAATGACCTGGTAGTCGTTGAGCGAACCCCCAGGCTGAATAACAGCCGTGACGCCCTCGCGCAGGCCAACATCCACCCCATCTCTGAAGGGGAAGAAGCCGTCCGAGACCATCGCTGCACCGATAAGCCCACCGTGTTGCTCCTCTACCTCTTCACGTATCTCCTGACGTCGCGTCTCATCTTCCAACGCTGAGTAGATGACCCCGTATCGCTCGTAGGACAGGCGGTCGGCCATTTTGCGATACGCCTTGTCCCTGGCGATTTCGGCCACCCCGACGCGGTCCTGTTCGCCGGTGCCGATCCCAACCGTGACCAGGTTTTTGACGTAAATAACCGAGTTGGAGGTCACACCTGCTTCGACCATCCAGCCGAAGAGCATATCCTCATACTCGCGCTCACTTGGTTCACGCGCAATCCTGTATACTTCTCCATTGTGCACGGCCTCAGCCAGCTTGAGGTCGTTCCTGGTGCGCGCCTGTGGCACATATGAGAGCTGGGCGATGATCGAGCCGTCAATCAGGCTTTTGAAATCTACAAAGCGCTCTGTAGCGAACTCGGAGAGACGTTTGATGTTGTCAATGCGCATGATGCGCAGGTTCTTACGCCTCCCCAGGATGCCGACCGTCCCCTCCTCGAACTCGGGCGCCACCACTACCTCAGCGTAACGCTCCGAAATAGCCGCTGCCGTGGGTACGTCAACCGGCCGGTTGAGTGCGATGCAACCCCCGAAAGCTGCCACGTGGTCGGCCAAGTCGGCTTTCAGATAAGCCTCCAGGATGGTATCGGCGATTGCGACGCCAGAGGGATTATTGTGCTTCATAATCGCTGCAGCCGGCCGTTCGGTCAGATAGCGCAGGATGTTGAGCGCGTTATCAGCATCGGTGAGGTTGATTTTGCCAGGGTGCTTGCCGAATTGGAGCAGTTCAGCATCGGAGACCAGGTAGCGCCCGGGCGCGATGGTTTTGACCTCACCCAGAACCAGGTTACCGTTAATCAGGCGATACAGCGCGGCTTCCTGACCGGGATTTTCACCGTAGCGCAGCCCCTTGCGCACACCGTCAATAACCCAAGATACCTTCTCATAGACAAGCGTCGTGCGCCCTTCCTCGGAGATGAAAGATATTTCCATCCGTTCCGGGAAATGGTCGTCCATAATGGTATGATATGCGCGCTTTATGTCCAGCATAAATCTTGCTCCTCAGACTGGTTTGTTGGTGGGGGTGTCCGCAAATGTGTAGGTATCTACCAACCCTGCCGGGTTATATGCGGCCAGGAACGAGCTGATCGCCGCATCGTACCTGGCGGTGAGGGCAAAGGCTTTACGCGCCAGCTCGAAACGTTTACTAAGATTTAGCCTGCCGTCGTGGACCCGGAGGAAGGCAAGCAACTCAGGATAATCGGCCGGATCAACGACCGGGGCGACGCGCAGGTAATTCTTTGCCGCCGCACGAATCATACACGGGCCTCCAATGTCTATATTGGCCCGCGCCTCCTCGATTGTCACCCCTGCACGTGCCACGGTAGCCTCGAACGGATATAGATTGCACACCACCATGTCAAATGGCACGGCTCCCGTGCGGGCCAGGTCCGCCTGGTGAGCTTCATTGTAGGTTTCGCTTAATAAACCCAGGTAGATTTTGAAGTCCAATGTCTTGACCAGCCCACCTTGCATCTCAGGCTGACCGGTATAGTGTGAAACCTGGGTCAGATAATGAGCGGCCCTGTCTGCCCCCAGCATCGCAGCGATGGCGCTATAACTGCCCCCGGTGGAGTAAAAATGTATCCCGGGGTTGATTTCGATCAGGCCTTGGATCAGTTCACCCAGCCCGGATTTATCCGACACACTGACCAGCACGCGCTGAATTTTCACCCAATCGTCTATCTGACGCACGATATTGACCATCTGGTTCTCCTTGCCGCTTTGTATGAGCCTGAGCACCTGAGGCTTTTGCAGCCTGGTTCGGGGTCAGGCGGTCACGACCAGGCGGCTGCGAATTATACCACGAACTCATATTTTCGCAGAGGTGTGGGGAAGGCCAGGTCGGTGAGGAAGAAGGCTGCGATTTGGGGCCAGGCCTGGACGGTTACAGACTCTATGTGCTGATGTGATCCGGCGGAAACCGGCCTGAAGTCCGAAGAAGGGGAAACTCAGGTGCCGGGAAAGGCAGCCGTTTTATAGGTGAGCAATTTTCAATCGGGCGGCTCGCGGCGCGTAACTCAAAGTGTCAACCGATACGGACCATCCTGCCATCATTGCTGTGATTTCTGTCGAGATGTAAGTTCCCCAACTGTGCTCACGTTCGCCAGCAGTTGCTCATATGAACTCATACCGATGACAATGGAGTGGACCGTACCCAGCCGGAGCACGTAATCTATCGCTCCTCTTGGGTTGTGCGCCAGTTGACCGCAGCCCAGAACTTTCATAGCATAAATTGCCTTACCGGAGGCGTAAAGCTTCCCGAGCAGGGGGACAACTTCCGAGGGGGGAGCATCCATATGTACGCCTGCCATATTGATCCTTACCAGCACTACCTGTGCCCATTCTGTCTCCAGCGCGGTGCGTAGTGCACCGAGGCTATGGCAGGATACTCCCACAGCGCGCACTTTTCCCTGCTCTTTGCTCTTTGAGAGGGCCTCCATAGCCTCTGCATGGGTACCTGTCCAGTCAGCCCTGGTCATACAGTGGAGGAGCACGATGTCCAGGAATTCAGTGCGTAGCTCCCGCAGGAACCGCTCGACATCCCGCGTGGCCTGTGAGGCGCTCTGCGCTGTGGTCTTGGTGGCGATCACGACCCTGTCACGCTGCACACCTTGCAGCGCCCGGGCAATATGCTGGTGTGAGCCATAGGCATCCGCTGCGTCCCAGAAGTTAATCCCCAGCTCAAATGCTGAGCGCAGCAGCCTTGTCAGCCCATCAATCCCCAGTCCTGTCTGCTCCGAACGTCCGCCCCAGCCGTGAGTGCCTGTCCCGAAAGCCAGCACTGAGACTGTCAGACCCGTGTTGCCGAATGTTCTGTAATCCATATGCCTTCCCGCTCTGACCCCCCGGGCAGCGTTGCTCCGGCAGTTCCACCGCCGGTGACACGCCTGGCGCACTGAACAGATTGACTTGCAGGTTGTCCATACCGGTTGCGCCTGTGGCGTTTTCCAAACTGCAGACTGGCACCGTCTGTCCTGATACAGGCCCGGTCATCGCTGCCGGCGAGATCTCCTGCGCCCGTGATTGCAAGGCTTGTAGACGTGGTGGTCCCCCGGAACATGATACACGGCAAAGTTGACCCGGTCAAGCCAGGTTCCGTAGCCGTTATACATGCGCCTAAGTGCCTATCCGAAAAACGTAACCGACGCATCCCCATGCGTCGGTATAAGCGGCATGGGGATGCCGCTTGTACGGTTTTTCGGATAGGCTCTAAGTGCCTATACGGAGAACGTAACCGACGCATCCCTATGCGTCGGTATAAGCGGCATAGGGATGCCGCTTATACGGTTTTTCGGATAGGCTCTAAGCAGGGCACCTGCCTGCAGTTGTCCTGCAATCTGGTACATACGTGAGACAGGGTGTCCGTCTTTTTTTGCGCGGGGAGGGAGCGAGCGCAGGCTATAGCCGGCCGTGGCGACGTCAGTTGTAGGGAACTGCGCGCAGTTGCCCTACACTGTGGCCGGTCGTGCGGCGTCGGGCGTGGTCTGAAGACCGGCCCGAGCCAGCGGATGCAAAAATATGACGGACACGTGAGATAGTGATTGTTCAAAGTTTGGCCAGATTGCTCGGCAGTAGGGAATAGGGGCCATTAACACGAGCATAAGTCGGCCTGTTGTGGAGGGAAAGGCAATTTCAAAATCCAAAAAGCCTGCCTGAGTGGGGGATTGGTAGGAGCAGTGCCGGATTTTGAACAATCACGTGAGATATTTGCCCTTGCCTTGCAGTACGTTTGGTGTTATAATAGTTACGCCGTGGGCGCGTAGCTCAGTTGGTCAGAGCGCTACACTCACATTGTAGAGGTCAGGGGTTCGAGTCCCTTCGCGCCCACTTTAGTTGTTAACTGTCTCGAAGGCCACACCGGAAACACACCTTCTGCGCGCTCCGCGCTGACACGGCGGAAAGGCGCTAATGTTTACCCCCGAGAGCGTAAGAGGACGCTTTCAGATAGACTGGATCATCAGTAACCTGCGCTGGCTGCTCCTGCTCAGTGTGGCCGTTGTGAGCGTCCTGCACAGTCCTCTGGTGCACGGCGAGGTGGTGGACCCGTTCAGCTTCATTCCCCAGCTTACGCTGATCGTCATCGGTGCCCTCTACAACGTGGGAGTGATGCTGCTGCTCTACTACGGCTCGCTGAAACAGGCCATACCGATTCTCACCCTGGTGATAGACACCGTGTTAAGCATCAGTCTGGTGCTTGCTTCCGGTGGACTGACCAGCCCGCTACTTTTCTTTGCCCTGTTCCCTATCCTCACCGCAGCACTGCGCTTTCCCCAGGCAGTCAGCCTGGGAATCGCTGCATTCATCATTCTGGTCTGCGGATTCCTGGGATACCTGCTTGCTCCACCGATCACGAGAGACACAGCCCTGGTTTCTTTCATCGCCAGCTCGTTTATCCTGGGGCTGGCTGCTGTGGTGAGCAGCACGGTAGGCACCCAGATGAAGCAGATCATCGCCCGCAGGCGGCGGCAGGAAGAGGAGGCCGAGCTACGTAAATTGCGTGCGGCCAGGGAACAGTCGCGGGTGATCTTCGAACTGGCCAGTACCCTCAGCGCAACGCTCAATTACCATACTGTGCTGGAGGCTGTGCTCGAGGTGGGTGAGGCTGGCATGCGAGAGCTGGGACAGCCTGACCTCACACATATCAGCCTGGTCCTCCTGTTTGGGGAGCAATATCTCCATGTGGTCACCTCTCGCCACCTGCCACACCGCGATCAGAATATCCTCTTCGAGGGCCGTCGTGGCGCACTGGCTCAGGCACTGGCCTCTGCGGAACCCCAGATTGTCAACGATCCTGCCTCCGATCCTGAGCTTGGCCAGCTTGTCGCCATGCATAGTTGTAAGCAGGCGATCGTCGTGCCCCTGCGCGCCGGTTTCGAAAACTACGGTGCTGTCGTCTTCGCCAGTGCTCAATCGGATACCTATACCGCCGAGTTACAGGAACTGCTTGTAGCCGTTTGTAACCAGGCCATCGTGGCGCTCCAGAATGCCCAACTGTATCAAAGCCTGCGGGAAGAAAAGGAACGCATCGTTGAGGTGGAGGAAGCTGAGCGCAAGAAGCTGGCACGCGACCTCCACGACGGCCCCACGCAAAGTATCGCGGCCATTGCCATGAGGTTGAACTACGTCAGGATGTTGCTGGAACGCCAGCAGGACCTGACCCAGACGATGGAAGAGCTGACCAAGATCGAAGAGCTGGCCCGTCGTACAACCAAAGAAATACGCCAGATGCTGTTCACCCTCCGCCCCCTGATCCTGGAAACACAAGGCCTGAGAGCTGCACTGGAGCAATATATTGCCAAACTGGCCGAGACAGATCCCCTGCATATCCGCCTGGAAGCAGCACCGAACATAGATGAGCTTCTGGAGCGCAATGTGCAGGGAGTTATTTTCTACATCATTGAGGAGGCCATTGGCAACGCCCGCAAGCACGCCAGAGCCAAAAATATGTGGGTCAGGCTCTACACCCGGGCCAATACATTCATTGCCGAAGTTGAGGATGACGGTGTGGGCTTCGATGTTGATGCCGTGCAGGCTCGCTACGACGAGCGTGGTAGCCTGGGAATGATCAATATGCACGAGCGCGCCGATATGATCGGGGGAAAACTAAGCATTGCCTCCGCGCCTGGCAAAGGCACACGTGTCATACTCACCATGCCGCTGCACAAGTAAGGGGGAATAGTGCCTCTGCACGAGGGCTGGATCTGGCTTGGCTGCTCGCTATTTGGAGCGATTGCGTGGTCAATTTTCTACTGGCTTCTCGGCCGGCTTAACCCCCAGCCAACCGATAACCCCCCGCAGCTCTTCCAGATCGTTTTGCAGTCTTTCCGCCTGTTGTACTATCTCGGACTCCCGTTCGCGGCCCTGCTATGGGGACACGATGCGCTTGTGGCACGGCCATTTGGGTTACAACCATTTGCCCTGCCTCTCGGGGACAAGGAGCTGTATGGGCCGGTTGTCGCGTTGAACTGGCGCGACTGGGCCGGCGATGTCGGTTGGACCGTGCTCCTGGGTGCGGTCGCATGTGGTGCATTGGGTGTGGCATGGCTGACCTATCGGAGGCTGCCGTATACGCTCTGGCCTATAAAGGGAAGCGATAGCTCTACTCTGCTCCTGTTGCGCGAAGCCGTTTATCACGAGGTACACTGGGCTTTCTACCGCCACATGCCCGTCGTGACGCTGGGTCTCTATTGGGGAGTATGGTGTGGGCTGGGGCTGGTGACCCTGGAAGCGATGCTCAATCCTGCCTGGCACAGCGACCTGGCTGATCCCTCAAGGGCGCCGGAACGGTTGATGCGCGCTTCTATGGCTATCGTCAGCACTCTGCTTTTTCTGAAGACCGAAAACCTCTGGCTGGCGGTTCTTCTACACTGGATTGTCTCACGGGCACTTGTTGGACTGGTGCGGGCATTTCCGGGCTGCCGCACCGAACAGGGGGTACGCGGTTGACCCGGCGGGCTTACCACAAAGGCACCAGGACACGAAGAATTATCAGGAAATCTTTGTGCCTTTGCGTCTTTGTTGGTAACTGCCTACCCATGCCGACTGAAGTCGCCCGCTTTGGGCCGCAGGCCTTCAGTCGGCCTGCGCCGACCGCTGTTTCCGCGTCGGCGCAGGCGTCGGTAAAGTTCGATTTCCAGTCGGCACACGGCGGCAGGCAGCCGGGCAGGTAATTACCTTTGTGGTGAGAATGCCATCCGTTGCGTAAGTCCTGTCATTCAGCAGCACCCCTCTGAATTTCCTGCTCCATCTCTTTGATGAGCGCCTCCAACTCGGAGAGCCGCGTGACGCGCGCGACCCGCACCACGAAGGTGTGCAGATCGGGGATCAGGGCGCGCAATCTCTTTACTGCCGGGCCTACGGGGTCTTCCCCCGCTGCCCCAGGCTCGTCGGCGTAGGCACCATGGAATGCGAAGTAGGCCTGATTCAGCTTGCGGATGTAGTAGCCGTGCGCGACAAATTCCTGTCGCCGCTGCTCCATGTAATCCTCTGCCTCTGTGATCTTACCCTCCGCCAGGAGCGCGTCAACATGAACTCTGGTCTTATGCATCTCCTGCCTGAAGTCAAAGGCATGCTTTGCGTGCTGGCCAGCCTCCCCTTCAGAAGGCGCATTCTCAGGTTGCTCATCCGGCAGGAAAGCCGGGTAGTAGCGAGCCAGGATGGACCTTCCGGCCTCATGTCCCACGATGGACGCCACTGTCTCGTTGATGGTACGCGTCTCCGGCGAGGCCTCGTAGTTCCAGCCTAACGGTCGTAACAACAGGTAGTGGTGCGTCCATTCATGAACGGTCACGTCAGTCAACCACAAGATCGAACTGTCCTCCAATAACATGGAGGGATAGGACGATAATCCACCCACGTCAGTCACCAGAGAGGAGACGTTTTGTAAGGCATCTACTTCACTTTCTATGGCTTCCCGTTGTGAAGCATCTAACCCGTGGCGTAGCTCTGCACTGTATATCCTTTCGATGCGCTCGCGGGGTGAGACGACCAGGAGCGTGGGGAGCGGGGTGAAGTGGATGCTGACAGGTGGCAACAGGAGTCTCAGTGCTCCGAATCCCTCGGAGATGAGTATCGTGCCTGCCTGTTCCTCCAGGATCGCTTCGGCAAGCAGTTGACGGGCTTCTTCGGCCTGCCGCAAACTGGCCAGTCTGGTGAGCTGCTCCTGTGCCACCACCTCTGGGTGCTCGACCTTGGGATCGGTATAAATCCGGTAGATCTCCCACTCTGTGCTTCGGATCTCGTCTACCAGGTTCAGATAATTCAGAAGCAATTCACTGCGGGCGGGCTCGTTCATGTAACGCTGAGGGGCGATCAACGCATGGGTCACCTTGCCCCACAGTGCCTGCAATTCCCACGCGGTGAAATTGAAACGCTTATCAGCCACCAGACGGTCAATCTGTGTGCTGAGACGACCCGGTGGTGGCACTTCCTGATTCAAAAGGAACAACAGTGCTGTCATCTCCAGTACCACCACCAGTACGGTGTCCCAATATCGGAGCACTTTCAATACGGACCTGTTTATGCGCATAGATACCAGCCTTTAGAGACCGCTCGATGATAGTCAGTGCGAATTTTAATCCAGGCGAATTGGGTTGGCAAGCAGTGGCTGCCAGTGTGCCCCAGGGGGAAAGTCTGCTATAATATCAACGTGCCCAGAAGGCACATTAAGGCCAGTTAACTGACCGGTTGGCTAAGAGCCTATCCGAAAAACCGTACAAGCGGCATCCCTATGCCGCTTATACCGACGCATAGGGATGCGTCGGTTACGTTTTTCGGATAGGCACTAAGAACGCGGATGACACGGATTTTACAGTATGATGGAGTCTGTGGCCGGTTTGGAAACTGACCGTCAATGTGCTTTTCTGGCATATACCCAGGGGAGGTCATCGCAATGAAATTCCTACGCCGCAGTGGAATCATCCTGCACCCCACTTCCCTGCCGGGACGGTTCGGTATCGGCGATCTCGGTGATGCTGCTTACAGGTTCGTTGATTTTCTGGCTGCTGCAGGACAGTCGTACTGGCAGGTGCTGCCCCTCAGCCCAACCGGCTATGCGGATTCGCCTTACCAGGGCCTGTCAGCGTTCGCGGGCAATCCCATGCTGATAAGCCCGGAGAAGCTGGTGGAGGCCGGCCACCTTTCCGCAGCGGATCTTGAGGATGTGCCGCGCTTTCCCGATGACAGGGTTGACTTCGGACCGGTGATCAGGTACAAGACGGCTTTGCTGGAGCGGGCGTATGCTAATTTTCGCGCCTGCGCGCCGCAGGATCAAAGGCTGGCTTTTGAGAGTTTTTGCCAGGAACAGGCATTCTGGCTCGATGAATTTGCCCTGTTTATGGCGCTCAAGCAGGCGCACGGACTACGTCCCTGGCATGAGTGGGACGAGGAGCTTGTAGTCCGTAAACCGGATGCGCTGCACAGGTGGCGCGAGCGGCTGGCCGGGGAGATCGAGAGCCAGAAGTACCGGCAGTGGCAGTTTTTCGAGCAGTGGTTGTCCCTCAAACGTTATGCCAATGAGCGAGGGATCCTTATCATCGGGGATATCCCCATATTCGTATCTATGGACAGTGTGGATGTCTGGGCCAATACACACCTTTTTCACTTTGATGAGCACCTCCGCCCCACGGTCGTTTCGGGCGTGCCGCCCGACTATTTCAGCGCCACCGGACAACTGTGGGGTCATCCGCTGTACCGCTGGGACGTGATGGCTCGCGATGGATACGCCTGGTGGATCAGCCGCTTCCGCATGGCCTTCACCCAGGCCGACATAGTCCGCATTGACCACTTCCGTGGTTTTTACAACTACTGGGAGGTGCCGGCCGGGGAGACGACGGCCATCAAAGGACGCTGGTTGTATGGTCCAGGTGCCGAACTGTTTAACGCTGTCACTGCAACACTGGGTGAAGTCGCGATCATTGCCGAGGACCTGGGGGACTTCGATGCCGAATCTCGTGCCGGTGTGGATGCCCTCCAAAAGGCGTTCGGTTATCCGGGGATGAAGGTGCTTCAATTTGCCTTCGCCAACGGCCCGGATGATCCCTTCCTGCCTCACAATTTCACCAGTGACTGCGTGGTCTACACAGGCACACACGATAACGACACCATCCTGGGCTGGTACCAGGTCACTTCCACGGAGACAGAGCGTGAGTATGTACGCAAATACCTGGGTCGGGACGGATCGGACATCTCGTGGGACCTGATCCGGCTGGCCTGGGCCTCTGTAGCGCACACAGCCATCACTACCGCCCAGGACCTACTGGGGTTGGGGCACGAGTCGCGGATGAACCTGCCCGGCACTGTCGGTCCGCCCAACTGGTGTTGGCGTCTGCTGCCAGGCACACTTACCGATAAGATCGCTGCGCGGTTGCGCGAGTTAACGACGATATATGGCCGCTGCCCGGGTGAACCGCCAGAAGTCAACTCCAAACGGCCTGACTCAGAGAGAGGCTGAGGTCAAAGCCTTTCGGTGACCACTCAGGCCGATTGAAATCGCCCTCTACAGGCACTTCGCGCCAGGTGTCGGCCTGCGCCGACCAGCGTGTCGGCACAGGCCCCAAAGGGCGACTCGCCTTCTGAACAATACGCCAGAGCCGGGCCTTGAGGGAAATCCGGCTGAAGCCTCTACTCCGGTACCTTTTTGACAAAGTATTGGTAACTGCCTACCCATGCCGACTGAAGTCGCCCACTTTGGGCCGCAGGCCTTAAGTCGGCCTGCGCCGACCGCTGTTTCCGCGTCGGCGCAGGCGCCCGTAAAGAGCGATTTCCAATCGGCACACGGCGGCAGGCAGCCGGGCAGGTAATTACAAGTATTGAGGCTAAGGTGTGAACAGCTCCTGGATCAGCGGTTGAATGGCCTCCCAGCGAGGCAATAATACCGATCCACCCTCAGGCGTGGTCCAGGACCGGGTCATCTCGCGGTCTATCGCACGACACTCGATCTTGTCCACGCCGAGACGGTACAAGGTGATGGCCAGCAGCAGCATGTCGCCATCGCTCATATCGGTATCAACGTACTGGCGCACCGCGTGATAAACCAGAGGGAGCCTGGGCCAGACTGCAGGCTTCAACAGGCGCGAGGCCAGGGCCATAACGACCTCTTGCTGACGCGCGATCCGGTCAAAATCTGACGAACCATGGCGCGTGCGGGCGTAACGCAGGGCGGTTTCCCCGTTCATGTGTTGCAGCCCGGCGGAAATTTCGATCCGCATGGTGCCATAGTCCTCCGTGGGATACGCCTCATCCACAATCGGGGCCTCGACGTTCACATCTATACCGCCCACCGCGTCCACAAGGGCACGGAAGGCCTCGAAATCAACGCGTATGTAGTGGTGCACCGGAACGCCGAAGTTCAGCAGGATGGTCCGAACAGCAAGCGCAGGACCGCCTCCTTCAAACTCGCTCTCGCCCCAGAAATGCGCCGTGTTGATGCGGTTGCTGCCGTAGCCGGGGATCTCTACGTAGAGATCGCGGGGAATGGAGAGCATGGTCACTGCCGGGCCGGGCGGATAGAACGAGGCCAGGATCATCGTGTCGGAGCGGACCACGTATCCTTCCTCCGGCCGGCGATCAAGTCCAAGGATCAGCACGTTAGTGCGGGGCCGGGTGGCGCTCCAGCGCCAGAGGATGTATCCGCCTGCCAGGACTCCCAGCGCCAGAGAGAGAACAAGCGGAACAAGGAGTGAGAACAGGCGAGTTAAACAGGAACTGCGAGTATGACGACGGCGTCTGCCAGGCATAACTCTCCTTAACATCGTTTGTGGTCGGGCCTCAGCGTCGGAGTGGCAGGGGAGCGACAATCTATCAGAGAAAGCCTTACCAGCTCCTCTGCCAGCCTCCCGGCATCGGTGAAAAGTATGGTATGTAACCCGAGTGAAGATGCAGCGTTGACGTTCTCCGGGGCATCATCAATGAAAAGCGCCTCTTCCGGCGCGACTCCCAGCCGCTCCAGTGTGAGCTCAAAGGCTGCGCGATCTGGTTTGGCCACACCCTCATCGCCGGAACAAAACACCACATCAAACAAATCAAGTATACCCCAATCGGCCAGCCACTGGCTGAGTTCCGGCGGAGAGTTTGAGAGAACTGCCAGCCTGTAGCGGCCGTGCAGGCAACGAATGAGTTTTATGACTTCCTCGTCAGGCTTCTCATCGGCGTGGTAACGGCGGCGAAACGCCTCGATTGCCTCTTTGCTGTGCAATCCCAGTGCCGGCCCGATTTCAGCCCAGAACTCTCCGGCGGTTTTGCGCCCGACAAGCGCCTCCTGCCAGGCCGGGCTATCGAACATGATGGAATTGATGGTACCGGCGGGCAGTCCAAGTTCTGCTTCATACTGACTGAACAGAGAGAGCGGCTTCTGCGCCGAGATGACCCGTCCGAAGTCGAAGATGACAGCTTTAATCATCGTCAGTGACAGGAAGCTATGAGTCGCAACTGGTCTGGTTCGTGGGACAGGTTCTCCGATATTTTTGACAGTGGCCCCGGCGTCTCAGGACAGTTAGTGCCTGTCCGAAAAACGCAACCGACGCATCCCTAATCCCTATGCATCGGTATAAGCAGCATAGGGATGCCGCTTGTACGGTTTTTCGGATAGGCTCTTACCGTCGCCCCAGCTTCTCCCTGAAGTAATCAATCGTGTACCGCAGTCCTTCCTCCAGCGATACCCTGGGCTCCCAGCCAAGTACGCGCTTTGCCCTGGTGAGATCGGGACAGCGGACTTTGGGATCGTCAGCGGTGCGAGCGTCACTGGGAGTGACGAATTTTATGGGGGAGTTGCTGCCGGTCAGTTGGAGCACCTTGTGGGCCAGCTCCAACACCGTGATCTCAGTCTGGCTACCCAGGTTGACCGGGTAGACCTCGTCGGAGTGGAGCAGGCGTATCATTCCCTCCACCAGGTCGGATATGTAACAGAAGGCCCGGGTACGCAAACCGCTGTCGTAGACGGTCAGTGGCTCACCCCGTAACGCCTGACATATGAAGTTCGGCACCACGCGCCCGTCGTCCATGCGCATGCGCGGGCCATAGGTGTTGAATATGCGCACGATGCGCGTGTCCACACCATGATAGCGGTGGTAGGCCATGGTCAGCGCCTCTGCGAAGCGCTTGCTTTCGTCGTACACTCCGCGCGGGCCTACCGGGTTGACGTTGCCCCAATAGTCCTCAGATTGCGGGTGCACCAGTGGATCGCCGTAGACCTCAGATGTCGAGGCCAGCATGTAACGCGCCCCCTTGGCCAACGCCAGTCCAAGCGTCTTGTGCGTGCCCAGCGCACCGACTTTGAGCGTCTGGATCGGGTAGTTCAGATAGTCCACCGGACTGGGCAGGCTGGCCAGGTGCAATACTGCATCCAGATGCCCCTCGATAAATATGTAATTGGTCACGTCGTGCTTGATAAACAGGAAACGTTCGTGGCCGGCCAGATGGGCGATGTTGTCTATGCTGCCGGTGCTCAAATTGTCCATCGCGATGACGTGGTGACCATCAGCCAGCAGCCGGTCGCACAGATGTGAGCCGATGAATCCGGCGCCACCAGTAATCAGAATACGCATCTCTTCCACCTCATCTCAGAGATCGCAAGAATCTGTACGGATTATACCGCACAGCCAGGTATTTGTCAGCCACAGGGTGCAGGGACTGTTTTTCAGGGGGATTGGCCATGCTCCTGATGCAGGCTGAGCGTGGTGAGCACTATGGCATCTCTGCCGTCTGAAGCTCTCAGACGCGCACCTCCAGGCTCGTACAATCCGACCACAACGCTGTACTCACCCGCGGGCAACCCCGCCACATCCAGTCGGTGCTCGTCCAACACGTACTCGCTCGCAACCCATCCTGTCGTCGGCCTCCGCCAAACCCCAGGCACACCATCCGATTGCCTCACCAGCTGCCCCTCACCATCCACCAGGTGCACAAACACGTGGTACGACTTCTCGCCTGTCCCCTCCGCCCGCCACTCCAGACGCACCACCATCCCACCGCCGCTCACCTCCACATCCCCTCCTACCAGCGTCGCCAGTCCTCCCAAACACACGCCGCTCTCTATCTCCACGCTCCACGGCTCAAACAGCCGCTGCGGCTCTTC